>Ga0154020_10007130_pt1 | contig 13067 bp, 10 predicted proteins | sample Klosneuvirus_201_FD_109709 | JGI IMG/M metagenome (GOLD analysis project Ga0154020, IMG submission 109709) | Active sludge microbial communities from wastewater, Klosterneuburg, Austria - Klosneuvirus_20160825_MG | ecosystem: Engineered > WWTP > Aerobic digester > Activated sludge | place... | reverse complement strand
AAGTCCTTCCAGATGGCGAGCGGGTTGATGCGCGCCGAGCCCTTGGCCGCGCGCACCGCCATGCCGAAGCGTTCACCCGGGCCGACGAAGCGCCACGAGGTGTCGAGGTGGATCGCGGAGCCACCGGCGAGTGCCAGCATGGCCGTGCCGCTCGGCTCGACGCCCTTTTCCTTCCGCTCGGGGAAGACCGCCGAGACGCGCTCGACCGCAGGAAATCCGGCGAGCCAGAGCGAGAGATCGAGCAGGCTCAAGCCGAGGTCGAGCATGGCACCGCCGCCTGCGAGGTCGCGCTTCTGCCGCCAGCCGAGCGACGCACGGCCCGAGCGCGCGAGGAACCACCAGGCACGGATCGACTCGAGGTCGCCGAGCTCGCCATTCTGCACGAACGACCGGATCTGCTGCACGTCGGGGCGGTAGCGGTGATTGGCGCCCACCATGACGATCCGATTGTGCTTCTGCGCCGCCTTCACCAGCTTCTGCGCGCCGCTCGCGCTCAAGGCCAGCGGGCGCTCGGCGAAGACATGCAGTCCCGAGGCGAGGGCGGCGGTGATCTGCGACTCGTGCAGGTGATTCGGCGTGCAGATCACCAGCGCGTCGAGGTTGTCGAAATCCAACAGCTCCCCGATGTCGCCATAGGCATCGGGGATCTCGAAGCGATCGGCGAGGGCGCGCGCCTTCGCCATGTCGTTGTCGCAGATGCCGACGACCTCGACGCCCTTGAGTCGCTTCAACGCGGGCAGGTGTGCCACCTGCGTGATCGCCCCGGCGCCCACGATGCCCAGCCGCAACTTGTCGCTCATCCGTTGGTCCCCACGTCGGTCAGTAGTTCCGGCTCAAAGTCGTCCCCGGAAAATAGCTCGTCAGGATGGTGACGTAGTCCTGGCCGGCCCGCGCCCGTCCGATGGCCCCGTACTGGCACATCCCCACCGCGTGCCCGTAGCCCCGGCCCTCGATGGTGACGCGGTCGATCCGCCCGCCCCGCCGCGAGAGCTTGACCACGAAATCGGTGCTCCGGAGCATTCCCCCGGTGGTGGGGGCCAGCACGCGCCGGATGGTCTGCCCGCTCACGCTGGTCCGCCCGTTGCGCCCAGCCAGCTCCAGCACCGCGATCCGCCCGGTGGCGGTCCGATCGAGCACCCGCATCTCGGTCAGGTCGGTCGCGCGGGCGAGCGGCAGGCCGTTCGCCCCGAGGGTCCGGCGCAGCACCGCGGTGAGCTGGGCCATGCTCCACTGCTCCTCCCAGCGGTAGCGCGGCGAGATGGCGCACCACGCCGTCCCCTGCGCATCGCGATCGGCGATGCTGCGCAGGTAGGGGCGATCCGCCCCGGCGAACGCCGCCGTGCCGTCTTCCGTCTCGCCCCCGCAGGTCGACGAGAAGAAGGCGTCGATCGGCTCGCCTTGCCAGGTGAGGATCTCGCCGCGGGTCTCCTCCACCGCCCGCGCGGCCAGTGGCTGCTCGAGGGCGAGGCCGGCATACACCTGACTGTTGATGTCGGCCACCATGTCGTAGCCGCGACTCCCCGCGTTGGCCTGCTGCCTGAGCGCGTAGGTGCGCGACGCCACCGCCTGCGCCTTGAGCGCCTCGAACTCCTCGGCCGACCGGTTCCCCATCTCCGCGCCCACCACGCCGATCAGGTAGTGCTCGATGCTGACCCGATTGACGACGCGCACCCCACTGGCGCCTTGCTCCACCTCGAGCACGCCGCGGTAGTCGCGGCCGGCCACGCGCACGGTGCCCTCCGGCTCAGCCGGCTCGATCACGAGGCGGCGACGCACGATGTCCGCGCCGACTCCTCGGAGCACCACGCCGGTACCGCGGCGCGACAGCGTCAGCATCTCCTGGCGCGGCACCTCCACGAGCAGCCCCTCATCCGGGTCCACCACGCGCAGCGCCTCACCGCCACCGATCGAGGCGGAGGTGGCGGTGAGGAGGAGGCCGATCCGCACCTCAGGGGCGACGGTCGGCTCGGGTTCGGGGGCCAGCACCGGCTCGTCCGGCGGCATGCAGGAGCCGAGGACGACCGCGAGGACGACGAGGCGGGCGAGGCGTGACCGCCGCACCCGGATCACCCGCGGAAGTTGCCGAACTGGAGTTCCACGGCGAAGTCGGCGCCACGCAGGAAGGCGATCACGCCCTGCAGCTCGTCCTTCGAGGGCGACGTGACGCGGAGTTCGTCGCCCTGGATGCTGGCCTGGACCTTCTTGAAGCCGGCATCCTTGATGGCACGCTGGATCTTCTTGGCCTCGTCGGTCGGGATCCCCTGCGCGAGCGTGAGCACTCGACGCACCGACATGCCGGTGGCCGGGATCAGCTCACCGAGGTCGAGGTTCTTGACCGGCACGCCGCGCTTGATGAGCCGCGAGCGGACCGTGTCCACCAGCGCCTCCATCTTGAACTCGTCATCGGCGGCGAGGGCAATCGTCGCCTTCTCGCGATCGAGCTCGATGGTGCAGTGGGTGCCCTTGAAGTCGTATCGCTGGGCGATCTCCTTCACGGCCTGATTCACGGCGTTGTCCACTTCCTGGATGTCGACGCCGGTCGAGATATCGAATGAGGGGTTGGCAGCCATGGGGGGAGGCTAGAAGGGGGGAGGGCGGATGGCAAGTAGTCGTGAGTCCTGAGTCCTGAGTCGTGAGGGTGCTGAGCGGAGCCCCTCTCAGGACTCAGGACTCACGACTCACTTCTACCCAAGAAACGAATCCAATGCCTGCTCACTCCCCGCATGCCGCAGCCGCTGCAGCGCCTTCTCCTTGATCTGCCGCACCCGTTCCCGGGTGATCCCCATCATGGCCCCGATCTCTTCGAGGGTCATCGGGTCGGGCGAGTCGAGGCCGAAGTAGAGGCGGAGGATCTTGGCCTCGCGATCGCGCAGGCTCTTGAAGACCGTCTCGATCCCCTCGGTCAAGGCGTGCGCCATCGTGGCGGCGTCGGCACTGCGCTCGGAGGCATCGGGGAGATAGTCGATGAGGCGGTTGTCCTCGCCCGGCGTCATCGGCGCGTCGAGTGAGACGTGCGCCTGCGAGATGGCCAGCGTCCGCTCCACTTCGGCCACGTCGATGTCCATCCCCTCGGCGATCTCGCCGGCGGTGGGGTCGCGGCCGAGCTCCTGCTGCAGCGCCGAGGTGCGGCGGCCGATCCGGTGCAGCTCGCCGGCACGGTTGAGCGGCACCCGGACAATCCGCGACTGCTCGGCCAGCGCCTGCAGGATCGATTGCCGGATCCACCAGACCGCGTAGGAGATGAACTTGATCCCCTTCGTCTCGTCGAACTTGTGGGCCGCGCGAATGAGCCCGAGGTTCCCCTCGTTGATCAGGTCGGCGAGGGAGACGCCCTGGTTCTGGTACTTCTTGGCGACGGAGACGACAAAGCGGAGGTTGCTGCGGACCAGGGTGTCGAGGGCCTCCTGGTCGCCGGCGTGGATGCGCTGCGCCAGCGAGACTTCGTCCGCCTGGGTGATGAGGGGATACCGACTGATGTCGCGCAGGTACACGTCCAGCGAGCCCTCATCGGACCCGCTGCCCCGACGCTCGCCGCCAATCCGCAATGGCCGCATCTGACCCACCTCGGGCACAGCTGAAACAGGGAACTTCGGGATGTGTGTTTGGGAGTTGGGGGAAGCGTAAAGCGAGCCAGACGGGGATGCAAGCGGCAACCGAGAACCGGGGACCGAGGACCGAGAAGTCAGATCCTTCGACTTCGCTCAGGATGACAATTCTCCCTCGGTCCCCGGTCCTCGGTCCTCGGCTATTCGTAGGTATCCATCTGCGCCCGCTGCAACGTCCCCGAGAAGTCCACGTAGCAGACCTTCGTTTCGGAGTAGAACTCGAACACCTCCCAGCCGCCCTCGCGGTGCCCGTTGCCGGTCTGCTTCACGCCGCCGAAGGGGAGGTGCGCCTCGGCCCCGATGGTCGGCGCGTTGACGTAGGTGATCCCGTTCTGCAGGTCCTCGAGGGCGCGGAAGGCGCGGTTGACGTCGCGGGTGTAGATCGACGACGAGAGCCCGTACTTGACCTCGTTGTTCACCTTCACCGCTTCCTCGTAGGAGCCGACCTTGATCACGCTCAGCACGGGGCCGAAGATCTCTTCCAGGGCGAGGCGCGAGCCCGCCTTCACGTTGGTGAAGACCGTGGGCTTGTAGAAGTAGCCGTTGGCCAGGCGGCTGCCGCGCGGCCGGACGCCGCCGGTCACCAGCTCGGCCCCCTGCGCCTTCCCGATCTCGACGTAGCGCTCGACCTTCTCGCGCGCCGCCTCGTGGATGAGCGGTCCGACCTGGCTCTTCGGCATCCGGCCGTCGCCCAGCACGAGCTTCTCGGTCGCCTCGATCAGGCTGGCCACGAAGCGGTCGTGGATCTTGCGGTGCACGATGAGCCGCGACGTCGCGGTGCAGCGCTGCCCGGTGGTCCCGAACGCGCCCCAGAGGACGCCCTCAAGGGCCAGGTCGAGGTCGGCGTCGTCCATCACGATCTGGGCGTTCTTGCCGCCCATCTCGAGCGAGAGGCGCTTGTGCATCCGGCCGCAGATCTCGCCGATCTTCGAGCCGGTGTCGGTGGAGCCGGTGAACGAGATGACCGGCACTTCCGGATGCTCGACCAGCGCGGCACCGGCCGTCCCGCCGCCGTGCACGAGCTGGATCACCTCGGGGGGCAGCCCGGCCTCGAGCAACGCCTCGACCAGCAGGTGCGACGAGTGCGGCACGTCCTCGGACGCCTTGAGGATCACGCTGTTCCCGCAGAGCAGCGCCGGGAACATCTTCCAGGTCGGGATCGCCATCGGGAAGTTGAACGGCGTGATCAGGCCGGCCACACCGATCGGGCGACGCACGCTCATGGCCCACTTGTGCCGCAGCTCCGAGGGGACCGTGTGCCCGAAGAGGCGGCGCCCCTCGGTGGCGGCGTAGTACGCCGTGTCGATTCCTTCCTGCACGTCACCGCGGGTCTCGGCGAGCACCTTCCCCATCTCGCGGGTCATCGCATCGGCGAGCTCTTCCTTGCGGTCCGTGAGGATGTCGCCGAGGCGGCGGAGGACGTCGCCCCGGAGCGGCGCCGGCGTGCGCGACCACTGTTCGAAGCCGCGCTTGGCCGAGGCCACGGCAGCGGCCACGTCAGCCGGCCCGGAGTCGGGAAAGCGACCGATCACATCGGTGGTGTCGGCCGGGTTCCGGTTCACGATGTAGCGACCGGTCTGGGGCGCGACCCACTTCCCCGCGATGAAATTCTTGAAAGTCTTGGCCATAACTCGTCTGGTCAGGAGGGACAGGTCCAGGTGCGCGACTCGGCCGCATAGCCGGTGCGCGGAAGTACCTCGGCGGCCGCAAAGGCGAGGCCGGCGAGGAAGGTCAGGAGGCCTACCAGATGGGCCAGGCCTCGGCGATGCGTCCAGGAGCTGCGCATCGTCATCAGGCCGCATCCAGCGACGGCGGCCACGCCGATGAGGTAGCCGTAGAGCCAGGTGCCGCAGCTCTTGTTGTACGGCCAGTACCAGAGCGACACCGCCCCGAGCACGCCGAGGATCGCGACCATCCAGACGGCGACGGTGTCGCGGCCGCGGCTGGCGCCCGCCGCGACCGGGGCCGCAGCGCGGGGCGCCGGTGCCGAGGCGGGGGCGTCACGACGCGCGGGCGGAGCGGCGCTGGCCGGCGGCGCGGCCGGGGCGCGGTCCGACGCCATCAGCTTGTCGATCTCCGCCATCTCCTTGTCCCAATCTCGCGGTCCGGTCATGCGCGCTCCCGATTGAGGCCGTACTTCTCGATCTTGTTGTAGAGGTTCGAGCGCGGCATCCCGAGGGCCCTGGCCGTCTCGGCCACGTTCCAGTAATGCTCGCGCAGTCGCGCTTCGATGAACGCCCGCTCCGCGATGTCCCGGAATTCCTGGAAGCTCCGCTCGCCCGACTCGGCAGCAAGCCGCGAGGGATCCTGCAATTCGCTTTCGGGCGGCAGCACGAAATCGACGTCCTCCTCCGTGACCTCCGGCCCGCCGGCGAGGATCAGCAGCCGTTCGACGGCGTTGCGCAGCTCGCGCACGTTGCCGCTCCAGCGACGCTTCTGCAGTCGCCGCAGCGCACCACCGGAGAACGGCTTCGGGATCATCCCGGGCCCCGAGCCGAGCACCGCCACGAAGTGCGACACGAGGGCCGGGATGTCCTCGCTCCGCTTGCGCAGCGGCGGCACGTGGATCGGCATCACGTTGAGTCGGTGGTAGAGGTCCTCGCGGAAGCGTCCCTCGCGAATCTCCCCCTCGAGATCCCGATTGGTGGCGGCGATCACGCGCACGTCCACCGGGATCGCCTTGGAGTCACCCACCCGGACGATCACGCCCTCCTGCAGCGCGCGCAGGATCTTGGCTTGCGCCGAGAGGGCGAGGTCGCCAATCTCGTCGAGGAAGAGGGTGCCGCCGTCGGCCGCCTCGAACTTCCCCTCCTGCTCACCCACCGCGCCGGTGAAGGAACCCTTGGTGTGCCCGAAGAGTTCGCTCTCGACCAGCTCGCTGGGAATCGCGGCGCAGTTGACCTCGACGAACGGTCCCTTGCGACGCGCCGAGGCCTCGTGGATGGCCCGCGCCACGAGCTCCTTGCCGCTGCCGTTCTCGCCGGTGATCAGCACGCGGGCGTTGGTCGGCCCGACCCGCGTCACCAGCTCGCGGATCTTCTCGAGCCCCGCGCTCTCGCCCACCATCGCGAAGCGCGCATCAGTGGCACGCGCCAATCCCTCGCGCAGCCGTGCGTTCTCGCCCTCGAGGCGCCGATGCTCCAGGGCGCGCTTGACCGTGACCAGCAGGCGGTCGGAGTCCAGCGGCTTCTCGAGGAAGTCGAAGGCCCCCTGCTTCACCGCCTGGACCGCCGTGGCAATGGTCGCGTGCCCCGAGATCATCACGACACGGACACCGTCGTCGTGCTGGCGGAGCTGCGCCAACGTGTCGAGACCGTCGATGCCCTGCATCTTCACGTCGAGGATCACCAGGTCGAACGGGCGGGCGCGATAGGTGGTGAGCGCCTCGCCACCGGACGCTGCGGTCGCGACCTCGTACCCCTCGTAGCCCAGCACTTGCGCGAGGATGTCGCGGATGGAGCGTTCGTCGTCCACCACCAGAATCCGTCCGATCATGGTGCGGTCCCGTCACGATAGATGGCCACGCCCTCGGGACGGACGCGGAAGCCGGTGACCCCGCGGGGCATCGCGATCTCCAGTCGCCCATCGCTCGGTCGGCCGGTGGCCTTGGCGATCAGCCGCGCCGTGAGATCACTCGGCACCGGGAGCCCACGCACCAGCACCCGCTCGAGCCGCCATTCTGCCACGCCAGCGCGCGCCGGCGTGAGGGTCCCCGAGGCGATCACTTCCTCGAAGGGCTCCGGCGAGAGCGGCAGCATCGAGAGCACGCGCTCGGGAAGCTTGGCGGAGTTGACCATGGTGCGCACCCGGATCGTGCGGTCGCCGAGCTCGACGGTGATCGAGTCGAGCGGCTCGCGGGGGAGGAACGAGGCGCCCGCGCGGATGAGGGAGGCCATTTCGGCGGAGGAGAGCACGATCGAATCCCGGTCGAAGCGCATCAGCGAATCCACCTTGAGCAGCGCGCTCGCCTCGGCGTCGGCGGAGGGGCGGCCCGTCCGGCGCGCCTTGGCCATCGGGTCCACCACGTCCTTGCCCCATCGCGTGAGTTCATCGCGATAGAGCCACCCCGCTCCGATCAGGAGGAGGAGGAAAACGGCAAAGACCATCCGACCCAGGCAGCGCATGCCGACAAACGTAATTCGGGCCACCCTCTCCCGCCCTTCGGCCGGGGCGATTAGCCTCAGGCGTGGCCGACGGCGACCCGCTCCAGATCTCCCCCGCTCTCGCGATCCCCCGCGAGGAGCTCCTCTTCCGGGCCTCGCGCAGCGGCGGCCCCGGTGGGCAGCACGTCAACACCTCCTCGACCCGGATCGAGGTGGTCTGGAACGTCCTCACCTCGCCCGCCCTCTCCGACGAGCAGCGCGCCGCCCTGCTCCGCCGCCTCGCCACCCGCCTCGATTCCCAGGGCCAGATCCGCATCGTCTCCCAGGCGGGGCGCTCCCAGCTCCAGAACCGCGAGGCCGCCGTCGAGCGCCTGATCGAGCTCGTGGCCGCGGCCCTGATCGAGCCCAAGAAGCGCAAGGCCACCAAACCCACCAAGGCGTCCAAGGTCCGGCGGGTGGAGGCCAAGAAGAAGCGCGGCGCCCTCAAGAAGGAGCGCGGCACTCGCGATCACGACTGATCCGATGACCGAGGACCGAGAACCGAGGTGCTTTACTCGGTCCTCGGTCCTCGGTCCTCGATTATCTGACCCGCACCAAATTCAGATCCTGATAGTCAAACGAGAAATCCGCCAGCGGTGAAATCGCCTCCATCCGCATCCGCTCCGGCACCCCATCCCGTCCCACCATGAAGGTCACGAATGCATCCGGCGCCACGCGGTCGCGGAAGCGCGCGATCCAGGTGTCGCCGCGGAAGTGATGCAGGTCGGCCGCCATGCGCGGGGAGTGCTGCCAGAGGAGCGCGAGTCCCTCGCCCTGCTCCACCACGCGGAGGTCGCCGTACCAGGCATCGCGATAGGCCCCCGCCATCTGCCGGCGCGTGGCCGTCGGCTGGATCGCGTGATTCTCAGCGGCCATGGCCTTGGCCACTTCGGCGTTGGCCTCCGTGATGGTGCGGGTCCGCTGGGCACGAGCCGCCGCAACCCAGTCAAAGCCAGTGCTGCCGAGCATCGCGTCGGCCAGCGTCCAGGTGAGCGCGCCGATGATCGGCTCCTGGTTGTTGGTCAGCACGATGATGCCGAGCCGCTCGGCCGGAAAGAGCGTGACCTGCGTGACCATGCCGTTCAACCCGCCGGTGTGCATCACCACCTGGTGGCCGCGGAACTGCCGCAACACGAAGCCGAGCGCGTAGCCGCTGTAGTTGGTCACCAGCGGCGAGAATTCGGGCGCCGGGGGATTGATGGGAATCGCCGTCTGCATCCCCCAGAGCATCCGCGTGGTGGTCGGCTTCCAGAGCGGTGCCCCACCGGCGACGCGCCCGGAGTCGAGCTGGGTGGCCACCCACTTGGCGACGTCCTGCACCGTGGACTGGATCGATGCCGCCGCGGCGATGTTGTCGATCGAGTCGGGAATCACCTCGACCGGCTTCCCGGTGAACTCGTGATCAATGTGCGGCGCCGCGTCATTGCCGTTGGCACCCCGCTCGGCGAGCGTCGCCACGCTGCGCGTCATGCCGAGCGGCTTGAGGATGCGACGGGTGACGAACGCAGCCCAGGACTCACCGGTGACGGCGGGAATCAATTCGCCGGCAACCGCGAACATGATGTTGTTGTACTCGTAGGTGCTGCGGAACGACGTCCGTGGTGGGAGGCCGCGAATCTTCCGGACAATGCTGTCTGTCGGGAGATCGCTGAGCCACGCCATCAAGTCGCCGCCACCGAGTCCGAGCCCGCTCTTGTGACTGAGGAGGTCGCGGACCCGGATCTCGCGGGTGACGTACGGGTCGTGCAGCCTGAACCACGGCAGGTAGGTGATCACCCGCTCGTTCCAGTCGAGCTTCCCCTCCTCGACCAGCATCGCGAGTGCCGTGGTGGTGAATGCCTTGCTGTTCGAGGCGATCCCGAAGCGGGTGTCGGGCGTGACGGCGACGTTCTCGCCGAGCTTCCGTACCCCGAAGCCCTTGGCGTAGACGAGTCGGCCATCCTTGACGATGCCGATGGCGACCCCCGGCACACGGAACTCGGCGCGCGCCTTCTCGACGGCCGCATCCACTGCGGCCGCCTTGAAGCTTGCGGGGAGCTGGGCCGAGGCGGAGCCGCTCCCGACCACCACGAGTGCCGATGCGAGCAAGGCGCGAGTGATCATTTTCCGGCTCCGAGGTCGTTCCAGTGGAGCAGCGCATTGAAGCCGAGCGAATAGGTCCCCTGCGTCTGCCAGCGCCAGAAGGGGCGAATGGCAAACATCACCAGGTGTCCCTTGCCGATGGTGGCGTCAACCAGCTGTGCGCGATTGGCCAGCAGCTCGCCATTCTGCAGCGTGCCGGAGAGGAGCATCTGGTCGGCCTTGGCCGGGAAGGCCAGCACCACGCGCGCCGTCGCGGTGGAGTCCACCACCACGCCGGTCAACGCCTGTGCGGCACCGCCGCGTCCGCCCCCGGGACCGCCCGCGCCACCCCGTCCCCCTGCCCCACGGCCACCGGCTGCTGCTGGCGCGGCTGCCGGGGCATCCGGCGCGGCAGGGAGCGAGCCGTAGGCCAAGCCCGTGGCCGCCGGATCCCAGCCCGAGAGCGTGAGCGGGAATGCCATCGGTGTGATGGTGCCGCCACGCCCAGGTGCGCCTGCCGGGCCGTCCACCAGCGTCGCCGGCGGCAGGTTGCCGACGTTGATGATCGGGCTCTGGTTGAAATACACCGGGACCTCGGCGTGCTCGTAGCCGTAGGCCAGCGGTGAGGTGCGATCGGCGATGATGCCGCGGAGGATCGAGCCGCGGGCGAAGAGTGCCGGTGCGGTCTCGACCTTGGCTGCCGGCAGGAGGCCGTTGCTGATGAAGAGCGGCGCGGTGTTCCCTTCGGTGATCAGGGTGCCACCTTCACGGACAAACTCGTAGAGCGCCTTCATTCCCTCGACGCCGAGTCCGCCGCGGATGTCGCTGGTCGAGTCGGGGTAGCCGAGGTTGGGGAACTCCGCCGTGCGCTGATACGGCACCGGCTTGCCATCGGCCGCCACGGCACCACCGATCCCGCTGCCACCGTGCGGATAGACAATCACGTCGAACTTTGCGCGGAGATTGCCCGCCCGTGCCATCGGCTCGCCGAAGTAGGTGTACGGCACGCCATAGTGATCGAACGCGGCGCGCACCCATCCCTCGTCCTGCGTGCGCGACCACGAATGGATGTAACCGATGCGCGGCACGTCGAGGTCGTGCATGGCCACCTTGGGCAACGAACCGGTCGCCACGCCCTCGAGGCCCAGCTCCTTGAGGATCGGATCGAGCTGCGCGCGGTTGGCCTTCGGAATCACGAAGGCCCCGGCGGCGAAGCGCCGGCCTCCCACGTCGAATGCCGCCTCGGCGGCACGCATCGGCACCTTGGCCAGGCGGAACCGAAGCGAAACCAGCGCATTGTCGCGCGTGGCCGGCACCACCACCACGCTGCCGGAACCGGTGATCCCGCCGGCGGCCCGCACGTCGGCCGGGACCGCCGTCATCGGCCCGGCGAGCAGCGCCGCGTCGCCCACCGGCGTGATCGTCATGTTGCGCATCATCGGGAAGGTCCAGCCGGTGTCGTCGTACGGCGACGGATTGGCCACCGGGAAGTTCTGCAGCGAGAAATACATCTCGGCGAGGGTGCGGTACGGCTGATCGCCGCGCACGATCCAGTCGCCTGCCTTCACCGCGACGTGACCGGCGGTGAACGGCGCCGTGGCCACGTGGAACTCCAGCCCCTGACGGCGCAGGTCGTTCACCGCCTCCGCGGCATTCGCGCGGGCGTGCTGCCCGGCAGGGATCACCCATCCCTTGATGGCCCCGCTCTTTCCCTTCTCCACAGCCCGCTTGTTCTTGAGCCAGTAATTCTCGAGGAAGCTCCGCCGCTCCTTGGCCATCCGCGACAGCGAGAAGAGCACGCCCGACTGCTGGATGTTGACGTTGGCGCGCGGGCCCCAGTTGATCTGGGCCAGCGGCGGATTCGGGCGGAACCACTCGCGCGAGGTGGTGGTGGCACCGGTGCGCTGGACGTAGTTGTCCGGCCCGTAGCTCTGCACTTCGTAGAAGCGACCGATGGCGTTGTGCGTGTGGGCAATGAAGAACATGTAGTTCGGGGTCCAGCCGTCGTAGAAGCCGTAGGTCCAGACGCCGGGCACGCCGCGCTTGGTCATCTCGAGCACGTCGTTCTTGGCCAGCAACCACCACTCGTCCACCGTGATCGGATCAATGGCGTCGTTGTAGGGGCCGGTGCCGGTCGACGAATAGAGGTACGTGGCCGCTTCGTGCAGGTCGTGGAGCACGGTCGGCGTGTATTCGATGAAGGTGCGGGTGGTGTGCTTGGTCAGGGCGAGATACTGCCCCATCCCGTCGCGGTTGTTGTCGTGCTGGACATACTTGCCCCAGTACATCAGCGGCAGCGTGCCATCGGTGCCGTACTTCTTGTTCCAGTAGTAGGTGTCCACCATCTTCTCGCGCCCATCGACCTCGAGCACCGGCGTGATGAAGGTGATCACGTTCTCGCGGATCTCGCGGATGAACGGCGTCTCCTGCACCACCAGGCGATAGGCGAGCTCCATCAGCGTCTCGGGGCCGCCGCGTTCGGGCGAGTGCATCCCCGAGGTGAGCCAGTAGATCGGCTTGGCCGTGCCGAGGAGCTGCTGGGCGCGTGCCTCGGAGGTGCGGCGCGGATCAGTGAGCTCGTTGAGCATCCCCTTGTAGCGGTCGAGCTGGGCGAGTGTCGCGCTGTCGGCGATCGCCAGCACCACGATGTCGCGCCCTTCCTCGGTCTTGCCGATGCTCCAGTACTTGGCGCGCGGCGATGCCGCGGCGATGGCGGCGTAGTAGCGGTGGATGTCCTTGGCGTAGGTCAGCTCGCCCGGCGTCCCGACAATCCGGCCGAGGAACTTGAGCGGAGTCGGCACCGTCGCGGACGCCGGCAGGTGGTCCACCAGCTCGGTCGAGATCCGCGGATCGGTGAGGTACTCCTTGATCTTGGCGGTGTACTCGACGTCCACCGGCTGCGGCGGCCCCTGGGCCGGCAGCGGGGCCACGGTCCAGAGCGCCGCCACGAGGGGGAGCACGGCCACACGACTCGCCGCGAGGGTAGAGCGCGACATCCTGCCTCCGTCATCTGTTCGGGAATCGCCGGGGGGTTCCCGGCAGCACGAATGAATACGCGTTGGCCGGCTGGGGCACCAGAGCGGCCGCCGTCGGCGATCTTCAGCTGCGGCCGTCAGGCCGCGGTCCCGCAACGCATTGTCATCCTTGTATCTACCGGGAGGTAGCGAGGATGGCCGGTCGTCGTAGTTTGGGGAGTCGAGGGGCAGCTCGTTCATCCTGTGGTGTCCACACCGTCGCTCAGCGGGGGCGCCCCTCGGTT
>Ga0154020_10007129_pt1 | contig 13067 bp, 8 predicted proteins | sample Klosneuvirus_201_FD_109709 | JGI IMG/M metagenome (GOLD analysis project Ga0154020, IMG submission 109709) | Active sludge microbial communities from wastewater, Klosterneuburg, Austria - Klosneuvirus_20160825_MG | ecosystem: Engineered > WWTP > Aerobic digester > Activated sludge | place... | reverse complement strand
GGGCGGCGCATCACGGCTCGTCGGTCGAGTTTGCCGAGCACAAGGAGTACGCACCCGGCGACGAGCTGCGCCACATCGACTGGCGGGCCTGGGGCCGGATGGACAAGTACTACGTCAAGCGCTACGAGGAAGAGGCCGAGATCCGCTCGTACATCGTCGTCGATAGCTCGGGGTCGATGGGCTATGGGCGGCAAGATCAGCTGACCAAGCTCGACTTTGCCAAGCTGGTGGCGGCGTCGCTGTCGTATCTGCTGCTTCGTCAGCATGACCCGGCGGGGGTGGTGATTGCCAAGGACACCGGGCCGCTGTACATCCCGCCGCGCGGGGGCTCGGCTCACCTGGGGGATCTCTGTCGGGCGCTCGAGGAGTCGGAGCCGCTGGGCCGCACCGAGCTGGATGACGCGCTGACCCTTTTGTCGGAGACGGCGCGCCGCCGCTCGCTGATTGTGGTGCTGTCGGATCTGCTGCCGCCGCCGCCGCTCGATGAGTCCGAGGAGTACAGCGAGTACCTGCGCCGCCAGTCGTCGCTCCTGCGCGCCAAGCTGGTCAGTCTGCGGGCGCAGAAGCATGACGTGATCGTCCTGCAAGTCCTCGATGCCGACGAGCTGGAGATGCCGTGGAGCAGCCTGACCTGGTTTGAGGAAGTCGAGCCGGGCCTGGCCGGTCACGAGCGGCTGTTTGTCGATCCCGGCGATGTCCGCAAGTCCTACCTCGACGAGCTGGCCCAGTTTCTGACCGACACCCGGCTTGGCCTACGCGAGGGCGATGTCGACTATGCGCTGGTGCCGTCGTCGCGCTCGCCGGAGAGCGTGCTGCTGGACCTTCTGCGCGGGCCGCTGCGCCAGAAAGTGCGGAGGTAGCCTTTGCATCTGCTGTCTCCCGCCTACGCCGTGTTTCTGGTGCTCGGGATCTTGCCGGTGCTCATCCACCTGCATGGCCGACGGCGCGCCCAGGTTCGCAAGCTGCCGACGCTGCTGCTTTTGCGCGCGAGCAACCGGCGGGTCGCCCAGCGGACGCGCTTTCGCCACATTCTGCTGCTGCTACTGCGCATGCTCTTGCTGATGGCAATTCCGCTGCTCCTTTCGCGACCCTTTGTCGAGACCGAGTCGGATCTGCCGGTGCAGGTCAGTCAGACCCAGCGCGCGGTGCTGATCTTCGACGACAGCTTGTCGATGACCTACCAGCCGACAAGTGACCTAAGGCTCGGCTCGGCGTCGCTGTTTGAGCGTGGGCGCAAGCTGACCAACCGAATCGTCGACGCGCTGCCGCAAGGGGCGGAGGCGGCGCTCATCTTGGGCTCACGGACGCTGGAGGCCCCGGTCGGGCAGCTCTCCTCGGATCGGACGCGGCTGTACTCGGCGATCTCGGCGCTGCGGCCCAGCTATCGGCCCACCGACCTGCCGTCGGCCTTTAAGCGGGCGACGCAGATCCTGTCGACTCAGCGGGGCGGCCTAAAGCGCATCTACGTGATTGGCGACACGGCGGCCCACGCCCTCGACGGGTCGATCCATCCGCCGGCAGAGACTGAGGTCTCGCTAGTCGATGTCCGCGACGGCAAGTCGCTGCCCAACTGCGCGGTGGTCGACCTACGGGCCGAGCCGGCGGCGAGCATGGGACCGCGCGCCGTGCGGGTGATGGCGGAGCTGGCCAACTATGGCGACGAGCCGGTGAGGGAGCTACAGGTGACGCTGCTGGTCGACGGGCAGGCCGTGGCCAAGGGCCTGGTCGACTTGCAGCCGCGCGGCCAGGCCATCAAGCGCTTCATCCATATCTTGCAGCCGACGCCCAGCCCGACGCCGAGCGGTACGCCGAGCGACGCCCAGACCGCCCCGAGCGCTGGCCTACACCACATCGCGGTGCGGCTTCTGCCCGATGCCCTGGAAGCCGACAACGCGCGCCACCTGCGGGTCGATGTCCAGGCGGTGCTGCGGGTGCTGGTGCTCGATGGCGACCCTCGCAACCTGCGCCGCGACGACGAAGCCTACTACCTGGAGATGGCGCTGCGTCCAAGTGAGCGTGACGACTCGCCGCTCCAGCTCTCGACCCGCTCGCTCGATGAGGGGCTGGGCAGCCTGAGCGACTTTGACGCGGTGGTGCTGCTCAACGCCAAGGCGCAGGAGCTGTCGCGACGAGGCATCGAGCGCGGCCTGAGCGACTATGTGCGGGGCGGCGGCGGGCTGCTGATCGGCCTGGGCGATAACGTCGACGTCGAGAGCTACAACCGGGTGCTGGCGGAGCTTCTGCCGCAGCCGCTGGCGGTGGTCAAGACCGCGGGCGCGCTGCCCAGTAGTGCGACCACGGAGGGTGAGTCCTCGACGCAGGGTCCGGGCGAGCACCTCGGTCAGCTCGACCGCCGACACCCGCTGCTCCAGCCGTTTCTGAGCGGGCGGGCCAGTGAGTCGCTGCTCTCGGCCTCGTTTGCCCGCTACCTGCTCCTTCAGCCGACGCCACGCAGCCAGGGCCAGACCACCGTGATCCTGTCGTTCGAGAGTGGGGCGCCGGCGCTGGTCGAGCGGATGGTCGGGCGCGGGCGGGTGCTGCTGTTTACCTCGACGCTCGATCGCGACTGGAACGATCTGGCGATTCAGCCGGCGTTTCTGCCGCTGGTGCAACAGATTGTCCGCCACCTGTCGCGGGCGCCGCTGCAAAAGGCCGAGACCGAGACGCTAATTGCCCAGACCCGTGACATCAGGCTCCAGCCCGGCGACACCCGCGTCGAAGTGACGCTGCCGTCGGGCAAGACCCGACTGTTCGAGCGGCTGCAAGGCCGCAAGCTGCTCAGCTTCGGCGAGACCCGCGAGCCCGGCTTCTATCAGGTGGCCACGGCGGGTGACATCGGCGTGCTCAAGCCGCGCCCGAGCGAGCACTTCGTGGTCAACATCGACCCGACCGAGTCGGACCTTCAGCTGGCCCCGGCATCGCGACTGGCGGCGCTCCAGCGGCCCCTCGTCCAGAGCGAGCAGCGTCCCGGCGGCAAGAATCCCAAGCGGCGGGTCGAGCTGTGGCATGCGCTCGGCTGGCTGCTGCTCGTACTTCTCCTCGGCGAGGCGCTGCTGCTCCGCCAAAAGTAAGCCCGTTATCCCGAAAGGAACCGCACAAGATGTCGCGCTACGTCGTTGCCATCGACCAAGGAACCACCGGCTCTACGGTGCTCGTGCTCAGCGAGACGCTGGAGGTCATCAGCCGGGGCTATGCCGAGTTTGCGCAGATCTATCCCCAGCCCGGCTGGGTCGAGCACGATCCGGAGACGATCTGGGCGTCGGTCACAAGCGCACTCGCATCGGCCATGGCAACTGCCTCAATTGACGTGAACCGGATCGCGGCGATTGGCATCACCAACCAGCGCGAGACCACGGTCTGCATCGGACGGGACGGCCAGCCGCTGCACAACGCGATTGTCTGGCAAGACCGACGGACCGCGGCCCGCTGCGCGGAGCTTCGGCAGGCCGGCCACCTCGCGATGGTGCAGGGCAAGACCGGGCTGGTGCTCGATCCCTACTTTTCGGGGACCAAGATCGAGTGGCTGCTGCGGCAGGTGCCGGGGCTCAAGGCGCAGGCAGCGGCGGGCAAGGCGCGCTTTGGCACCATCGACACCTTCCTGATTCACCGGCTGAGCGGCGGAGAGGCCTGGGTGTCCGACCCCTCGAATGCCTCGCGAACGCTGCTCTACAACATCCACCAGCAGAAGTGGGACGACGAGCTGTGCGGCCTGCTCGGGGTGCCGCAGGCGGCGCTCCCCAAGGTAGTGGCCTCGCAAGGAGCCTGCGCCAAGACGCGCGGGGTGCCGGGACTGCCCGACGGGATTCCGATCGCGGGCATCGCCGGGGATCAGCAGGCGGCGCTCTTTGGTCAGCTGTGCTTTGCGCCCGGCGAGGCCAAGTGTACCTACGGGACGGGCGCGTTTTTGCTGATGAACACCGGGACGCGGCTGGTGCCGTCGAAAAATGGCATGCTGACGACGGTGGCGTGGCAGAGGCCGGAGCCGGTAGCTCCCGACGAGTTCCACTACGCCTTGGAGGGCAGCGCGTTTATTGCCGGCGCGATGGTGCAGTGGCTGCGCGACGGGCTGGGCATCATCAAGTCAGCGAGCGAGATCGAGCGGCTGGCGCACTCGGTGCCCGACTCGGGAGGGGTGGTGGCGGTGCCGGCCTTGGCGGGACTTGGCGCGCCGCACTGGCGACCGGAAGCGCGGGGCCTTTTGTGGGGGCTGACGCGCGGCACAGAGCGGGGCCACATTGCTCGGGCGGTGCTGGAAGGGATTGCCCTGCAAAACTGCGATCTGCTAACGGCGATGGAGGCGGACTCGGGGCTCAAGCTGTCAAGCCTACGGGTCGATGGCGGCGCGGCGCAGAACAACCTGCTGATGCAGCTGCAAGCCGATCTGCTCGGGGTCGAGATCGTCCGCCCGAAGATGCTCGAGAGCACGGCGCTCGGCGCGGCCCTGCTGGCGGGTCTGGGCGTCGGAATCTGGGGCTCGGTGAGCGAAGTGGCTGCCGTCTACAAGATCGACCACCGCTTTACGCCATCCATGCCCGCCGCCGAGGTCGCCGCCATGAAGCAGCGCTGGGCCGAAGCGATCTCGCGCTGCTAGGCCCGTCGCTCGCTAGTCACCGAGGAGGCGCAGCAGATACGCCTCGTAGATCGGGTTGGCAATCTCGAGGCGCTGACCCGAGTCCGAGACGCCCAGCAGGCCGCTGTCGAGCAGGTACGACTGGACCTCATCGGCTCGACTGAGAGCTATCTCTTCGCCCCCGAGGAGTCGCAACAGCAGCTCTTGGGCTTCCTTTCGCCCCTGCACGACATCGCCGACCGACAGAAGGTGTACGCAGTCTTCCTGGAGCAGCTGATCGGCGGCGGCACGGACCTGCTGGGCGGTCGGGCTCGGCGGTGGTGACGACTCGGCCACGCCGAAGCGCGGACTGCCAAGCTGCTCGTCGAGCTGATAGAGGATGCGACTGACCAGCCACGGCTGACCACGGGTGCGCAGCCACAGCTCGTCGCGGGTCTTCGGCGGCAGCACCACCCCACTGTCCTTCCCATAGTCAGCAAGCAGCGCTTCGAGTTCGTGCGGTGACAACCCCGGCAGCTCGACGGGCAGCGCAATGTTCCACAGCGAACCGGAGCCCCTCGACTCGTCGCCAGTAGGCCGCAGCTCGTCGCGGAGATCGCGGACGTGGGTCTTGCCCGACAGGACAATCGCATGCACAAAGGGCCGGCTGTCGTCTTGCAGCGACAGCGCCGAGCGAAACGTCCGCAGCAGCGAGATCGTCAGCTTGCGCGGCGGCGCGTCGTACTCGTCAAGCAGCAGCACGAGCGGCTTGCCGAGGCGCTTCTGGACGTCGCCGAGGTAGAGGCACAGCGACAGCGACTGCGGCTCGGTGGGATTCCACTTCGGCAGGCTCGGCAGCGGATAGGCGGCATGGAGCGTGGCCTCGATGTGGCGGCCCAGCCCGAGCAGCGACTGATCCTCGGCGACCTGGAGCGAGCACAGCGCCACCGCCAGGCCATCGCGACGCAGCGCCGCGGCCAGCTCACGCAGGTAAGTGGTCTTGCCCGACTGCCGCCCTCGATGGATGAGCAGCGACTCGCCCCGCTTGAGCGACGCCAAGGGCCGGGCCAGGCGCGACGACCAGTCGACCATGAAGTCGCGCCCCGGCACGCAGGGCCCCGTGATGTGAAACCGACGCGGCATGCCGAAATTGTGAACTAGCTTACCCCATCATGAAAAGGGCTTAGTGGCGGACGGCTTGGTTGCCGATGCGGGGCTGGCCGCTGGGTGTGGCGTCGGGGGTGAGGATGATCTCGACCGGCTGGCCATCGTCGTACTCGGGGGGACTCACGACGCGGGCTCGAGCGGCCAGGTGGGCGAGCGGGCCGGGGCGGGCGGCCACCGAGGCTTGGGCCGGAACTTTTGCCAGCGCGCTCCGCAGCAACGAGGCTTCTGGTCCATCGACAAACTGCGCTGCGTCGTAGCGACGGCTCGCCCAGGCCAGCGGGGAGCCGCCATGAAGAACGTGGGAGGCGATCAGCAAAAATGACAGCAGCGCCAGCAGCGGCGCGGTTGCCTCACGCTGGTAACGAGCCTTGTACCAGGCAACGAGCTTTCCAAGTGAGACCACCGCCGCAACCAGCAAGAAGGGCACCATGGCCGTGGTGTAGTGCGACTCGATGCTGCGGACGCGCGGAAACGACGACAGGAAGTTAATCGCCAGGACCGGCAGGGCGCCGAGGGCATAGCGCACGCCGAGCAGCGGCAGAAAGCCGAGCGGCCACAAAAGCTCCAACACATAGCGCAGGCGATCCCAGGTCAGCCACTCGACGAGGAAGCGCAGCGGCTGTTGCAATAGCAGCAGCAGCAGCTCGCGGCCCGACGAGACCTTGGCGCCTCCGCTCGCGAAGTGGAGCGCATAGGAGCCCAGCTTGGGCACAAAGCGCGGCTGCACGACGACGATGTACAGCACAAAGTAGAGCAGTAGCAGCCCGGCGAGAACGACGAGCCGCAGGCGCAGCTTAGGCTGAGTCCAGGCCAGGAAACACAGCGGCAGCGCCAGCTGGACCGCAATGTCCTCACGACAGGCGAGCGCCAGCGCCCCCCACAGCAGCGCCCGCCGCCATGCTTGCTCGTCGAGCGCATCGAGCCACGCGGCCAGCAGCGTCAGCGTCAGCGTCACCGGGTGAAAGTCATGCAAGGTCGCCACTGTCACCGTCGGATAGAGCAGACTCAAAAGCGCCAAGCCGAGCGCCGCGGACTCGCTGTGAAGATGACGTCGGGCCAGCCGAAACAGCGGCAGCGGCAGCAGCGCCACCACCACCGCCTGCACGATCAGCAGCAGCGGCGCAATCGGCAAGCCCAGCCGCCCGAGCAGCGCCAACGGCAGCAGAATCGGCTCAAGGTGCAGCCCCAAGACGTGCGGCGCCGCCACGAGCGGCAGATCCCAGCGCCCATGCCCAAGCCCCCAGACGAGCCGGACATAGTACGAGAGATCTATCTGGGCGTGAAAGCTGGAAAAGCGGCCCAGCGACAGCGCTGCGTAACAAAGCGCATACGCGACGCAGCCAAGCCACAAGAGCCGCGGCAATGGACGGAGGGAGTTACGAAGCAGGAGCTACCCAGACATCGAGGCGATGAAGTCGCCGTTCGAGTCCGTCTTGGCGATCTTGTCGCGCATGAACTCCATCGCGTCGACCACGTTGAGCGGGTGGAGCAGCTGCCGCAGAATCCAGATGCGGTTGAGGTAGCGATCGTCGACCAGCAGCTCTTCCTTGCGGGTACCCGACTTGTTGATGTCGAGGCACGGGAAGATGCGCTTCTCCATCAGCTTGCGGTCGAGGTGGATTTCCGAGTTGCCGGTGCCCTTGAACTCCTCGAAGATGACCTCGTCCATGCGCGAGCCGGTGTCGACGAGCGCCGTGGCGATGATGGTCAGCGAGCCGCCTTCCTCGATGTTGCGGGCGGCGCCAAAGAAGCGCTTGGGCTTGTGCAGCGCGTTCGAGTCGACACCACCGGCCAGGATCTTGCCCGACGGCGGCACCACGGTGTTGTAGGCGCGGGCGAGGCGGGTGATCGAGTCGAGCAGGATCACGACGTCACGCTTGCACTCGGCGAGGCGCTTGGCCTTCTCGATCACCATCTCGGCGACCTGGACGTGGCGGGCCGGTGGCTCGTCGAACGTCGAGGAGATGACCTCACCCTTGACGGTGCGCTGCATATCGGTCACTTCCTCGGGGCGCTCGTCGATGAGCAGCACCATGAGGTAGACCTCGGGATGATTGGCGGTGATGGCGTGGGCGATGTCCTGAAGCAGCACGGTCTTGCCAGCGCGCGGCGGCGAGACAATCAGGCAGCGCTGACCCTTGCCAATCGGAGCGAGCATGTCGACGATGCGCGTCGAGTAATTGCGGTGATCCCACTCGAGCCGCAGCCGCTTGTTGGGATACAGCGGCGTGAGGTTGTCGAACATGATCTTTTCGCCCTGGTGGTCGGGGGCGTCGCCATTGACGCGGTCGACCTTGAGGAGGGCGAAGTAGCGCTCGCTGTCTTTGGGGGGACGAATCTGCCCTTCGACGGTGTCGCCGGTGCGCAGGCCGAAGCGGCGGATCTGCGACGGCGAAACGTAGATGTCATCGGGACCGGGCAGGTAGTTGTAGTCAGGCGAGCGGAGGAAGCCAAAGCCGTCGGGAAGCGTCTCAAGAACGCCATCACCGAAGACTTCGCCGCGGTGCGAGGAGTGATGACGGAGGATCTCGAAGATCAAGTCCTGGCGTCGCATGCCAGAGACGTTCTCGATGTTGAGCCCTTGACCCATATGGATCAGCTCGGACATCTTCTTGCGCTTCAGCTCAGTCAGGTTCATCGGGTTCGTTCCTCGATTGGATGGGCGATAGTAGGACCGAGTGACGGCGAGTGACAGCGACGACCCATTGGTCTCGCTTCGCCCTTCAGACGTCGGCCCTAGCGTTCGGGAAATCAGCTGGTTGTTGAGTGGATAACGGCGATAGAAGCTGCTCAGGACGAATCTTGGTTGGTTACAGCAAATTCACGGTACGGCAAGCGCAAATCACTGTCAACGAAGAGATGAGAAGTTAGCCGGCAACCACGGGGGGCCGTCCGCGCAGATGCAAATCGCTGGCAACTACGATGACGCAAGCTAGATGCTGAGGGCCACCGAGGTCTCGACGGAAGAGCGAGAAGCTGGCGGCGGCGAGGGAGTGACCGGCACCTGCGACAGCGGCCCACGCGGCTGACCGAGCCAGCGTGAGACAACGAACAGCAGTGGCCCGAGCGCAATCACCAGCGCGCCGATCGTCACCGCCGACAAGCCCCATATGCCGGACTCGCCCCGGCCATACCACAGCGACAGCCCGAGCAGCGACACCGGAAGCATCCCAATCAGCGCCACGACGGCCACGCCACCGGGAATCCGAAACGGGCGGACCAGCTGGGGCTCGCGAATGCGCAGGACGATGAGCGACACGAACTCCAGCAGCACCAGCGCGCCATAGAGCATCACGTCAATCTGCACCAGCCGACGGAAGCCGAGGCCCAGGCACGCGGTATAGAGAATCGCCGCCACCAAGATGCTGCGTCGCGGCGCTCCGGTCTTGGGATCTTTGCGCCCCAGCCACTTGGGCAACATGCCATCCCGGGCCATCGCCAGCGGCAGCCGCGAATAGCTGGCGACCAGCGCGTTGAACATCCCCAGCCCACAGAGCGCACCACCGATCGCAATCGCCACTGCCAGATACGGCCCACCGAGCCGCCGCCCGACCTCGACCCAGCTTCCCGTGGTCCACTCGTCGATGGGCAGCCCGCTGGCCATCCCGCACGCCACGGGCACCACATAACAGCCTGCGACCAGCAGCACCGTCAAAAACATCGCTCGCGGATAGGTGCGCTGCGGAGTCTCGACTTCGGTGGCAACGGCCGAGGCGTTCTCCCAGCCCATGTAGTTCCACAGACAGAGCAAGATGCCGTTGAGCCAAGGCAGGACAGCGCCGCCGGTGTGGGTACGAATGTGCAGCTCGCTGGCCATCCCGTCGGCAAGGCTCACTGGCCCGCCGCCGCCGAGCGCAATCGCCACCAGCACCACAAACGGCAAGAGCAGCGCCGCCGCCATCAGCTGACTGGCAATCCCCACCGTCTGGGTGCCCCGCAGATTCCACCACACCGACAGGCCGACCATCAGAAGCGCCGCATACCAACCGACCCCACCGACCGACGAGTCCGCCAGGGCCGGAAACAGCTGTCCGAGATAGGTCACCACCAGCATCGGGTAAATCGCCATATCAAACAGGCTCATCGCCAGCGCCATCCACGCCGTCTGCATGCCCCAGAACGGCCCGAGTGCCCGCCGCGCCCACGCGTAGTAACCGCCTTCACTCGGTAGCGCCGAGGTCAGCTCGCCGACCATCAAGGTAATCGGCAGGCTCCAGATAAGCGGCACCACCATCAGAAGGAGCAGCGCCCCGCCGAAGCCGTGCCCAGCGACGATCTCCTCGAGGCCATACGGTCCACCGGAGACGACAAAGAAAGTGGTGGCGACGAGCGCCCGCAGCCCCAGCTTTTTGCGCAGTGACGGTCCCTGCCCCGTTCCGTCTGTCTGCTTGGTCTGCCTCGCGATCAGCTGACGCGCCCGCGGCCTTACCGCCCGTCGTGATCGAACACTCTTCTGTGTCGTGGCAAGCTTGGCCACCGAGGAACCGTGTTTCATTCTCGCTCTATCGCGCAGTTTGGTACACCCGGCCAAGCTGCCGCAAGCGAGTTTTTTTGACTTTTGAGGAGAGCTTGGGCTTGGGGCTAAAAGGCCTGGCCAAACTCGGCAGAAAAGCGCGGCGCGTAGATGCCTCCCGGCGTCGGTGACTCAAGAGGAAAGCCAAGGTCGAGCCGGATCACTTCGCGGTTGAACTGAGGGATACCAAGACGCAGGCCAAAGCCGACATCTTGGCGATAGCTCGATCCCGAGTAGCTGCCGTCGCGCAGATAGCCGTTTAGGACCGGTGGCGCGTCTCCTCCGTCGTAAAACAGCACCGCACCCACTTGAATCGACCACAGGTTGATGCCCTTGGTGCGCAGCTCGGCGTTGACGCGATAGAGGCTGCCCCCTTGCAGCGCGCGCGGCGCATAACCCCGCAGTCCACTGTCGGAGCCGAGCGTCATCCGCTGCTGCTCGAGATCGCGCCCCCGCAGCTGAAGCTTGGCCGCCAGATGCAGGCGCAGCGGCCCCACCGCCGGGGTAATTTCGCGCACCAGTACCGTCAGGTACTCATTGAACAGCGCGCCGCGCGGATCGATTCCGTACTGAAGGCGGACGCCGGCACTCACCTGATAGGAAAACAGGTTGTTGCGCAGGTAGTGCTGGCTGGCGAAGCTCCCCGAGGTCTCGAGGTAATCGCTCGAAAAACCGAAGCCGTGCCACGCATAGCGCAGCTCGAGGTTCAGCTCCGGCCCGAGCCGCAGATCCTCGGTGAGCGCGAGCGTCTGGATGTCTTTGAGCCGGATGTAGCGCGCGGTGTAGAGATTCAGTCCCACAAACGGGCCACTGGCGCTCTCACTGCGCGGCAAGAGCGAGCGATAGGCCGTGCGCGCCCCGTCGGAGATGGCCTCGGGAAAGTCGTCGGGCAGTCCGTACTTTTGATGCTGCACCCGCCAGCCGAGACTGAGGTTTAGCTTGTGGACGATGCCGGCGGAATACTGGACCTGCACCTGCCCGGCGACTTGCTCGCGGTTGTAGACATCGGGGACAGCCTCGCCCAGCACGTTGCGCTCGTAGATCGTTCCACCCGAAAAGTAGCGCGCGATGTCTTTGGTGACTTGCAGCTTGGCTTCCCACCCAAAGCGCGTGCGCAGCGAAAACAGCGGTCGCCCGACCTGAAAGTAGAGCTGGCCACCCTCGACGCGGCTGGTCTGACGATTGAGGTAGAGCGAGCCAATCAGCTTGAGCTGATGCCTTGAGCCCCAGATGCGCGGGTCGTTGTAGGAAGTCCCCAGGGAAAAGCGCCCCGGATCGAAACCGAAGTCGATCGACAGCCGCTTGTTGCGACCACCGAGGTTGTGCTCGGCAAACTGAAACGACAGCACATCAAGCCGCGCCTGATCGAAGCGAAACTCGGTGTTGAGCCGCAGACTCCACTGATCCTTGGTGACGACCAGCACGCGCACTTGGTCAGGCGACGAGCCACGCAGCGCGACCAGCCGCGCGACCGACAGAATGAACAGCATCCGCAGGTTGCGACCACTCTCCTCGAAGAGATCGCGACGGAACGGCTCACCGACGCGGAACAGCAGCTCGCGCGCAATCACTTCATGGCGGGTGCGGACGTGTACGGCATTGAGCCAGGTCCAGGGAATGTACTGCGAGAGCGGAAAATCACCGGGCAGGATGACGTTGCTGGCGTCGATCTGGATCTCTTCGATCCGCTTGCCTTCGGGCGCAGGATCGACCGCGGCCCACGACAACTTGCGACGCGAAAGCGCCTCCTGAATCAGCTTCTCTTCGTAGGAGCTGCGCAGGTTGGGCTTGAGATCGGCGCGCGTGGACCCGACGGTGAAAAGGCCGAGCAGCAGCGCCAGCCAGCCCAACCGTACCGACCCCCAAGCGCGGAGGGAATACCGGAAATCGGGAGGTGGTCGATGCTTAGCGCGCACTAGCTTCCGCGCCGCTGTCCTTTTTGCCGAGCCGCATGCCCATGCGCATCCGAAGATACGCAATCACGCCGGGCAGAATCGACAGCAGCACCACGACGATGATCACCAGCTCGATGCGCTTGGGAATGCTCGGGAACAGAGTGCCCAAAAAGAAGCCAAGACAGGTCATCGACACCACCCAGCTGACCGCGCCAATGATGTTGTAGACCGCGAAGCTCCGATAGGTCATTTCGCCAATGCCAGCAGCGACGGGAACGAAGGTCCGCAGGATCGGCATAAAGCGCGCGATGATGATGGTCTTGCCGCCGTGCTTTTCGTAAAAAGCGTGGGCCTCGCGGATGTGCTCGGGATTGAACAGCCGCGACTTGGGCCGACTAAACAGCGCCGGTCCGGTGCGCTTGCCGATGGAATAGGACACCGCGTCCCCGAGCACCGCCATCACCGACAGCGCGACGTTCATCTGGAGCAGACTCAGTCCGTACTTGGGATTGGCCGCAAACACGCCCGCGGTAACGAGCAGCGAGTCGCCGGGGAGGAAAAACACCATCAACCCAGTCTCCGCAAAGATGATTCCCATCATCACCAGGAGCGGGTAGCCGGTGGCAATCGCCGAGGCAATCAGGTCCTCGGGATTGCGAAGCAGATGAAGAAACCAGCGCAGCAGTTCCATGTCGTCCTTGTTCCCCGATTCGGGTGTTTGGCAAGGGCGGCGTTTTAGCGCGAATCTACGCTCGCGTCACCAATACTTGGCCCACTCACCGCCCCAAGTCCCGCTGCCGGGCCTGAGCAAGCGCAAGGCCAAAAAAGTTGCAAGTTCCATGCGCCAGCGGCTGCTTTCTGCCAAAAAGTCGCAAACTCCATGCCCCGGCAGCTGCTTTCTAGCAAAAAAGTTGCAAGTTCCATGCGCCAGCGGCTGCTTTCT
>Ga0154020_10007128_pt1 | contig 13069 bp, 11 predicted proteins | sample Klosneuvirus_201_FD_109709 | JGI IMG/M metagenome (GOLD analysis project Ga0154020, IMG submission 109709) | Active sludge microbial communities from wastewater, Klosterneuburg, Austria - Klosneuvirus_20160825_MG | ecosystem: Engineered > WWTP > Aerobic digester > Activated sludge | place... | reverse complement strand
GCCGCCTTTGGCTGTCGGCTGCTTCAGAGCGTGATGCCCTTCGCTGACCAGCAGGATGAACCAGCGCTGATGTCTCAGGTAGTGAGCATTCGCGACGCCGCGCTTCTTGCGATGTCGGCGTTCCCATTCGCTGACGTCGATGCCGTACTTGGCGATCAGTTTCCGATCAATTACAGCGGGATCTTTGCCATCAGGGATTGAACCGGTCACATACCAGTAAAAGCCATGACGCAGATAGCTGGCCGCGATCAGTTGCACGACCGCCGCCGGTGATTGCGCTTCGCAGGGATAAGCCATATTCACTCCATTGTTTATTCGTTACTGTTTCACTCTCCTCAACTACATGAAAAAACGGAAGTTGATAGGCTCAACTTCCAAAGCCTGAAACCATGTTCGGCAACCTTTGACTCGCACGTTCCATCGATCCGAGACCTACACAAAAGGCCTCAGGATTTCCGGACACGCAATGGCCACGAATCGGCGTCTGCCATGGGCGACCGTGCTTGCGCACTGCCTTCCCTTGGTGCATCCGCACAATACATAGCACCCGAGTCAAACCTTCACAGCAGTCCCCTGTCTCGTCCTTCGGACGTAACTCGGGTATCCGCCATCAGTCTGCCGTTTCAAGAGATCACTCCTCCCGGATTGTTCTCCTGAAACTGCATGTTGCTGCCTGCCACGGTTGACGCAATGGCTGGCCCTCACGAATGAAGGCCAGCCGCGTGCGACACGCTCGATGATGGAGCTTTTCCCGAAGACCACTGCTGCCTTGTTCAACGATCACGTCAAAACGTGACCATGTCACGCAACAGCAGGATCAACGGATTCACTGCTCCTCAGTCCTTTCGTTTTCACTCTCAGAGGCATCACCCTCTGGTCATTGTGAACGGCACATGACGGCCAGCCATGCAGGCGGGAGGCCCGCCAGCCGATTCGAGCTACCGCTCGGATCAGATGGACCGCTCCCGTTGGTCGCTCGCCGCGATCCAACACTTGCCTGTTCGATCCTTCGACCGAACCACCGCCTCGCTCCCGCGAGATTCTACTCAGACCACTCTCCCCCTCTGCGGCATTTGAATCACGCAGTCGACAGGACTGCGCACCGAGAGTGCTACTCCCGGCCGCCACAGAGGCTCCGGCGTTAGTTCCTGAACTTCATCCACTGGTTCACGTTGTTGGAAGGTTTTACCCTTCAGACCGCTCTGGTGTGTTCAGGTCTCCCGACCTGTCACAGTTTCCCGAGGGTACGACCCTCGACGCGGGTTCGAGCTTCCGCTCGGTTGACAAATCTCGCTTCCGTTGGTCGCTTGCCCGAAGACAGACGACACAATGTGAAGCGATTGTCATTGGCCCATGTCGAATCACGTACTTTCCCGGATTTCCCCCTACGAAGACAGAAGATTGGGGTACCCACGTCTGACAATCCGTCAGAACTCAGAACGGTTTTCCACGGTTTGGCACCGTCTCCCAGCAGATTCACTGACAAGCCCTCCCATACCTGTTGCGGTTGGGCCTTTCATGGTTGAGCTATTCACGGTCGGATGTTTGGTCCGATCCCCGAGGTTGTCAGGCCCGGTGTGGTCTGTCGCCAGACGCACAGCTCCCCACGTCAGCACGGTTGAACGAACTCGCCATGACAGCAAGCCCATGAGCCCCCGTGACGGGATTCGGCATTCCTTTGCCACACCCGCTTTGTTCAGGACGGCTCAGTGTCAACCACAGTTGATCACTAAGCATGTCCGCCTCGCCCGAATTCAGATTACAAATGACAAAGAACAAATCCCGATGAGTTTCATCGGGATGCAGTTTGTTGCGTCGTGCCGACACTGTAGCTCGATCTGTCTCAGATCGAGAACCAGACAGCGTGGCTATTGGAGATGTCTCGTACCATCATGCCCGATAGGCCCAACTGACACAGAGTGACCGACGCGTATTTCGTTATAGGATAGAACGCTGGGATTACTCCGACACTTGTGCGGCTCACAAACTGAGTGAGCCACACGATCGGTTTTAGGCCAACGAGCCTCCTTTGAACTGGGCGAACACGTTTCCGCGTACCCAGCTCGAAGAGCGACAGTCAGGAAAGGAAGCGATCCTTTCATCTCTTAGACCGGCTGATGAGGCCGATTTTACCGAGACCTGTCCGCTCCATCATCGAACGTCAGCATGTTGCCCTTAGCCGATGCGTATTCGCAATCGGTTTGCCGGGCAACGGCATCTTGCCAGAGCTTGACGACCGGCAAATCTTAACGATTCGCCTACAGATCGTTTGTGCCACATCTGACGATGAAAGTCACGCGGCGATGTCCGACTTGGGACACTATTTCTGACCCAACCTATGGACAATCGATGCAATACCGTGATATGAAGCCGGTAATTGAAAACTATGAAAGGAGTCAACAATGGACGAGACAAAAAAGAAGCCCACAACCGCCCCAGTAAAAACCATCCGCCACGGAGCCATCGCAGCATCCATCTGGAAACGCCAGGCCACCAGCGGATTCGAATACTTCGACTTCACCGTCAGTCGCTCGTGGAAAACGTCATCCACGGGAAAAGAAGGCTATTCCAGCAGCTTCTTCGTACGGAATGCTGACGAATTGCAGGTCGTGATTCAGGAAGCCGCCGATTGGATTGAAAGCCAGCAAGCCAGCCTGCAGGAAAGCAATGACTTCAAAGCTCAGACGATCCTGCAAAAAGCGGCTTAGTCCGGAACGGACCGGCATCGCGCGTAATTGCTGTCTGCTGATTCCGCGTGGAATGGACACTCTCGTTGCCGAGAAACGAAATGCCAAATGCTAAGAAAACTACAAGTGAGCATGATCGCCAGAAATTGCTTTAGGCAGGCTTGCCGGAAGGACACGAAATAACGTGCAAACATATGCACCGGTCTTCAATGCCTTCGGTCATGCTCCGCCCATGAGTGGCTGGTTTTGAAGCGCCCAATGACAAAGCAGAATGGATGATTCGCGATCTGGTCCAATCAATGGCTTCAAAATACATCATTTCGACCGCTGTGACAGCGGTGAAAATCGAAATAATGTCGCTTTCCTCATCGCAAACACAGCCAAATCATCGAGCTTGCGGTACCTGACATGATCGCGGCACGCACAAGCGCCAAAGCCTCTATCGTGCAACTAGTGCTTACAGCCCTACGGCGTTTCATCGCTAGCCAGATTTCGTGACAAACTCCGGCCTTTTAGAATAACAACCCAACCCGTTGGAAACGGTTCTCCTTCAAGATTGTGCGAGACGACCTGAGATAATGCTCCAAGATGAACAGTACCAGTTAAAGGGTCTTCGAACGCCTCCAAAATCCTTGCTGTTGAATGTCTCCGGCCTGCAGTCACGCGGGACATTAGATCGTTGGCTGCGCTCAGGGCATCGTTTCCAATTGTTGGAGGCAACTTATGGTCGCTTAACGGAAGAAGAGCGTTGTCAATAATTCGCCCGTGAGAAGCGGCGCTTGGATCCATCTGATCTCCTCGTGTATCGACGAGCAATGCGTCCTCATTCAAAAGCAGCTTGCCGGTCTCGAGCGTCGTGCATATTACGCCTATCGACTGATGACTGTTGTTCCAAATTGGTACAGACAAGGCTGTCATGGGCCGATCGGTGTTCTTGCTGATAAAGGTCACGGAAAGGTAAGCTGGATGCTCATGAGGTTCAGCCTTCTCATAGGTCAGGCCATCCTCAGGACCGTCCGCACCCATTCCGTGAAAATAATCTCGGTATCGGAATGCTTTTCCAATTGAGTCTATTCTTGTTCCGTTTGAATCGACGAGCGGAAATCGTGCGATCTGAATGCCATCTTTTGAAACCACAAACCAACTCGTACTGGGAACTCTGTTGGTGATATCGCCGCACTTATCCCTAAGCCATTCTTGCGTAGAATCGGGACGTTCTTCGAGTCGCCTCAATAAATCAGGGTCGCGCGAGAACTCGCGAAGCAACAGAAATCGTGAGTCTAATTGCGATGCAATCGACTGAGACAGTATTGAGGCTGAGGTCTCAAGCGACTCTCTGTATTTTGATTCAACTTGAGCCTGCAAACCCTCATTCTTTTCATTTAGTAATGTGAGACGTTTCTCAGCCTTTTGATGATTCCCCGAATCCCACCATACGAGAACGAGCATTGAGATTAATGCCAAATACGTTACCCTCGTAGCGGATCGGTGATGCCGGAGCCAACGCATCAAGGCATCGACAGGACCATCAGGGAACGCGCTCGGCGCTCGGTCTGCGAGGCAGTCCTTAATGTCATTTGCAAGAGCTTCGGGTGATGAGTAGCGGTTTGTGAATTCGGTGCTCATCGCCCTCTTGCAAACTGCGCGCAGCGAACTGGGAATGGTGGAAGACATGTTGTTCAAAGACGCGGTGCGGCGTCTTTTTTTTTGTGCCGCTGTTTGGGAAACTACAACAGCAGCCGGGGAAGTACCCGTGAGCAGCGTATAGAGAGTAGCACCCAAAGCGTAGACGTCATCAGAAAATTTAGGGAGCTCACCTTGCAACTGTTCTGGACTCATGTATCCCGGCGTACCGGGTACTTCATCTCCCGGCTGCGCCATCAAATCATCGCGGCCGTTAGTCGGTAACTCAACTGCACTGCTTCTGGCTTCGTCGACGACCAGTGCCAATCCCCAGTCTACGACGACCGTTTGCCCGAAATTCCCAACGATAATGTTCTTCGGTTTGATGTCATGATGTATTACGCCCTGACTGTGAGCGTATTCAATTGCGTTGCAAATCGCGACAAACCGTTCGAGGAGTACGCGAAAAATCTTGCATTGTAAGTCCGTCTTCACATTGTTGGTTCCGGAACGCAAATCATCGTGAAATTCCTGGATAGTTTCTTCCAGTGTTTTCCCGTTAACTAGATGCATTGCATAATGCGGATTCAACTTTTCATTCTCGCCCTTCCCAATCACGGCCACAATACCAGGGTGCGAAAGTCGACTTGTGATCGTGACTTCGCGATCAAACCGCCGTCGAACGTCGTCATCGACTGCGGAGTCATCATTCAGCATTTTCAGCGCCAGTCTGCGCCCCAGAAATTGATCACGTGCGTCATAAACATGAGAGAATCCACCTCTGGCCATCGGTAGGACGTTGTCCAGCGTTGTCCTAATCTCTACCTGCACTGGCGTGCTTGTCGAATCGTAGCCGGGTGATAAGAGAGCACCCACGGCACGATCGACCGAACCAGCCAATTCAATCAATACCTGAATCTCGGGTATCAACTCCGGACAGTCGGAGCAAAGCAGTTCAATAACGGGCGTGATTCCCCGATTCCGTTGAGACTCCCAAAGTTGCAGTATTGCTTCGATTTGTTCATCTTGGCCATCCTGGTCGCTCATGGTTCGACCGTAGATTGTGGGGTATGTGTGGTGTCTTGTAGCAGTTGGGTTAGTTTAGCCTCTGCTTCAGCGAGGATCGTATAAAGATTCTTCAAGCTGAGTTGCATGCTACGTGCTACGTCCACTCGCGTCTCGCCTTCGAAATAAACAAGGTTCACGGCCTCCTGCTGTTGCTCAGGCAATTGCTCGATTGCTTCCGAAATGAAAAACTTCATTTCCAGTTGTTCTGGCGTCAACTCTGAAGCCGCAGTGGACAGCGCAAATTCAATATCGGCCGATCCCCCCGGAACAACGCGGGCACGAACTTTGTGCTTTCGGCCGATATGCTTTCGGAGCTTTTCGATGACGGCGCGCCTGGCAATATTCCAGAGGCTACTTAAGACTTGTGGTCCAAACTCATCCTTGTGCTGACTCTTTCGCAATTCAACAAGGAATCGACGTCCCACAGTACTGGTCAAATCTTCGGTACTTTCATAGTCGCGCAGTCGACTCTGTCGTAGCAGCGATCTTGCGTATCGCCCAATCCGATCTTGAAGAAGTTCAAGTAATTCTGCTTCGGCGTCTTCTTCCCCAGCGCGGAGGCGGGACATCGCGAGGCCAACTCTTTTAGTGGTATCTGTCACAATACTTTCCTAGTTGTCGAATGCAGCTTGAGACTCAATTCTGTTGTTACTGCCCTCTGGGTTACTGCGGATTTTAATGCACAAGCGTTTCCGAGCGTCACATCCGAAACAAAGATTTCCGACAACTTGACTGACTTTTTTGGGATTTTTTTCCCTTTCGTGTCGCATCCCATTTCAGACAGACAACACGTGATTCATTCAATAGTCATTTTTGCTGGAAGTGGAGGAAACAATGCGAAAGTGTGCAACTAAGTCTTGGGCAATTGCAGGAATGCTGATGCTGGGGTTGCTGATACCCTCAGTCGAAGGAAGTCAGAGATTGGCCGATTGTTGCGGTAATTTTGGCTTGATATCATTTTTGGGCGCGGGGTTACCTAGCTGGAAGTCGCCGCGAATTCCAGGGCTGGACGAAGCAGCCGCTGCGGCAAAAAGGCTGCGAGATGCAGCAGCAGCAGAATTGCAGCGAAACGCGGATGCAGCAGCAGCTGCGGCAAAAAGGCAGCGAGATGCAGCAGCGGCTGTGTTGCAGCGAAACGCGGATGCAGCAGCGGCCGAGTTGAAGAGGCAGCGAGATGCAACAGCCGCCGAATTGCAGCGAAAAGCGGATGTAGCAGCCGCGGCGGCAAAAAGGCAGCGAGATGCAGCAGCGGCTGAGTTGAAGAAGACCGGGGATGCGATCAACGATGTCGCAAAACCTGCAGGTGAATTGTTCGCTGACGGCGCGAAGAAGACCGGGGCTGCGATTATTGGGGCCGGTGAGGATGCCCTTGAATATTTAACGATACGTTGGCGTACGCTTCGCGCAGACAGAATTGTGCTAAACGATGAAACGCCGGAAGTGTCGATCTTGTGGTTCGAAAAGGACCAGTTCGTACGCATTCAATTGCGAAATGAAGGGGATGCGTCCGTAGAATTCGAATTGCAGTCGGGAGTCGATGCAAACATTGTTGAGTCACGCCAGCTTTCGGGGATCAACGCAGCCGTTAATCAAAACAATCAATACGATGGTGAGAACTTTAGCTGGCCAGTGATCACTCTAAGGCTCAAGGACGGTGGTAATACAATAGTTCATGTTGAAGGCAAGAACGACACCTCCGTCTGGGGTCGATTTCTGAATACGAATAATGAAACTCGAGAGGAAGCAAAGGCAAATGAAAATGAAGCCCGAAATTCAAGTCGGCGCAAAGACCCAAACCACGTGATACCTGAAGACATCGACGTGCTTGTCGCGGACGCTCTGGAGAATCACAGCGCTGGCTGGTATTTTAGCGTGGACATGGGACTTTATCGTGGGACCAGTTGGTTTGGTCCGTTCAACGACGAAGACGAAGCATGGGCCAGTCAAAGCAGCATTGGCATCATGCTCCAAGACGCGGATGTTGATCCCGAAACTGTGGTGCGAACTGAACCAAAATACTTCGAACGTGATCCAAATGACTAGTTTCAAAATTCTTCGAGGAGAGATCAGAATGAGTATTAAGCAAACGATTATTACGATTTTTGCGACTTTGCTTCCAGCATTCGCAATTGCCGATAATACGGCCGAATTCTGTCGCGTCGCTGCAGAAGTCAGCGTCGAGGGGTTTTGCAGCACTCACCCGATACTCTTGGCAGCACAAACGGGCGTGTCGGTAAACCCCGCTGTGTTGGCCGCATGGGAATTCGCGAGACTGAACTATTGCAATAATCCCTCAAAAAATTATGCAAAGACAATCACGAGAATGGGCTGCGAAGTCACAATCAGAAAAGTTGGCGATACTATCACACTGGTATGCGCTGAAACGCGCAAGAACACAAAACAAGCGATCCTGTATTATAATTTTTTCCAAACATATCCAGGAATCAAGTTTCTTGAAGCGCAGTTGCGATGAATTCATGCAATTCCTTTTCAATTCGTTGTAGCGGTCGACCCCGACAGTCATGCCATTCTGTCGGGGTCTCTTGTTTGTTGTGTCCTTCCGGAAAAACAATTCACCCAATATGTGGGATGCCCCGGCAATTGGGAGAATTATTAAATGGTCGAGATGTCGAGATGACTGAGCCTTGCGATGCAATACACGGAATCTGCTTCATTCACATCGACTTACGCATGGAAACCACCTCAACTTGCTGACGTTTTGCTGGCAAACAAATTCGGTGCGTGATAGCGTAGACTTGGTATGTAACATCAATGCATCAGCGGTCATTGCGTGAAAAAGTTGACGGCGCTGCGAGTTGATATGCTCGCTCAAACTGATCCAGCAGCACCATCTGGCGGTAGACCTCGAACGCCTTGCCGCCTTTACCGCTGGCCTGCAGGTAGAGGCGTTTCTTCATGACGTCGGCGGCTTCGAGCGCTTCGGTTTCGAAGGTGTCCTGCTCAGAGGGTGACATAGCTTCCCAGAAGGCCATAAAGGCTCGCTGTCGTGAATTCTGTTTTTGGATTGCCTGACGCTCACGTTTGCTGATTGCGCGCTGCTGTGCCTGTTTTTGGGCTTCTTTTGCCTGCTGACGTTGCTGTCGCTGAACGGAGCTTTCAAAGCCCGGCGGAAAGGCGATCGTGTCGGGCTTCTTGAGGGACTGTACAAGAAATCCAGGACCGCGAGGTTGGCCTCGACTGTTGTACCAGTCGTAGAGTTCCAACATTTCGCAGATGCGTGTTGCTGGCTGGGACAGTGACAACTCTTCCGCCGATGCGGGGCCGATGCCGCGTTTGATCAGTTGGCGTTCAAGTTCCTGAGGATTTGACTGAGTATTCACGACTGGAGTTGACGGTGCTGTCGTGGCGATACTGCTGATGATGGATTCCACAGTTGTTCGACTGCGCTTGGCCTTCCGCTCGAAGATCGCGATCCACTTGCCGAGCCCGTCTTTGCGAAAGCGTTCTTCCGGTGATCGCTGTTTCAGATCCCAGAGGCGTTCCAATTCTTCAATGCCCTTCTGCAGAGTTCGCTTCAACTGGGCTGTGTTGTAATTGCCAGACAGTCGCACTTTCCGCAGTCCGAGTTCCAGCAGATCGATTTCCACACGATTACTGTGGTAGAACCGTTTATCGAGGAACCGGTAGAGACGTTTGGCAACAGGGCTGGTCAGTTTGCAGTACAGGTTCCAGTCGAGCTGCTTCAGGTATCCTGACTGAAAGCTGCGGAACAGAACTTCGTTCCAGACAAAACGCGAACAGCCAGGAGCTGCTTTGCCCTGAATGACTTCACGCCGATAGATCACCAGATTGTCGAAGACTCCAAAGTCTCGATTGACCCAGCTTTTCTGTTCGTGATCGTAGAATGCTCGATCGGAAAAGATCGACAGTCCCTTCCAGCGTCGCAGTGACGTGGCGATTCGGTCATAGTTTCGAGTCTCATCGGCCCAGCCCAGCAGTCGCAGAATTTCATAGCGACTAAATGACACTTCTCTGGAACTGAAATCGTTCAGACGGCTGAGCTGGATACAAGCCAGCAGGACGTCGTCGTCTTTGGATGTGGGCAGGCCATACCTATCCGAACCTGATAAGGTCAGTCGTCGAGGAAGGTGTCGATTCTGCTCGCGATCAAAGACGGTATCTTCCAGCACCACTGTTTTGGTTCCATCAAGAAATCGATCGGAAATCGCTGCCAACGGAAACTCGGCAAGGTTGAGTTCGTCCACGGCATAGTCCATGGGGCTGCGTTGAGTCGACTGGCGGCTGGTCTCTGATGAGTTTTCTTTCACACACTTTTCACATTGAACAACAACCCGTTCCTGTTGTTGTTTATCTATTTAAATAACAAATTAGGGGGTGCAAAATCGCCAGTCGTTTCAGGCACTTGTCACCGGAAAAAGTGTTTCAATGTCCGGTAATCAGCCCTCAAAACGTGTTTCGATGTCCGGTAAACGGTGTTTCGTTTCACGGTGATTCCGATTGCCGAATGTGTCTCATTGTCCGGTAATCCACGAGTGTCCCACGGATTTGTTTCGCGGGCTTCGCACGCGGAAAACACCAACACGATTTCCCCCACGGCTGAGCATCTCAGGTTCCTGTGTTTTGCGCAAGAAAAATCTGCAAGCGTGCTGGCCAGCAAGCTGGCTTGTAGGTCGATCTGTCTCAGATCGACGAGGGTGCAGTTGCGATGATCTGAAATTCCGGATCGATCTAAACTCACGCAACTTGGCATTGCCGACCTGAGGACAGGTCGGCCTACATATGGCACCGGCGAATGGCCCACAAAAAAAGTGCTTGCCAGCAGACCGGCAATCATGCTTTATTGCCGGCATGATTATTTCATTGGTGAATTCAAAGGGTGGAGTCGGCAAATCGACGCTGGCTGGCAATCTTGCTGGCTGGCTTGCGAGTCATGGCCGATCTGTGATTCTTGCGGACTGCGACACTCAGCATTCATCCAGCGAATGGATCTCAGAAGCCCTGCCGGAGATTGCTGTCGTCCGGCTCAGCAATGCCGACGCCGTGCTGGATCAACTGCCGGAACTCGGCATGGAAGCCGATTTCGTGATTGCCGATGGTCCGGGCAGTCAGACAGAAACCAGCCGGGCGCTGTTAATGTGGGCCGATCTGGCGGTCCTGCCCTGCAAAGCCAGCATGTTCGAAGCACGGGCACTGGACAGGAATACGGCATTTGTCCGTCAGGCTCAGGCTATTCGCAAAGGTCCACCGGAAGTCATCGCCGTGCTGAATATGGTCGGCCGAGACTATCGACTGACGCGTGACATGCGTGACGCGGCGGCAACACTGGGACTCAAACTCGCGGAAACTCCAATTACGCTGCGGCAAGCCTACGCGGACGCACCGGGCCAGGCGACATTCGTCTGGAACATGGGATACGCTGCGAAAGGAGCCGCCGAGGAGATTGATCAGCTTTTTCAGGAACTGTTTCCGGAGATCACTGCGAAATGTTCAAGTGACAATGATCGGATTCAAATCAATCGAAAACCTTAACCACACAGGAGGCTCATCGAGTATTCATATATGGCAGAACGCAGAAGTCTCACCACCGCCGTTAATTCCATACCGCACGCTGATCCTGAAGTCGTACGAGCCTTCGTCACGCAGGAAAAGACGCCACCCGTTTCAACGCCACGCGCCGCAATGCCGAAACCAGCACCGTCGTTTCAACCTGTTGGACTCATCCCGATCACGGTACGACTGCGTCCAGAAATCGCCGGTGCCCTGAAACGAGCGTCATTGGAACGACAACTCGCCAGTGCCGAATTCTTCAGCCAACAGGAAATCGTCGAGCGTTCTCTCGCCGCATGGCTGACGGAAAATGGACACTACAATTCGTAAATCCGCGTGGCATGATGTTTTGTTCTGGAACGGAAACGAGTGAAATTGAAAACCTCATGAATGCAGGGCATTCGGAGAGTATTCATTTCTCGCGAATCCGCCCAGGCATGTTTCAACCACGTTCGTTAGATTTCAGTGGGGGAACGGCTCACACTGCCATGAATGCCTAAACAAGCCCACTCTTCCCCGTTCGATCGTACGGGCCTCTTTGCCTGAAGGAATTCCCAGACAAACAAGTCCGCACGACGCACGTCACGAAATCCAATTCCGAATCCCAGTCGTAACAGGGAACAAAAATAACCTTCCATATTTCACTCGTCTCCGTCGAATGTGGTGCAACCCCATTCGGAGCAGACGAACTCAAAAATCGTTATGGTGACGACTCTGTCATGTGTGCTCGATATTCTACGGCATCGCTCGAATTTCTTTTGTCGCCGCGTTCAAACGACCTGAACCGCGTCGCGGTCCAGGCTGAGTCTCCGGATCCCTGCTCGAATCGTGTATTGGGGGACGCAACTGAGGATTCTCGACTGGGCTCCAAGCGGGGCCATTGTTCTTGTGGAGCGTGCGCTCCTGACAGCCATTGTCCCGCCCACCCAGCCCAGACGTGAATTCCTCAACGCTGAATTACGTCTGTCCCCGTGGATCGCCCCTGCAAGAAGCAGGGCCTGTCAATCCCTGGTCGTCTGCTCAACTGCTGGACGCAGTTGAGCAAACTCCGCCCTGCACGGGCCGCGCCGACCGGCTTGGGAGCCGGTGCGGCTTTTCGGGCTGAACGCCCTCTTCGGTGTTCGCTGGGGCGAACACCTGGATCGATGCCGCTGGGGCGGCATGCGATCCTCTGGCTCCGCTGGACGCTCCGCCCCCACACTGCGCTGTCGCTTCGTGCGGGACCCCCAGTGGCCGCCTGCGGCGGCCAGCATTCAAATCCGTCGTTGTTGTTGTTTTGAATCTTAATGGCAAGAGGATCTGCGGCCCTGTACGATTTGGTTCTGAAGAATCCCTGACTTGAGGAGAGCGGCTCGTGGATGAGACATTGTCAGAAACAGATCCGGTGACGCTCGAGGTTGATCTCGCAGGGCGGCGGTTTCCTCGCGCACGCAACTCAACACGCTCGGCGACACCAAATCGCGTTCGTGAATTGAAGACGCAGCCAGCGGGACAAACGCTGCCACAACGCTTGTCCAAGGCTATCGAACAACGGCTGAAATGGCACGAAGCGCAATCCACAGAGAACCCCGGTCGAGATGTTCTGGTTGCCGCTTACATCGAGAGTCTGAAACAACTCGACGAGTTTCGTGCCGATGTCCAATGCGTTATCGAGGAAGCCTGTCGAGCGAATCTTGAGTTTCGGCAGGACGCAGGAGAAACCCATATCGAGGCCCGTGACGCTGTCCTGAATGACAAACTTAAGGAAATGATCGCCGAGGCATCCAGTGACTGGCTCACGTTCAAAAACATCGCGGGAGCCGCTCTGCTGTCGCAGCCGATGGAGATTTACCGCCAGAAATTCAATGCCTCCCTGTCCGAGGAAGTTGCCAAATTCTCAAAGCAGTTTTTTGAATCGCTGGCGCGACTGGTCGATCGAGAATTGTGTGGACTGGTAGAGTGGCTGCCGAACAACTGCTGTCGGTATCACTTTTTTCGGCGAGTCGTGATCCAGGGGCCGACGAAACACACTCAGGAATCCAGCGTGGTGATGCGTCGTGACTCCGACGAGTCGGATGATGACGATTTCGGAACGGAAGGTGTCATCGGCCACTTCAGAACAACGAGGTCTCAGCACGTGAAACATGAGATTCGCTTTGCTCGTCATGAACACGAAGTCATCG
>Ga0154020_10007127_pt1 | contig 13070 bp, 11 predicted proteins | sample Klosneuvirus_201_FD_109709 | JGI IMG/M metagenome (GOLD analysis project Ga0154020, IMG submission 109709) | Active sludge microbial communities from wastewater, Klosterneuburg, Austria - Klosneuvirus_20160825_MG | ecosystem: Engineered > WWTP > Aerobic digester > Activated sludge | place... | reverse complement strand
TGCTCATCGCTGCCGTGGACGATGAGGGTGGGGCCGATCATGCCGACGTTGAAGACCCGGCCGCCATCGGGGGCGCCTGCGTAGGAAAGTTCCTCGCTGAAGATCATCTGCTTGATGTGTGACCATGCGAGGCCGCCGTACTCCTTTGGCCAGGCAGGGGCGACCCAGCCTTTGGCTGCGAGCTTCCTGGCGAACTCGATCTGGGCGGGCCAGTTCTCCTGGCTCGTGGGACGAACGGGGCCGGCGCCACGGTCCGTTTCGAGCGAACCGGCAAGGAATTCACGGACCTCGGTGCGCAGGGCGTTGTGCTCTTCGGTGAACTTGAATTCCATGGGCATCCTCCAGATGGGCGTTTTCGCCGCGGTTCAGGTTACCGCAGGGTAGGGAAGGTGTCGCGCGGGTACGGCGGCGCGACGATAGACTGGGCCCACGACCGAACTGAGAGTTGCTGATGCTGGACGAACCGGGGCGCGGGCTGAACATCTTCTTCGACGTGGACAACACGATCATCACGTGGGACGTGAAGCTCCGGCCCGGCGTCCACGAGATCTTTCAACAGTTGCGGACTGACGGACACACGATCTACCTGTGGAGCGGGATGGGGCCGCGCTGGGAAGTGGTGAAACGGTTCGACCTGCACGAGCACATCACTGACTGCTTCTGGAAGCCTCTGACGGACCACCATGCGCGCATGGAAGAGCTGAAGATCCCGATCTGGCCGGATTACGTGATCGATGACCACGTGGAGATCATCCAGGCGTTCACGGGATTGCACGTGCCGGAGCCGAAGCTGCCGTTGGAGCGGGACCGCGAGATGTGGCGCGTGTACGAGGAAATCCAGCTGTTCGTCAGCTCTCGTGAGTGAGGCGGATGGGCCGGGCGGGCGATCGGGTGAGTTATAGCGAGTTTAGGCAGTTTGATCCGTTTTCCCTAAACTCCCTAAACTCGCTATAATCGTGTCGCAATGGACCGTGTTTCGAATCCGTTCGCCCCGGGGGCAGGCACCCCGCCGCCGGAACTGGCCGGCCGGGACGAGCTGATCGGCGCAGTCCGGGTGGCGCTGGAACGAATCCGTCGTGGGAAACCGTCCAAGAGCGTGTTGATGGTGGGCCTCCGTGGCGTGGGAAAGACGGTGCTCCTCGACAGGATGCGGGATGAGGCAGAGGCCACGGGGATCCACACGATCCGCGTCGAAGCGCCCGAGAACCGCTCACTGCCAGCCCTGCTTGCCCCCGAGCTTCGCCAGGCGCTCTTACGCCTTGAACGTTCCGAACGTGCGCGTGACGCAGCCCGGAGGGCCCTTCGGGCGCTGGCGGGTTTCGCCCGGGGGCTGAAGGTGCGTTACCAGGACATCGAAGTTGGCCTCGACTTCGAGCCTGAGCCTGGCCTGGCCGACAACGGAGACCTCGAACACGACCTCCCGGTGCTGATTGGAGCTGTGGGCGAGGCGGCTGCAGCGGCTCAGACCGCGCTGGTTATGTTCATCGACGAACTGCAGTACGTGAGCGAGGATGAGCTTGCCGCGCTCATCACTGCTCTGCATCTTGCAAGCCAACGCCGGCTTCCGGTTGCCCTCGTCGGCGCGGGCCTCCCACAGTTACGCGAGCGGATGGGAAAGGCGAAGTCCTACTCCGAGCGGCTCTTCGACTTTCCCGTGGTGGGGGCTTTGACGCCGCCGGACGCGCGTCTCGCAATCTCACGCCCACTGAACGCGCTGGGTGTCGAGATCGAACGGGATGCTCTCGACCTGATCGTCGCGGCGACACACGGATATCCGTACTTCCTCCAGGAGTGGGGCAAGCACACCTGGGACACCGCCGCGGGGTCGCCTGTAACGCGGAGCGACGTGGAGAACGCAACGACCGCGGTGATTGGCGCGCTTGATGAGAGCTTCTTCCGCGTGAGGTTCGACAGGCTGACTCCGTCAGAGCGCCGGTACATGCGGGCGATGGCCGAACTGGGGCCCGGGCCGCACCGGTCGGGAGATATTGCCGCGCGGCTGCAGCGACGAGTCACGGCTCTGGGGCCGACGCGAGCGCAACTCATCGCCAAGGGCATGATCTGGAGCCCGGGTCACGGAGATACCGCGTTCACTGTGCCGCTCTTCGATGAATTCATGCGGCGAATTATGCCGTTCGAGGAGCCGCCGGGGGACGGCGCCGGGGCCTGAACGGATCAGATCACGCCGTTCGCTTCAAGCTGCTGCTTGAGTGATTCGAGCGAGGGGACGGGCTTGCCATTGAGCGAGTCGAGCGCGTCGATGACGTCGTCGCTGGCATCCTCGGCGAAGGCGAGGTCGACAAGGTCCTGGCGGTCGGGCTGCAAGCCTTGTTCGAAGAGGTGCTTCACGAGCGTTTCGACGTCGGTCCAGGATGCTTTAGCCATGGGGTCCTCCCTGGGGGAAATGCGCCAGAACGGGCGAGCCGCCTCTCCGGGTTTCGGGACGCGGGGACGCTACTTCGTGAACACGCCGCCCGGGAACGGCTTGCCGTAGTCGATGAAGGGGGGCCAGAGCGTTTCGAGCTCGCGGCGGATCGGATCGCCCTCGGGCAGGTAGCGGTGGAACTGGGGTTCGACATCGCGGCGGACCCAGCCCTTGCCGATGGTGTCTTGCTTGATCTTGTCCTGGAGGAGCATGAGGCCGGTGAGAAGCGACTCGGGGCGGGGCGGGCAGCCGGGCACGTAGACATCGACCGGGAGCAGGGTGTTCACACCCGGAGTGACGCTGTAGGCATAGGCGAAAGGGCCGCCCATGATGGCGCAGCCACCCATGGCGAGGGCCCACTTGGGCTCGGGCATCTGGAGCCAGATGCGGCGTACGGCGGGGGCCATTTTCCAGGTGACGGTGCCGGGAACGATGAGGAGATCGGCCTGGCGCGGGGAGGCGCGGAAGATCTCGGCGCCGAAGCGGGCGATGTCGTACCGGGGCGCGGCGGTGGCGATCATCTCCATTGCGCAACAGGCGAGGCCGAACATACAGGGCCAGAGCGAGGAGCGGCGGGCCCAGTTGACGACCTGGTCGACGCTGGTGACGAGGATGTTCTGCTGGACCTCCTCATCAACATCACTGGTGAGTTTGAGGGGGAGGGGCTGGTATACCTTGTTCGCCTGTGCCATTGCTCGTGCAGTCTATCACAAAGGCCGCCCGCGGAAGCGAGGGCCGGGCTGAGGAAACGCGGCGGGGAGCGCGACTTAGCGGGAGCGGCTCATGTGCATCTGGCCATCGTTGATTGGCTCATCCATGAAGATCTCGCCGTTGCGGATCTTGATGTTGTAGCCGCAATCGGGGTTGGTGCAGACCCACGCCTTGAAGTGGATCGGCGCCCCCTGGCTGCCGAAGTCGGAAAACGGAACTAGATCGCCGTAGTCGCACTTACGGCATTTCGGAAACTGGTACATCCCACCCTCCCCAATATCGGCGCGGATAGTAGCAAACTGGAGGCCGGGGGGGCAATGCAAAGGATCACTCAGGGCGGAATCGTGATGCGGCGGATGCGGGAGGGTTGCGCCGCTCAGACGAGGCGGGCGGGAGGCGCCAGGTTCTGCATCCCGGCAAGAATGATCTCCATGTCGGCGGGGGGAATCTCGTGGAGGTTGCCCTGGTAGGCGAGGGTCCAGCTGGTTCGGGGCCAGCGGCGCGTCCAGGCGAAGAGGTCGTGGCATGGCTCGGCGTCCAGCCACTGATCCTCGGCCGGGGTGAGGATGGGCTCGATGGCACAGCGGTAGGGATAGAGCTCGGTGGGCTTTTTGCTGCTTTCCCAGATGCGGGTGCCTTCTTCAATCACGGGAGAGGTGACGCGGCAGACGGCAGCGAACTGTTTGCGGCCGGTGACGTAGAAGGCGAGCAGATCGCCGGGTTCGATCCTGCCTGCCATGATGCGGCGCGTGCTCTTGAAACCGTGGCGGGTGAAGCCGAGCTCCCGGGTCTTCTGGAAGATCTCCGGCCCACAAACGACTATCCAGTTGTGCGGCATCTTTGCCTCCGGTGGCGCTTCAGGGTGACCATGTACCAATGTAGCCGCGGATGAGGACATCGGGCGTGAGCGGTTCGACGGTGGGCTGACGGAGTTCGAGCGGGAGCGGAAGGGACCGGGCGGGGATGAGCGGGATTCCCTGGCCAAGGAGGCGTGGCGCGACATAGGCGTGTACTTCGCCGGCGAGGCCTTGCGCGAGGAGTGCGCTATGCAGGGTGGGGCCCCCTTCGGCGATGACGGAGATGATGCCGCGGGCGGCCAGTTGATCGAGCAACCCGGGGAGGCTGAGGCCGGTGGTAGCCGGCTCTATCTCGAGAACATCTACATCCCGGGCACGGAGTGCGGCTTTCCAGCCGGAGGGGCTGGCTGCGGTGGTGGCGACAGCTGTGGGCGCCTGACCATCGAAAACGCGGGCAGCGAGGGGTGAGCGTCCGCGGCTATCGAGGACGACCCGGAGGGGCTGGCGGGCGGCAAGGATGCCGCCGGGGCGGGCGGTGAGCGCCGGGTCATCGGTGAGCACCGTCCCGCTCCCGACGAGAATGGCGCCAGCACGGGCACGATCCTGGTGAACGCGTTCGATGGCCGCGGGGCCGGTGAGCCAGCGAATGCCAGAGCCGGGCGCCCCGGCCATGCCATCGAGGCTGACCGCGAACTTGACGATGACGTAGGGGCGGCCCACCTGGCGCAGGTGCAAGTAGGGGCGGAGGAGGCTGGTGATCTGAGGGGCGCCATCGCCGGCATCGACGTGGATGCCGGCGGCGCGAAGGCGTTCGATGCCGGCGCCGGGGAAGTGGGGATCGGGGATCCCGACAACGACCCGTGCGACACCGGCCGCAACGATCGCCGCGGAGCAAGGCGGAGTACGTTTGCCATCGAACGGCACGCAGGGCTCGAGCGTCACGTAGAGGGTGGCTGCACGGGCATCGACGCCGTGGAGCGCGGCAGCCTCGGCGTGCGGGCCACCGTATGGGGCGGTCGCGCCGACCGAGAGCACGGCGCCATCCCGAACGAGGACTGCGCCGACCCAGGGGTTGGGGGCGGTGCTCCCCTCAACGGTGCGGGCGGCATCGATCGCGATGCGCATTGGTCCGGAAGGTTCGATCACACCAACAGGGTAGCGGAAGCGGGGCATCGACCGGAGTGGGGTGGGCCGGGGCGGAGGCTACCGGCGGCCATTCCCGCCAGTAGCGACGTGCACATGGAAAACGCACTGGGTATCGCCGCGGGCGCGCGAACTGACATGTTCGACGGGGCCGGCAGCGATGGTCGCCTCGATGACGCGCCGCTCGAGTTCGCAGAAGCCGGGGTATTTCTCGGCGAGGCGTATGAACGGGCAGTGGCGGAAGGTGACTGACCAGCAGGCGGGGTCGGCGTTTTCCCAGACGGGGAAGAAGCCCTGGTTCTCCTGGAGCTCGGCAAGCTGGTCGACCCGGCCTTCGGCGCTCGCGGCGGTGGCTGCCCTGCGGGCGCGGACGAGCTGGTCTTCGAAGACGGCCTCTGCGACATCTTCCTTGGCGACGCCGGAGCTATCGAGGGCGCTGAGGATGGCGAGCGCGACGGTCGCGTAACCCTGGGGAAAGAGCTCTTCGCCGGCAGAGGTGAGGCTGAAGACATGGGTTGGCCGCCCGGGCCCATCGCGGCGGCGGATGTGCGTGACGAAGCCCTCGGATTCGAGGGCATAAAGATGCATGCGAACCGCCGCGATGGAGAGGAAGCTGGAGCGGGAGAGATCCTCGGCGGTGGCCTCGCCCTGTTCCTTGAGGCCGAGGAGAAGGAGGCGGCGAGTGGGGGGGAGCAAGTTCAACGGGGCGCGGGGCGACATAGTCCTCCTCTGAATCCCCCTCACAGCCAGCCAACCGGCCGGGGGACGGGCCGCCCCATCGTTATGTACAGGCTAGCACAGGCCACGCCGCGTGCGGTTGCCCGGTGAGGGTTCTCCTCAGCGAACGCACGGACCTGGCGCCGGCGGTGCTCGTTGCCCCTCCCCCGGGAATACCGGCTGCCGGCGAGCGTCCCGCGAATGGTTTGCGGGGAGCCGGGACACGGCGAGTGAGTACCGCGCGCCTGGCGAGCCCGCCAGCCTAACGAGCTTTTGAGAAGCTTATAGCAAGTTGGCCGTGTGTCGTCTTGTTGGCGTGATTAATCAGTGGATTTTGCGTAATGCCGCGCCGCCCTCGCGGCACCACGCTGGCCAGAGGTGGCCGCAGACTCAGGCGGCGCGGGTGGCGGTGAAGGTTTCGCCGGCGGAGTTGTGGGCGAGCGTTCCGAAGCGCGAGATGAACTGGGCCAGTTCGGACGTGCTGGTTGCGAGCGTCGTCGCCTCGCCGGAGATCTCCGAGAGACGGGCGGCGACATCTTCGACGCTTGCCGAAACCTGTTCGCTGGCGGCGGCGGATTGTTCGACGAGTGCGCTGGAATCGACGACCGAGTGGCGAATGCGGCCGATTGTCTCGTTCATGGCCGCGGCGAGGCGGGCGGATTCGCGGGCGAGCTCGGCGACACGTTCGACGACGCCAGTAAGGCGGCCCGCCGATCCGCCGGCGGATGAGGAGGCGCCGGTGATCTCGCGAATCTCACCGGTCACCAGGCTGACGCTTTCGACGATTCGCGTGAGGGCCTGACCGGCCTCCTCGGCGCGGTCGGAGCCCGCCTGCACTTCTCCGATGCTCTGTTCCATGGCATGGACGGCGCGAGTGGTTCCACTCTGGACACCGGCGATGAGGGTGGCAATCTCCCTGGTGGCGACGGCGGTGCGCTCGGCGAGGGAGCGGACGTTTTCGGCGACAACGGCGAAGCCGCGGCCCTGTTCGCCGGCGCGGGCGGCTTCGATGGCAGCGTTGAGAGCGAGGAGGTTGGTCTGGGCGGCTATCTCATCAATGACCTGGACGATGGCGCCGATCTGGGAACCCTGTTTCCCGAGCTGTTCGACTTCGGTGGCTGTCTGGAGGACGGTGGAGCGGATGACGCCCATGGCATCGATGGTGTGCTGGACCGCTGCAGTGCCCTCGCGCGCCTGGTCCGCGGCGGACTCTCCCCGAGAGGCGGCGGACTGCGAGGCGGCGGTGACGCGCTGGAGCGCCTGGCTCACCTCGCCGGTTGCTTCGACGGCGGATTCCATGGCGGTGAGCTGTTCGGCGGCGGCGCGGGCGACATCGGCGCTGGCGGCGCCCAGTCCGTTCATTTCCGAGCCGAGGCCGGTCATGGTTGCGGTTTGGGTCGTGGCGCCGCGGGCCATTTCAGAGGCGGCGCTTGCGATCTCGCGGGTGGCGGAATCGACCTGCGCAACACCGGTGCCGAGGTTGTGGAGCGGCTCGCCAAGGGTGTCGTGGATATCGACGAGCCGCTCGAGGACACCCTCGCTGATGAATGTTTCGATGGCAAGCGAGATATCGAGGAGGAAGACTTTGGTGATGGCGGCGATGATGCGCGCGAGCTTCTCTCCCTTGAAATGGCGGGCGAGGATCGGGAAGAGGAAGGCGGCCCAGACACCATAGGCGCCGACGTTCCAGCGGGGCTCGATGTGAAGGCGGGCGTGCGTGGCGCCGACCTGGAGGCGGTGGTTGAAGTAGTCCTCACTGAAATCTGCATCGAAGATATCGACCAGGTAAGACGTCCATGCGGGGGCAAGGCGTGAGCGGTTCGAGCCGACAGATTCGATCTTCTGCCTCCACTCTTCGAAAGTGGCGCAGTGGTCGTAGAAGCTGGCGATGACGCCTTCGGCATCGCCGCGGACCTTTGTGCCCGCCTCGCGGATCAGGCGGATATCCTCGCTGGTGATGCCGATCCATTTGAGTCGCAGCGCCTGATCCTTGAAGTCGACCTTCAGGCGTTCGGTGAGCGTGGTATCCATGCTGGTTTTCCCCTGCTGAATGGCGGCGGCACTGCCGGATGGCAATACGAACCGGGGTGCACTCGCCGAAGCCGCTCCCTTCCGAGGTGGACCAGGCGAGAAAGGGCCGGGCAGGTGAACCCGTCCGGGGGATGACGCCGTGCGGCGGGCGCGTGCCATCCAGGAGTACATCGTTGGGGAGCGGGGAGCGGCTCGCATATCAGTGAACTCCCCAATCAGGGGGATGCGGAAACGTAGTTACCGGGCTTTTGCCGGGAAAGCCAGCGCAACTACGGTGGCGAGGGAGCGGAGATTGGGGGGGGGCGTGCATCCGCACGCATGTTCTGGTAGCCTCTGGCGCAGATGGTCCGGGACATCCATACCGCTGAGTGGCAGCCGTGCAGGACGCGCCCAATCCCGCGGGCTGAAGCCCGGGCGGCCAGGCTGGCCTGCGGGCCCGGCCGTTGGCTCGACTTGCGCGGTGGCCCGCCGCAAACTACCCGGAGTCTCTCGCCCGGGGCGTGACGTTCTTATGTCTTACCGGTTCGTCCATGCCGCCGACCTCCACCTCGATAGCCCGTTCAACGGGCTCGCCGGAGCGGCTCCCGAGAATATCGCCGAAGTCCTGCGGAACTCGACATTCCAGGCGTACGAAGCGATCGTCGATCTGTGCATTGAAGAGCGCGCGGAAGCGCTACTGATCGCCGGGGACATCTATGACGGCGCGGACCGGAGCTTGCGAGCCCAGCGGCGGTTCATCGCCGGGCTCGGCCGCCTCGACAGGGCAGGCATCCGCTCGTTCGTGTGCCATGGCAACCATGACCCGCTGGACGGTTGGGAGGCCGGCCTGGATGTGCCGGGAAGCTGCCACCGCTTCGGCCCAACCATCGAAGGGGTGCCGTTCGATCCATCTGATCCTTCGCGCGGCATGGTCTACGGGATGAGCTACCCCCGGCAGTCCGTGAAGGAGAATATCGCCCGCCAGTTCAAGCGAACCGATACGAGCGGAATTGCGATTGGGCTCCTGCACTGCAACGTTGGCAACGACACGGGCCACGAGCCTTACGCGCCATGCACGCTGGCCGACCTCGAGGCCGCGGGCATGGACTACTGGGCGCTCGGCCACGTCCACACCGCGCAGATCCTGCGGCCACAGTCCCCGGCCATCGTCTATCCCGGCAATCCGCAGGGCCGGCATCCCAATGAGACAGGGCCGCGCGGCGTGTACCTGGTCGACATCGACGATGCGGGCCGCGTATCGATGGAGCGCCGGAGCGTCGATATCGTCCGCTGGGCGACGCTCACGGTGGCGATCGACGAACTGAGCGCAGTGCAAGACGTGCTGGACCACATCGAAGCAGCCGTGGACGAGGCGCGCGAAAAAGCGGAAGGCCGCCACCTGCTCTACCGGTTGGTGATTACCGGCAGTGGGGGCCTGCACGCAGACCTCCAACGCGGCAGCGTCGTGGAGGACATCCGCTCGGGACTCAATGAACTGGCGGGTTCCCCGTTCGCGTGGTGCGGCCGGATCGAAAGCCGGACGCGCGCGGCGTTCGACCGGCAGCGAGCCATGGAAGCGGGCGACTTCCTGAGCGAAGTGCTCGCGCTGGTCGATTTGGCGCGGGTGGACCCGGGGCTGCAATCGGAGCTCGGCGACGGTCTCGAAGCCTTTTACGGCCACAACCAGGCCAGGAAGTACCTCAAAGATGCACGGCCTTCGGAGGACGAATTCGGCCAACTGCTCAGCGAGGCAGAGACGCTCATTGCCGGCTACCTCGCGGGTGACCTTGCGGGATGAGGATTGAAAGCCTGCACATCGAGGGATTCGGGCACTTCGCCGGCCAAACGTTCGGGCCTTTCTCCGCGCCGTTGACCGTCGTCCTGGGCCAGAACGAGGCCGGCAAGAGCACGCTCCTCGCCTTCATCCGCACGATGCTGTTCGGGTTCCCTGCCCGAGGGCGGGCGAGCTTCTATCCAGCGTTGAACGGGGGCCGGCACGGTGGCCGCATCACACTCACCAGTGATGACGGGCTCTCGTACACCGTCGAGCGGATCGAAGACAACCGCGGGGTTTCGTTAAAGATCACTGCCAGCGACGGGCGCGAAACGATGGACGAGGCCCTGCTCCGGTCGCTGCTCGGGAGTTCTTCCCAGAAGGTATTCGAGGCGGTCTTCGCACTGGGCCTGGTCGACCTCCAGGACCTGAACCGCCTCAACGAAAGCGACGCCAGCGCCCAGATCTATGCCGCCGGCATGGGTGCGGCGAACCTTCCCAAGGCCATCAAGAGCATCGAAGACGCCCAGTCGAAGCTCTTCCTCAAAGGGGGCTCCACCCAGGAGGCCGCGAAGCTCCTCGCACGCCTCCGGGACGTGGAGTCCGAGCTTGAGACGGCCCGGGGCGATGCGGCCCGCTTCGCCGCCCTGCGTGGCCGCCACAGCGAGCTGGAGCAGGAGATCCAGGAGGCGGGTGGGCGGATCAGTGAGTTGACGGCCGGCCTCAACGCGGTCAAACGGTTGCGCGGCGCCTGGGACGACTGGGTGGCGCTGTGCGACGCCGAAGCGTGCCTGCGCGACCTCCCCGAACTGCCCGGCTTCCCCGAGGATGCCGGTAGCCGGCTCGAACGGGAGGAAGACCGGCTGCGCGAGGCGATCCAGGCGAAACGTGAAGCCGCCGAGAAGTGCGGGCAGTTCGAAGAGCGGGCCAATGCGCCGATCCCGGGCGAGCTACTGCTTCGGAGCCGGCCGGTCATCGAGCAGATCCGCCGCCAGCGGGGCGCCTTTGACGCTTCCATCGCGGACCTTCCCAAACGCCAGACCGAGTTGGCCGATAAGCAACGCGACCTGGGGGATTCTCTTGCCGAGCTCGGCCCGGAGTGGACCGAAGAGCGGGTCGCGACGTTCGATACCTCGATTCCCGTGCGAGATTCACGCGAGCAACTGCGCCAACAACTGGAAGGTGGCGAGGCTGCCGTGCGGGAGGCCATGCAGGTTCGGGCACGGGCCGAGGAGGCAGCGCGTGATGCCGCGGAAGTGGCAGAGCGGCGGCGCATCGCCATGGAGGCCACGCCTCGGCCCACTCGTGATGCCGAGGCGTGCAAGTCGGCGCGGGCGGCGCTGAGCACATCCCACATTCGGTTGATGGAGTACCAGCGGGCGGCCGATCAGCGGGCCAACGGCGAGGCGCTGGCGAGCCAGTCCGTGCCTCGCGCAACCAACGGCCGGTTGGCGGGGCAATCGCTTCTTTCGGCGATCCTGCTGGCCGCTGCCGGCCTGGTTGCCGTGGCCGCGGGTGTGGCACTCGGCGGGAACGCTCTCATACCGGGTGTCCTTCTCGGGCTGGCTCTGATCGGTGGCGGGCTGGCACTGTTCCTGCTCGCACGCGGCGCACAGGGGACGGCAGACACGACCACCCCGGGCGCCACCGGCAGCGCCTACCTCGATCGGCTGCGTACCGCTGAAGCGGCAGGGCTGGCTGCACTCCTGGAGGCCGCGCGGCCCATCACAACGGCGGTCCCCACGCAGGCGGAGCTGCAACAGGTGGCCCAGGCGATCGAAGAAGCGGAGCGCTCCATCCAGGCGTTCGCCGCCGCTCAGAAGGCCTGGGAGGACGCGCGCGACGAACACCGGCGCCTCATCCAGCGCCTGGAGGCCGCTGCCAGTGCACTGGAGGAAGCCGAATCCAGGCATGACGCAACCACGGGGACGTGGCGGGAGTGGCTTGCGGGCCAGGGGCTTCCGGAATCACTCCTCCCGGCTACCGTCGCCGACCTGTTCGCCCGGGCGGAGACGGTCCGCGAGAGGATCCGCACCGTAAACGACCTCCGCCACCGCATCGAAGCGATCGAAAAGGACATCGAAGCCTACCGCGAGCTCGTCCGTCCGCTCGCCGCGGACCACGGGATCGCGGCCGACCTATCCGACCGGGCGGCGGCCGGTGTTGCGGCGGACCGCCTCATGCAGGACTTCGAGGCTGCGACGCGCGCCAACACCCTCCGTGAAGAAGCCCTCCGGGTGCTGGAAGACGAGCGGCGCCACCTTGCGGACCTGGAATCCCGCGAGGCCGACGTGCGAACGACGCTGAGGGAACTCATGGTGGCCGGGCAAGCCAGCGACGCGGAAGAGCTCCGCCTGAAAGCCCGCTCCCACCAGGAACGGCAGCGCGCGCTCAAAGAGAAGGACGCCGCCGAAGCACGCCTCCGGCGGGTGACCGGGGCGGGCGATGCATACCGGGCGTTGATCGAGGCGTTCGCGAACACCAATCCTGACGAACTCGAACGGCAAGTCGCGCAGCTATCGCAGGACCACAGCGATGCTGAAGACAGACGCGGCACGCTCCAGACCGAGCTCGGGAGTGTGCAGACGGAACTCAAACAGCTGGACAGTGACGAGCGCCAATCCCGATTGCAGGCCGAACGAGCGGTCCTCATCGAGCAACTGCGCGAAACAGCGCGGCGCTGGGCGGCGCTCTCGGTGGCGCGCGCGCTGCTGGACCGGGCTCAGCGCAAGTTCGAAGAAGAACGCCAGCCGGATGTCCTCCGCCACGCCCAGCAGTTTTTCGCGACCGTTACGGGGGGCCGCTACGAGCGCCTGGTCTCCCCCCTCGGCAGCCAGAAGATCACGGTTATCGCCCCGGACGGGACAGGCAAGGCCGCCGACCAACTGAGCCGCGGCACGGAAGACCAGCTGTACCTTGCGCTCCGTTTTGGGCTGATCCGTGAGTTCGGCGCCCGTTCAGCCGTGCTCCCCGTGATCGCCGACGACATCCTGGTGAACTTCGATTCGGCGCGGGCGCAGAGGGCCGCGGACGCGTTTGCCGCGCTCTCCCTCACAAACCAGGTGTTCGTCTTCACCTGCCACCCCACAACGGTGGAGCTCTTTCGAAACGCATCGGGGGCCGCACAGGTCATCGAAATGCCCACGGCCATGCAGGCGTTGGCCGAGTGAACCAACGGTAGCTCCCGCCAGCGCCCGAGCGAGAGGAGCGGCGGAACAGGGCGCTTTGGGCGATGGAGGGCGATGGAGCCGGGTAGGGGACGGTGGGCTTGTCACGACTATTGAGATTGTGTATCGTTTACGGCGAATGATACTTCCTCTCAGGAACGACAGATGAACACCATTTCCCGCCGGCTACCCTGGACTGGACTCCTTGCACTTGCTTCGCTGGCATGGCTGATCCTCGGTGCATGCGGGGGTGACGACTCGGGCGGCGGGAGCGGGCTGAAGGTCGTGGCCACAACCACCCAGATCGGCGCCCTCACGCGGGAGGT
>Ga0154020_10007126_pt1 | contig 13071 bp, 8 predicted proteins | sample Klosneuvirus_201_FD_109709 | JGI IMG/M metagenome (GOLD analysis project Ga0154020, IMG submission 109709) | Active sludge microbial communities from wastewater, Klosterneuburg, Austria - Klosneuvirus_20160825_MG | ecosystem: Engineered > WWTP > Aerobic digester > Activated sludge | place... | reverse complement strand
TCGAGACGTACCCGGGGCGTTCGGCGACGACCACCGACAGCTCCGTCGCGCCGCGGAGCCGGAGCTTCTCCTCGTGGAGGACGCGGCGGGGCGACGAGCCGGGATGTGTGGCGAACACAGCGACGTCGAGCTCCTCGTCGAACGGGAGCGACACGTCGACGCCCTCGCGAAGGACTGTTTTCCCGGCTTCGAGGCGCGCCGTCACGCGGAAGCGTCCGTCGGGGAGCGGCGTGGTCGTCGCCGTCGTGACGCGCAGGTCGTAGACGACGATCTCCCGGAACCACTCGTCGAGGAGGGCGTGCTGCGCCGGCGGCGTGACGGCGCGCAGGCTCGCGAGAAGATCGAGTGAGGTGGCGGCCCCGCCCTTCGCGCTCCCCTTGCTGAAGACCTCCGCGAGCGCGCGGTTCACGTTCTCCTCCCCGATCAGGTCCTCGAGCGCCGTGAGGACGAGGGCTCCCTTCGAGTAGGAGAGGTAGCCCTGGTCCGTGGTCCGATGGAGCGGCACCTCGCGGCCCGCGGCCCGGCCGGACAGGTACCGGCCGAGCTCGACGGAGAGGACGGGGACGAGCGCGGCCGGCCCATGCTTCTCCTTCAGGATCATCAGCTCGGAGTAGCGGGCGAGGCTCTCGACGAGGACCGTGGCGCCGGGTCCGGGCGGCGGCGAGAGCTCGAGACCCCACCACTGGTGCGCCACCTCGTGCGCCACACGCTTCGTGACGAGGTCGACCCGCGCCCCGTCGCGGGCGTCGGTGAGGAACGCCCGGTGCTCGACGAGGAAGACGACGCCGGGCATTGCGAGGCCGCCGAAGTCCCTCCAGTAGGCCGGCACCTCCACGATCCGGAGCTCCGGGAACGGGTACGGGCCGAAACGCCGGATGCCGTACTCGAGCGTCCGCGCCGCGGCGTCGAGGATCCTCTCGACGTTCGTCGCGTGGCCCGCGTGATGGAGAACGGAGACGTCCACGCCGGACACGCGGCGCTTCGCGATCTCGTAGCGCCCCGAGGCGCAGGCGAAGTGGGGCGGCATGGGCTGTCCCGACGCGTAGCGGAAGTGGCGGCGCCCGCCCTCGACCCATGTGGACGCGAGCGGTCCCGGAGCGATCGCGATCTGGTCGAGGGACGTCGAGATCGTCGTCTCGACGGGGATCTTCTCGACGGCCTCGTGGGCCACCTCGTCCTCCGGTGACTCGGGCCGCGTCGACTCCGGCAGGCCGCGGCGGCGCCGCTCGTCGGGCTCCCGTAGCTCGTAGGTACGCCGATAGCCGAGCGTCGGGAGGAAGCGCCGGCCCATGAGGAACGAGCCGTTCGCCACGATCTCGTCGAGGGCGTCGCCGTCGGCCGTGGCGCCGCGGCGCTCCAGCGAGACGTCGAACGTCAGCTCGGTCGAGGCGCCCGGGGGGAGCGGGGGATCGAGGGCGAACGAGTACATGCCGAACCGCGTGTCGGTGACCGTCGGTGGCCGTCCCGCCAGCGTGAGCGTCACGCTCCGGAGGTCGCGGCGCGCGGCCACCCACACCGACCGGAGGGCGTCCGGGTTCCGGTTCTCCAGGCGGTAGCGGCCGCGCGCGCGGCAGCGCCCTTCCTCGGGAAAGAGCTCCACGTTCAGGCTCTGCGACGCGAGGCTCGGCTGCGGCTCGGCCTCGAGGCGACGGTACGCGCGCTCGTAGTCCGCCCGGAAGTCCAGCGTCTGGTCCCGGGTCTCGTACGCGTTGACGACGTTCGTCTGGTGAAAGAGGTGGCCTCCTACGGCGGCCAGGGCGACGACGCCGGCGAGGAGCGCGGCGCGCCCGGGCGTTCCGAGGCGGCGCGGGAGGGCGCGGAGCCGCGGCAACAGGCGGATGTCCGTGCCGCGCTGCCAGACGGCGCCGGAGGTCAGCGCCAGGACGCCGGCCACGAGCGCGCCGTACAGCATGAACCACGCGAAGGAGACCCACAGCGGACCGAAGCCGTTCAGGTCCGAGTACGCGACCTCGGGCGCCGCGGCGTACTGGAGCAGCGGATGCTGCGGGCCACCCAGCGAGCCTCGGTGCCAGAAGAGAACGGCCAGCACCGTCGCCAGCATGCCGGCGTAGCGGTTCGGGGCGAGCGTCTGCAGGAAGACCGCGAGGACGGAAACGAGCGCCAGCGGAAGAGCCGCGAAGAAGACGAGGGACGCGTAGAGCTCGGCCTCGACGCGGGTCGGACCCAGCAGCGTTTGCAGGACGGCCCCTTCGAGCGAGCCGGCGATCGTGAGCGCGAGGACGAGCGCGGAGAGCGCGAGGAGCTTCGACACGAGGAAGAGCCCGTTCGGCGCGGGCGTGGCGTCGACGATCTCGTGGATGCGGACCGCGCGATCGCGCCAGACGAGCTCGGCGCTCCAGTAGACGATCACGAGGAGACCGAACGGCATCAGCGCACCTCGAAGGCTGTCGATGACGAGTCCCGTCGTGGGGAGGAGGGCGGTTCCGAACTCGTTGGTCCGGAAGTTCTGCCACAGCTCGATTCCGATGCCCCCCAGGAAGAGGACGAGCAGCGAGAGGAACGGCCAGCCTCCCAGCGCCTGGCGAAGCTCGAGTCCCGTTCGCGAAGCGAGGGCGCGCGCCCACACGGTGGAGGGGCCTCTGACCGGTGCGTCCCGATGGACCGAGGACGAGGCCGGGATCGAACCCGCGCCGCGCTCGGGCGCGTCCGCGTCCGCGCCGACGTCCGCGGCTGTCTCCACGCCTGCGGCTGCCGCGAAGCTCTTCTCCTGCCCTCCGGTGGGAGCCGGCTGGTTCGAGAGGATCGAGAGTCGGCGCCTCTGGCGGGGACCACCCGTCCGGACCTCCAGCTTGAAGAAGCGGTACGCGATCCCGAGCACGAGCCCCGCCCCGAGGATGACGAGGAGCCGATTCCCGAGGAACGACCCTTCGAGCGCCAGCCGGCGGACGTTCCTTTCGGCCGGCGTCCAGTACTGCGTCTGCTCGAAGAACGCCGAGATCCCGAAGGGGTCGAAGAGCGCGGCGAGGGCCAGGCCGTCGGCGGTGGGGGAGGAGCCCGCCATCAGCGGCGAGTTGCTGGCCAGCGCGCCGACCAGGTAGAGGACGTAGAGCGCGACGCCGGCCACGTACGTTGCGAGCGAGCTCCGCGTGAGCGCGGCCACGGCGAAGAGGAGCGACCCGGCGAAGAGGAGGCTCGGCAGGGCGAGGACGGCGAAGGGCCAGAGATAGTCGAGGAGATGAAAGGGCCCGAGGCGGGTCGGCTCGTGAGCGACGAGGGTGGCGCCGAGCACCATGCCGACGGGGGCCGCGGCGAACGACGCGACCGACGCGAGGAGCGAGCCGCCGAGCCGGCCGGCGAGGAGGTTCGCCTTCGTGACGGCGGTGGAGTAGACGATCTCGGCCATCTGATGCTCGTCGTCGCGCAGGACCGACTGCGCACAGAAGAGCGTCAGCGAGAAGACCGTACCGAGCGACAGGAGGCCGATCGCGTTGGCGATCGCATACGGGCCGTTCAGGTGGACGGTCTCGGGCCCGAAGCCCGTGGCCGCGGTGACGAAGCCGAGGAACCCGAAGAAGCACGTCGCCAGGGCGAACGTGAGCCGGCGCGTGTGCGCGCGCCACTCGAAGCGGAGGATGCCGGTCAGCATGGCCTCGCCTCCGGATTCGAAGTCTGACGCGAGCCGAGCGCCGCGAAGTAGACGTCCTCGAGCTCGGGGGCGACCGGCTCGAACCCGTCACCGGGGCCCGCATCGGCCAGGACGCGCACCTGGGTCCGCCCGCCGAAGAGGCGAGTCGAGAGGAGCGCGAAGTCGCCGCGGCACGCCGCGACCGCCGCGCGATCGACCGTCTTCCGGAAGACGCGCCCGGCCAGCCCGTCCACGAGGGCATTCGGCTCGCCCTCGAGGACGACGCGGCCGCCCGCGAGGATCGCCAGGCGCGGGCAGAGCTGGCGCACGTCGTCGACGAGGTGCGTCGAGAGGACGACGACCTGACGCTCGCCGATCTCCACGAGGAGGTCATGGAAGCGGTGTCGCTCCTCGGGGTCGAGGCCCGCGGTCGGCTCGTCCACGATGACGAGCCGCGGATCGCCGAGCAGAGCCTGGGCGATCCCGAACCGGCGCCGCATCCCGCCCGAGAACGTGCTGACGGCGGTCTTGCGATGGGCGTGGAGGTTCGTCTGCGAGAGGAGCGCGTCCACCTGCGCGGCGCGCTCGCGCCGTCCCGCGACACCCTTCAGGAGCGCGAGGTGATCGAGCAGCGCCGCCGCCGAAATGCCTGGGTAGACGCCGAAGTCCTGGGGGAGATAGCCGAGGCGCCGCCGGTGCGCCTGCGGGTCGGCGAGGACGTCACGCCCGTCGAGCTGGACGCGGCCCGTGTCGGGCGGCTGGAGCGTCGCCAGCGTCCGCATCAGCGTCGACTTGCCGGCGCCGTTCGGGCCGAGCAGGCCGAAGAGGCCGTTCCCGATCGTCAGCGACACCGCATCGAGCGCGACGACGCCGTTGGAGTAGGTCTTGGAGAGGTTCTCGATGGTCAGCATGCAGGGTCTCCTGAGTGTGTGGACGGAGCTGACGCTCGGCCTCGGCATCCGAGGCCGGCGATCGGTGGTTGGGGCCCGAAAGGCCGCGAGCCAGCGGCTTCCCGCTTACCTCAGCGCGGCGGGTCCATCGGCTCGGCTCGCGACGTCAACAGAAGGAAGCTGAGGAATCCGGGGACGCTCGTGGCGAGCGCGGCCGCGCTCCATGCCAGGCGCGCGCCTCGCCCGAGCCGTCGCCGGCTCGCTTCGAAGTACGTCATCGCGCCGGACAGGAGCGCGACGAGCGCGGCGACGACAACAAGCGATCGGGGCGGCAGGTGCGAGGCGAGGTCGGCAGGCCCGACGCCGTCGAGGCGCTCGGGGGCGATCCACGACAGGCCGACGTCGACGAGGCCCGTCAGGAGCGGCGACACGAGGAACGACCGGTGTCGCGTCCACGTGGGCGGCCCCTGCCCGAGCGGGATGTCCGCGATCACGCGGTAGCGCCCGTCGCGATCCACCTCGCCGAGGACCTGTCGCGCTTCGCCGAGATCCCGTTCGCTCCGCGTGCCGAAGACGAACGACAGGAGGACGCCGTCCGCGCGGGGAGCGAGGAGGACGCGAGAGAGGTTACGGAGGTCGCCGGGAAGCGGGACGGCGATCGGGATGGCGAGGGAGGAACCGACCGCGGGATCGGTGAGGACGCTGGCGCCGGGACTGGCGAGATGGAGAGCGCGATCCGTGAGGACGCCGAGGAGCGCGCCGTCCCTGCCGGAAACGGGCTTCTCGATCCTCTCGCCTGCCGGCGCCTCGAAGCGGAGGCGGACGGTCGAGCGCTTCGGATCCAGCTCGTGGAGGCGCCGCTCCGTGACGAGCCAGCGCCCGGCGACGACCGCGGGAACGGACTCGAAGCGCGAGGCCGGCGCGTCGCCGTCCGAACGGGCGTCCGGGCCGAACCACCCTGCCGACTTGCCGGAGCGGATTTCGCGTCCGGCGAAGGCCATCCGGTCGTGCGAGAACGTGAAGAGGATGCCGTGCGCGGCGTCTTCGAAGACCTGGTCGCGATCGAGGTGCATCAGCTGGCCGCGGCGCGCGGGGGCGGCGGCGCGCGGCGTCACCTCGATCGCGCTCTCCCTGTCGAGCTCCAGGAGGAGCGCGCGGGCGCGGTCGGAGCCCGAGAGCTTCAATCCGAGCGCGAGGGCCTTGCCCGAATCGTGGTACTCGGTCCGCTGGTAGGTCCCCTCCGCGAAGTAGTCGCTCCAGCTGAAGGCGGCGAAGCTGCGCCAGCCCTCCTCGCTGGCGGCGACGGCGAACGAGTAGACGAAGAGCGCGGCGAAGGAGAGCGCCGGGAGGAGCGTGAGCTGGACCGGCAGCGCGAAGGCGGTGACGGCGAGCGGCCGCTCGAGGTGGGTCGAGAGGTCGGGCTTGAACGCCGAGCTCGCGAGGAACCCGAGCCACGCGAGGACGAGGGCGAGCGTCGCGAAGGCTGCAGCGGGCGACGGTTGCGGACAGAGGAAGAGACCCGGCAGGAGGAGCAGCAGGAACCGCGCGTGGCTCGGGCTGAGGACGAGGAACGCGCCGGCGAGGTAGTAGCACAGCGCGATCCCGAGGACGAACGGCGTCATCAGGAAGTGGCGGACGTCGACGGCCGCCTGGCCGGCGCCGAGGACGAGCGTCACGCCGAGGAGGGGGAGCGCGACCACGGCGAGAAGGAGGAGTCCCGCCGCGCCGGCGAGCGCGAGGTAGATCCTCGCCGGGGCGAGCGGCCGGTGGACGAGGTATGTCCAGCTCCCCAGCCGACGATAGGTGCCGAGCTGGTAGATGCCGAGGAGCGAGCCGAGCGTGGCGTAGGCGAAAAGGCCGATGCCGAGCTTCGCCGGCGACGGGGTGAAGAGGTCCGTGAACGCCGCCAGGCCGATCAGCAACGCCGTGTGAACGAGCGAGGCGGCCAGTGCGGCGGCGCGGAAGCGGAGGAGCTCGCTCACGAGAAGCGGGTACATGGCGCTAGCTCCTCTTCGCCCGGCCGGGGGCCATCGTCCGGCCCTCGGGGGCCAGGAACGCGTTTACGGCCCGGTCGAAGCCGATCGGGACGCGGCCGATGCCGTGCGCGCCGAGCCTTTCGAGGACCGCCGGGAAGGTGTCGTCCTGGTCGAGGACGATCAGGTGCGCCTGCCCCTCGATCTCCCGCGACTGAAGGAGCCCGGGGATCTCGCGGATCGGGGAGGGCAACGTGTCGACGAGCCAGCCGCTGACGCGCCGAGAGAGCTCCTCCGGCGTCGCGAACGCCGCCAGAGAGCCCTCCGCGAGGATGATCAGGTCGTCCGCGACCCGCTCGATCTCGTCCATCTGGTGCGAGCCGTAGACGACCGTCGTCCGCTCGCGGTCTCCCGCGAAGAGGAGCGACTCCACGATCGCCTGCTTCGCCACCGTGTCGAGGCCGAGCGTCGGCTCGTCGAGGAGGAGGAGCTCCGGGCTCTGCGCGAGCGCCAGCGCCAGGGCGAGGCCCGCCCGCTCGCCCCGCGACAGCTGCGACACCTCCTGCCGCGGCGACAGGCGGAAGTGGCTCGCCACGCCACGATAGGTCTCGTCGTTCCAGCGGGGATAGAGGGGGCGGTGCACCTCGCGCAGGCGGGAGACGGTCATCCATCCCGGGAGGGCGTGCTCCGCGTTCACGTAGGCGATCCGGCCGCGGGCGTCCGGCGTCAGCGCGCCGCTGTCGACGCCGAGGACGCGGCTCCACCCGGCGGAAGGCCGCACGAAGCCGAGCAGCGTCCGGAGGAGCGTCGTCTTGCCGGCGCCGTTCCGCCCGACGAGCGCGTGGACGCCGCCCCGCGGCACCCGCAGGGTCAGCCCGACGAGCGCGTCCTTCCCTTTGAATCTCTTGCTCAGCGCGCCCGTCTCGATCGCGTAGTCCGTCATCGCCATCCCCGCCTCTCTACTTGCTCTTCCGGCCGGCGAGAGGCTCGAGGTCGCGGGCCAGCCGGTCCAAGATCTCCGCGGGCTCGAAGCCCAGCGGGATGACGTCGCTGATGAAGTGGTAGACGGCCTCGTCCAGGAGGCGCTGCCGCTCGCCGTCGCTCCTCCGCTGCCGCGGCTCGCAGACGAAGACGCCGACGCCCTTCTGCGACTCGATCAGCCCGTCGGCCGTCAGCTCGAGGTACGCCTTCGCAACCGTGTTCGTGTTCACCGTGAGCTGCATCGCGAGCGCTCGGACGCTCGGGAGCTTCGTGCCGGGCGGCATCTCGCCGGAGACGATCTTCAGCCGCACGCCGTCCACGATCTGCTTGAAGATCGGCCGCGGATCGCCGGTGACCACCTGGATCACGCGGGCCTCCGGGACGGGTTGGGGTCGAGGTGTACCATCTGTAGTGGTACACGTGGTACGGCTGAGCCTGTCAAGAGGTTTCAGGGGATGCGGCACTTGCCGCATTCCGTCGACGGCCGAGCGCTACGCCGGAAGGTCCACCGTCGTCCCGGGGTAGTAGTGCAAGAGGATCTCCCGGTACGAACATCCGCGGTCGGCCATCACCGCCGCACCGATCTGACAGAGGCCGACGCCGTGGCCCCAGCCGGCGCCGGTCAGGACGAACCGATCGCCGTCGCGGTCCACCACGAACGCGGAGCTGTAGAGGTGCGAGCGCGAGAGAGCGCGGCGGATCTCGAGCTCCTTCCCAACGACCCGCTCGCCCCGCTCGCCGCGAATGCGAAGGCGGGAGATCCTCCCGGACGGCCCGCGCGCCAGCGGCTCGAGTGCGACGACGCTGCCGAGGTCGACGTTCAGCCGCGAGCGGACCAGCTCGCCCAGCTCGTCGGGCGTGTAGGCCACGCGCCAGCGGTAGAAGTCGGTCGTCTCCTGGTCGAAGCCCGGGAGGATGCGCGCCAGGAGGGCCGCGTCGCGCGTGTTGCAGAACGCCGGCGGGCTCGAGCGGATGAAGGATTCGAGGTCGTCGCCGGAGGCCTCCGGCGCCCCATCGCGGAGGGAGGTGAGATACGGAACCTCCCGGTCGTCCCAGCAGGTGGCGTAGCGCTCGGTGAGGCCCCCGCAGCACTTCGAGAAGCGCGCGTCGCAGATCGCGCCGTCGAAGAGGAGCATTTCGCCCGCTGTCGCGCGGACGGCGTCGGCTACTGCAGGCGACACGGCCTTCGTGATTCCCTGGTAGCGCTGGCAATGGTCGTCGGCGCAGACCTCGAAGTCCGGGTGCGCCTCGCGGCCGTACCAGCGCCGGATCTCCATCGGGGGCGTGCCGGCCGCTCCACGTCCGGCGCCGCTCGCACCCTCGAGAAGGGGAGCCTCATCTCTGCTCGGGACGACCGGGAGCGGGCCCTTGAGCCAGCTCCTCGAGATCACCGCGTGCGCCTTCAGGAGCTCGAGCGGACAGGTGGCGCTCATCTCCGACGAGATCACGCTCGCCACGTACTCCTCGAGCGCGACGTCGTTGATCGCCGTCAGGCCGCATTCGCGCGGGAGGATGCGGAGCGCCCCGCGGAAGACCTGCCGCTCCCTTCGCTCCCAGTGGAAGCCGATGCCGATCGTGACGTCGTCGAGCGCGAAGGAGTCTGCCCGCGCGTCATCGGGAGTGAGCGTCACCTCGGAGCTGAAGCGATGCCGTCCGGACGCGACGCGCGCGCCCGTCGCGTCGGAGAAGCTCCCGATGAGCTCGACCTCGACGGCGGAGAGCGCCTCGATCAGGCCGACGGAGACCGAGGACGCGCTCTTCACCGGGTCGCCTCTCCCGCCGATCCGCTCGCTGCCGCTCCCTGGTGCTTCCGCTCTCCCGCCCGCTCCCGCTCCCGAACTCTCGGCATTCGACTCATCGGCGCCGGGCTGCGGGGATCGGGAGGCATGGAGAACGGAATCGAAATCTGCATCGGAAGGGGGATCGGAAGCGCGATCTGAATCAGGACCGGGATCAGGAACGGGATCGGGATCGGGTGCGGGTGCGGGTGCGGGAAGAGAGAGGGCTTCACAGCGCATGGTGGCGCGGTGCCTTGATTCCACCAGCCGCGCCACGACCTCGCGGAACGGCGCCTCCGGCAGCGTCACCTCGCGAAAGACGGCCGCGACGTCGTCGCCGGTGATCCGCTCGAAGTCCTCCGCCCGCGGCGCGACGAGGATGCCGGCGAGGTCGATCGCCGCCGGGCTCACGGTCAGCGCGCCGGTGTGGAAGACGTCCGGCCGATGCTTGCCGCGCGGAAAGACGATCGACGTGAGCGACCCGTCCGGAGCGCGGAAGGCGACGAGGTTGATCCACGGCTCGGGCGCCTTGCCCGTCACCGACGACAGGACCTCGATCGCGCGGCTCGCCTCTTCGAGGACGGACGAGCGCTCCGCCGAACGGAAGAGGAGAGACCTCACGCCGTGCGTCTCGAACGCCGGTCCCGTCGTCCCCGTCGCGGCGCGGACGATGGGGAGCCCGGCCGCCGACCCGGCCTGGAAGTGGAGGTGATCCGGAGCGGAGGCGCCGCACTCCGGACCGTTGTAGAGGACGAAGAAGCCGGGCAGCGCCGCCGCGAGGTCGAGCATCGCGCCGATCCACCCCTCGATCCGCTGCGGGCGGTGCTCGCGGTGGACGATCGTCAGGTGGCGCTCTACCACCGGAAACGGGTTGCCGTAGACGTTCAGCTCGTCGCCGAACGGGAGGCCCCTCTCCCTCGGGTCGAGGTTCCCGGCGCAGAGGAAGCAGGGTCGCTTGCGGATGGACGCGCCGTCCACCGCCGCCGTCGTGCTGGCCGCGCGATGCGGGATGTGGCGCACCAGCACCTCGGCCCCCGCGGCCACCACGGCCCGCGTCGCGGCGGCGGCGAGGCCGCTCACCCCCTTCGCGAGAAGCGGCCACTCCAGGAGCTGCTGACGGAACAGCTCGTCCACGTCGTGAAGGAACGGGGTCGTCAGAGGAGCGTCCTTCCGGCCCGTCTCCGGCCAGCGAGCTCGAGCGTGGCTGCGTCGGCGCCGAACGGAGGCGCGATCATGACCCTCCTCCCCTCTTGCGGGCGGCGATCTCCACCGTCCGGAGCCAGTCCTTGTAGGCGTCGTAGCGGTTCTGCGTCTCGAGCGGGAGCGCGCTGTCGGAGTTCCCCTCCCAGCGCCGGCAGAGATAGACGGATTCGTAGACGCGTCCGATCTCGAAGTCGCGGCTGATCCGGAGCGCCACGGCGTAGTCCTCGCCGTAGCTCACGTTGGGAAAGCCGACGCGGCGGAGGATCGCGGTGTCGAAGGCCCGTGGCGCGCCGAAGCCGTTCACCCGGAGCGCGTTGTTCCGCCCGTTCTCCCGCGTCCACTCGCGGTGGTCGATGAGGCCCGGCGGGATCTCCTTCAGCGCGAAGTCGACCATCGTGTAGGAGCCGACGACCATCGCGTACGGGCCGCGCTCGAGCTCCTCGACGATCCGGGCGAGGACGCCGTCGTGCGCGTAGAGGTCGTCGGAGTCGAGCTGGACGGCGTAGCGCCCGCACTGTTCAGATGCGATCGCCAGGTCCCAGCAGCCGCCGATGCCGAGGTCGCGCCGCTCCGGCACGAGGTGGACGAGCCGCGGGTCGCCGACGCCCCGGAGCAGCTCCGTCGTCCGGTCGGTGGAGTGGTTGTCGACGACGAGGATGTTGAACGGGAAGTCCGCCTTCTGGGAGAGGACGCTCCCGAGGGCGTCGAGGATCGTCCGCTCGCGGTTTCGCACCGGGATGACGACGCTCGCCTTGACCGGAAACGCCCCGGCGTCCGCAGGAACCGGCTCGAACCGCGGCGCGAGGTGAGCGCCGATCCGCTGGAGGTGCTCCGTCGCGATCCGTTCCATCTCGAGCTGATAGTCGCGATGGCGAGGGTCGACGTAGTCGAACTGCGCCACGCCCGAGGAGCGCGTGTCGATAGGCGATGCCGCGTAGAGCGGCTCCGGGATCCGGACGATCGGCGTCCGCTCCGAGAGCCGTAGCCGAAGGTCGTACAAGGCGCCCCAGCGGAGGTCGGGCGCCAGCCCCGCCGCGCGCGCCGCCGCCACCGAGACGGCGATGACCGGGCCGAAGTCGAACGTGTCGCGGAGGCTGCCGGCCCGGTAGTCGAGGCGCGGATGGCCGACGGAATCGGAGTAGACCCAGCCGGCGCCCGTACCCTCCATCACCTGCACGAAGCGCTCCACGATCCGCGGCCCCGGCTCCACCGCGACGCGCGGGTCGGCGAGGAAGAGGACCTCCTCGTCGGCTCCCTCGAGGAGCGCGGCGAGGCCGGCGGACGTCGGGTCCGCGGGGCGGAGGATGCTCATCCCCGCACCCGCTCCCGCACCCGCACCCGCTCCCGCTCCCGATCCTCCGCCTCTCCGAGCGGACGTGCGACGAGAACGCCTGCCATCCGGTTGGCCTTCAGGAACTCGCGAAGGTCCTGCTCCACCACGGCTCCCTTGCTGCGCGCCGCGTGCCGCAAGAGCCAGCGCGGTCGATCCTCCACGAGGATGCCGCAGTGGAAGACGTCGAGGTCCTTCCGCGTCGAGGCGAAGAAGATCAGGTCTCCGGATCGGAGGCGCGGCTCGAGATCCCTGATCCGCGCCTTCGGCAGGCAGACGAAAACCGCTCGCTTCGGCGGCATGCCGGGGACGGCGTCGAGCAGCCGCTCTTTCCTCGACGCGCGGGGTCCAGCGGCGAGAGGTCGCACGAAGCCCGGCGTGTTGGCACGGATCCAGCCGGTCATGTAGTGGTTCCGCCGCGTCCACTCCACCTGGCCTTCCTCGTACCGGATCCTCCTCAGCTCCTCGGCGAAACCGCGAGCGTCCGAGGCGAGGGCGAGGGCGAGGACCGTCTCGAGGTACGTCACGCAATCGAAGGCGTCGAGCGAGACGGTGAAGACCTCCGGCGTCTCCGCGGAGCCGACGAGCGCGCCCGCGACGTACGGGCGCCCGAGGAGCAGCCCGGACAGCCTGGTGACGCGATCGGACACCGTCCGGAGATCTTTCGTCTGCGAGAGGAGCCGCCGCGCCTGCTTGCCGTCGAGGCCCCGAGGCCGCGTCTGCGTCATCGGCGGGGATGATACGCAAGGCGCCGCCTCGCCCATCCTCGCTCCGAAACGCCCCGCCGCCAGCGTCTGACGCGGCCCTGTAGAATCGGGCAGGAGGCTTGTCGTGGATACGGACGGGCCGTTGGTCGCATCGCTATCGTCGTCGCAGTACGAAGTCCTTCAAGCCGCCTACCACGACGTGGCGCTGCGCGTTCAAGACGGCCAGATTCTCGCGGTGTCGTCGAAGGTGGGCCTGCGGGGTCTCGAGTACGTGCAGGCCTTCCGTTTTCTCCACGTGCGCGACTACCTGAAGTGGACGGGGCACAGCGTCACGGGTGGCGAGCTCTACCAGATCACGGAGGGTGGGCGGCGAGCCTTCGAGGCCGCTAAGACCCAGCGGTAGGCGCGGCACCGGAATCCACCTGACCCCACGTGACCGGTAACGTCAAGGGCGGCCCGACGGCCGTCGAGCTCCCGGGACAGATCATGACGGAAGAGCGGTTCGCGGCGCACCTCGAGCTCCTCCGCGAGGCCGATCGCGACCCCTTCGAGGGGACGTGGAAGCGAGCCGCCGAGTTCTTCGACGCCCTCGCGGCCCGCGGCGAGGACGTGACTCCGGCGGT
>Ga0154020_10007124_pt1 | contig 13074 bp, 8 predicted proteins | sample Klosneuvirus_201_FD_109709 | JGI IMG/M metagenome (GOLD analysis project Ga0154020, IMG submission 109709) | Active sludge microbial communities from wastewater, Klosterneuburg, Austria - Klosneuvirus_20160825_MG | ecosystem: Engineered > WWTP > Aerobic digester > Activated sludge | place... | reverse complement strand
TTTCCCGGCAACGATGCCGAAACCGCGCACAGGATTCCGGCCAGCACAATCCAGCCGTCGTAATGCCACGACCAGTTTTCAATCACGTTCATGGCATCTCATCCTTCTGACTGGACGTCAGCGAATGATCGGCAACGGCGGTCGCAGCTTTTGCGGTGGCATCGGCAGCAATTTGTTCGAGCGGATGTGGGCTCGGCACCACACCCTGCGTTGCGAGTTCCTGTCGCAGCAGGCCTTCCAGCCGAACAATGAGTTCCGGCTCCAACACGTGCTCGATCGCGTCTGCGGCCTGATCGACTCGCCCCGGCGCGACATCGGCGTGCGTGATGAGATACAGTTCCCACAAGCGATGTTCATGAGCCAGGCGAGATGCTTCGACCATTCCGGAGTCCGTCAGTGACAGACTTTGGTCGTCATTTCGGACGAGCAGACCATTTCGCAGGCACCGACTGATCTCACGCCGCAGCCGAAAAGATGACCAGGAACGCATCGAAAGCAGCGACGAAAACGTCACATTTCGTCCGGTTGCGACGCCCGGTTCCTCCTGGATTTCGAGGAGCTCATACATTCCTCGCAGCAAGTGCTGATGATCGACAGTGCGGTTGAGTTCCCATCGCCGAGCCACGCGGACCAGAATCCCGCGCGACCGGCCAAGGAACATGCTCAGGAAAAACAGAACGCTGCAGACAATGACAATCATGGCACCGGATGGCAGATTGGGAAACACGGCACTCATCGCCGATCCGACGAGTCCTCCAGCACCGCCGATTCCAGCGGAAATCAGTGTCATGCGTTTCAGATCGTGAGTCCAGAATCGCGCCGCTGCCGCCGGAATCACCAGCAGGGCAATCATCAGAACCAGGCCCACGGCCTGCAGGCCAATGATCGTGACGGCGACGACCAGCGCCATTAGCACCAGGTCCAGCAGCAGCACCGGATATCCCCGCGAACCGGCGAAAGTGTCATCGAAACACAACAACGTGAGTTCTTTGAACAGGAATGTGACAATAATTAGCGAAGCCAGCCCGGCACCCGCGATGAGCCGGGCGTCATCGGCGATCATCGAGGCCGTTTTGCCGTAAATAAAGGATTCAAGTCCTGCGACGTGGCCAGCGCCCTGCTGTGCGATGGTCAGGATGGCGATGCCCGCGCCGAAGAATACGCTGAGAACAATTCCAAGGGCGGCGTCTTCCTTCAGTCGTGTCAGATTGCGAACGTAGAGAATGGCCGCGACGCCGGCGATGCCACTCAGAGCAGCTCCCGTGAGCAGCACGGGCAGGGATTTTCCATCCAATCCAAACATCGGAGCCAGCAGAAACGCGAGGCCGACACCAGGCAGCGTCGCGTGGCTGAGCGCGTCTCCCATCAGAGCGCGGCGGCGAAGCAGCGTGAAACTGCCGACCATCCCCGCTGCCAGTCCCAGCAGTCCGGTTCCCAGCATCACAATCCGTGTGTTGTAGTCTCGCAGCGAGAGCACACGCTGCCATTGGCTCCAATCCGGCCAGTCGATGGATCGGTCGGTTAAGGACTCGGCGATTGTGACACTACGTTCGAATAATCTGAGTTCGAATAATCCGAGTTCGAATAATCTGAAATCTGAAATCTGAAATCTGAAATCCGCAACATCCGACACACTTCCCATGCCGGAGGCGTTGAGCCAGGCCATCAGCATGAGCAGCAGATGTGTCACAGTATTCGCTCCCGACGGCGCATGGCTTCTGTAGCTTCATCCAGCAGTGTAAGCCGACCGCCGTAGGTTCGTTCCAGGTTCTCTCTCGTGAACACTTCATTGGTCGGACCACTGGCCACGACGCGCATGTTGAGCAGCACGAGCGAATCAAAATATTCCGGAACGGTGTGCAGATCATGGTGAATGACGAGCGTCGTTTTTCCGGCCTGTCGCATGTCTCTCAGGATCTCAACGATCGCCTTTTCCGTCGCCGCATCGACGGCGGCAAATGGCTCATCCATCAGATACAGGTCCGCATCCTGGACGAGCGCCCGCGCGAGGAATGTTCGCTGCTGCTGTCCACCGGACAACTGGCTAATCTGGCGGTTGGCAAGTTCGGCGATGCCAACTCGTTCCAGGGCATGCCGCGCGATCTCGCGGTGCTTGTGCCGCACCGGCACGCACCAGCCGATCTTTCCGTACAGGCCCATCGTGACCACGTCCAGAACGCTGATCGGGAAATCCCAGTCCACACTTTCCCGCTGCGGAACATAGCCGACTCGAGCCCGACTTTTCTTGTATGGGCGGCCAAAAACCTCCACCCGCCCCGAGGCTTTTGGTACAAGATCCATGATGGCTTTGAGGAGCGTACTCTTGCCCGCTCCATTCGGCCCAACGACGCCGACCAGTTGGCCGGGCTGAACTTCCAGATCCACATCCCAGATCACTGGCTTGCGGTGCCACGCGACGGTGAGATCACTGACGGCAAGCGGCACGGATGACGTCATGGTCGCTCCGTGGCAATGGACAACCTGCCGTTCAGGCCACCGGCTGGTGCCGTGCCTCCAAGCGCTTCCGTGACGATTGTGATATTGTGATCGAGCATCCCGACGTACGTTCCTTCATAAGTCCCTTCGTCGCCCATCGCATCCGAGAACAACTCGCCTCCGACCTTGACGTCGTGCCCTCGCGATTTCGCTCCTTCGATCAGCGCCAGAATATTTTTTCGCGGCACGCTGCTCTCGACGAACACCGCGTCAACCTTGCGATCGACCAGCAGATCGACAAGCTCGTTGATTCGCTGCAGTCCCGCTTCGGATTCCGTGGAAAGTCCCTGCACGCCGATGACTTCCAGGTCGTAGGCTCGACCGAAATAATTGAACGCATCGTGCGACGTCACAAGGATGCGATTCGATTTCGGTATTGACGCAATCGAAGACAATCCGTACTCATGCAACGCCTGAAGCTGCTTGCGAAAAGTCTCCGCGTTGGCTTTGAAATCGTCCGCATGAGTCGGCTGCAGCCTGCTCAGCGAATCCACAATGACATCCATGCAACTGGTCCAGGCGGCGACATCCATCCAGACGTGCGGATCCGGATGACCATGCGCGCCTTCCGGCACGAGCAGCATGTCGGTCGGCAGTCGAGACGTGATCGCAAAGACCGGTCGCTGTTCGCCGATTTTTTTGAGCGTATCCTGCAGCCGACCTTCGAGCATCAGACCGCTCGAAAACACGACGTCAGCGGACAAAATTTTCTGCATGTCATCGCGAGTCGCTTTGTACAGGTGCGGGTCAACTCCCGAGCCCATGAGCTGCGTCACGATGGTGTGCTCACCACCAATTTGCCGCACCAGGTCCGCGACCATGCCAACCGTCGCCAGCGTCTTGATGAGAGCTGCGCCGTTACCCGAGTCAGCTGGTCGAACGCTCGCATGTTCGCACCCTGCAACGCACAACACGAGGACGAGGAGCCCCCTGCAGGTCGCGGACAACGCCAACGAACCGTGGTTCGCGATGGTCGTCGAGTTACGTATTGCCGGCATAAAGAAAGACCCTTCGCCCGCACGAATAATTCACCAGACACTCACTGAGCGACCGGCCTCAGAAATGTAGCCGTGGCTACATTTCTCGCTTTCGAAGTTTATCCCGTCTTCATGTCTGGTCAAGGCGAAGCTCACGGATGGCACAATATCTCACGAATTGGAAGTTTCCCTTGGGTTTCATCGAGAGGCCTGATCCGACCTGCTGTGTGAAATCCCCGTCTTTGACCCCGCATGGTTGCTCCCGGTCCGATCACTGCGTACCGTACCCATCTGCACTCAGCATTTGTCCGGGCTGCTTTTGAGCGTGCGAGACGACCTCGGGATTTTCGAGGTGTTGTCCGACTCGCGAACAACTGGGACACTTGTTCCTCACTTTTATTTTTGGAGTTGCCCCAACGTGCCTCAGGTGAATCGCATTGTCCTGGTCATTGCAGGATTGTTGTTAACGGGTTTCTGTGGAGAAGTGATGGCTCAGGGGCCGTCCAAAGAGCTGGCCATCAAGCTGATGTCGCTGCCTCCGCGTCCAAAGCGTCCGGACCTGCCGCCGCGCAAGTTGCCGCTCGAATTTCTGCAGGGCGAACGTGTGGCGTTTCTCGGGAACTCTCTTGCCGAGCGAATGAATCTCTTCGGCCACTTTGAAACTCTGCTGCACACGCGATTTCCTAAGAAGGAACTGGTCATCCGCAACTTCGCGCGGCCCGCAGAAGAAGTCGGCGTTCAGCAGCGTTCGTCCGATTACACGGCTCTGGATGACCCGCAACTGGCGTTCGGTGCCGACACGTATTTTTGCTTCTTTGGTTTCAACGAATCGTTTGCCGGCCCCGAAGGCGTGGATGCGTTCCGAGATCGCTACGCCAGCTATCTGGACATGATCGCCAAACGGTATCCTCGCGACGAAACGAACGCCTCGCCGCGTTTTATTCTGGTTTCACCGATCGCGTTTGAATCCACCGGCAACCCGCTGCTGCCGGACGGCGCGAAGGAAAATGAAAATCTGAAACTGTATTCCGCCGCCGTTGCCAAAGTCGCGGCAGATCGCAAGCTGGCGTTTGTCGATCTGTTTTCCGCATCGGACAAAATCCTCAACGGCACGCCGGGGCTGCAGTACACAATCAACGGATGCCACCTCAACGACGCCGGTGATCGAGAAGTCGCGCGATTGCTCGACGAGATCACTTTTGGCGGCGCATCGTCGGCCAGCTTCGGCAGCCCGGGTTACGAAAAACTGCGAGCTGCAATCAACGACAAGTCGTGGGTTCATTTTCAAGACTATCGCATGCTCAACGGCTGGTACGTCTACGGCGGTCGACGCACTTTCGACACGGAAACGTTTCCACGCGAATACATCAAGATCCGCAAAATGGCGGACGTCCGCGATCGATACATCTGGGATATGGTTCAGGGGAAACCTGTTCCTGAAGCTCCCAATGACGTCGAGACTGGTGAATTGTTTGTCCCCGAGACGCGATTCGGGGAACCCCGCCAGAAGTACTCAGAAGCCGACGAACTGCGTTATCTGACTCCCGAACAGCTGGTGGAACAAACCAAAGTTCCGGAAGGCTTTGAGCTTCAGCCGTTTGCCGATGAAACCATGTTCCCGGAACTTGCCAAGCCCGTGCAGCTGAACTTCGACAACAAGGGACGTCTTTGGGTGTCCTGTATGCCAACCTATCCCCAGTGGAAGCCGGGTGATCCAAAGCCCAACGACCGTCTGTTGATTCTGGAAGACACTGACAAAGACGGCAAAGCGGATTCCTGCAAAGTGTTCTATGACAAGCTGCAGTGTCCGACCGGTTTTGAATTCTGGAACGGCGGCGTCCTGGTTGTCGATCAGCCCCGCCTGTTGTTTCTGAAGGACACGGACGGTGACGACAAAGCGGATCAGGTCATTCATCTTCTCGATGGCTGGGCCACTGACGATACGCATCATACCTGCAGCGCGTTTGAATGGAGTCATGGCGGCAAGCTGCACATGCTGGAAGGTATTGCCACGAGCACGACGCTGGAAACGCCATGGGGACCGCATCGCAGTCAGGGAACGGGCGGCGCGTATGTGATGGATCCCCGATCGCTGAAGATTCGGCAGTTCGCCTTGCCGGGGCAGTACAACATGTGGTGCTATGTCTTCAACAACTGGGGACAGGGCATCGTGGGCGACGGAACAACCGCCAATCAGGCATGGGACACACCGCTTTCGGGCGCTCAGTTCGGTGGCCGTACCGGCCTGAATTTTGTGTTCAACAACGAAGGCATGCGTCCCGCGCTCGGCAGCGAATTCCTCGTCAGCCGCAATTTCCCGGATGACGTCCAGGGGCAGTTTACATACGCCTGCGTGATCAACATGAACGGTCTGCCTCGCTTCACGGTCAAAGACGATGGCGGCGGATATCACGGAGATCGACTGAAGAACGCCGATGGCAGTCCGGACGATCTGATTCGTTCAACCGACAAACATTTTCGTCCAGCCGATCCGCAGATTGGCCCCGATGGAGCGCTGTGGTTTGGTGACTGGGCGAACGCTCTGATCGGCCACATGCAATACAGTCAGCGTGACCCAAATCGGGACCACACGCGAGGCCGCATCTATCGCCTGGTGTATCCGAGCCGACCGCTGGTGACCCCCGTGACTCAGTTCGGTAAATCTGTCCCCGAGATTCTGGAACAGCTCCGTGAATATGAATGGCGAACCCGCTACCGGGCTCGTCGCGAACTGCACGACCGGGCAACATCTGAAGTGATTCCAGCCGTGGTTGAGTGGGTGAAAGGCCTGAAGTCCGATGATCCTGAATACGATCGGCTGCGGACGGAAGCCCTGTGGATTCAGCAGGCGCATCACCAGCTTGACCACGATCTTCTGACCTCTGTATTGCACGCAGCAACTTCCGACGCTCGCGCGGCGGCAGTTCGGATCATTGCGGACGAGCATTTATCCAATGCGGATGCTCAGGAATTGCTGACAGCGGCGTCCAAAGACGAACATCCTCGTGTTCGCACCGAAGCGGCGCGTGGTCTGAGCTTCTTTGACAATCTCGACGCAGCGACGACACTGCTGACGATGACCAGTTTTCCGGCAGACTACTGGGTGGATTACACTGTCCAGCATGCTCTGGGAGCGAACGAAAAAATCTGGCGTGGTGCCTACATCGCCGGAAAGATTCCCGACCTGAGTCCCCGTGCTGGAGAAATTGTCACGAAGCTGATGGAAGCATCGAAATCCGGAGCGACCGCGTTGCCGTTTCTGCAGACGTTGTTGTCTCAGGAGCCGAAGCCGGAAGAAGAGCGCAACAAGGCCATGACGGCGCTCGCAGGGCTGAAAGGCGACGTCAATCGAGGTCGCGAAGTCTTTGTTCGCAACTGCACCGCGTGCCACAAAGTCGGCAACGGCGAGGGGCGTGAATTCGGACCAAATCTCGCGGGCGTCGCCAAGCGAATGAACAAGTTCAAGATCGTGCAGTCCGTTGTGGATCCGAATGCGGAAGTGGCTGAAAAATACCGAGCCACTTTGATCGTCACGTCGGATGGAATGCCAACCTCAGGACTCCTGGTGTCGGAAAACGACGAGGAAATTGAACTGTTCGATGGCAAAGCCGTCCGCAAGATCGCCAAGGCTGATATCGACGAACGAGTGACTCAAAAACAAAGCAGCATGCCCGAAGGCGCGGCCTCCACGGTTGCGCCGTCCGAGTTCATCGATCTGATGGAGTACCTGGCGGCGCAGAATCAGGATGTTCCGCCGGTGAAGTAGTGGTTAGCTCAGCTTAAACGCAGCACGAAGTTCATTGATAACGGACTCCGGCATCGCCGAGATTTCACCCACAGCCCGAGCGTTGATGACAGCCTCGGCGGTGGATTCCAGGACTTCCAGACGATCGAAGGTGTCCAGCACACTGCGGCCGGTCACGATGACTCCGTCGTTCTCCAGAATCGCGGCGGGGTTCGCGTCTGAGACGTAGTCCGCAATCTGGCCGTCTTCATGATACTGGATTCCATACGGCACACGTTTGACGTCGCGCAGGAAGACGTAGCTTTCAGGAATCGTGCGGACATCCAGAATCGATTCGGTGACACTGAACGCCGTTGCGTTGACGGGATGAGCGAAGACGATCGCCTGCACGTTGGGATGCCTGTCATAGATCGCCTGATGAGCCTTTGCCGCTCGGCTCGCCAACTTGCCGGCTTCGCGCTGGCGACCGTTGACCAGGACAAAGTCCGCAATGTTGAGTCGTTCGCGGTCGTGCTGAGTCGGCGTGATCAGAAACGAACTCTTCTCCACGCGCGCCGAAAAACTGCCTTCCGTGCTGATGAGCAGCCGCTGACGGCATCCCCGGCGGATGAAGTCACCCAGTTGGCGTCTCAATTCGCGTTCGTTTGCCGTAGCAGTCGGCGGCTCGAACGAATCGAAATCAACACTTCGTTTGGCGGCAAGCTGCAACTGCGCGTCGTCGAGGAATCGTACATCGCCAAGCTTCGCCGCCTTAATCAGCGTCTTGCCCGCGAACTCAAACGCCTCGAATCGCTCAAACGCCTGAGCCAGCGAATCACCACCGACAACGACTCCGTGGTTTTCCAGAATAACACTGTCACAGCCTTCGCGAAAAGTCGCCGCGATATTGCTGCCCAGCTGTTCGCTGCCAGGGCAGGCGTACGGAGCGAATCCCAGTTTGCCACAAACTGAATGAGCCTGATGAAACAGCCGCGTGTTCGGAGTCTGCCGACAGATGCTAAACGCGACAAGCGCAACCGGATGCGCATGGACAATGGCTCGAATATCGGGGCGAGCCGCGTAGATGGCCTTGTGAAATGGAAATTCTGACGACGGCGGATGCAAACCATCCACCGCCCCGTCAGCACGCACGCAAACGATGTCGTTCCTCGTCAAGTTGCCCTTATCAACCCGCGCCGGCGAAATCCAGATATCGCCCGCTTCGTCACGAATCGACAGGTTCCCTCCGGACGTCGTTGTCATGCGATAACGATAGATCCGATCCATCGTCTGCATAATTTCATCACGGGGATGAAGTAGTGGTCGTTGGTTAGTCATGGTTTGTACGTGTTCTTATGTGTGTTCTGGGGGGATGGTTGACGACTGCCAGTCTTTCGTTCGCGAATCCTTGACGAAAACCAGCAGGGATGGCGTCGCAAGAGGACTAACGATCGATCGAGAAATAAGTAAGACAGGCTTCCAGCCTGTCTTCTGCAAACAGACAGGCTGGAAGCCCTTTTTATACCCCACAAGTCATTTGGTTAAAAGCGGCAAATGCCTGGACGATCATGTCGAAGCGAGCCATGCCTCGCCAAATCGTCTTCGCAAGCATCAAAGGGGTCAGGTCTCTTTTGGTCCGTTGGGTCGGAACCGCAATTCATCACGACGGTGTCAATGCATCGCATTTTGCAACCAAGTCAAATGCCCCACAGTTTACAGGGAAAAATCCTTCACGGTGTTGCCTACCGGGGCGATACTTCGCTGTCTTTCCCTCAAAACTGGCGCTGTCCAGTTATCGGGCCTCAATCAATGTCCAGCTTCGGCAGATTGTTGACGATCTTCATGGTTTCCAGCGAGACGGTGATGTATTCGTTGGAGTTCAAAGTAGACTTGTCGTTGACGCTCTTGCCGGACTCCTGCTGAAGTTGTTGAAACAATGCCATGTCTTGACAACCGCGTCATGAAGACATCGCCAACCCCTGTTCACAAAGCCAACGAATATCGCCGAGGATCACTTCGCGAAGTGACCAGTCCACTTTCAGGGCCGGAAACGACTTGACCGCCTCTTTCGCCAGCAGGTCCAACTTTATTCCGTTGAATGGGCCATACCCTGGAATAAGCAAAGCACCTTTGAATTGATCGTCTGGAGACGCTGGCTGTCCTCCATGATTCGCCGCCAGATCCATCAACGCATAACGCCTGGCAATGATTCGGCGATCTTCTCTTAGCAAAAGCCGCCCTTGAGATGTGCGACTGAGGAATCCGGTTTCGATGGCTCGACGGACTCCGTCTTTCGCTGACGAGGGCACGTAGCCCTCTTCCGCAAGGCAGCGTAAAACCTCAGATTCACGCCCACGACTTCGTAGTACAGCGTGCTCGACTTCTAGTGGAGTCACGAATCCAATGTCTTGCAATTCACGCCGAAGTCGAATTGCTGCGGATCGAACCTGAAAAAACGACTTTGTTGTTTGCATGCTCAGGAGGGTCTTCAAGTCGTCATTGAGCGACGAGAAGTAACCCGCTCCATCGACATATTCGAGGAATCTCGCACTCGGAATCAGTTTCCGAACGCTCTTACGTGAAATGCTGGTTTGATCGACATTCTTGTGTGACACACTGCCCGAATCACCGGCGTAATACTGCGACTGAATAAAGATTGTGGGCAACCAGCCGGGTGTCTTGAATGGCAAAACGAAATCATAGGCACGAGACTTTTCTCGAACGGTCGATGCCGACACCTTTTTACCCATGATCGCCAGCAAGTCAGGCAAGGCAACATCGTTCGTATTGAAGTCACGCCCTGAGATCAAGCCCCATTCACTGAGACGCCCCCGCAGGAGTTCCTCAGGTGCATGGCCCCCTGATGCGGCCACGGAACCGCGCACTTGAAACACAACCAAAGGCGTCAACAAGTCCCGTTCTTTTCCGAAGGCTTTTAATGCGTGAAAGCTGAAGCCAATGCTCCAGAGCTGAGAAACGCTGTCCTCAGAGTTCAATAGGAACGTCACAAACTCAGATAGCAGTCGTTCTTGTTGTGCGGGAAAGCTCCGCAAGCCAGCGACGATCCCCAGATATTTTTCGGACTTGAGTTCGCGTGGGATAGAGATTTCTGAAACCTGACGGGTGCTGCCGATTACTTTCGCAACTGGGATTGATTTCCAACGTGCATGATCACGGAGAAACAGGGGAAATTGGCACTTGGCATTGTTGTCGGATTTTGCTGTGACCAGGAACAACACCGAAGCCAGCGACTCCAGGAGCAACTGCCCTTCGGCATCTGGCAACGCTTGAATCCGAGCCACGAAATGCGATGAGATTGCGGTCGGACGACAGTGTTGCGAGTCCGCGAAGTGCTGAGTGGCCGTGTCGAGAATGTCGAAAACACGAACAACACAATCGAGCTGATGGCGAAACTTGTCTGTATCTTTGATCTCGCCCAGTGAAGGAGTGATCCAGACGTCAAATTCCGCAAGTTGCGTTGCAAGGTCAAGAACTGGGATCGGCAGCTTCAATGTATCACCTCGATTCCACTTCGATCAGAACAAAGAAACTCCTTCGCAGATATCGCAAAGGCCGCAGCAAACAGTGGTGGAACAGCATTGCCGATCAAACGGTATCCGGTCACCAAATCAATGCCGGACCCGGGTGCCATGATCTTGAATGAATCCGGAAACGACTGAAGCCGAGCGCACTCGCGGAGAGAGAAAGGTCGGTCCTTCGCAGGATGTAGAAAGTACCTCGGATTATGAAAGTTGGTGAGGACGGTCGGCGATGGCTCATCCCACGTTGGTCGCTTAAAGAGTCCGGAGCAAAACATCGCCCCCTTCAAGTCGAATTTTTCATCCACAGCTTTCAGATATCCGCGACTCAATAGCGATTCAATATCTGAAAAGATTTCGGTGAGTCCAGATAATCGCTCAATTTCCTCTATTGGGAGTGGATTGCCATTTGGAATGTCACCATAGCGTTTATGGCGACGGTGCTTCGAGATCGTCTCCAACAGCATTGACTGTCGCTCGGATACTTCACCGAAGACTTCCGGAATTTGCCAGGAGTAAACCGAAGTCTTAGCATGTCTCACATTGCACAGCTTTTGCCCTGGTGAGATCGCTCGAAACACTGCCTCGTACTTTTTGGGCCAGGCATTTGTAATCGCGTGATCGGCGACTGAATCGTTGAGTTCCACCAAATCGTCGATTGCATCACGAATCGTTCGCGCTGGCCGTAGCTTCGTCTTGGTCGTTTGAGGCGACAGATCAAACAACGATGGCTGCGTCTCGTTCGTCTTGACCTTGAAGTCTCCGTTGCGAGCACGAACGAAATGAGTCGGCACAGGCCAGGGAAATCCTGCAGATTGGTTCGTCGCCGGATAACCAGCAAATACGATTCGCCGCCGATGTTGTGGAACGCCAAACGCGGTCGCATCAACGATGCGATGTTCTACCTCATATCCAATTCTGCGAAAGTCGGCCACAATCTGCTTGAGAAACGATCCTTGAAAATTTTGCGAAAGGCCGTCCACGTTCTCTGCCAGGAACAGTCGGGGTCGCAGTTCACGTACAACAGCAAGCATCTCCAGATAGAGCATATTGCGCAGGTCACTTTCCCTTTTTGGGCCAGCTTTCGAGAAGCCCTGGCACGGAAAACCACCGAGAACCAGATCGCAACTGCCAAGTTCTTTGATTTCCGCATGAAAGAGATCAGACGTTACATCGCGAACAAAAGCTCGATCATCCACATTGCGGCAGTAACAATCGACGGCGAGTTTGTCGTTGTCACAAGCGTAGACGATCTCGAAGCCATTACTCTTAAAACCGAGATCAAAGCCTCCGCAACCACAAAAGATGCTGACTGTCCTCATGTGAGTTTCTGTCGTCCTGTTTAGGCGATTCCGAGAAAAATATGCAGTCGGAAGTCTAACAAATCACCGGTCACATGGCTCGCTCAGAGTTAACGAAAGCAATGCCAGACTTGGAACGAGAAAGAGCACTCGCTTATCGCTGCCTGCAATGGCTTCCGCGATCTTGAGTGACGTGTATGTCGTGCCGGTGCCGCAGGCCATGATGAGCTTGCTGCGGTCGTCTTCGGAAAGTCCCATTCGGCGTTTTGATAGCTCAATGCTGATCGCACGGTTGTGGCCTACACTCGACGAATTCTTGTGAAGTTGCGTACCTGAGCCGTGAGTGCGATTTCAGTTGGGAGCCGCTCCATTGAACTGGCACCGTAGAATCCGTGAATCTCCGGAACGCGGTCCATCATAAACTGTGCATCGTCCGGCATCGCAATGGGACCGCCGTGGCACAAGACAATGACTTCATCACGCACTGCTCGCGCGGCGCGGGCGATCGAGGCGACTTTGGCAACACTCTCCTCCAGCGTCAGCGCAGTCGTCGCGCCGATGGTGCCGCTGGTCGTCAGCCCCATGTGTGCGACGATGATATCAGCACCGGCCTCAGTCATCGCCGTTGCCTGCTCCGCATCAAATGCATAAGGCGTGGTCAGCATGTCCAGCTGATGAGCAGCGGCGATGCAATCGACCTCCAGCAGGAATCCCATGCCCGTTTCTTCCAGATTGGCACGGAAGACACCGTCGATGAGCCCGACGGTGGGGAAATTCTGAATGCCAGCAAAGCCGATGTCTTTCAATTCCCGCAGAAAATGATCGCGAAGCATGAACGGGTCCGTCCCGCAGACACCGGCCAGCACCGGTGTGTGTTTGACCGCCGTGAGTACCTCGTTGGCCATCTCGCGCACGATCTGATTGGCGTTTCCGTATGGCATCAGGCCGGACATGGACCCTCGCCCCGCCATACGAAAGCGACCCGAGTTGTAGATCACGATGAGATCGATGCCCCCGGCTTCCTCACATTTGGCGCT
>Ga0154020_10007123_pt1 | contig 13075 bp, 7 predicted proteins | sample Klosneuvirus_201_FD_109709 | JGI IMG/M metagenome (GOLD analysis project Ga0154020, IMG submission 109709) | Active sludge microbial communities from wastewater, Klosterneuburg, Austria - Klosneuvirus_20160825_MG | ecosystem: Engineered > WWTP > Aerobic digester > Activated sludge | place... | reverse complement strand
TTTTTTGCAACCGCAGATTAGACATTCAATAACCAATCAGATTTGTTTCTATCTAAAAACCTTTGCGTTCTTAGCGTAAACAACCATTGCGCACTTTGCGTTTTTTTGCAGACGCAGAGTAGACATTTAATAACCAATCAGATTTGTTTCTATCTAAAAACCTTTGCGTTCTTAGCGTAAAAAACCATTGCGCACTTTGCGTTTTTTTGCAGCCGCAGAGGAGCGTATTTAGTAACAATCAGATTTGTTTCTAACTAAAAACCTTTGCGTTCTTAGCGTAAACAACCATTGCGTTCTTTGCGTTTTTTTTCGCCGCAAAGAACGCAAAGTTATTACGCAATGGTTTGAACGAGCAATTTGAGGACATTTTTCTAACTCAGGATCTTATTGTTATTTGCATATGAGAAGAATTATTCAAGCTTTATTTAAATAGTTTTCTATAATTGCACAGTGCAAAACTCTCAGCCGTTTAGTTGCAAACTAATACTCTTTGTATTTTTAATACTTTTTGGTTTGCCGGCTTACTCCTTGCATGACTCTACCAAATATCTTATTCATAAAAAAAATTATTCCGTAGAAGATGGAATGGCATCAAGAGAAGTTTTTAGTGGAATCAATGACAGTCGTGGTTTTATTTGGTTTGGAACCCGCAATGGATTAAACCGGTTTGATGGCAAAAACTTTAAACTTTTTACAGAGAAAAACGGTATGAGAGGAAGAAAGGTGATTGAAATGGCTGAAGATAATTCCGGCTATCTATGGTTGCTTTATGGAATTCCGGAGTACAGTCGAAAAGCAGATAAGGTAATTGACTTAATGGATGTTAAAACCAATACATTTTATTCTTTTGATAAGATATTCCGTAATGCTCCTTTCAAAGAATCAGATATACTTTGGTTGAAATCCAACGGTAAGGGAGAAATTTATATATGGGTGCAGCCTGGTTACTATTATGTTTATAATTCAAAAATGGGGTTTGTAAAAATCCGAAACCATGAGAACACCGGCTTTAATGATGTGCAGTTGCGTTTTGATGCCATTCATCAGCGCTCGGGTATTCTTATTAAAAACTTAACTAAGATTACTCTATTTGATGATACAGCAACATGCAGCTTTCCTTCAACAAAATATACTTGTAAACCAATTTACCATTTTGGTAATGACAAATGGTTGGCACTTACTACGGTAAATGGCACTACCAACACGAGTTTTAGTATTATATCAAAATCAGGATTATTAGGTTATAACCTACATGTTGTAAATACGGATTGGCTTGTAAAGGATGATCAAACCTACACCTTTTATGATCCCTTGTCAAATAGTTCAATAATTTATGCTGTCGGAAAAGGAATTTACCTTTTTAGAAAGGAGGTAATAATACTGGAAAAAGAAAGCAGTGATAAGTCGCTAAATATCCTGCAATCAGGTTCGCTGGGCATAAACTATTATTTTACCGACAAAACAGACCATGCCTGGGTATGCACATCCAATGGAGTATATTGCTACGAGATAAAGAAAAAGAGATTTTCATCCTACTTTAATGTTTCCAGTGTTGAAACTAAAAATTACACTTACAACCAAGCAAGAGGGATTGCAATGGATAATCACCAAAATATTTACTGCCATCTTTGGTCAGATCTTAAAAAATTAGATCATGCCTCAGGAAAGTATGATGTACTTGAAAAAAAAGATAAAGACATTAATTATGCTCTGTTTATTAAGGACGATACCCTTTTTTCATTTAACAAAATGGTGGATGTTTTTAGTATATCACAAAAGAGATTCATAAAGTCGGTCCAACTTGAAAGAAACGACCCCAAACAGACAGGAAGTGATATTTGGAGTGCGCTTTATTTGGAAAACGGCCGTATGCTTTGCGGATTATCCAATGGAATGCAATTATTGGATATCAGAAATGGTAAACCAATTGCTATAAAATGTTTAAATGCAACGGAACCTAAATTTGTTTATCAAATTTTTAAGGCAAGAGATAATAAAATATTTGCCACTTGTTCCAATGGCTTATTTGAAATAGCAAAGGACGGTTGTGTCTTAAAACATTATTTTAGCTCGGCAAGCGGTAAACAATTAAGGATTCCAAACGATGATCTTACACATATTTGCGAGGATAAATCAGGAAATTTTTGGATTGCTACCAACGGCAACGGATTGTATTATTGGGACAGAAGTAAGCATAAGTTTAAACATTTTACCGTAGCCGATGGATTGTCGTCCAACTTGCTTTATCGCATCGAACCTGATGAAAGTGGAAATTTATGGATTAGTAGTGATTTTGGCCTCATGCGCTTTAATACAAATGACTATTCTGTATATACATTTACAACATTGGATGGCCTTTTAAATAATGAGTTTAACCGCATTTCTTCCTATCGAGCTCGTGATGGGCAATTGTTTTTTGGTGGGCTTAACGGTATTATTGGATTTTATCCCTCACACTTAATAAGTGAAAATGGATTAAAAAATCCACCACTTCAAATTACTAAGTTTTTGCAATTTTCAAGCACCGAAAACAGATTATTAGAAAATACAGATCAATTGTTAAAGGACAATAAAATTGTATTAAAACCGGGCGATAGATTTTTTAATTTGGAGTTTGCGCTACTTGATTTTGAAGAAGGAGCACACCACTTCGCATACAAAGTAGAAGGACTTGAAAAAGATTGGAATTACATAAATGAAAATTCATTACGATTGAGTGGATTGCCTTATGGAAAGTACACACTGCGTATTCGAGGACAAAATCCTATTGGTCAATGGTCAAGAAATGAAATATCAATTCCATTGGTGGTGATAGCACCGTTTTATCAAAAAAATTGGTTTAGAGTTTTGGTAATTGCGATGGTATTTGTAATCACTTTTATTATTATTCATTTAAGAACTTCTAAGCTGAAAAATGATAAGCTTGCATTAGAAAGAACCGTTGAAAAAAGGACTTCCGAGTTAAAATATTCACTTGAGCAAAGGGAAATTTTGCTCAAAGAAATCCACCATCGTGTAAAGAACAATTTGCAGGTTATAAGCAGTCTCTTTGAGTTGCAATCCGTTGATATCCAAGACAATTACGCTAAAAAGGTTTTAGAAGAAGCCAAAGGAAGAGTGGCCAGCATTGCATTGCTCCATCATCAACTTTATCAGCAAGAGGATTTAGGAGTTGTTAATTTAAATATATTTGTTGAAGATCTTTATAGGCATGTATTGGATATTTATTTTAAACCAGGAGTAAACATTGTGTTTACAAAAGATATTAATAACGTTACAGTTGACATCGATACAGCTATTCCTTTAGGTCTCATACTCAATGAGCTTTTGACAAACACCTTTAAATATGCAATTGATAAGGTAGATAAACCAATAATTAGTATTTCCATTAATCCTTTTGATAACCAGTATTTAATGAGTTTTAATGACAACGGGCCCGGTTTGCCTAAAGATTTTAATTGGCAAAACAGTAACTCCTTAGGGATGCGAATGATTAATGAATTGAGCAGGCAAATTGGTGGGTATACAGAATATGAATATCAAAATGGGAGTTTATTTAAAGTACATTTTAAAAAGGGTAAATAAGTATGCAAAGCATTAAAATCGCTATAGTTGAAGATGAGTTTTTGATAGCTGCCAGCCTACAAAGTAGTTTAACATCGCTGGGGTACCGGGTAATAAAACCGGTAGGGAGTTATAATGAAGCTATATCCCTTTTGGAGTCTGAATTGCCCGATTTAATTTTTTTAGATATTCAATTAAAGGGTGAAAAAGATGGAGTTGATTTGGCTTTTTTTATAAATGAAAAATACAAGATTCCCTTTATATTTCTTACAGCAAATTCCGACCAACTCACTGTAAATAGAGCTAAAGAATCGCACCCTTCTGCATTTTTAATTAAACCCTTTCAAAAACAGGAATTATTTGCATCAATTGAAGTAGCATTATTTACATTTCGTAATAGACTTTTAGCCGATTCAAAGCAAACTAAAATAGAACCGTCTGATAGCCTATTTATTAAAGATGGCTATTTTTTTCACAAGGTGCGTTTTGATGAAATTCTCTATTTAGAAAGTGATGATGTTTATGTAAATGTTGTGACCATAGAAGGAAAAAAAATCTTAGTACGCTCCTCGCTTAAACAGTATTTCAGTGAAAATTTTGAGGACCGAAATTTTTTCAGAATTGGTAGAAGTCATATTATTAACTTAAAACACTTGGATGGAATAGATCCTTCTTATGTGCTTGTAAAAGGACGAAAATTACCTTTAGGAAGAAATTACCGCGAAGAGCTTTTGGCATTTCTAAATATTAGTAGTTAGTAGAATTGCTTCAAAAAGGTTTTCCTCGCAATTTTCCAGATACTCCCTACCGTAAAATTAGCATTCAACTTTGTTTGAGTTGTTTAATGCGACTGCCTTTTTTCCAAAATTTCCTATAAGGCCATTCTATTTAAGAGTTTCAGACTTGGGAATTAAAGGCCAATTTTAAGGATACATATTCATTGTTTTTGAAACTCTCAAAAACATAATAATGCATTTAGACCTCAAACAAATGCATTATACCACATTCTGAAAATTATGTTGGATGAAAAGTCCTAATTCGGACAACAAATCTAAAAACATATGAATAAATCTAATTACCTAAAATTAAAGTTGTGTTCTAGAAAACCGCTTTTCAAAATTCTAATTCTAATGGTATTTATGATACCAAATTTACTCAAAGCACAATATGTAATTTATACCGATCGCAGCGCATGGGAGGCCGCCTTAGCGAGTGCACCTGCCAATGCTGATTTTTCTTCAATCACCACTGATGCTGATATATGCCAAGGTGCTGTAACGGCGGGAAGTTACACACTTGAACCTATTTCTTGTAATAGTGGCAGCATTTTTTTAGATGTAACGGATAACGGGACCTCCGGACTTCTTTCAGGAATTGATCAAATTAATTTAGGAGGAACAACGAGTGGTTCACCTAAGGTTAAAATATCTATACCATCCTCTTCCGGTATAGGTTTTGATTGGAAAACCACAGCAATAACAAGCCCCAGCCCATACAACTCCCTATGGATTGAGTTTACAAATTCAGCTGGTACCTTTACCTATAATTTAAACCAAACTGTAACTTCAGGCTTTTTTGGTATAATTTCTCAGTGTGGTCAATTGAAATCCTATAATTTATATTCACCCATGACTAACTTTCAAGGCTTTAGTGCCGGGTCATTTAGCCATTGTACTGCCAGTAGCACTTATACACCACCAACTACACCAACTCTTAACAGTACATCAACAATTGTATGTGGCACACAAAGTATCACTCTAAGCATCACAAGTGGTTCGTTGAATGATGCAACCAAATGGGTGTGGTATGCCGGAACGTGTGGTTCTAACAAGGTTGGTGAAGGAACCTCATTAACTTTAACACCAACAGCCACAACAACATACTATGCGCGTGGAGAAAGCAGTTGTGGTGGCGGTTTATGTGGATCGATTGATATAAGTGTTTTTGCATCGATAAATTACGAAGATTATGATAAAGATGGCTATGGAAATGCATCTGTTTCCTCAAGCAGTTGCCCTCCCCCAACCGGATATATTTCTTTGGCAGGCGACTGCAATGATTCAAATAGTAAGGCTAATCCATCAGCAACTGAGATAAGTGGTAATGGTATCGATGATAATTGCAATGGGCAAACAGATGAAGGCACCTACTGCATCCCTACAACTTCGAGTATTGCCTGTCAATTATTTTATATTACAAATGTTACAACTACCGGAGGAATTACAAATATTAATAACAGCAGTAAATGTGCTGCCAATTCTTATACCTATTATCAAAATCATTTGGCATCACAAGTTCGTGGTGGCAGTGTTACATTTAACATAACAAATTATCAAGTTAAAGGGCCTACTCTTAACTATTCTGTTTGGATTGATTTTAATGACAATGCAAAATTTGAAAGTGGAGAAAAAGTTATTAGTGCCTCCACCTCAGCTAGTTTTCAAGTGCCAAACAATGCGCCTGCCGGTTTCCATAGAATGAGAATTAGAGCTGATGATCGAATTGCACCCAACGACCCATGCAATAGATTAATATTGGGCGAGACGGAAGATTATATTTTTACAGTTGTTGTATGCACCGATCCTACATTGCCTACCTTAAATGCTAATTTTACAAGTATCTGCGGTAACCAATCAAGCACTTTAACAGTTAGTGCCGGTACGTTAAATAGTGCTACCAATTGGAAATGGTACAGCGGAAGTTGCGGGGGCACACTTGTTGGAACCGGAACTTCTGTCACTGTTTCTCCTAAGGTTACAACCACCTACTATGCAAGAGGTGAAGGAGGCTGTGTTACACCTGGCGCTTGTGCAAGTATAACAATAACTGTTACCGGTCCCGGAAAGCCAAGCAGTGAAAATATAATCGCGGGAAATCAAAGCATTTCTACTCAAACCGAGATGGACGCTTTTTTCAATAGCATCAACGGATTTAAATGGACCAAAGTAGCCGGAGATTTAACTATTACAGGAAACAGTACTACAGATCCTATTACCAATTTCTGCAATTTAAGTGCCTTAACTGAGGTAACCGGTTATCTTTTAATTCAACAATTTACACAAGCAGTTAACCCAACTAACCTTGATGATTTGGCAGCTTTAACAAAAACAGGCCGTTTTACAATCATCACCAATTCTCAATTTCAAACTATAATTTTACCTGAGTTAACTCAAGTTAACGGGTCATTAAATATTAGAAATAATCGTTTTGCTACTAGCATCTCACTTCCAAAATTTAGTGTGTTGGAAGCAGAAAGGTTAATGATAATTAGAAACCCTAGGACTCAAATTATTCAGCTTTCAAATCAGGCAAGTTCATTTACGTTTACACATCCTCAAAATAATACAAACGTTGATATACAGTATAATGGAGATTCTTCATCCAATGCACTTACTATAGATCTTAACAAGATTACTTCTTTAGGAAGGCATCTTACATTTATAAATAACGATAATAGCGGCGTAAGTAATTTTGATAATATTTTTAGCGGGCTAACAACAGTATCCGGAAACATAACCATTACCGGAAACTCTTACTTATCAAAATGCTGTATTGCTGCAAGCACTGCAGTTTCAGGTACACGAACAATTTCAGGCAATACAGGTAATTGTGCCGACCTTACTGCTGTAGTTTCTGATTGCGGTACTTTAAATAAAAAGCAATCAACCCCCGGAATGTCACCTATAAATACAGACTTATTTAGCCTGCTTAAAATTTATCCTAGTCCAAACAAAGGTAAATTTGAAATAGAGGTTACTACCACCCAAATTGGTCAATTAAATATTACTGTTACCGATCTTTTAGGACGTGCATTATTAAACCAATCGCAGACAGTAGATGGTACAGTTGTAGTTCCGGTAAATATGGACAAAGTTGCTGATGGGCAATACATTATAAAACTCGAATTAAATGGAAACGTCGTGATTAAACGTGTTCAGATAATTAAATAATTAGTTTCATTTCATAGTGATTTAGGAGCCGCTCGGGAAACCGGGTGGCTTTTTTAATAATTAAAATTAGTTATCTTTGATTTGTATAATTTTAAATTTTACTTAAATCTAAGTACCATATACCGCCTCAAATTGTAAGTATGTCTGACCGTAAAACGTTTATAAAAACTACTGTATTAGCCTCGGCTGCAGTGTTGTTAAGTTCTTTTGGTAAAAATAATAAATCAAAAAAAACTCTAAAAAAGAATCCAAGGAAACCCATCGTAATTTCCACTTGGGAGCATGGTTTTAAAGCCAATGAGGCAGCTTGGAAATTATTGAGTAAAAATGGCAAAGCCCTGGATGCTGTTGAAACAGGCGTTAGAGTTTCAGAGGCAGACCCTGAAGTGGAAAGTGTTGGATACGGTGGACGGCCCGATCGCGATGGACACGTTACGTTAGATGCTTGTATTATGGATGAATTGGCAAATATTGGATCAGTGGCTTGTTTGGAACACATTATGCACCCAATTTCAGTGGCCAGAGCCGTTATGGAAAAAACCCCACATGTGATGCTCGTAGGTGAAGGAGCTTTACAATTTGCCCTTGACATGGGACATAAAAAACAAGATTTATTAACGGAATCATCACGCCGACAATGGCAGGAATGGCTAAAAAAAGGTGACTATAAACCGGTGATAAATATTGAAAATCACGATACAATTGGGATGGTAGCAATGGATGAAACCGGAAATTTGTCGGGAGCATGCACTACCAGCGGGATGGCGTTTAAAATGCATGGTCGTGTTGGGGATTCGCCAATTATTGGAGCTGCACTTTTTGTAGACAATGAAGTTGGAGCAGCTACTGCCACAGGTGCCGGCGAGGAAGTAATTAGAATTAGTGGAACACATACCATCGTAGAATTAATGCGACAAGGTCTTTCTCCACAAAAGGCTTGTGAAGCTGCTATTAAACGAATTGTAAAAGGTGTAACTAAACGCAATCAAGCTATTAGTGATATACAAGTAGGATTTTTGGCTTTGAATAAATACGGTGAAATTGGTGCATTTTCTATCCATAAGGGGTTTAATTATGCGGTTAACGATAGTGATGGAAATAGAATGAAGAATTCCGATTCGTATTTTAAATAATGCAAAAAGAGTATCACTTAGAATTGTATTTGGAAATTGCCTGTTTTAATGCCGAATCTGCAATAATAGCGGGCAGAGCAGGTGCAAATAGGATCGAACTTTGCCAAGGTTTAGAAGTTGGCGGATTAACTCCTGAACCTGAAGTTGTTAAATTAGTACTTACCGGGGTTAGCATTCCTGTGTTTGTAATGATACGTCCCAGAGGTGGCGATTTTGTTTATTCAAACCTTGAATATAAACAAATGAAAAATGAGATTACTTTACTTAAAACATTGGGTGTAAAGGGATTTGTCTTTGGTATTTTAGATGAAAGCAATCAGGTTGATATTATAAAAAATAGTGAGTTGGTAAAGTGGGCAGATCCTTTGCCATGCAGCTTTCACAGAGCATTCGACCGAGCATCTGAACCACATTTAGCCTTAGAAAGTGTAATTGCGTCTGGGTTTAAAACCATTCTCACTTCCGGACATCAAAGCAACGCAGTGCAAGGTGCAGAGGAATTGAAAAGATTAATAGAGCTTGCAAAAGGCAGGATAGAAATTATGCCGGGCGGTGGAGTGCGTTCAGAAAATTTGCCTTATTTAATAAAGACCACAGGAGCAAGTTATTATCATTCTTCTGCTTTATTAAAAGGAGAATCGAAAGCAGATGAAATGGAGATAAGGGCATTAAAAGACCTGCTTAATAGTAATGCTTAAGTACTTCCAAACCCTAATTTTTCTCGTTTCTTGTCATATTTTGGCAGCCCAAACCGGTGACAAGTTATTATTGCTCAATGGCCTGAATTGGGAATTTAGAAAATCAAGTGATTCTATTTGGTTGCCGGCTAATGTTCCGGGCACAGTACACACCGATTTGATGGCTTTGGGTTTAATACCGGATCCATTTGTTGGAAACAATGAGGAGAAAGTTCAATGGGTTGAAAATGAAGAATGGCAGTATCGCACTACGTTTAATTTGGAACAAAACGATATTGAAAATTTTAATATTGACTTGATTCTGGAAGGTTTGGATACCTACGCCGATGTTTATGTTAATGATTGCCTGGTTTTGAAAGCGGACAATATGTTTCTTTCTCGTGAAATAGATGTAAAAAAGTATTTGAATTCGGGGAAAAATAATCTGCGTATTCATTTTTACCCTGCCACAAAACATGGGAAAAATGAAGCTTTAAAATTGCCTTATGTCTTACCTTCTGATGAACGAATTTTTTGTCGTAAAGCACAGTATCAATTTGGCTGGGATTGGGGACCAAGATTGGTTACATGCGGAATTTGGAAACCTGTAAAACTGCGTTTTGTGCGCTTTGCCTATATAGAACACCTTAGCTATTCCCAAAATTTTATCAATGATACGCTTGTCCAACTAAACCTTACCACGGATGTAAGATCCTTTGAAAGGCTCAATGATATACAATTAATAGTTAAAATAGATTCACCGGCTATTAATAAATTACAAATTGTGATGACAAGTCTTGATACCGGTAGGCGTAGAATAACCACTAGCATTCTGCTTCCAAACCCGCGCAAATGGTGGTGTAATGGGTTGGGAGAACCTTTTATGTATTCCGTTCAATTTCGATTATTTAAAGCATATCAGGAGCTTGATTCGCGAACCATAAATATTGGTATTCGCACGCTGGATTTAGTGCGTGAAAAGGATAGCCTTGGTGAAAGTTTTTATTTTAAACTCAATGGAATCAAGGTTTTTGCTAAAGGCGCCAATGTTATACCTTTTGATAATTTTTTGCCGAGGGTAAAGGAAGGTACTTACCGTAAAATGGTTCAAAATGCAGTCGAAGCAAATATGAATATGCTTAGAGTTTGGGGTGGAGGTGTTTATGGAGAAGATGAATTTTATGATGCATGCGATAAGCAAGGCATAATGGTATGGCAAGATTTTATGTTTGCTAATTCTATGTATCCTTCAGGTATTATTTTGAACGAAAAAATAAGAGAGGAGGTTAAGTCACAAATAATACGTTTGCGAAATCACCCTAGTCTGGCACTTTGGTGCGGAAATAATGAAATAATTGAAGGGTGGTATAATTGGGGCTGGCAAAAGCAGTTCAACTATACTCCTCAAGACTCCGGAGAAATTCATCGTGATTATCAAAGGTTTTTTGAAGATATTTTACCCTATTATATCCTTAAAATGGACCCTTTACGAGCAAAAAATTACTGGCCTTCATCACCATCCATTGGCTGGGGCAGAAAAGAAAGTCTGTTAAAAGGAGATGTCCACTATTGGGGAGTTTGGTGGGGGATGCAGCCTTTTGAAATGTATGAAAAGAAAGTTGGTCGCTTTGTTAGCGAATATGGATTTCAGAGCATGCCGGCTTTAGCTACATTTCAAAAAGTAATACCTGATTCTGTACTTCATTTAAATTCACAAGAGGTTAAATCGCATCAAAAACATCCAATAGGATATCAAACAATTCAATCATACCTGGAGCGAGATTATAAAGTGCCAACACTTTTTGAGGATTACATTTATGTTTCTCAATTACTGCAAGCACGAGGTATGAAAATTGCAATTGAGGCGCATCGAAGAAACAAACCTTATTGCATGGGAACCCTTTACTGGCAAATGAATGATTGTTGGCCCGTAACATCCTGGAGTAGCATTGATTACTACGGAAATCTAAAAGCCTCCCATTATCAGGTGAAACGAAGTTATGCCCAAACATTATTGAGTTTTAAGGATGCTGACACTGCCATTGAGGTTTATTCTGTTAATGATGGAAGTGTTTCTAAAATTGGAGTACTTACAATTGAAGTTATTGATTTTAAAGGCAAAATACTGTGGCAAAGAATTTTAAATGTTGCCATTAAACCGGATAGCGGACATAAGCAGGTTATCATTTCTAAATCCATTTTTAAGAATTTGGATACAGGCTATGTTTTTGTGTTGGCTAAATTTAAGGAGGCAAACAAAAAGGATTCGTTCCAATCACATTGTTATTTGGTTAAACCCAAAAATTTACAATTACAGAAACCAACACTTGTATTGAGTAAAGTAAATGCAAATACCTACAGTGTTAAGTCCGATGAACTTGCCGCAGGCGTGGAGTTATCGGTAAATCATGATAAAGCTTTGGGATTAATATTTGATGATAATTACTTTGATCTTTTACCCGGACAAGTGAAATTGATTCATGTAAAAAATAAACCACAAAAATTGGATTTTATGAAAGAAGTAAGGTGGAAATCGTTGTATGATGTAAGTAATTGATAATTTGCCGGACTAAAAATCTAATTTCGGCCGGAGGCCGCAGGTTACCTCACCAGCCGGAGGCAGTCGAGAGCGGTACACTTCTATAACAATCCTACTTGGCTTCCATTTTTCGGCCGGAGGCTACAGAAAACCTCACCAGCCGGAGGCAGGCGAGAGCGGAGGCGAATGCCGGAGTGTATGCGGAAAATGAGCAAGTAGTGTTTACCAACTCTTAAAATACAGTATAATTGTACGAATATATTATGACCTAATATGAAAAACATATTTCTATTACTTTTCCTGTTTTATTTATTACCCAATGTTTCAGCGCAAACCGAGGAGATTTGTCCTCAGCCAACCCCGCGTGGTTGGGTTATAATTAGTGTGAGAGATTGCGCCGGATGTTGCGGCAACTACGGTGAAATTGTGAAAATGCGCACTATTAAAAAAATCAGCAATTTGCCTCCCGGAGAAACTTTGGAAATATGCCCTCAACCTGTTCCAAGAGGCTGGGTAGTAATAAGTGTTCGCGATTGTGCAGGTTGTTGCGGGTACGCAGGTCAGTTAGTAAAAATGCAAACAATAAAAAAAATTAGAGGTTTACCAGTTGGTACTACTCTTGAAATTTGTCCGCAACCAATTCCGGATGGTTGGGTTGAAGTTAGTCGGAGAGCATGTGCTGGATGTTGCGGTAAGGCAGGGGAGTTGGTAGATATGTTGACGATTAAGAAAATTGATTGAGGGTAAAATGTGAAAATTAGTGGTTCGGCCGGAGGCCTAAGATGACCTCACCAGCCGGAGGCAGGCGAGAGCGGAGAGTTGGTAGATATGTTGACGATTAAGAAAATTGATTGAGGGTAAAATGTGAAAATTAGTGGTTCGGCCGGAGATCTTAGGTGACCTCACCAGCCGGAGGCAGGCGAGAGCGGAGTTAACATGTTGACGATTAAGAAAATGGATTGAGAGCAAGATCCCATTACTACTAGTATGGCTGGATACCTCCGGAAATCTAACCAGCCGGAGGCTGGCGAGAGCGGAGCTTAGGATTTCTCAAAAGCCGGAGGTATTATTGATGAGTCGGAGGATAATTATCCAAGCACTTTTTTTATCTCATCAATTTTAGCCTTTTGCTCTAAATAAGAACTAATGCCAAATTTATCATCAGTAGCAATTGCCACCTCTTTTGCCTTAGCTTCATATATCTCCTTATTT
>Ga0154020_10007122_pt1 | contig 13079 bp, 11 predicted proteins | sample Klosneuvirus_201_FD_109709 | JGI IMG/M metagenome (GOLD analysis project Ga0154020, IMG submission 109709) | Active sludge microbial communities from wastewater, Klosterneuburg, Austria - Klosneuvirus_20160825_MG | ecosystem: Engineered > WWTP > Aerobic digester > Activated sludge | place... | reverse complement strand
ATTGATTGGCTTCGGGTAATTGCCATTGGGTTACTTTTAATCTATCATGTAGCCATTGGTTTTCAATCGTGGGGTGTTATGATCGGATTCATCACAACATCAAAACCATGGACAGCCTTGTGGACTCCCATGGCTATGTTAAATCTGTGGCGGATACCACTCTTATTTTTTGTGTCGGGCATGGGTGTTTATTTCGCTATGCAAATGCGAAATTGGAAACAACTTATTACCGAACGCACCCTGAGAATTTTGCTGCCGTTTGTGTTTGGCATGTTTGCGATAGTTCCCTTACACGTATTAGTCTGGCGATATTATTATAAAATGGAACTGCACTACACCTATGATCCAGGGCATTTGTGGTTCCTGGCTAACATTTTTATTTACGTGTTACTGCTATCGCCAATACTATTTTATATAAAGAAAAATGAGAATGGAAAAATTGTACGCGCTATCAAAAGTATCTTCAGCACTCCACTGGGGTTACTCATTGTTTTTGCTTCATTTGTTGCTGAAGTATGGATTATTAAACCAGTACCATACGAGTTGTATGCCATGACTTGGCACGGATTCTTTCTGGGACTATTGGCTTTCTTCTTTGGTTTCTGTTTTGTCCTGGGCGGTGATGCTTTTTGGGAAATGCTGGTAAGATGGCGTTGGCTATTCTTACCCATGGCAATGGGGTTGTTCGTTTTGCGAATAAACTATTTTGGAATGAACACACCAGCCTATCTGATTGTATTGGAATCGCAAGTCTGGATTTTTAGTGTGTTGGCGTTTGGTCATAACCACCTCAATCGACCTGGGAAAGTATTGCGGTACCTGAGCCCTGCCGCTTACCCAGTTTATATCCTGCATATGTTTTTTCTTTACCTGGGCTCAGCACTAATTTTTCAATTAGCCCTTCCTGTGCAGATTCAGTTTATTCTTGTCTTGTTGATTACCCTTTCCGGATGTTTGCTTTCGTATGAAATCATCAAACGAGTAAAATGGCTCCGGGTATTATTTGGTATGAAACTGAATACGGAAGAAAGATAACTCATCATGATCAAAATTCTCATAACCTCGGCCTGTATCCTTACAGGCCGAATTTTTTGTGATCTGTGAGGACACAGACCACGGCTATTGGATAAAAGTTAAATGACCGTTTGTTATTATATTTAGTAACTAAACTCATCGAGAAGCACAAACGGAAACCTATGTTATGATCATTCAGAACAGCACCCTCAACGATTTACAAGAGATATTCGCTTTATATAATACAGCTACCGAATATCAGAAGATAAAATTTCCAGAAAATCAATGGCCCGTATTTAATCAGGAGTTAATTAAAACAGAAATAGCTGAGAACAGGCAATGGAAGATAATAGAAGAAAATAAAATTGCTTGCATTTGGGCTCACACATTTAGCGATCCGCAAATCTGGGAAGAGCGCGATGCCGACCCTGCAATCTATATTCATAGAATTGCCACCAACCCAACTTTCCGAGGGCGGAATTATGTTTCTGAAATTGTAAAGTGGTCGCGGGAGTTTGCAAAACAAAACGATAAAAAATTTATTCGCCTTGATACCTGTGGTGACAATAAAAAGTTAATCGCTCATTACATTAATTGTGGATTTGATTTTTTAGGAATGAAGCGCTTAAAAAATTCTGATGGTTTGCCGAGCCATTATGCGAATGCGGAGGTGTGTTTTTTTGAAATTAAGTTGATGGACTAACGTGTAAGGAAATACTCTCTTTGGTTTGTATCTCTGTAGGCCGAAAACCTTGCGTGTTCTGTGAGGACACAGGCCAGGGGAAAGTATAACTCGTTTGTAAGGTTGTCCTACACCTCGAAGGTGTAGGACAACTAAAGAACTCAGCTTTCAACCTGCTCGAAAATCTTTCCGGTCTTTTTATTTTTCAGAATGACTTTCTTAGCCCCATAGTGAGTAATCTCCTCTTTCACCAAATAATGATCGGCATCGTATTCAACCAAATGGCTGTCTTTGCTTACGCCAACTTTGCCGCGCCAAATATCAAGTTTAACGGGTTCCCACTGTTTTGTCTTTACAGATTTATAGGCGGAATCAAGTATAGAATTTACCACATAGCCATCATAAAAAGTTTCTTTTGGTTCAACTCCTTTTTCCATCGAGTTAAACATATCCATAAACATATGGTTGTAACCTAACTCGTTTAATTCATCGCCTACCGGGAACAACCAGCCTTTGTCTGTCTCTGCTTTTTCGGCCACATAGTTTGCAGCCTTACCTGTTGTAAACATCTCAAAACCGGTGCGTAAAAAACTATTTATCCAAATGGTGCCTTCGGTGCCCATCACTTCATCGCGCAAATCGAGGCCACCACGAAACGTCCAACTCACCTCAAACTGCGCTATCGCACCGTTCTCATATTTTATCAATCCGATGGCATGGTCTTCCGCATCAATTGGTTTTACCTGCGTATCGGCCCAACACATTACCTCGATTGGTTTTATGTCTTTACCAATGTAACTGCGGGTGATTTCCACGCAATGACAACCGAGGTCAAGCATGCAGCCGCCACCCGCTTGTTCGATATCCCAAAACCAATCGCTGTGTGGGCCCGGGTGTGTTTCGCGCGACTTCGCCCAAAGGATTCTTCCGAGTGCTCCGTTCTTCACGCTCTCTTGGGCTTTGATAAATTTTGGTGTGTAGACTAAGTCTTCCAGATACCCATTAAAAATACCGGCCTTCTCAACAGCAAGCAACATGCGTTTGGCTTCCTCGGCATTGCGGGCTAATGGCTTGGTTGTGATCACAGCCTTCTTATGCTTACAGCAAAGGTTCACAGCTTCCTCATGCAAATTATTAGGCAAGGAAATACACACTACCTCAACCTCCGGTCTGTTGATGGCCTCCTCCATGTTGGTTGTATAGAAAGGCACATCATAGTCTGCTGCGAATTTTTTTGTGCTCTCTTCCCTGCGCGAGTAGATAGTAACTATTTTATCTTTATTTCTATATCCTTGTATTGAATCGGCATAGAAGCGGCCGATAAAGCCTGAACCAAGCATTGCAATTTTCATAATGGTAGTTATTAGTTAGTTGTTGTTTGTTAATAGTTATTCGAAATTCAAGCTGTTTTAATTTCTTTCTTTTCTTTAAAGAAGAAAATGAAATAGAGCATTACAGCAACTGCAATGTATGCGGGCACAAACCAAATCTCTTTCCATTGATGTACCCCATCTACAGTGTAAAAGTCAGTAGCGAATCCAGAGAACCAGGTACCAATAAACATGCCCACTCCGTAAGTAGCGAATGTAAATAGACCCTGTGCAGCATTTTTAATTTTCTCGCCCGCTTTCTTTTCGGTGTACATATACCCGGTTACAAAAAAGAAGTCGTAGCAAATGCCATGAAGAATAATGCCTGCGTATAACATCCAAAGGTTAATATCGGCATTGCCGAAGGCAAAACATACGTAACGCAAAACCCAGGCTGCCATGCCCAGCAGCAACATTTTTTTAACACCGATCTGATTAAAAAGAAAAGGAATGGCCAGAATAAATACAGCTTCTGAAACCTGGCCGAGTATCATTTTTCCTGCCGCATTCTCCATGCCTGCTTCGTTTAAAAATAAATTGGCGAACCCGTAATAGAAGGAAAGTGGAATGCAAACTAGTATGGCGGCAATAAAGAAAATGAAATAAGGCTTATCTTTAAATAGAACTAATGCTTCGGTGCCTATGGCACTTCCTGCTTTCGTTTCGGACTTTCCTTTTGGAGGAGTATGCGGAAGAACAAAACTAAATACGCCTAACAACAGGGATGCTCCGGCAGCCATGATCCATGTGTTGGAAGTTTTTTCAATCCCTAAATTCCCTATCATAAAGCCGGCAACAATCCAGCCCACTGTTCCAAACACCCGTATCCAGGGAAATTGTTTTCCTGGGTCGGTCATTTGCTGAAAAGCGATGCTGTTGGAAAGTGCAATGGTTGGCATGTATAAGAGGGAATAAAAAACAATGACCCAATAAAAGGAGGTGTTATCGGTGATCTGTGTTGCAAAGTACAGAAGTGCGGCCCCTGCTAAATGCATTACGCCCATAATGCGTTGGGCCGCAAAGTACCTGTCGGCCACCATGCCCACAAAAAAAGGCGAGATCATTGTGGCGATTGCCAATGCGCTATACGCGGCCCCAATCTGAACACCACTGGAGTCCAAAAACGTTGCCATATACGTACCCATTGTTACATACCAAGCACCCCAAATAAAATATTCGAGGAGCATCATAAGTGATAGCTTGGTAAAAACAATAGGCTTCATATTTCTTGATTTTAATAGTCAAGAAAGATAGAAACGGTTTTACTAATTAGGAAGGGTGAACTTGTATTTTATCTAAGCGGCAACAGGAATCTTGTTCTTCCTTTTTTACTTTTCACCAGGGCGATAGCCCGACTCATTGAAAATTAATTTAGCATCTTTTAGGCCCATAATTTCGGGCAATGACAGGTTCGATTTGGATGCATATTTTTTAACAATTTGCCATCCTACCCAGGTTCCGATCCGGCCTGGTGCCTGATCGCCCACCTCATATGTTTTTGGACGTTCGGCAATATACCGTTGTTTTACCTGTGCACTGGTTGCATAAAAAGCTTCGTCTTCAATCATGCGTTTCCAGATCATATCCTGATTGGCGCGGGCTCCGGCAATTTCTTCAGATGTATAACCGATAAATACACTATCTGGTGTGCAGGGCATCATATGCTTCGCAAAGTAATAAGCTTTTCCGTACGTGATCATTTCTGCTAAAACAGTTCGGTCACCTAAATCGGTGTTATTATAGCGGCCACCAATACCATATAAAAGCATTACCGATGGCACAATAAAATTTTTCTGATATCTTCGAAGCATATACTCATACATATTGGGCCGGTAGCGCGCACCAGTACCTAAATAGTAATCCAGCCCAACAATAATCAGCGAGTCGCTTACAAACAAATCACTTTCCAAGCCCGTGATTACGGTTTGTACTTTAGGAATTTGAAAATCGGGATAATAGTATTTGAGCGTGGTAAAAGCATTTTTAAACTCTTCTCTTAAATAAGAGCCGTCTCCATAAACCTTTTTTGTTTCAAGTAAGAGGGTATCAATGTGGGGGTTCGAAAATCGCGCATAAAGTTCGTTGATAAACACAGAATCATTGGGGTAGGCTTTCCGGTTAAAAACAAAATCGCGCAACGTGGTGTGGCGCGAAAAGAAATCAACCAAGTGTTGTTTACTTGTAATTGCAGGCAACGAATCTTCAAGCGATTCAAATTTCAGATCAAGAATAACGTTTTTTGTGTTGGGAATAACCTCACACTTTTCTTCCAGATCGGAATTACACCCTGCGAGGATAGTTAAGAACAATAAGGACAAAAGGAGATGACGCATGAGTCAATTTTAGAAGTGCGAAGATGTGGAAAGTTTAATAGATCGCAAAGTTCGCTATAAGCTTTGATTTTCTTCGATAAGTATTTTTCGTTGGATTGCAATTCTTACCTGTTATGTTGAATTTGCAGGTCTAAATTTTATTCTGTGTCGTCACAACCTAAGCACATAGCCGTTGCCGGCAATATCGGATCGGGCAAAACAACCTTAGCCGAAAAGCTGTCAAAACACTATGGTTGGAATCCACTCTATGAGTCAGTAGATCACAATCCATATTTGCGCGATTTTTATGATGACATGACGCGCTGGGCATTCCATCTCCAGATTTATTTTTTGAACAGCCGGTTTAATCAGGTGCGGCAAATCCGCGAAAGCGATAAAACCATTATTCAGGATCGAACCATTTATGAAGATGCACACATCTTTGCGGCCAACTTGCATAAAAGTGGCCATATTAATGAACGCGATTATTCAAGCTATCTCGATATTTATAATTCGATGATTAGTTTTGTGCAACCGCCCGATCTGCTCATTTACCTTAAGGCCGACATTCCTAAACTGGTTCAACAAATTCAGAAACGCAACCGCGATTATGAATTTAACATTAAGCTTGATTACCTGCGCACCCTGAATGAGCACTACGAAAAATGGATTGGCAGTTACACGCAAGGTAAACTACTAACAATTGATGTTAACAACATGGATTTTGTTGAGCGCATTGAAGACTTTTCTTTTATTGTTGGGAAAATAGAGCTGGAACTGAACAGCTTATTCAGCTGATGAAAGCGCTCACCTTCCACGGTAAAGAAACAATTCGTTACGAGTCCATTCCCGATCCAGAAATTTTATTTCCAACGGATGCTATTGTAAAAGTTACTCTTTGTGCAATCTGCGGATCAGATCTACACGTTTATCATGAACATGAAAAAGGTCTTGATCGTGGCACAGCTATGGGGCACGAGTTTGTGGGGGAAGTAGTTGCTGTTGGAAAAGAGGTTAGAGCAATTCGTATCGGAAATCAGGTGATGAGTCCTTTCACAACGAATTGTGGAAATTGTTTCTATTGTAACATTGGGTTAACGTGTAGGTGCATTCACGGACAACTATATGGCTGGCGCGAAGAGGAAAAGGGTTTACATGGCGGCCAGGCCGAGTATGTTCGCGTGCCGATGGCTGATAGTACGTTGATGGAAATCCCGGATGGGGTTACTACGGAAGAAGCTTTATTCCTGGGAGATATTTTGTCAACCGGATTTTTCTGCGCGAAGCAAGCTGAGATAAAACCGAAGAGCACCTATGCAGTTGTTGGTTGTGGCCCCGTTGGCCTAATGGCTGTGCTGGGTGCGATTGAGTACGGAGCTGAAAAAGTTTATGCGATTGATACTGTAGCTGAGCGATTGGATCGCGCAAAGCAGTTTGGGGTAATTCCAATAAATGCTTCCGCAGAAAATACTTTAGAAATTATTAAAGTAGCGAATGAAGGTCGAGGAGCAGATGCTGTATTGGAAGCAGTGGGAAACTCATCAACTAATAAATTAGCGTATGATCTGGTAAGACCCGGTGGAATTATTTCGGCTGTGGGTGTTTGTACGGATCAGCATCTGGCCTTTTCGCCAACACAGGCCTACGATAAAAATCTTACTTATAAAGTGGGGCGCTGCCCGGCTCGTTCTATGATGAACGAATTGGTGCCTATGGTGCAAAGCAAAAAACATGATTTTACTTCCATCATAACACATCGATTATCACTATCTGAAGGTGCTCTGGGCTATGATATTTTTGCTAATAAGAAGGATAATTGTTTGAAGGTGATGCTGAAGCCTTGAGGCACTTTGCTCTTTTCTTGTTAGTTTATTACCTTCAATTTATGAATGCCAAAGAAAAAAGTGAGTTGATTGAAAAATTAGTAAAATCGAATGACGAAGATTTGCTTTCTCAAATCAAAGCAATCCTGGACGGCAGTCAGCATCAACTTTGGGATGAAATGAATCCTATTCTCAAGGCTTCCATTCAGCGAGGGGTTGATCAATCAAATCAACGAATAGGAATGGTTCATGAAGAGATTATGAAAGAGTACCGCGCAAATTTTTAACCACAGAGTAACACAGAGATTATCGCAGAGTGGGAAGGTGTCCTACAACTCAAAGTTGTAGGACACCTAGAGTATGGGAAAGTTTAATGAAAAGAAACTATGTCATCACGCAGAAAATTTATAAAAACGGCAAGCCTGTTTGCGGGAGGTTCTATCTCTTTGCTGAATAGTGCATTCACAAAAGGGGAAACTATTGATTTTGAAAAGGCCACTAACGATGACGAATTATTTGCCATGGTCAGAAAGCAATTGCTTATTCCGGATAAATTAATTTATCTGAACACCGGAAGTCTTGGACCCAGCCCCCTTGAGATAATTGACGGCATGCACGCAATCACTCGTCAGTTGGAATCAAATCCGGTTGGCGAAAACTGGGGCTCGCTGGGTAACCAAATGGAATTAGTGCGCAAGAAAGTGGCCGATTTCATTCATGCTGATGCAGATGAAATTGTGTTGACACGAAACACCACCGAAGGACTTAATCTAATTGCTCAATCTTTACAACTCAATAAAGGGGACGAAATAATAACTACTACGCTTGAACATGGCGGCTGCGAAGTGGGGCTCGATTTTTTAGTAAAGACCAAAGGAGCAATTTTAAAAAAAATTGAACTTCCCCTGCCAGGCAACAGTGTGATGGAAATCGTGGAAGCGATTAAGAAAGAAATCACACCAAAAACAAAACTGTTGATGCTTAGTCATGTGAATACAATCACAGGAATGCTGATGCCCTTTGCCGAAATAGCAAAAATCACCAGGCCTAATGGAATTTATTTAATTGCAGATGGAGCGCAGGCACCCGGGCTTGTAAATGTTAATGTGAAAGCACTGGGTGTTGACGCTTACTCCGCCAGCGGACATAAGTGGTTGATGGGACCCAAGGAAACCGGATTTCTTTTTATTAGAAAAGAGTTTCAGGAATTGGTAAAGCCGGTATTTACGTTTTCAGGGTTAACGGCTTACTCGGCTTCGTCAGGTACCCGAAACGTTTCTACTATTATTGGGTTAGGATTAGCGCTTGATTTTCACAACCGAATAGGCACGGATAAAATTCAACAGCGAACTTTGCAAGTGAGAAACTATTGCCTCGCTGAGTTGAAAAAATTGAATGGCCTTAAAATAATTAGTCCTGAAAGTAGTGATTTATCTACCGGCATGGTTAGTTTCTCGTTGGATACCGTGAAGAATTCTGAAATCTTTAATAAGATGAAAGAACGCGATATCATCGTGAAACTTCTTACGCAGCATAACGCCATACGTATATCCTGCCACATGTTTGTTTCTAAAAAGGATATTGATACGTTTATTAGAGAGTTAACGACTTTGCTGAAATAAAAAAGGTGCCCTATAACTTTGAGTTGTAGGACACCTCAGGCTTAATACAATAGGCTGATTTATTGACCTACCATAAACACAGCATTCGAAAACATCATCTTACCACTTTCCCAGAACGTGCGGAACAACGGGTTGTCAACCAGGTAAACAACATGACCTCTTCCCTTTTGCTCAACGCCAAACACCAGACTGTTGCTCATTTTTTTGTTGATCCGATAACCCGCAAAACCCTGAATTGGCTTAGCGGTTCCTTTGATCACACCTACATTCCACGCATCTTGCATGTACGCATAATGAAGTTCGTTTGTCTTTAGCGTGTAATAGTTTTCTTTCAAACCGAAGGCTAACGGGTGCGACTTATCAACGCTTACCTTATAAATGGCACCACTAATCGCATCGGAGAGTTGTTTACGCTCGGCATCTTCATATCGGCCTAGGGCATCTTTCTCTTTCAATTCTTTTTCTTTCTTCTCCGCGTCTTTCTTTTCCTCATCACTAGCATACGTCTTTAAGGCAAATCCTTTTTTGTCCGCAAAAGATCCCAACGCATTGGCTATCACAATCAATCGCCCGCCACCAGAAACCCAAGTTGAGATATCAGTCAGCGTGCCTTCATCAAACATGCGGTAACGACCTTCCGGTACAATCAACACATCATATTTGCTTAGATCGACTGATTTAAAATACTCGGTTCCAATTTGAGTAATCGGGTATTGAAGTTCCTGTTCAAAGAAAGACCAGATCTCACCTGCACTGAGTGACGATGTTTGGTCCCCGAATAGTACTGCCACACTAGGGGCTTTCAGATAGGCAACAGATCCCGAACCAAAGTCTTTTCCTTTATCAACAAAACCTGTAGTGGATGTATAAATCTTTCTTCCTTTATCGTTGGCTAAAGCTTTAATAGCGGTATCAAAATCGGCCATGCTTTCGTTGTTTCTTCGCGTGACAATCAATGTTCCGGGCTCGAAACTCTGGCCACCAACCGTAAAGGCTTTTTCGCTGGAGCGAACTTTAAATTTCTTGTTAAGCAATGTTGACAAAAACTCAACATCGCGCAAAGTTTCATATTTAAAGATATAAGCATAAGGCTTAGCCATTACACTTGCGTTATCGACAACCTTCGCCTTAAATTCCTTGGCTGGATTGATGCGTTCGGTTAACGCATAACCTTTAAGATCATAGTTGTACATCAGGTTCCAGGTAGTGATATCATAGGTGGCTGAGTCTGATAGTTTTGATTGTGGTTCAAATAGCGTTGTAATAAACCGAGATTTTGGTTGATAAATACTAATCACAATATCTTCAGCGCTAACATTAACGTTGCTGGTCGACTGAGTTTGATAATCGAACCCACGCGAGGCCTTGCTTGCCGAAGGGTGGCCATATTTAATGGAATGGCTATCAAACCAGCGGGTGAGTTGTATGATTTTGTCAGCAGGATTGTCTCCTTTAATCACGTAAGTTTTATAAGGTGATGCGGGATTGTTAAGATTCTCTTTCGCGTATTTTTCAAATTCGTCAACCACACGATTTGCATTTTGCGAAGTAATCTCAATGGTTGATAAACCCGTTGTGTGATGATGCGTCAGTCGGTCTTTTAAGGTTAACGGATCGCCTTCGGGCGTAGTAATGCTCAGCCCGCCATAGCCACCGCCACCTTGTTCGAAGGTCATACCAATAGCGCCACTGTACGTAGGGTATGTATCACCATAACTGGGATAGTAAAGATCAAAGCGTTCTTTAGTAAAATATAACCAGCCTTGCTCATCAAAATACTTGGCGTGATTTCTTCCAATCATAGTTTGAAACTCGCGCTGCCAGTTGCTGATAACCTCGTGAAAAGGCTCTGCGGCTGGGGCAAAGTAGTAAGGACTGTTATAACCCTGCTCATGAAAGTCAACATGCACATGTGGAAGCCACTCATTATAAATTTTTATTCTGGCTTTTGATTCCTTTTGCGTAAGCCAAGCCCAGTCGCGATTTAAATCGAATAAATAATGATTGGCTCTTCCGCCCGGCCAGGGTTCACGGTGCTCCTTAGCATCACCACTTGAATTTGCAGGAGAGTTTCCATATTGATTATAAAAATTTGCATAGCGATCGCGACCATCGGGGTTGATACACGGATCCATGATTATAACGGTATTCTTTAACCACTCTTTGGTTTTTGCATTATCGGAATTCACTAACTCATACAAAGTTTTCATTGACGCTTCGATAGAGCTGGCCTCATTGCCATGTACATTGTAACTCAACCAAACCAGGGCTACTTTATTAGCTGATGGTGAACCATCCAAGGCTCCGGCTCGCTTCAAATTATCCTGTCGGATCTGCTCCAGATTGGCAAAGTTTTCGGGAGAAGCGATGATAGCGTAGATCAAAGGCCGATGCTCGTTGGTTTCTCCATATTGAGTAACCTTAACGGTAGGCGACAATTCATCCACATAATTAAAATATTCAACTACCCGATGATGGCGGGTAAAGCGATCGCCCAGGGCATAACCCAAAAACTCATCTGGAGATTTAATTTTTGTTTGAGCAAATGTTAGAACGGAAATGAATAGCGCAAAGTTTAGTAATAAGAATTTCTTCATAAAGGAAAGTTTTGAGATTTCAGGGGATAGATTCTGACGGGAAATGTGAGCAAAAATTAATTCTGCTTCAACAGGTTTTTTACCTGCGGTGTATGATGGGCTATATGCTCACCAAAAAATCTCAATGCTTGCTGAATATTGAGCATGCCCGCAACGGGGTGCTTATAAATTTTGCGTTTCATTTGATTGTCCTGAAATTTTTCCAGAACCATCTTTAATTCTGAGCGAGTTGTTTCCCAGACGGTGATCAACTGATCAATATTTTCGTAAACTGGAGTTTTATCAACTACCATCCGTGGTGCTTTAAATTTAAACGGGAGCCTTTGCGAAATAATTAGAGCAATCATTTTAAATTCTTCCTTAAGCCCGGTGTTTACGGTGCTTTCAATACCCAGCATTTTCTTATTCAGATAGGCTATCGAAAGCTGTTCCGATACAATAAGGTGTGCGAGCACTTGCGCAATCGACCATTTTTCGGCTGGGTGTTTTTGAAGGGCTTCCGCAGAAAGTGGCTTTAGCTCATGGAGTAATTCTTCCCGCTGCACTTCCAGGTCATCAAAGAGTTGTTCTAATCGGGTATTCAAAGTATCAGTTTTTGGTAAATGTAGAAAATTACGGTTGGTCGCTTCAAATCCTTTTTCTATTTTTAGTTAACCTAATCTTAAAACCAACTTACCATGAACACAAATTATGCAAGTTTTGGGCAGCGCTTGGTTGCCATTATTATTGATTCTATTATTATCGGGGTCGTGCAATCATTTGTATTTATCCCCATTCTTGCGGCCGTGGGACTTGGCTTTGCAAGTGGAGCCGAAAACATGGATATGTCGGATCCGGATCAGGCAGCGGGTATGATAGGCACTATAATGGCCTCCATGGGCGCTATCTGGATTCTGGCTATGGTTATCCAGGTACTTTATTTCACTTTCATGGAGTCTTCTAAAACACAGGCAACCATTGGTAAAATGGCGCTTGGTTTAAAGGTAACAGATCTTGAAGGCAATAAACTGGATTTTTCAAAAGCATTGATCCGTAATCTCTGCCGATTGATTTCAAACTTTACAATGCTGATCGGCTATATAATAGCAGCCTTCACGGAAAAGAAACAAGCATTACACGATATGATTGCGGGCACATTGGTGTTAAAAAAATAAACGACAGGGAACATATTATTGAAAGACTTCTTCGGAAGTCTTTTTTTATTTTCTAAAAAACCGAATCTGTCCGGGCATTACTTCAATACAGGCAGGAAGAAACCCAATCAATTCTCCTTCTGCTTCCAGCATGTTAGTAAGGTGCCCTACACCTCCAAGGTGTAGGACGCGTTTTTGTGAAATAGAAGAATAAATAATCCGCGAATCTTTGATTTTTTTCTTCGCTTTAATCTTTTGCAGGTAAAGTAGAAATTTAAAAAGCGGAACATCGGCCGCCACAAATATTTCAAACAATCCATCATCGGGTATAGCATCGGGAGCAATGTAAATTTGATGTCCAAATGATTGCCCATTGGCAACAGCAACAACTCTTGCCTTGCCTTTCCAATTCCAGGTATTGGATTTTAATTCAATCGGCTCAGGCTTATGAGAAAAAAAGGTTTGGATAATAGCCAAAAGATACCGCGTGCCGGCAGGTAACCATTTTACCGAAGTTTCCATGCGT
>Ga0154020_10007121_pt1 | contig 13083 bp, 7 predicted proteins | sample Klosneuvirus_201_FD_109709 | JGI IMG/M metagenome (GOLD analysis project Ga0154020, IMG submission 109709) | Active sludge microbial communities from wastewater, Klosterneuburg, Austria - Klosneuvirus_20160825_MG | ecosystem: Engineered > WWTP > Aerobic digester > Activated sludge | place... | reverse complement strand
TTGGACGGCTCCGTCGAGAACCCGGCTTTCTTCTTCGCGAAACGTGTCGATGGAGCCGAGGTCTTCGGCTTTCATCTGCTCCAGCTCGGCGACAAGACTTCCCTCGACCTCGTCGGCCAGGACAGCGTAGGCATCCCCTTGATCTCGTCGGAGCGTGTTCACGAGGTCGCAGCAGGTCTTCACGAGCTGCTTCGACAACCCGGTCAAGGGCTTCAGCCGTTCCAGGTGTGGCGGTCGGCGAAGATCATGGACGTACTCGACCGAGAGCAGCCAGGCTCCGAGGGCAGTGAGCAATGCGTCGAAGGGATCCTTCGGCTGGATCTTGTCGAACACATCGATCCACTGGTCGTCCATGCCGGTGAGCCGGTGGGCGTACTCTCGGAGGGCAACCCGATCCTCGTCGGTCGAAACCCGACCCTTCAAGGCAACTGGAACTCCCTTGGACCGCTGGGAGAGGGCCTCGACAATCATCGAAGGGCCGAACTCATCCAGAGCAACCGCAATCCCGAAGCCTGCGTCCCGAGTAGCCTCCGTGAGCCAGGCGTCTGCTGCTTCCAGCGTCGGGGTCGTCGCCAAGAAGCGGTCGATCTCGGCCGGCGTGACCCGTGACGTAGCGGCGTCTCTGATCAACGTGTCGAGTGCTTTCCGGAAGCGGTATCCGGGCCGGTACAGCTCCAGCACAGGCGTCTCCCGGATCGACTCTTCGTTGAAACCCGGCATGTGGACGAGCAGACGGGGGGAATCGAGTCCGTTGCCGATCGCTTGAATGCTCAGCATCAACTCCAGAAAGCTGCCCCGGAAGGCGACGACTGGGATGTCTTGCCGCTCCTTGAGCGCATCGACGAAGCCGTTGTAGCTGTTGTCCTTGTCTAGCCAGACGAGCGTCGGGTGGGCGTTCATCTCTAAGCGGATCTCCCGCTCCAACGTCTGGCTGACGGCCCCGAGATCAGTCATCGGAGTCCTCCTCGGCTTCATCCTCGGCTGTCCCGTCGAAGAGAGGCTCGTCGGACTCGTCCTTGGCGGCCTTCCGCTCCCGACGCTTGACCTCGGCTGCAAGGATCTCCCTGGCCTCCTTAGCGTGCTCGCTCAGGAACTTCTTTCTCGCCGCGTCCGAAGCGGGCTCGTCGATCGTGAATTCTGCCCTGATCTCGTCCTGGAGCCGCAGTTCCCATGCGTATGCCTTCGCGGGGTGCAGCTCCCAGAAGCATCCGTGGGCTACGGCCAGCGACGGATCCTCGTGGCACTTCTTCCGGACACGGGTCGGGAAGTACCGAGCGGCCAGGTGGGACCAGTCGTAGTCCTTTTTGCCCTCGGCGTTGGCAAGCTGCTTCCACCACTTCTTCGGGTCCTTCCAGACGGGATCGAGCAAAGGCCAGAGAGCCGAGCTGTTCACCATGACGCCGTCGTCGAGGTCCATGACGAAGCGAGCATCGACCTCTCGCTTGGCCGCCTTGTCGTCGGAGGGTGGCGGTCCACGCTCGGCGACTTCGGTGACCTTGGCAATGAAGTCGTTAAGTTCTTCGAGGAGCTTCTGCACGTCGGTGAACCGCTTCTCCGCACGTGCTCTGTTCGCCTTGTTCGCCTCCGAAGCCTTGGCCGTGCGGAGGTCATCTAGCTCGCCTTCGAGCCGTAGCTTGGCCGGCATCAGATGGTCGGCGAGAAGCACGTTCAACGTGTTGTCTGCCCAGCGATGGATAGAGACGAACGCGACGAAGCTCTTCCCTTTCGAGGTCAGCGGGAAGTAGATGGGGCGGTTCTCGTAGAGCTTCCTGTGGTACGAGAAGAACGACGTTCGCAGGTAGGCCCTTAGATCGTCGCCCTGGCCGTCTGCAGCACCGTGCTCTTTCCAGGCTTCGTGGATCGGGTCGCAGGGCGGCGTTTCGAGACTGTCGTTGCCCTCTGATGAGACGAAGAGAATTCCAGCAGGCAGAGCCGACGTTGGAGCCTCATCGAGAAGTCCCTCGCCGTCCTTGTCGAAGCGGCCGAGAGCGACCCCGATGGAGAAGGAGACGAAGCTCTCGGGACCAGGTGGATCGTGGACGGGATTGTAGGGTGGAAGCGGGGCACCTTCGCGACGATCCACGGCGACCTGAGCCCATTCTTGTGCGCATCGCCACGACGAGGGGCCGGGGCGCTTGAACTCGACGGAAGGCTCTCGGGCGGCCTCGTGTTCCGCGAATGCCAGCAGAACCGTTCGGGCGACCTCTCGGGAAGAAACGACTTGAAAGAGGGGAAGCCGGTTCACGTCGGACACCTTGAAGTGAACCGTCGGGTTGAGCGACTCCAGTACCCGCCTTGCCGCACTCGCGTTCATCTGACAGAGGACACCCATGGCGTCGTCCGGAAAGACCGAAACACCCGTATCGGAAATGATGCTCGGCCGCGAATGAAGTCGTGCAGCGAACCGGTTTCCGATGACGGTCACCGCGACTCCGAGCCTGAAGTAATAGCTCGCACCACGACCAAATCTGCTTCGCTCAAATGCAGCGATCTCAAGACCGCCGTGCTGCCACCTTACGCACGCGGTAACCGGATCGCACCACTCGTATCCAGCAGCGCCCATGATCAGTGGTACCCAGGCCTTTGACCTGTCGTGACCAGGACACGGGAATTCGGAGAGCTGGATACCTGCCCGTTGGATCTCCCATGCAAGTCGAATGAACCGAGGGTTGTCCCTTGTGCCAACCCCCTCACGCACTCGGTACAGCTCGCCAAGCTTCGGGGAGTCGGCGTAACGTTTCAGGTCACCTTTGCTCCACCAGTAGACAAGCGGTTCACCTTCGATGACCTCGAACCCTCGCGGGGCGAACTCGTGCCGCCCGACGTGAGCCAGGATCGCGGCACGCTTTCTCGCTGTCCGACCTGCGTCGCGGGACCGGTCCTGAGGTGCAGTGGGCTGGATCGCGAGGGCACTCAGCTGCGACGCAGGGCTCCGTCGAATGATGCTCATCACTGTAGCGAGGACCTCATCGGGCACATCTTCGAAAGCACCCCGGTCCACGTCTCCCAGGCAACGCAGGTCGGCCTCGTGCAGCAGCCTCTTCCGCACCTGTTCGAACTGCCCAATGAACATCCATCCCCGCATTGTGAGAAGCGCCAAGATTCCACCGTGGCGAACCAACTCCAACCCCCGCTCCAAGAACGCCGCATACAGGTCAGCCTTCCCCCTCGGGTACGTCGTCGCCACATACCCGAACTTCTCGGTCTTTGAGAGCCCTTGATACGGCGGGTTCCCCACGACCACGTCATAGGTACCCTCCTTCGCCATCCGGACGAACCTGACCCCGGCCGCGAGCTGCACACCATCGAGCCGAAGACCAAGGTCCTCAGAAGACGAGTGCCGCGTGAGGAATCGCTCCAGCCGGTCGAGCACCGTGGCCCTGGCCTCCCCGATCGAGAGCTTCACCTGCTGGGCCGGAAAACCCTTGAAGAAGTCCCCTTGCCCGTGTGCCTTCTCGAACTCCAGCTCGACGCTCCAGAGGGCTTCATCGACAGCCGCATCGACCTTCAAGAGCGAGCCGAGGTAGTCCACGCCGGCCAGCGACGACAGTAGCCTGGTCGTCAGCTCTTCCGGGATCCCAACTTCCCGCTTCAAGTCTTGGCGGAGCTGCACGACCGCCGGGTCGTCCTTCGGCAGGTTCCCAAGCTGAAGAGCCGGAGCCACAAGGTTCAGTCGTCGAGGTCGGGCTTCCTTCGAGCACTCCTTAGCCTTCAAGTAGAGCGACGCCGCAGCAATCTGGATCGCTCTCGGGTCGATGTCGATCCCGTGGAGGTTGTTCTCCAGGATCGACTCAGCGATCTCCCTGTCGGTGATGCTCTGCCCTCGGTGCCGAGCTTCTTCCCTGTGGAGAGAAGCCAAGAGGTCGAAAGCGATGACGAGGAAGTGTCCGCTGCCACAGGCCGGGTCGAGGAGCTTGACCGTCTTCACCGACTCGGGAGCCGAAGCGATGGCATCATCGGGGAGCGGTTGCGGGACGTAATACTTCCAGTGTTCCTCCAGCTCCCCTTCGATAGGCATGAGCGCATCGAGGGCGACTTCTCCAGCGTCCCGTTTCTTCCTCCACTGGGCTCGCCGGGCGTCGAGCACGGGCAGGCTGCGCTCAGCATCGGCGGTCCAACCGTACTTCTTGCACATGCAGAGCCACGTCAGTCCGAGGCTGTTCTGGAGCAGCCACTCGACCAAGTACCGCTCCGTGAACATCTGGGTCTTCGAGGCGATCTCGTGCGGGAGGATCTTGCCCCCCGTGTTGATCTTCGCATCGAGCCCTTCACGGTCCGGGTCGTTCCAATATTGGTAGACCCATCCGAGCGTCACGTCGTCGCTCCATGCCGAAACCAGTTCGGGGTTATCGAGAGCTTCGACCACGTCACGAAGGGACTTCGCCGGGATCGGGAAGAGCCGGGTCACACCCACGTCGCCGAACAAGCCGGGCAAGTCCGTAGCAAGGTCCTCAAACACGAGCTGGAGCAGGAAGGCGTATCCTTCGGTCTCGTCGTCGATGAGGCCAGGTGCGAACTCCCTGAACTCCCGATAGCCCCTGCTGTTCCAGCCTCCAGTCACCACTGCGGGACGTGACAGTCCGCGATCTTCGAGAAGCCGGAGGGTGATGAGCCGGTTGAGCAACGTGGCCGCCGCCTCTTTCTCGGCTTCCCTAAGAAGACGCTCACGGGTCTTAGTCGTCTCCGAGGCGTTCTTCGGCTTCGTCGCTCGGGTCTTCTCGTCCAGGTACGCTTCGAGACGCTCACGACGGCGACGATGTGCTTCGTCGAGACCGGCATCCTTGAGCGGAACAGCAAGACGATAGCGACCGGCCGCCTCGCTCTTGATCGCTTCGAGGAGCCGATGACGCAGCCCTTTGGCCGGGTCTTGGGCCGTTCCCCGGATCGTTTCGGCTAGGAGCCGCTTGGCATCGGACGTGAGAGCCATCGTCAGGTGATCCGGACCCGAGCACCACGGTCGAGGTGGGGGCCGATCCGTTCTTCCAGCTCGTTCAACAGGCCCTTGAGCTGCTCACGACTGGTCACCTCCATGCCCCGGATGTGCGAATCGACCCGCACAACCTGGGTCTCGGACTTGCGGCTCAGCTCCTCGTCGAGGCGTTCGTTTGCGGTTTCAACAGCCTGGCCGATCCGCCCCGAGAAGCGGTCACGTAGCTCGACGAGGGTTGGGGCCAGCGCTTCGGCCGTGGTGTCCACCATAGCCTCGGCGATCGGTCGCAGAACACGATGGGCAGCATCCACATCGAGCTGGGCGAACCCCGGCCGCATCTTCACCTTGTTGCGTTCGGACTCGGCCTCGATGGTCTGCCGCTGGATGATCCCCTTCCGCACCTCGACGTAGCGGGCTCGTATCTTGTCCAGTGCCGGCAGCAAAGACGCCGCATCCTTCCAGGGGCGCTCTGTTGCCAGCCGCTCGGTCAGAAGCGTGGCTTCCTCGTCGAGCCCAGACAGTTCCCCAGCCGCCTGGAGCTGGGCTAGCTCGTAGTCCTTCACCCGACCGGCACGCTTCAGCGTGTCAATGGCCTCGGGAGTAAGCTCGGATGAGCAGAGTCCGAGCTGCTGAAAACCGTCCCGTAGCGTGTCGAGGTTCCGCTTCACCTCGATGACGGTCTTCTGCATCAACCGCGAGCGACAGGAGTCTTCGAGCGCCTTGCCGAACCGCTTTAGGACTTGCGGAATCTCGGGACGACTTGGAAGCTCGTTGAAGCGCCGCTCGATATCTCGCAGGTCGTCCCTAAACTTGGGAAAATACTGGAACACTGCGTCGGCGATTGGCTCGTCTTCGGGATCTACATCAATGCGAAGGTAGTCCTGGAACAGCTTCCTAATTGCCACGCGGTCACGACCATCCACTTCGCTCTCGGCGGCCGGGAAGAACTCGGCTCGGCGGAAGTCACGGTCCTTTGCGAAGAGATCCTTCACTCCGGGATCTCGGAACGAGGTCATCTCGTCACCAGCATCCGGGCGCACCCTGATCTTCTTTCCTCGAAGGAGCCCAGCGACGCAGGCCTTCACGAGGTCTGCTGCGTACCCGTACGGCGGGCTCACGAAGATACCGATGAGGGTCTGGCCGCTGAGACCGCCCTGCTTCTCGATCTCGTTCAGAATCCGCATGGGGTAGACGCCGCTGCAATTCGGGACAAACTTGCCCTCATCAAGGTCGAAGATCCCGAGCCCCTCGCTCATGAACTTCTTCGACAGCCCGGACAGCTCGGTCGTCGGGTCGAGGATCTGCTTCAGCTCCTCGGGTTTGACCGCGATCTCAGCGAAGTGCGGGTAGAGGTCCGGGAGAACTCGGAGCGCCATCGAGGTGAGGGCAGTCCCGAAAGCGCTTCCGTTGTCTCGTGGGCGGTGGTGCTGCCCCCTAAAGAAGACGGTGCCATCAAGGAGGGCTTCGTCGAGAGCTGCCCAGACCCGCCCTTCGAGCAGTCCGCAGTTCGCCTCCTCATCGCCGAGGAGCCGTCGTTGCTCTGGCCTGAGCGACTCGCGGCGGTCTCGATACTTCTGGAGCATCTTCTCGCTCTTCGCGAGCTGCCTCGCCAGATCCTCCACGGCTCCCGTCTCCGAAACGAGCCAGATGAGGCGGTTCTTGACCTGCTCTTGTCCGCTCCAGTTGACCCATGTCGCCATGGATCGGTCCTCCTTCTTGCTCAAGAACTGGAAGTCCACCGTGACGGTCGAGTCCTCCCTCGTGTCCTGGAGCTTCACGTCGTGGGCTTGCTTCTTGTCGGAGAAGAACAGCGTCCAGGGGAACGGCCGCCCCTTCCACTTGGGATTCGTCTGGCCCTTGCCCACGAGGTGCTTCAGCGATTCTTGAATCACCTCGGCAATTCGTTCCTGGGTGATCCCGATCTCTCGGCGCTCTTCCTCCCAGTCTTGGCCGGCCGAGCTTTGCACTTTGTAGCCCTGCTTCTCGGAGTACGAGACGTGGTTCGCTGAACGGAGCCGTTCCAGAGCATCGGTTACGGCCTGGACCTGGCTGCCTTGCCCGACCCTCGTGTAGAGACACTGAGCCACCAGTTCGGCTGTGGTGGGCACCTGCTCCTGGATCTGCTCTAGAAGCGCCACGGCCTTCGCACACCGAACCGCAAGCGCATCATCACGAACGCCAGGGTCGGAGAAGATCCGCTGGAGCGTGTTCTGCACGTCGGCATCAAGAGCCGTCTGCTGGACTTCGTAGATGGCGTCGAGCGTGACGAGATCACCGACTTCGCCCTCGGCGAGCTTCTGCGCACGGAATAGCTCTCCAAGAAGCTGGAGCAAGCCACGGATGGCGTGGTCGTCTCCCTGCATCCGGTTCGAGCGGATGCGGAGGTTCGAGGTAATCTGCATGAGCAGGTCGATGTGCCCGGGGAGCATCGGGTAGACCTCGACGAAGTCCTCCTCCGTGATCTCCTGGCAGCCGTAGCCGTGGAGCTTCAGATCGCTGCGGTGCTTCTGGAACAGCTCCCGAAGCACGCCCTCCCTCTCGGGCCGCTTCTTTAAGAGCCGCTTGTGGACGACGTCTCGGATGTTCGCCGGGGCGAGATGCACCCGGAGATGGGTCAGGAAGCGATCCTTGAGCTTGCCGATGTTGTTCGACTCGGACGTGTCTTCAAGCTTCTGCTGCCCGGTGGCGACCAACCAGACCCGACCTTTGAGCTGCTGCCCGAGATCCATGACGAAGGTCTGGAGCTTGAGCATCCTGCCTTCGTCCTGGTGAACGTACTGGCTCACCTCATCGACGACGATGAAGAGGGCTTTGTCGTCGGCCCGAGCATCGAGCATCGACTCTATGGCCCTCACAACCTCCACGACACTTGACCCGGCACCAGTCTGCCGGCCAGCCCGAGCATCGATCCAGGTCATCGGATCGGGGTAGCGATCCCGCTTCATTACATGGAGGACGTGCGAGAAGTGATCTTCGGCCTGCTCCTCATCCTTCGCCTTGCTCCAGGGACGACCCAAGACCTTCTCCGCTGTGGCGAGGAACTCGTCGTACTCGCCGTCCTTCTCAAGCCGAAGCTCGAAGTCCGCCACGAGGCTGCTCTTCGAGCAGTAGCCGAGCCGCTCCTGCAACTGTCGCAGGGCTGCCGAGTGGATGTGCTCGTCGTCCCGAGCCACACCTCCGATGTCGAACACAACGGCCATCGGCCTGACCTTCTTCAACAGGTCATTCCAGGCGGCGACCAGGTCGCCTCGTTTTGGTGAGTCATCCCGGGCCAGCAAGGCCTGCGAGAGCAACGTGCCGTCGGGGAGCGTCTTGTTGTCGAGCGCCAGGCCCAGCAGCTTGGCGAAGCTCGACTTGCCCGAGCCGTAGAAGCCGGAGATCCAGCAAGCGGGATTCTCAGGGCCGCCCTTCTTACTGATCTCCTGCGTGATGGCTCGGAGCAAGTGGACGAACTGCTCGTGGATGCCGCTCTTTACCCGGCGGGATCCGGGATGGTTGTCGGGGTAGCCGCCCGTGATGATGTACTCGCCGACTTCTTCCTTGAGCTTCTCCGGCCTTTGCTCGTGGAAGTACACGACCGGCGGGATATCCCGGGTGACGTTGGCGACGAACAGCTCGGCGATCTTCATGGCAAGCCTCAGATGTAGATGCGGGGGCGGTAGTCCCGGTCGGGTTCCAGCTCGCCCATGAAGGAAAGAGCGGTGGCATCGCCCTGCCGCTCCCAGGTGCCCGGGTAGAGCAGCACAACGGGGATGTTCTTCGTCTTGCCGTCGATGTGCTTCAGCAGGGCCGACGAGCGGAAGAACGGGTAGAGCGCCCCGGCTCGACCGATCAAGATGAGCGTCTGATCGGCCCGGTCGGGGTATTCGGCAGCGAACTTCTCGATCAACTTGACCACATCGGCAGCGATGCCGTTCGGCCCCTCGATGTGCGGGGCGATCTTCTCCCTCAGGTAGGTCAGGGCACGTCCTGGATCCTTCTCGAAGAGCTTCCTCTCACGAGCAACGAGGGCCGTGATGTTGTCGTCGCCGGTCGCCCGGATGCGCTCGATCAAGAGCTTCTGGAGCGACACGGGCAGCACGCCCCAGCCGGAAGCCAGCAGGTGGTCGGTGAGCCGCCTCATGTGCATCCGGAGCTTGAACTCATCCGCCGGGGAGTACGGGAGGATGGCGAACCGGTAGTTCCGCATCGTGCTGATGCGAGGACCGCTCTCGGCGAGAAGATCCTCTCGAAGGGCTGCAACGGCCTGGTCGAGAGATCCCAGTCGGGGTGCGTCGCTCATGACGTGGCCTCCGCCCAGGCAGCGAGCGTGGGGTACGCCCACTCGAAATCGAGGAGGTCGCCCATGCGCCGGAACGTCACGCTCGGCAGAGCCCGGATCCGCTGCTCCAGGAAGCCCTCGGTGAGCCCGAGGGAACCGAGGTACGGGTTTTCGAGCAACGTGCCCTCGAATCGGATCGCCCGGAGCGAGTAGAGCAAGTAGGTGAGCGCCAAGTCCGTGACCTTCGGCAGGAGGACCGTTCGTGGAGCCTTCTTCGTCGTGATGAGCCCGGCCTCCGACGCAGCGGAGAGGAGTTTGCTCGCGAACTGGACCTCGGTCGCTGCTGACCAGCGATCGGGATATTCGTCTCGAAGCCATCGAAGCGCGGCATCTCGGTCCACCGTCGGGCTACGAAGACCTCGGCGCTTGATGAGGTATCGCCCGGTGAAGGCCCGGTAGATCGGGTCGGAGAGCTGCACGTGGAAATGGCAGATGATCTGGCGGGTAATCGGATCGGCCCCGACGAAACGTCGCAGGGCTTCCAGGGCTCCGGGGAATGGGTCGAACCGCTCGCCGAAGGTCGAGATCAGAAACCGGACTCGTTCGAGGCTCTTGCCCCCGAACCACCGCTCCTCGAAGGCGCGTCCCGCTCTGCTTGCCAACGGGACGGACGGATCAACTCGCTCCCAGTACGACCTCGCTTCGTCTACTGCCAGCGTCACCCGGAGGATACGGGTGCGGATCGCCGTTGCCTCGGCAGGAGGTCCAGCCGGTGGCGACGAGGAAGCACGCACAGCAACGGCCCCCACGGCCTACGCCCCCACCTTGTAGAAGGGCAAAGGGTACTTGTCGGCAAGGGGAACGAGTCCGGCGGCAAGCGTCCGGACCATCTCCCCGACGTCGCTGGACTGTGGCCCCTTGAGCTGCCTCCCGCTCGTGCCTCCCCCGCCGGAAACAACAGTGAACTCCAGGCCCTTACGCTGGACGAACGCGGCGAAGGCGTCCTTGGAGAACTTCTCCTTCACGAGGCCGATGTCGAGAACTTCGACCGGGGAGCGCCCCTGGCCCTTCAGCAGGGAGAACCGATCCGTGAGGGCTTCATCGACGGCGAACCCGAGGAAGAACAGCGTCCGGAGCTTGTCGGGATCACCCATGGTGATGCGGGCCTTGGCGTCCACCCGACGAGCAGCTTCACGAGCTGCTTCCAGCGACGCCCATTTGTGCGTTCTCGGGAGAAGCCGGGCCATGAGGTCGCCACCGCCGTCGGGATCGATGACGTCGGTATCCCACCAGCCGAGCCGCTTCGGTTCGCATCGTCCTTCGCCGGCCCAGGCAACGGTGAGCTGCACCGCAAGGACGGCATCAAGGACTGCGTCGTCGGCCCCGCTGGTCATCGAGTGGGCCACGAGAGTAGGCCCTCGTTGCCCCCGTGATCAACGTTGGTTAGGCTCGGAGTCGTGCCCAGCAGGAAGCAGCCCGATCCGGCTGACCTCATCACGATTGCCGAGGCCGCCAGGCTGCTCGCGGTCAGCTTGCCGACGCTGCGGAGGTGGGACAGCTCCAAGAAATTCCCGGCCAGACGGCATCCGATGAACGGGTATCGGATGTACTCGAAGGACGACGTGATGCGGCTGCGGAAGAAGATCGTCGAGGGCGAGAGGGCGGCGTAGGACCGGTTCGAGATCATGAGCAGGATCGCTAGCAAGCTCGTCGATGCCTTGGTCAGGGAGCTGGTGGCGTAGGGTCGCAGCGGGAGAAGAGAACGTGGGAGGCATCGGCGTCGAACAGCGGATGAAAATCCTTCGGCAGGCGGCCGAGCAACAGATGCTCAAGCCGCTGCAAACCCACGGGTGGTCGGCTGCGATCACTGCTGAGGCAGAACAGGGCGAATACCTGGTTGTCCGAGCTGAGAAGGCCGGAGCGGAACACAAGGTCGCCCTTCTCTACACATCGGCCACCGCGAACTCGGTCTACAAGCATCTCGACACCATCGTCGAGCACATCTTCACGAACGGCGAATTGTACAAGATCGAGAGCTACGCCTACGGCATTGCCGTTCCGGTTCAGCCGATCGACGAGTTCTTCCCACTCCTGGTCGCATGGAACCAGAAGTTGGCCCCTGGCGGGGATGCCGCACGCCGCCGGCTCGTAAGGCCATCAACCGTCAGGCACATCACCTCTGAGGATCCCCTTGCCGGTATTTGGCTGAGGCTCGATCAATTTCAGAGCGTGCGCCTGGCTGCAAAGCTCGTGGCTCGACGTGCAGCAGAGGGGAGCGTCGAACTCACCGAAGCCGCGAGCCGCTCCAAGGCCGAGGGGGTCTCGTACTCGATCAGGAATGCGTCGGACTACTTCCGAAGGGCATCCGGCGAGAGCCTCAACAAGCGCATTCTCAGTTTCTACTACGGTTCCCTATCGCTCGCGTTTGCTGAGATGCTGGCGTCCCCCGCCGGTCCGATTGATCTCGACGAACTTGAAGGGATGACGAAGCAAGGTCACGGGCTCTACACCCTAACCGTGGGCGAAACGCTGGGCGACCTTTGGGTGGGGGCTCTTGATAGAGGGTTCTTCCCGCAATGGGCACTCTTCTTGGGGCACGATGTATCCGCGTATCCAAAGAAGAAGCCGAAAGGGGCCAGCGACATCGCCGAGACTCCACCGAACACGGTGCTCGCCATCCCCGGGCTGTTCGGCCGTCTTCCCGAGATTGATGACCTCTTTGCTGAGGTGTTTGATCTCTCTCCATCCTGGTTCGTCCCGCTCTACGACACCGACAGCAACCCCTCACTTGTTTCGCTCTGGAAGACTGAGCGCCCGAAGCAGGACTCTACGTACCTGAACTTGCTGGACCCATCCGGGCGAACGAGCGTGGACGCCGTCAAGGCAAGCCCTTGGGGCTTCGTCGAGCTGACCGTCAAGAAAGCGGACGCTGATGGGAAATGGTACAGGGCGAGGCTTGACCATGCTGGCTTCGAGTATTGGCATGAGGCACTGCCCATCCACCACAGCCCGTTCTTGAATCGGGCATCAATTATTCTCCCGATATTCGGATCGATCGGGGAGTACCGAGTCATCGGATTCACTATCCTCTACGCTCTCTCGATCCTGGTCAGGTACATGCCGAGCCTTTGGCGTCGGATCGAAGGCGGCGACGCAGATGAGCACCTTGCCGTAGTGCAGGCGACGCTCGATGTGCTTGAACGAGTGCTTCCAGAGGAGTTCTTGGAGTCGATCTTGCGGGAACGTGTGCATGTTCGACAACCCGGCAGGATGTTCTGAGGGTATGTCGGACTCGATTCCACCCGAAGCCCTCCACCTCGCTCGCCTCATCCTCACCACCGCCCAAACCCGAGGCGTCCAGCTCGAAGAGCGCTTCCTACGGCTCGAACGTGGCCGCCCCGTGCTTCACGTCCGTCTCGGTGATCAAGCCCTTCGAGGTGTTCACGTTGACCTTCCTGGTGATCCTCGTCTCGCCGAGTTTGGCCACGCTCCCGACGTGATCACCGTTCACGGCTCGGGCAATCGAGCTTCAAGGATGTGGCCACGAAAGCGCGACGGCAGCTTCAGAATCGAGGCCGTCGTAGATCACATTCTACATCTCGTCGAACAAGACCTGTCCCGGGTTGTTCCCGACCTGGTGATCCCGAGCGGCGTCCCGGCATCCAGATCCGGCCTGGTTATCCTGCACCTGGCGGCCGTGAAGCTCGGCTTGGTCGAGCCTGGCTCGAAGGCCAAGCTGCTCCTGGAGAACCTCACCGACGACAAGATTCGGAAGCGCGTCGAGAATCACTTGGGTCGAGGGGGCCTCACGGACGGTGACCTCCACCGTCTTGCTGACGCCAACGGGATGTTCGCGTCCAGGTCCACCAAGATCGACTTCGACCCCTTCGAG
>Ga0154020_10007120_pt1 | contig 13083 bp, 10 predicted proteins | sample Klosneuvirus_201_FD_109709 | JGI IMG/M metagenome (GOLD analysis project Ga0154020, IMG submission 109709) | Active sludge microbial communities from wastewater, Klosterneuburg, Austria - Klosneuvirus_20160825_MG | ecosystem: Engineered > WWTP > Aerobic digester > Activated sludge | place... | reverse complement strand
TCCTGACCACCTGGATCCGTTCCTCCTTCCCAGTGTCCTTCACCAGGCGCCCGGGCCCCGAGACAGCGCCCGCTCCCCTACACGCCCCCCATCATCCGCCCAATCTCCACCGCCCGCACCTCCTGCGGCTCCGATGCGCGCACACTCCCCGCCATCTCCCGCGCCGTCATTGCATCCGGGTACCGCTTGAGATCTGGATTCGCGCCGTGCGCGAGCAGGAACTCCACCACGGGAACGTTGCGCTGCTCCACCGCGATGTGGAGCAGGTTGTACCAGACCGGCGAGTAGTCCACCGGAAAGCCGCGTGCGAGCAACGCATCGAGCACCTCGAGTCGCCCATTCAGTCCGGCGATGAAGAACGCCTCCCATAGAATGTCGTGATCGCTCGCCTCGGGGCGGCCGCCGGTGAACTTGATGCCGTCAAAGACGGTCATGTCGAGACGGTCGCGGCGCGCCGCGGCGGACGGCACGCCGCGCCGGTCCACGAAACGCAGCATCGTGGGGACATCACCCAGACCTGCCGCGACCCAGAAGCGTCGTGGCGCGGAGACGAGCGGACGCAGGAGATCGACCGCGTCACCGTTTCGATACAGGGCGAGCGCGTGTTCGATCACGGAGTATCCGTTCGATGACACGTGACGCGGATCGGCGCCGAGCGCGAGGAGCCCGCGAATGAAATCGGTCGTGGTGCCCAACAGTGGATGGCCGAGCAGCGCGTGGTCGAGATGTGGCTGCAGCGCGAGATCGTGGGATTCCATCCACGCGCGTGTGTCGCGCGGCTCGGCTGGATCGGCGATCAGTGCGCGCAACATGAGCCACCAGTGGTGATGATCATGTTGCGCGTCGTACGGCAGCGTCGGATCATGTCTCGTGCGCAACCCCGGCGAATGTTCGAGCAGGTGCACGATGCGCTCGCGATCGGTGGCGCCATTGGCAAAACTCTCGAGCGTGATGGGGCCGGATCGGTGCGGGCCTTGTTGCGCCGCGGTTTTCTGTCGTTCGTCGGCTCGTGCGCGACTGGCGGCGCTGTCGGCCTGATACTCCTCCCACGTGGAAAAGCGCGCCCGACGCGCCACCACCAACTGCGCCTCGGTGGTGGTGACCGGCGATGCAAACACGTCGCGATCAGGCAGACCAAAGAAGCGCGGTACGAACGTCGCAAAGGCGGCAGCGGTCCCGTAGACGTCGGGATAGTCGAGCTGTTGCGACTGCCGATCGTGAAATTCACGCAGCAGCTGTTGCACCTGTCGGTCGCCTGAGGTTCCGGAGTGCCAGCCGAATCGTGGGCCGGCACGATCATGCCGTTCCCATGTGCGGTAGAACTCGAGCAACTTTCGCCAGCTCGAGAATCCGTACTCGCGTGCGATCTGCCGTTGTGCGAGTGCGAGGGTGGTGGAACGGTCGCTCGTCTTGACGAGCTTCTTGGCGCGCTTGCGTTCGAACTCGAGGTTCGGTCGTGCGGGGAGCGAACGCGGCACTTCAGGCGTCGGCGATGCCTGCTGACGATCAGTCATACGACCTGCCTCCACGTGTATCGACCCGTGTCCGCGTTGGGGTCAGGAGGGAGGTGATGGCGCGTACGTCCTCAGAGACTGTCAGCTGGGAAAATCCCTGTCCGCGGACCGGAGGCGTGCTGAGTCGCGAGGCTAAGATTGCGGAGGGTGGAGGGGGCGTCAAGGTTGGGTGGCGTTGGCTCGTTGCTCGAGACCTGGTGAAGGACACAGGGAAGGAGGAACCGATCCAGGAATAGGGAGGCAGGTTGCTGCTTCCTGACCACCTGGATCCGTTCCTCCTTCCCTGTGTCCTTCACCAAGACTATCCAAGCACGACAGTCTCGCCGACCCACCCCGCCGCGCGCATATTCGCCATCCCCTCACCCCCTCCGCGCATGCGCCTCCTCGCCCTCCCTCTGCTCTCCGTGCTCGCGGCCTCCCTCGGCGCTCAGCCTGCTCGTATCACTCCCGACTCTCCGCGCCCAATCGACGCGGGGCAGAGTCTCTGGGCCGAAGAGCTCACGTTCATGGAGATCCGCGATCTGGTGAAGAGTGGGACCACCACGATTCTCATTGGCACCGGCGGCGTCGAGCAGAACGGTCCGTATGTCGCCGGTGGCAAGCACAACTTTGTGCTGCAGACGGTGATGCCGTTCATCGCACGCGCTGTCGGCCACGCCTTGATTGCGCCGATTGTGAAGTTCGTGCCGGAAGGACGCATTGAGCCCACGCCGTCGGGGCATATGCAGTACGCCGGCACGATCAGTCTCGAAGCGTCCACCTTTGAAGCACTGCTCTCGGATATCTGCCGGAGCTACGCCGCGCATGGGTTTCTCGACATCGTCCTCATTGGCGATTCGGGCGGGAACCAGCGAGGGATGGAAAACGTCGCCAACGCACTCAATGCCAAGTGGACCGCGGCCGGTGGCAAGGCCCGAGTGCACTTTCTGCCGGAGTACTACAGCGAGGATCAGTGGAGCTACGACTTTCTGAAAGCGCAGGGGATCGTGCAGATCGACTCGATGCCGCCGGCAGGGCAGGCGCGCGAGCGGCGCGCCGACACGCGCAACGGCATGCACGACGACATCTACTACGAGGCCCAGATCGCCGTGCAGGATCCCGCGTTGATTCGTGCGTCGCAGCGCGCCAAGGCGGGGAAGGTGTCACTCCACGGTGTAGACCTCTCCAACATGAAGAAGACGGTTGAGCTGGGGAGGAAGATGGCCGAGTATCGCGCTGGCATTACGGCGCGTGCACTCGAGAAATCACGGGCCAGGCTGCGGACACTGTAGCGCAGGTTGACGACGGGCGACGGGAGAGTGCATCGCCCTGCGTCAGATGACGGATGGCGCCGACGTGCGGACCCGGTACACTCCGGGTACATGACAGCACGTCCCCCGTCCGCCGACGCCCAGCGCGCCGACGCCCAGCGCGCCCACGCCCAGCGCGCCCAGGCCCTGCGCTCCCACGTCCGTCGCTACGAGCGCCCCGACACGTGGCAGGCTTGCTGGGCGTTCGCGACGTCGCTGCCGCCACTCCTTGGGCTCTGGTGGCTGATGTACCGATCGCTGTCCGTGTCGTATGCGATCACCCTTGCGCTGGCATTCCCGGCGGCGGGGTTTGTGGTGCGGACGTTCATTGTGCAGCATGACTGTGGGCACGGCAGCTTTCTCGCCTCGCGCCGGTGGCGTACGATCCTCGGGCGTCTCTGTGCGCCGTTTACGCTGCTCCCCTACGGCTACTTTCGGCACTTTCACGGCACGCACCACGCGACGTCAGGCAATCTCGACAAACGCCATGTAGACATCGAAACGCTGACCGTTGGCGAGTACCTCGCGCTGACGCCTGCGGCGCAGCGTCGCTATCGAGTGGTGCGTCATCCGGTGGTACTGTTTGGACTCGCGCCGTTGCTCTACTTCGTGTTCATGATGCGAATGCCAGTGTTTGCGCGCCCGGAGTGGCAGCGCGAACGGCGCAGCATGCTGCTCACCAACGTGTCGATTGCCCTGCTCGTGTGGCTCCTGGTGACACTCGTGGGCTGGCGCGACTTCCTGTTGGTGCAGGCCCCGATCACCATCATCGCCTCCACCGTGGGCATGTGGATGTTTTACGTCCAGCATCAGTTTGAAGACACCTACTGGGCACCCGAGGGGGAGTGGGAGTTCACGCGCGCCGCACTCGAAGGCTCGTCGTACTATGCGCTGCCGGATGTGTTGGCCTGGTTTACCGGATACATCGGCTACCATCACATCCATCATTTGAGCCCCCGCGTGCCATCGTACCGCCTGGTCGCGTGTCACCGCGAAACTGCGCTGCTGGCGGGCGTCCGACACATCACATGGCGTTCGGGGTTTTCGTGCGCGCGGTTGACGCTGTGGGATGAACGGACTCGGCGGCTGGTGAGCTTTGCAGACGTATGCCGAATGTCATACCCGGTGGCCGCGCCAACGAATCTCACCGCCTGACTGACGGCGCGCTGTCTGCACACAAGTCACGCAAACGACGTCGCCGTTCGAAGCATGCGCGCTACTGCGCTACGCCCGTCACCCACGCCTTCCGGATGCGCACGCCGCACTGCGCGGATGCCTCGCCGCCTCCTGCGCCGCCGGCGCGGGCGACAACGCCATAGAGCGTTTTGCTCGCGTTGATCCATGGGTAGAAGCCGAACGCCCCCGCGCTGCTGAACGAACCATCTCCCGTGGCTGGATCGGTCTCGACCCAATGTCCAATCGAGTAGTTCCAATTCAGACCGCCGTCGATGGGCGTGTTGATCGCGGTCGGGCAGGTGAGCGGGTTCGTGCATGTCGAGTTCGTGCCAAGCAACGACGCGATGTGCAGTTCGTTCTTCAGGATCTTGCGCAGGAAGATCGCATAGTCGGCGGCGCTGCTCCGAATGCCACCGGCCAGCTGCGGCTGCGTATAACTCAAGCCGATCTCGGTGCCCAGCACGCGACGGATCTCGAGTGCGAGTGCCGCATTGGCCATGGCGCCAAGGTTCATGCCCGGTGCCGACAGGCTTGCGTGTTTCTGCATGTGCGCACCGTCGTAGGCGAATCGTCCCACGTGCGCTGGCGTGAAGACGCCGTTGCTCGATCGCGCGACGCATTCGGCAACGGTATCCAGGTTGTCACAGCCACTGAATGAAAAACTCGTGTAGCCGCTCCGAAAGGACAGGAACTGAATGTCCTCCGGTGTCAGCACGCCGGCGCGGCGTTCGGCGACGTACGCGCCGTAGATCCACTTCGATGCCGACGCAATGGGCATCACGGTGGTCGCCGCGTACACCGTGGCGTTTCCCGCTTGCCGCACCGAGCCGCTGCCGAGCGCGCCCGACTTGTCGCCGATCTCCCAGTAGAAGGGCTGAATGGCGGCACAACTTCCGGTGGCGGATTCCGCGGTGGCTTTCGCCGCGGCAAACCGGGCGGCGTTCTCACTGCCCGGCGCGGGCTCTGTTGGCCCGGCATCGTCGTCATCGCGGCACGCCACGAGTGAAACGGCGATCGCCATGTGCATGACACGAGCCAGTTGCCGGAGGAGAGGACGCATTCGACGGAGCGCGAAGTGGGATGATTTTGGTGGTGAACACGCGGCACACTGTCGCGTGTGCCAGCGTTCAGCAGACGACCTCGCGGCAGCATTGTTAACGCCTTCATGGTCGAACTTGCCTCAGCCGCAGAACGCGGTCAGATATCGACGATCGATTGACTCGATTGAATGAGCCGATCACCAGAGTCCGCCATCGGACTGCGCGCGTGCCGATGGTGCGCCATGCCTCCTTTCTCATGGAGTTGATTGATTATGCGGTTGCGTCTGGCTGCGCGCGTTGCTTCAATGATCGCGCTGGTTGTTGTCGGTTCGGCCTGCGGATCCTCGCCCTCAGGATCCGGTAATCCCTCGACGGCGCCGGTTGTGGCTGTCACGCCGACCAGTTTCGCCCTGACGGCAGGCGGCCAGACGAACACGGTGACGGCGAGTGTCACACGCAACGGCGTGGCGGATCCCGCCGCGACCATTTAGTGGTCGAGTGACAATCTCGCCGTGGCAACAGTGGCGGGTTCCGGAACTGGCGCGGTTGTCACGTCGGTGGCTGCGGGAACGGCCGTGATCACGGCACGCTCCGGCGCGGCATCGGCCACATCGGTGGTGACCGTGAACCCGGCGCCCGTTCCGGTGATCGCGTTGTCCGCTGGTTCCACGACTATTGCGCCCGGTGCCAACAGTTCGATCACCGTCAACGTGACGCGTACCTCGTACACCGCGCCCGTGACCCTCGCGCTGCTCAACCCGCCGACCGGGGTGTCCGGCACGTTTTCCGCGCCTGTTCCGACTGCGTCGGGAGAAACGCAAACACTCACGCTGTCCGCCGGTGCCCAAGTCCCAAGTGGCGCGTACACCATCACCATTCGGGGTAGCGGGACCGGCGTTGCCGCTGCCGTCACCACATTTGTGCTGACCGTGGCGGGCGGGACTTCCATCTCGTGGCCGTTCTGCGCGGCCTCGGGCATTCCGCTCTGGGTAGCGGTGCAGGACGGTGCCGGCATCTGGGCGCCGCTCACCTCGTTTTCCTCGACGTACACCTTCTCGTTGAGCTCGGGGCGCGGCGGTGTGGCGTACGCATACGCTGCCGGGGGTCTGACCTTGGTGTCGACGTTCTTTGGCACCACGGCGGAGCTGGCGGCGCACGGACAAGAGCTGTGTCCTTGCAGCAATGGCGCGTTCACGAATCACAGTGCGACCGTCGCTGGCGCCGGTGCCAGCGACTACCTGACTGGGTCGATGGGGCGGGCGCTTGGCGCGTTCAGCACCGGCGGTGTCCGCACGGCGGCATTCGTGGGTGTGCAAGGCACAGCGCCGTCGGCGACGACCGATCTCTTCGCCACGCGTTCCACCTTCACCTCGCCGGGGGGCGTGCTCACGGCCACCCTGCAAAATGTGATCATGCGTCGCGGTATTCCGGCGGGCACCGCGCCTGCCACGCTCGATTTTGGCGCGGCCGAAGCGTTTGCACCGGTGACGCGCACGCTGACCGTGCAGAATCTGGGCGCCGACTGGTCGTACCTCTTCGGTTCGTATCAGACGGCGAACAACGCGTATGGCGTGTACTTCGCGAACGCGTTGCAGCTGCCGCTGGCGCAGATGCCGTTTCCCGCCATCCCCGCCGCGCGTCAGTCGGCCGGCGATCTGCATGTCCTGCGTTTGTCCGCGCGGCCGTTCGGTGATACGCTGCAGACGCGATATGTGTACGACGTGTTCAAGGACGCGCAGGATCGCACGCTCACGTTCGGTCCGCCGATGAGTGTGCCCACGGTCACGGCGGTTCGCAACGGACAGAACGTGGGTGTGACCGTCACGGTGCCGGTGCAGCCCGAGTACAACCGGTACTTCAATGCCGTGGCTTCGCAGACGTCCAACAACGTGCTGCACTACATGCAGCAGACCGACGCGTATGCCCCCCCGGGAGCGACCGTGGCGCTCCAGATGCCAGACTTCTCGGGAGTGGCCGGCTTTCGCCCCGAATGGGCACTCAAAGCCAACGTGCCGTCGTGGTGGGTCACATCAGCGTCAGGGTGGACGGGCCGAGGACCGATGTCGCCGCCGTACGACCTGGTGAACACCCCGCCGTACGTTGACGGCATCGCGTATTTGGCCGCCGGTCGACAGGGGCCGTTCGTTCCGTAACGCGCGTGGAATTCGGCGTCGGCAACGGCGTGTTGACGCGGATACGAACGTGGTTCGGCGTGGAGGTGCGGCTCGAGTACCGAAGGCTATTTCAGCCGCAACGCCGCGACCACGCGCTCGCGCCGATGCAGCACCAGGTCGTACGTCGGTCGGGTACGGCCGTCTCCAAATGTCACCCCGGCGGGCGCGTACGCGATGCGATCGGGATGCTGTTCGTCGCGCCGATGTCGGCAGGCGAGTGCGGTGATGTCGTAGTCGGACACTGGACGCACTTCGCCTCGGTCGGAGACCCCGTTGGCGTTGGCATCGCGCCAGAGCGAGAGCGTGGCCAGCTCACGACCGGTGAGTTGGCCGTCGTGATTGTCGTCCAGCGACGCCAGTGCGTCGTAGCCCGAGTTCCAGAACATCCAGAAGGTCACGCTGCCGAAGAGCTGCAGCGCTGATGTGACGCGTCCGGTGCGCGCCGGATCATGCACCAGCCACGCGGCGTCGGAGGTGATCCAGCTCCAGCGCGCCGGCAGGCCCGAGCCGTCGGCGTCGAAAAGCACCCGCGCCGAACGTTGCTCGAGATCGGCGGCGGTCAGGCTGTCGCGGAGCGGAATGGCGATCGGCGTGACGGCGCGCGGGACTTTGCGATCGTCCTCGATGAGTTGATTGAGCCGGGCAAGTTCGTTGCGGTCAGATGCAGCGGACAACAGGGGGATGAGATAGGTCGCGGCTTCCGCCGCAAGCGACATGGTGAACCCGAACCGCCCCCGGTCGCGTGCACCGCCCTGCGAGAGGCCCGTGGCCGCCTTGATGACGGCCCGCAACGAGTCGCGCGCGGCCGCCCTATTGTCGGTCTGCGCCAGCAGCCACGCGTAGCCGATCTGCACGAACTGGTTCCGGCCATCGAGCGCGCGGGCCCGTCGATACAGGGCGAGCGCGCTGTCGAGCGAGGCGCGTGATCGTCGCGCGTGCGCGAGACCCGTGTCGGCGGCCGATCCCGCAAACGGTACGTTGTGCGGCTCGTAACCGAACCACGCGTCGCGGGCGTCACGGGCCACCTGCTCGGCAGGGCGCGGTTTGGCCTCCCACCGGGTGGCGTCTCCGGCGGTGGGGCGCCGTTGTGCGGTTTCGAGCGGTCCCGCGTTGACGGGTACCGTCGTGTCGCCCAGCACCCACGCCATGGCATACGTGCGTGCCAGATTGTGCACCCACTGCGGGTTCTGCGGCTCGTCCCGCATGGCGCGCCGCAGATTCTGGGCCACGCGCGCGAGCGGCACCCGCTGGATGTCCATCGGGATGTACATCGGGATGTACATCGCCGCCGCCGAGGAGGCGGCGAGGGCGACTGAAAGCACGAACACCGCACGCAAGGCCGCACGCCGCACAGACATTCTCCAGTCAGGGGTCTCCCAAGATTGGTGCCCTGCGCCGCCGGACGATAGCATTAGAGACGCGCTGCTGGGCGTGCTCCCAGCAGGCCCCCACCCGATCCGTTGCCCGGACTCCGCATGCGCTTTCGTATCGCCCTCCTTGCTGCCGCACCGCTCGCCACCCTCCTCACCGCTTCAGCCGGTGCGCAGGCGCGGACGCTCACCACTGCCGACTACGATCGCGCCGTCAAGATGTTGGCGCAGAATGTGAATGGACTCGTGGTGGGCGGACAGATCAATCCGACATTTCTGCCCGACGGCAAGTTCTGGTTTCGCGCGACGCGTCCGGACGGCGGGACCTTCGTGCTGTTTGATCCGGCGAAAAAAACGAGCACGCCGCTCTTTGACCATGTGAAGTTTGCGGCCGCGCTCAACGCCGCCTCAGGCGGCAGCTACACGGCCGGCGCCCTGCCATTCACGGGCTTCGTCCTCTCTGCCAAACGCGACTCGTTGCAGGTGAACGTGGCGGGCAAGGCCTATCGCTGCGCGTTGTCGGTGCCTGCCTGCCAGCAGACCGGCGACGCCGCAGTACCCGCCGGCCTTGGCGGCGGACGCGGCGGACGCGCGCTTGAAGACATCAGCCCTGATGGCAAAACCGCCGCGTTCATTCGCGCCAACAATCTGTGGGTGCGCGATGTCGCGACCGGTCAACTGACGCAATTGACCACCGACGGCGTGAAGGACTTTGGCTACGCCACCGACAATGCGGGGTGGGTGCACAGCGATCGGCCGATTCTCAAGTGGTCGCCCGACTCGCGCAAGATTGCCACGCAGCAGCAGGACGATCGCAAAGTGGGTGACTTCCATTTGCTGCGATACAAAGTCGGACTGCCCACGCTGACCACGTGGAAGATGCCGCTCCCGGGCGACTCCGTTGTCAGCATGATTCATCGTATCGTCATCGATGTGCCGAACAAGACGGTGACGCGCCTGAAGATGGCGCCGGACTTTCATCGTGGCACGCTGGGTGACAACATCACGATGAACGACTACCAGTGGTCGCCTGATGGGTCGCAGTTGGCCATCGCGTCCACGTCGCGCGATCACAAGATCACCACCGTCCGGGTGGCCAACACGGCCACCGGTGACGTGCGGGATGTGTATACCGAAACGGTGGCCACGCACTTTGAGTCGATCACGGGCTGGCAAGTGCTCTGGAAGAGCAACGAACTGCTCTGGAATTCGCAGCGGGACAACTGGAGTCAGTTGTATCTGTACGATCTGGCCACGGGCGCGCTCAAGCATCAGATCACCAAGGGCGAGGGGCCGGTTACCCGCATCATCGAGGTGGACGAAAAGACGCGCACGATCACGTACATGGCCAACGGCCGGATGCCCGGTCAGGACCCGTACCTGGCGCACGCCTATCGCACGACACTGGACGGCAAAGGTCCACAGATCGCGCTGACCCCCGATGTCGGGACGCACACGGTGCGACTCTCGCCCGATCGCAAATACATCATCGACACATACTCCACGGCGGACACCCCGCCGGTGACGCAGTTGCGCGACTGGAATGGGAAGCTGTTGGCCACGCTGGAGAAGGCCGACATCAGCAAGCTGGTGGCGGCGGGCTGGAAGCCGCCGATGCTGTTCAGTGTCAAGGCCGCGGACGGCAAGACCGACATCTATGGCCAGCTGTTCCGTCCAACCAACTTCGACAGCACCAAGAAGTATCCGATCATCAACAACGCGTATCCGGGTCCGCAGTCGGGTTCGGTGGGCAGCCGTGCGTTCAGTGCGGCGCGCGGCGACAAGCAGGCGCTCGCGGAGTTGGGCTTCATCGTGGTGAGCATCGACGGACGCGGCACGCCCGGGCGCAGCAAGAGCTTCCACGACAACTACTACGGGGCGATGGGTCGCGACAACACGTTGCCCGATCAGGTCGCGGGCATGCAGAATCTCGCCAAGCAGCATGCGTGGATCGACATCGACAAGGCGGCGATGTGGGGACACTCTGGTGGCGGCTTCATCACGGCCGACGCGCTGTTCCGCTATCCCGATTTCTTCAAGGTCGGGATCTCTGAATCAGGCAACCACGACCAGCGCAACTACGAAGACGATTGGGGCGAGCGGTATCAGGGGTTGTTGGTGCGTGGATTGGACGGCGGCGCCGACAGCTACAATCAGGAAGCCAACCAGACCCTCGCCGCCAATCTCAAGGGCAAGCTCCTGCTCGCACACGGCACGGCCGACGACAATGTGCCACCGGACAACACCTATCTCGTGGTGGACGCGCTCATCAAGGCGGGCAAGGACTTCGATCTGCTCATGATTCCGAACGCAGCGCATGGGTACGGTGCGGCGTCCAACTACATGATGCGTCGCCGGTGGGACTACTTCGTGCAGCACCTGATGGGCGCGGTCCCGCCCAAGGAATACACCGTCCGGTAGCGGGAGCCGGAGTGGCAGGGCAGGGACGAGTGGCCGTCGCGGCGAATTCCCTACGCAGGATGTCCGGAATGTCCCTTTGCGTGCGTGTGGTCCGGCTGGCATCGTCGGGCCATCTCATGACACCCTCGGCGTCCCGTAGCGATGGGACGCCGAGCCGTCCTGCACCCTCCCGAGGGCTCAACCCATGGCCGATGTCAAGCAACCCGCTGGTGTAGCACTCTCGCAGCCGTATACGCCTACCGTCGAGCGCGAGCTGACCGATTCGTATCGCGCGCACTACGACAGTTTGCTCACGCAGGCGCGTGAGGCGTTGGGGCCGGAGCTCGCGCACTTCAGCGGCAAGATGGCGCAGCAAGCGATGCTGGCGACGTTTGCGCGCCGGACGGAGTTCGCTACTCCGCAGAGTTTTGATGGCGCATTGCATGAAGCCGTGCTGGACGAAGCGGCGACGCAGCGCCGGAAACATGCCGCGCTCCACCAACGAGAAGGGACGTCTCCGCGCGCCCCGCATGTGGCGCCGCTCAGCGCGGACGAAGCGGTGGCGCAGCTGCTCGCCACGTTGCACACCGCGCCAGTCGATCATGCCACGGCGGTCAACGCGGCCATGGCGGCGCGAAAGCAGCACGCGGCCGAGCACGTGCAACACGTGGGTCGCGGTCGTTCCTGGAAAGGGCCGGCCATCATGGTGGCGGTCCTCGGCGTGGTGATCGTCGGAGGCATGCGCTGGGTGAATGCGGCCGGCACGGAGTCGGTGATTCGCAAGGCGATCGATGCCGATGACGCCCGCAAGGTGGCCGCGGCGCGAGGGCAGCGCGGCAATGTCGAGCTGGGAGACAGTTCGAAGGTGCGCATCGGCTCCGACTCGCGATTGAGAATGCCCGCCACGTTCGGCACCACCGTGCGCACGCTGCAGGTGGAGGGTACCGCGTCCTTCACGGTGGCACCGGGCCAGCCGTTACCGTTTACGGTATGGGCCGGTAACGCCATCATCACGGCGACGGGCACGCGGTTTACCGTGCGCGCCTTCCCCGACGACAGCGCCGTGGTTGTGGGCGTGGAAGAAGGCAGCGTCTCGGTTCGAGCGCGCGACGACGGCGCCAGTGAATCGGTGGCGGCCGGCAAGGCCGTTCGACTCACGCCCGACGGGAAAATTGCGGCCCTCGAAGATGCCTCGGCGGCAACGGTACTCAGCTGGACGCGCGATTCACTGGTGTTCGTCGATGCGCCCGCCAGTGTGGTGCTGCCCGAACTCATCCGCTGGTTCGATCTCAAGGCGGCTCTTGCCGATCCCGCACTTGGGTCACGGCCGGTGACGCTCCGGGTCGGGCTCGAGTCGTCTGGTGACGCACTCAAGGCGTTTGCGGCCGCCGCGTCACTGTCGATCGGTTTTGACAAGGATGACAAGGTCGTGCTGAGCGACGCGGCACCGTCGGCGGCGACCAACCCGACAAAGGGGGCGAAACCGTAGCGCTGCTCACTTCCGTTCGTGCACGCACTGTGCGAGCGTGCGCCACGTAACCGGGCACGCGCGTCCGCGCGCCCCCTGGTGTCCGTGTCTTTCCCCGGCGACGCATGTCTGCTGCTCCCCAATCGATGCTCGCGGTGTTGCGCGAGTCGCTCGCCGACACGTTCGACGTGCTCGGCGAGCTGGGTGCGGACGCGAGCGGCACACCGCTGTATCTGGCGCGTGAGTTCGGTACCGATGCGCTGGTAAGTCTGGCGGCAACGATCGGGGGCGCGCAGGGCGAGCTCACCGTGGACGTGCATCGGACGTTGGGTCGTTCGCTCACGATCTCGGGAAACGTGTGTCCAGAGTGCGGGACGGTGCTCGAACACATCGAACCGTTCTGCGTGCACTGTGGAGCCGATCTCGCGGGCATGCCACAGACCGAGCCGTCGGCGTCAGGCGAGTCGGAATCGACGCGCCTGTTGAATGCGATGGCCACCGAGCTTGCGGGCACCTATGAAATCCTCGGGACCATGGAGACCGACGGGCGCACAGGACTCGTGTATTTCGCTCGTACGCTCGACACCGGTCGCATCACCGCGCTCCGCCTGCGCCGCGCGGTGGCGTCCGATGCCACCCGTAGTGAATTCGT
>Ga0154020_10007119_pt1 | contig 13084 bp, 9 predicted proteins | sample Klosneuvirus_201_FD_109709 | JGI IMG/M metagenome (GOLD analysis project Ga0154020, IMG submission 109709) | Active sludge microbial communities from wastewater, Klosterneuburg, Austria - Klosneuvirus_20160825_MG | ecosystem: Engineered > WWTP > Aerobic digester > Activated sludge | place... | reverse complement strand
GCCAGTTCCAGGCCAATTACCATGCCAAATTCGCCTGCCTGCAACTGGCTGAATTCACCCATCACCATCCTGTTGGCAAAATCCGCTACCTTGTTTTCGGTATCCGGCAAAATACCGCGCACGCTGACGCCACGCACCACTTGCTGGTAGGAAAGCATTCCCTGTGCATCAACATAGGGAGCGGCTGCGGCAACCTGTGGCTGCTTCATGGCCACTGCCGCAAGATCCTGCCAATCCGTCACGCTGCCTTGGAAACTGCCAATCTGCACATGCGAGGCTACCCCCAGAATGCGCGCGCGCACTTCCTTGTGGAAACCATTCATTACCGACATAACGGTGATCAGCGCCGTCATTCCCAGCGTAATGCCCAAGAGTGAAATCAGCGAGATGAAGGAAATAAAATGATTACGGCGTTTGGCGCGTGTATAACGCAGGCCGATCATGAATTCGTATGCGGTCACTATGTTTTCCGGAAAAATCAATCAAGCGCGAAGTATGCCATATCTCCCCAATAGGGTTATGACGCAACACATTCAGCCGCTGCGATTTTGGCAGGTGGATTCAGTTTCGATGTACAACATGCCAGCCCGCTCATCCGATCATCAATGCATTGAATGAAGGCCGATGACATTGCCTTCCGTATCCGTCACCATTGCGATAAAACCATGTTCGCCAATCGACATTTTCTCGTAGAGAACTTTGCCACCGCTTGACGCCGCTCGCGCGGCTTCCATTGCGCAATCATCACATGAGAAATACACCATTGTACCGCTGCCACCAGAAGGATAGCCTGCCATACGTACCAGTGCTCCTGGCGCACCACAGCCTCCCATCAAAGAAGGAAATACCCACATTTCCATTCCCGGAAAACTCTCTGGATCCGGATTTTCCAACGGCGTGAGTGTTCCCTGAAATACAGCCTCATAGAATACTTTTGCACGGGGCATGTCCTGAACATAAATTTCAAACCAGCCCACCGGATTATTTTTCATGATTTTCCCTTTTGATTAGAGTATGGAATGAGCCTGATGGCTGACTTTCACTATATCAGGCGGTGAGCTTCTCTTAGACTGTTAAGCCTGAATCTACCCGGAAACGATCACTTTCTGTCAGCCAGATAGCAAGTAATCGCTGAAAAATTCTCCAGCGTAAGATTCTCGGCACGCAATCCCGGATCAATTTGCAGGGAATCATAATCAGCGTCACCCAGATAATTTCTCATGGTATTCCTCAGGGTTTTACGTCGCTGTGAGAAGGCTGCACTGACAATATCCGCGAACAAGGATTCGTGTTCCGGGGAAATCAGCAGGCGCGTGCGTGGACGCAAGCTGATCACTGCGGACTGAACCTTGGGCACAGGATGGAAACACTCCGCCGAAACCTGCAGGAGTCGTTCCATCTCATAGCGGTATTGCAACATCAAGGACAGACGTCCATATTCACTTGTAGAAGGTTTTGCCACCATGCGATCGACAACTTCCTGCTGCAACATAAAGTGCATATCCTGGATATGCCTCGCAAAACTCGCCAGATGGAACAATAGTGGAGTAGATATGTTGTAGGGCAGATTGCCAACAATGCGCAGCTTTTCTCCCACCCGGGAAAAATCAAATTTCAAGGCGTCAGCATGATGAATAACCAGGTTACTGCCAGAAAAATCACGTTCGAGCCGAGCGACGATATCCCGGTCGATTTCGATGACCTGTAATTCATTCAGTCTCGCCAGTAAGGGCCGAGTGAGCGCACCAAGTCCCGGGCCGATTTCTATCAGCCGGTCCTCTCTGGTCGGATGGATCTGATTGATAATCTCAAGAATAACACCCTGATCGATCAGGAAATTCTGCCCGAATCGTTTACGCGGAATGTGCCGCATCGGGTATCGAGAGCAGTTTTGCCTTGCCTGCAAGATCCAGCGCCATATCGATGGCAGCCTGCATACTGCCAAGATCAGCCTGCCCGGTGCCAGCCAGTTCCAGTGCGGTACCATGATCAACCGAAGTACGGATGATCGGCAAACCGAGACTAACATTGACGCCACCACCAAAACTTGCGTGTTTCAGTACTGGCAGCCCCTGGTCGTGATACATGGTCAGAATACAATCATATTGTTTGAGCTTGTGCGGTACAAACAGGGTATCCGCCGGCAGCGGTCCCAGCACATTCATGCCCGCTGCGCGCAATCTCTCCAGAACGGGAATGATGATATCAATTTCCTCCCGGCCCAGATGGCCAGACTCTCCGGCATGTGGATTCAACCCGGCTACGGCAATACAGGGATGCCCGATTTTGAAACGAGTGACTAGATCGTGGTGAATGGTATGTAATTTTTGTTCCAGTAATTCGGATGTAATGGCCGCCGACACTTCTTTCAGTGGTAGATGGGTGGTGGCGAGCGTCACTCGCATCCCCCCGCCCACCAGCATCATCACTGCTCGACTATTCGTCAGTTCAGACAAAAACTCGGTATGTCCTGAAAATTTGACACCACTTTCACTGATGATGCCTTTATGGACAGGTGCGGTTACCATCGCATCTGCATCACCACCAAGGCAGGCGTGAACGGCCCGCTTTAATGTCTCAAGTACATAGGTGGCATTACGGGAATCAAGCTTGCCGGTTACTACCGGTTGACGGGTTGGCACATGCCAGACCGACAGATGCCCTGCCTGATGCGGCCGATCCACGGCAACATCGTATTCGTGAATTTCGATCGGCAATTTCAAACAACGTGCGCGCTCCCGGATCAGATCGCGATCAGCGATAACAATCAATTGGCAAGGCTGCAAGGTTTGCGCGACCTGTACGCAAAGATCCGGGCCGATACCGGCTGGCTCACCGGCTGTTAATATCAGTCTAGGTAGAACATGAGTTACCATGATTATTTTCCTGGTGACGTAAATGAACGATTGACAGCTTTAAGTAAAAATACTTGCATCAATTGTCTTCAGCAATATACTCAACATAGGCCTGATCCCTAAGTTGTTGCATCCACTCCTGCACCACACCCTCCGCTTTACGAGCATGAATCGCCTGACGGGCGGCTTCGCGCTGCTGCTGTTCGCTGACATCCTGTTTACGACGTTCAATCACCTTGATCAGATGCCAACCAAAGGTCGTGCGCACGGGCTGGCTTACCTGGTCTGGCAGCAAATCATTCATGGCTTGTTCAAACTCCGGCACGGTATCACGAGGGGAAATCCAGCCTAAGTCTCCTCCCGATGACGCACTGTTATCTTCGGAAAGAGCCTTGGCCAATTCTGCAAAACTTTCTCCCTTATCGACACGCCGCTTGATCTGCATGATTTGTCGGTAGGCATCATCCTCTGACATCAGTTCATTGATCTTGATCAGAATATGCTGAGCATGGGTTTGCTCAATGATGACCACCGGCGTTTCCTGCTTGCGTCTATCCAATAGTTTGAGAATATGAAATCCAATCGGACTGCGAACAACAGGTGTCAACTCGCCAATCTGCATGGTCACCAGCAAATTGGTGAATAAGGGCCCCATTTGACCAATGGGGCGCCAATCAAGTACTCCACCCTGCATGGCATCGGGCGCATCCGAGAACTCAGCAGCCACCTGGGCAAAATCAGCACCTTGCTTAAGGCGTTCCAGCGCGCTCTGCGCACGCTGCTCCCTGGCTTCAATCTGTTTTGTATCCATTTTTTCAGATAGTTGAATCAATATGTGCGCCAGTCGATAATCATCATTGCCAATTGACGAATTCTCCTGCGTTTGCATGAAATTATTAATTTCACTTTCGGTAACGTTGACCCGACTGTTCACCTCCTGCTCTTTTAAGCGCACCATCAAAATCTCTTCACGGATTTCCTCACGGAATAACTGGATATCGGTGCCTTCATTTTGCAGTGTCTCGCGAAATGCTTCCATTGAAAGATTATTGTCCTGGGCAATACGGTGCAGGGTTTGCTCCACCGCATCATCACTGACAACCAGTCCCAGTTCACGCGCACGATTCAACCGTATTCGTTTGAGAATCAAGCGCTCCAGTATCTGTTTTTCCAAAACATCCCGGCGTGGCAACTGTGTGCCCTGTTTTTCCAGTTGCCGGAGGGCATTTTGTAAAACCTCATCAGCCTCCTGCTGGGTAATCACCTCATCATCCACCACGACCACGATGCGATCAATAGATTGATATCCGGCAGGATCCAACGATGACTGGGCAAAACTGGTGGACGCCAGCAAGCTGATTATGACAAGAAAGGGTTTGTAAAAGTATTGGATATTCATTCTTTCAGGAATTACGAAGGTGTCGGTAGATTTCAGGAATGGCTACTGCATGCTTGTTCGGACATAGCCGGGGATACCCTGCTGTAAAACACGTATGGGATTGGTGCCGATACTCATCAGATCGTTCAATTCCAGTTGCACAAAAATGGTGGTGGAGGTTCTTTGGGTGGCGGTGGTAAAACGATTGGCAACCAGCCGCAGGGACCAGCAACAGGCGTTATATTCAATGCCCAGTAATCCGGCAAGTAGTTTGTCATCCTTGAGCGAATAATTGGCACTTGCCAGCGCTTGCCATCTTTTCGTTATTGGCCATTGCGTGGAAATATCCACTTGCTCGAAAATATCACGCGAGAAGCGATAACCCATATTCAGTACCTTGCCCGGTTGCGGATGATAACTGATACCGGCACGTATTTTTTCAGTAAGAAAATTATTCTGATTGAGCTGCACACCTGCATCCGTGAGGATATGCCGAGTAATCCTGCCTGACAGCTCAGCAATAAAATCCGCGCCAGCTGCCGTTGTCTGAGGGGAAGTCAACGTTAACCGGCGTTCATCAAGACGGACTTTCTGCCCAATAGTGGCGCGAATACGCTCATTCCCGGTTGAAGATTCAATCAGGCGTGATGTTACCGCCATGGTAATTTCATTGGCGTCATTGATACGATCCTCGCCACTGAATCTTCTTTCTGAAAAAATTTGCGCAAAACTAAAATCCATCTCGGCCGAATCAAAATTTGGTAAGTTGTTTTGTTCCTTAAAAGGAATGTAAACATAGAACAATCTCGGTTCGAGTGTTTGTATATATTTTCCTTGCCATAAATTGACATCACGTTCAAATACCAGGCCACTGTCAAGACTGAGTATGGGCAGAGTGCGATTCAATGCTTTCGTCTCTGTTCCGGTTGGTGCATTCAGGTTGTATCGCGTGTGGTGCACACCGATACGCGGTTTGATGTATCCCCATGAATTCTGCAAAGGAGCACTGATACTGGGATACAGGGCCAGGCGTGATCCATCTTGCAGGGTTGGATGAGAAAAATGCGTCCAGTTACCGGTTAAATCGAGATCCAGTCCGTGCACATTGCGCTTCACGGCATTCAACGTGAGTTGCGGCAACCGCTTGTGTGGCGCAACAATCGTTGCGCGCGGATCCTGCAAGGTCTGAAATTGTTGCATCAGAATATTGAACGCCAGAGAGCCATCACGCCCCAGCTCACCCAGATAGGAGGCTGTTGCCTGCTGAGGCAAATTGGTACGTGCAGTAAAGGCCACATTCGTTGCCAGATCACGAAAATAATTGCTATCGGATGCCCGCTCGTAATGCAGCGACCCTGTCCAGCCATTGCCCAGCAATTGGGTATGGTCAAAAGCAACGCCATACCGGGTTTCATTGGTAAGCAAATCATCCGGCAGAATATCGAACAATAATTGCCCGCCATGGGCTTGCCCCAGATAGCGAAACTCATTATTGAACATCAGACCACGTTTACTCATATAACGCGGCGTGATGGTGGCATCATAGTTTGGCGCAATATTCCAGTAAAAGGGCACCGATACCTCTGCGCCACTTCTGACCGTATTGCCAAAGATAGGTGCCAGCAACCCCGTTTTACGCTGTCCCCCAAAAGAAAAATTCATCCACGGTAAATAAAGAAAAGGCACATCCTTGAAACGGACTGTCACATTGCGCGCCGTTCCTACCTTTTTTGTCTTGTCAATTGCCAGATCAGACGAATGAATGTACCAATCGTCATCGCCCACCTGACAAGTCGTATAGCGCGCCTGCTTCAGACGATAATGATCGTCCCCCTCCAGGAACAATATTTTGCCCCCCCCTCGTCCACTGCCATCCTTGATGAAATAAAGCGGATCACTCAATTCACCTGTACCGGTCTGCAGATTCAATTGCAGCAAGCTCCCCCTCAGAATATCGTCAGAACGATTCAGTGTTGCGTTACCCTGCACCTCCACCGCCTCACTATCCTGAAAATATTTGACACGATCCGCCTTCAACTCCAGATCATTCTGGCGCATTTTGACATGACCGCTTGCCTCGATTTCACGACCCGCATAGCCATCAAACCGATCTGCCTCAATATAAACCGGCAGCTTGTCTCCTGACTTGAACAACCGGTCTGCTCCCATGGCGGCAACTGGTGCCATTAATAACAACACACACCAGAGAAAAAGGAATTTGTATTGGATCATCGAACTTTTATGGGAATTCAACTTTTCAGAGATGACTGGCCTGCCGATCGGGTTTGGTTCAGCCACATAGTGCGTTATGATGCCGGGCTGATTACAACACTTCTTCAAACTGGCTTCGATTGTTTTGCTGAATGGCTGCCATTATCCAATAAATTCCTGATCTGATGTCTGATCTCTCTGCTATTTTCTCGGCACATGGCTTGCTGGCACAAAGTGTGGCGGATTATCGTCCTCGTGAACAACAACGGGAAATGGCGCAAGCCATTTCCAGCGCTATGGCCAACCGCAAGACCCTGATTGCCGAGGCAGGAACGGGAACCGGAAAAACGTTTGCTTACCTGGTGCCCGCACTGTTATCCGGTGGCAAAACCATTTTATCCACCGGAACCAAAACACTGCAGGAGCAGCTTTTTTACCGTGACATTCCCGCAATGCGCGCAGCGTTAAAAATTCCGGCATCACTTGCGTTGCTGAAAGGTCGAGCGAATTATATCTGTCATTACCATCTCGAACACACGCTCACATCCGATCAGGTTTTCTTTTCCAGCCGTCAGGATGCATACTATCTGACGCAGATCGAACGCTATGCCGCCAACAGCAGTCATGGCGACAAAAGTGGTCTGGATAAAGTACCGGAGCATGCATCGATCTGGCAGCACGTCACCTCCACCCGTGAAAACTGCCTGGGATCGGATTGCCCCCAATTTAAACAATGCTTTGTCATGGAGGCACGCAAACGTGCCTTGTCCGCAGATCTCATTGTGGTCAACCATCACCTGTTTTTTGCGGACATTATGCTCAAGGATGAAGGTTTATCTGAGCTGCTGCCTGCCTGCGATACAGTCATATTCGATGAGGCGCATCAATTACCTGAAATCGCCAGTCTGTTTTTTGGTGAATCAGTCAGCACGGGTCAATTATCAGCGCTGGTTCGGGATACGATCATCGAAGCGGCGTTATCTGCTCAGGATTTTACACCGCTACCGGATGCGGCAAGTGAAGTGGAAAAGGCCGCACTTGATCTTCATTTGACTATAGGCGAGAAAAACACGCGGCTATCTTCTGCTCTGGCAAAACAGCATCAGGGATTCAATCCGGCTCTGGATAAACTTAAATCTGCCCTGTTGCAACTGAATACATTACTGGAAACCCAGGCAGCCCGATCAAAAGGACTGGAAGGCTGCTGGCAACGCGCGCTGACGCTGACCGGCAAAATCGAACATTGGCTGAAACAGGAAAATAATCAGGATCATGTCAGCTGGATCGAATCCTATAGTCAAAGTCTGCAATTAAATACCACACCGGTATCGATTGCGGAAATGTTCAGCAAGCAGCTTGAAAGCGCAAACCGTGCCTGGATATTTACCTCAGCCACACTATCGGTTAAAGGTAATTTTTCTCACTACCAGCAGGTTATGGGATTAAGTAAAGCTGAAACCATGGTTTGGGAAAGTCCATTTGATTTCCCGAACCAAGCTCTACTGTATGTACCTACCCAGTTACCCGATCCTAATGACAGCACCTATACTGCAAGCATGATTACCGCCGCCTTGCCAGTCATCGAAGCCAACCAGGGGCGCACCTTCTTTTTATGTACCAGTCTGCGCGCCATGCAGCAGGTTTATGAGTTACTACAGGCAGCGTTCACAGACAAGCAGCTTGAACTGCCCCTGTTGTTGCAGGGGCAGGAAACCCGATCCGCGATGCTGGAACGTTTTCGTCAATTGGGAAACGCAGTCCTGATTGGCAGTCAGTCATTCTGGGAAGGAGTGGATGTTCGCGGACGCGCCCTGTCTCTGGTCATCATCGATCGACTCCCCTTTGCCTCACTCGAGGATCCGGTATTATCCGCGCGTATCGATCAGTACCGGAAAACAGGGAGAAATGCCTTCATGGAATATCAGTTACCCCACGCAATTATCAGTCTGAAGCAGGGAGCAGGGCGTTTGATCCGCGATGAAACTGACCGGGGCGTATTGATGATCTGCGATCCACGTTTAATATCCAGACCTTACGGAAGACGAATCTGGCAAAGCCTGCCGCCAATGAAACGGACACGTGATCCGCAAACAGTTACCGATTTCATTAAAACGACTCCTTAAAACAAACAGTTACGCAATCTGGAGGAGTGAGCCGGCTAGCGGAATACACCAACCGGCCATGCACTTACAGCAAGGCTGAGCCACCGCTCATCAGCGGCCTGATTATGTATAAGCCCAATCTGCTTTAGCAGCAGCCACCGCAACAGCTCGATTCTTCCACGGCCTCTTCCAGAGGAATTCCTGCCCAACGGGCAAGTTCACCACGCTGCGGGTAACGACCCGCCAGTGCCACTTCACCGTCCACCAGTATTAATGGCAGGGCTTCCGCACCAGAGCGTTGCAGAAAAGCCTTCACGGTTGAATTATCTTCAAAAACCATGGGGTGTTGTCCCAGATCAAAACGTTCGATTGCCACATCATGTTGTCTGACCCAATCCACATCAGCGGAAAAACCGGTCGACGCCTGATCAACATCGGAGCCACACCCTCCTGAACTACAGCATGAAGCAGGATCGAATATATGAATAGTTGCCATTCTAATTCTCCAATAAAGTTAAGGTTTTCAAGTTGCGTTACAATTTTAGTCACGGAATTCGGGATGATCTTACCATTCTTGCTATGGAATCCGGGAAGGATTTTAGATGAAACGAACAGAATGACAACAGGAAGTCAGGAAGATAACATTTGATTTGCAGAAGTACATTCCGAATCCGCATGCTTTTCTACCGCTCAGACTCAAGTTTTGTAAATTCCCGACCGTTTGTCGATTTATTTAACACTTCTACGGATTCCTCGGGTCTTCTACTGAAAGCCTTTATATCCGATATTTTCCTTCATATTCAAGAGCCATTCCTGACTCTCATCAAGAGCAAAGCTTCCAATTCGAGCTGACAAAAATGTCGGAATTTTTTACACATCTCACATTGTCTACGAATTTTCATCAGCACTTCAAATCAAACAAACAGGTTAAATTAATATATCTAAAAATATGGCATGAAATGTGCTAAATATTAAATTGAGTTGACCAAAACAGGTTAACAAGCTAATATCCCGACTCATTCAAATTGCCTCCTTCCTATTCCCCGATAGCTCAGTTGGTAGAGCGACGGACTGTTAATCCGCAGGTCCCAGGTTCGAGCCCTGGTCGGGGAGCCAATTTATTATTCCGTTGCAGCAATAAGTATTACCCGGATTACTCCGTTGATTACCCAGCACATCCGCGACAACGCATACGCTTCGCTGGATCAGGTCGCTGACTCGTTTTGGCTTTATCATCTCAGACAACCCGCCCCCTGCTACGTCGTAATCCATGGATTTGACTAACCCGGTTTCCCCTCGGTCAGAATGAAGTTACTTCCACCTTATATCGATAAGCATTGCCGGTTATCCTGCCAACTGTAGAAATACCACGGTATGATAAATAACTTCAACATCATTTTTTGGCAAACCTGCCATGAAGTAATCAGGATGATGCTGGGCAGTCAATTTTCCACACGAAACCGCATGAGGAATTTCTGGAAACATCCATCATACTGGAGATATCTATGATGAAATATTTGCAACTTGCTTTTTTTGCTACCGTTTTTTTTACTGTGGCAAATCTGTGTTTTGCCACAAATTTAGCAGAAAAGACAAGTACACACCGGGATCAAGGCAAGGTGATGCTAACGATTTACAATGAGAATCTCGCACTGATCAAAGAGAAACGCACAATCCAGCTCGATCAGGGTGAAAATCGGCTGGCATGGCGGGAAGTATCGGCGCAAATGCGCCCGGAAACTGCGTTGCTGCGCAATCTAACGTCTTCAGCAAATTTAAGCTTAACAGAGCAAAATTTTGATTTTGATCTGTTAACGCCGCAAAAGCTGCTAGAAAAATATCTGGGCAAAAGCGTTGCTATTATTCGTACCAATGCCGCTACGGGTGAAGAAACACGCGAAGATGCGACGGTGCTTGCCACCAGCCAGGGAGTCGTACTCAAATTCGCTGATCGCATCGAAACCGGCCTGCCGGGGCGGATTGCCTTTCCGGATGTGCCGAGCCATTTGCGCGATCAACCCACACTATCACTACTACTCACTACTTCACTGGCAGGCAGTCATGATCTGGAATTGTCATATCTGACCTCGGGTCTGTCCTGGCGGGCGGATTATGTGGCTGAACTCAATGCCGATGACAGTCTTCTGGCAATAAACGGTCTGGTGACTTTGGTCAATCACAGCGGGATTGCCTATGAGAATGCACAGCTGCAGCTGGTTGCCGGGGAGATTAATCAGGTTCAGCCTGATCCACCGCATCGAGCAAAATCCATGGCAATTGCCAGCATGATGGAAATGGCACCTGCGATGGAGCGAGAATCCCTGTTTGCCTATCACCTCTATAGTCTGCCGAGCGCAACCACGCTTGCAGACAATCAAACCAAGCAGGTGGGTTTGCTGTCAGCCAATGGTATTGCGATTGACAAGGAATACTGGCTTCGAGGCGAGGAGTATTATTTTTCTGGAAAATATGGTGAGATCGGGCGTAAATTGCACCCGGCTGTCTCGATCAATTTTGATAACAAGGGAAAAGGATTGGGTATTCCGCTCCCTAAGGGCATCATCCGTACATACAAACGGGATTCACGAGGTCACGCACAATTTGTCGGCGAGGATCGCATCGGGCATACTGCAAAAAATGAACGGGTTAGTCTGCACCTGGGTAATGCATTCGATATTACCGCCGACAAAATTCAAACTGAATTCCGTCAGCTGGCCTCGGCGCCACAAAGCCACATTGAAACAGCCTATCAGATTCGGATTCGCAATGCCCTCGATGAAGCGGTCGCCATACAGGTACAGGAACCGATCCCGGGTGACTGGACCATGATCGAAACCTCCCTGCCCCACACTCAACCGGCTGCCAATCTGGCACAATGGCGGATTGATGTCCCTGCCAATCAAGAAACAGTTTTAAGCTATCGTGTCCGTGTTCGTTTTTTTTAATATTAACTGACGGATCACTCCGGAAGATGACCGCATTTTTCAAGACTATCGCATTAATCGGTAAATATAAAAACCGTGATATTACCGCGCCGCTTCTCGGTCTCGCGCGGCAGCTTGCCGGACAGGGATTCAATATAGTGCTGGATGCATTGACAGTCATCGAGATAGAAAAAGTTGAATTTCCCGTTTTGACACTGAATGAAATTGGCCAGCAGGCAGACCTGGCCATTGTGCTGGGGGGCGACGGCACCATGCTGAATATTGCACGCACACTGGTTGACTACAATGTACCACTGGTGGGCATCAATCAGGGTCGGCTCGGATTTTTGACTGATCTCACGATTGATACCATGCAGGCCACGCTCAGCGCGATGCTAACCGGTCAATTCATTGTGGAAAACCGTATGCTGCTGGCAGCAGAAGTGTCTCGCGAGACGGAAATCGTGTTTAAGGAGCTGGCGTTCAACGATGTGGTGCTGCATCGAGGAATAAGCAGCGGCATGATTGAGTTCGAGGTACTGATCGACAATGAGTATGGATATGCTTTGCGTTCCGACGGGCTGATCGTGGCCACCCCAACCGGATCAACAGCGTATGCTCTGTCTTCTGGCGGGCCAATCCTGCATCCTAAACTGGATCTGATGGCGCTGGTGCCGGTTTGTCCACACACACTAAGTAATCGTCCCATCGTAGTAGGCGGAGATGCCGTGGTCAAGATCAAACTGCATGGCGCGACTGAAACCAAAATTTATGCCGATAGCCACTCATGGTTTGATCTCGGTGAGCAGGATCAGATTGTCATCCGGCGCCATCCAAAGACCATCAGAATATTACACTCTACCCATCACAGCTATTACCGGATGCTGCGTGAAAAACTGGGCTGGAGTGGAATCCTGCAACACAATAACATCGAATAGCTATCATGTTGCTTCACTTGTCCATTCGTGATTATGTATTGATCGACGAGATCAAGCTCGACTTTCAATCCGGGTTTACGGTACTGACCGGTGAAACCGGTGCAGGAAAGTCCATCCTGATCGATGCGCTGGAACTGCTGCTGGGTGGACGTGCAGATGTGCAGCGTATTCGACATGGCTGCGAGCGGGCGGAAATCAGTGCGGAATTTGATATCCGTAACCTCCCTCCTTTGCAGCAATGGTTGCAGGAAAATGCACTGGATGATCAGGCAGGCAGTTGCTTGCTGCGCAGAGTCATCGATACCAGCGGCCGTTCCCGTAATTTCATCAATGGCATGCCGGGCACCTTGCAGCAACTGCGCACGGCAGGCGAGTGGCTGATCGATATTCACGGTCAACATGCACACCAAACCTTGCTGCGCATCCCGCAACAAGCAGAATTGCTGGATGGCTGGGCCGGTGAAACCAGGCTTGTAAAGCAAGTTGCCAGCGCTTATCAGCATTGGCAAATCGTGCGTCAGCAGCGGCTTGACTGGGAGAGGAACAGCAGCCGCGGCGCCGGAGAGCGGGAGCAGTTGACGTGGCAGGTCAAGGAACTATCCGATCTCAACTTTTCAGTCGAAGACTGGCAGAGGCTGCAAGGAGATCATAACCGTCTGGCGCATACGGCAAAACT
>Ga0154020_10007117_pt1 | contig 13086 bp, 10 predicted proteins | sample Klosneuvirus_201_FD_109709 | JGI IMG/M metagenome (GOLD analysis project Ga0154020, IMG submission 109709) | Active sludge microbial communities from wastewater, Klosterneuburg, Austria - Klosneuvirus_20160825_MG | ecosystem: Engineered > WWTP > Aerobic digester > Activated sludge | place... | reverse complement strand
CCACGCCCCAAAAACTCGAACGAAGGCGTCGCCGCCTGGAAGAAGAAGCCGCCAAACTTGGCTTCGCTCTGACCCAACTCCCCGCTGCCGCTTGACCCTAACAGCTTTTAAGTTAGTCGGGAGAATGGGGGCAGTAGAATTGAAATACAGAGGGTTCAGTCAGGACATGGGTAACTCTTTGGATCAGAACAAAAATTCTACTGCCACGATTCTACTGCCTGCTCTGTGTTTTAACTCGTTTTGTCTGAACGGCCATAACCAGTCAGTGATTTCATGCGTAAGCCCTGCGGCGGATAAACGGCAGGTGCAGCAGCGTGTAAACGGCCAGCCCAAGCGCCAGCGCCGAGACATTGTGCCAGGGAACGGGGCCGAGATGGTCGAAGAGACTGGCCTGCGGCGGCTTCTGGCATTGGAAAGCGTAGTTCGTGCCGAGCGCGAGATTCACCAGCGCCGTCACTGCATACCATCCGAGCGAAAAACTCATCACACGCCGCACCGCGCCTGCCTGCGGACGCTGCCGCATGGCGCTGACGACGTAAAACGAGGTCACCGGCACGCCGCCGTGCATCACGAAGAACAGGAAGAAGCGTGGATCAGGAAAATCATACACCAGCGCCGGGGTGAGCAGTCCCTGGAGCGTGCCCGCGATGCCAAAGAAATACACGATCTCACACCAAAACTGCCTTCGCGTCCAAAGCGCCAGCCCGCCGGCGATGGCAGCAATGTCACAGTATTGCAACGGCAGCATCGTCTGCGCCGTGAGCGATCCGCACCAGCCATGCACCACCAGCCCGACGGGATACAGCGCGAGGAGCATCGTGCCGAGCACCCGCTCCGCGTGACTGGCGAAGGGGGTGCGTGCCAGCACGAGCATGAGCACCATCACCACCGCGACGATGGCGAGGACGATCTGATGCGAGGTTCCCCAAGGATGAAAAGCAGGCGCGGCGGGCGGCATGGGCCGGAGGATACGCGGCTCTTGCGTGTGTCAGGCGCTTTGTGCGAGAGTCTGTGTATGGCGGAAATCACCAAGCATCAGGCGGGCAGCGCGGCAGCAGGTCTCGGCGGAGGCTGTGCGGCGTTGTTTGGATCGATCTTCATCTTCGCCGGGCTGGCCATCGGACTGTTTCTCTACTTTCCTGCCATCCTCGACTGGTGGAAAGTGCGCTCGTGGGAAGAGGTTCCCTGCCGCATCGAGTCCGCAGACGTGCGTGTGGCCCACGGTGAGGACAGCACGACCTACGAGGCACAGGCGGCCTACCTTTATCAGTATGGCGGTCAGAGCTTCCGCGGCGAGCGTGTGGGCCTGATGAGCGGCAGCGATAACTTCGGCGACTTCCAGCAGCGTCGTGCCGACGAGCTGCGCACGGCTCGTGACGAGCAACGCACGATGCGCTGCTTCGTGAACCCGCAGAATCCTTCCGAGTCCGTTTTGTTTCCGGACTTGAGATGGGGGCTGCTGCTTTTGATGTCGCTCTTTCCCACGCTGTTTCCGCTGGCGGGAGGTTTCGTGGCCTTTGGTGGCATCGCGATGGCCCGCGAGGCTGCGGGCGTGATCGCACGGCAGCGGAAAATGCCGGACGCACCCTGGAAGTGGAAATCGGAATGGGCCGGCGAGGCCATCACGGCGAGTCGCGATGGCGTGCTGGGCCTGCTGGCGCTCGCGGGATGGATTCTGCTCGTTCAGACACCGCTCACCGCGGCAGTGATTGTAAGCGGATCGCTGGCGGAATCGCTGCAGGCGTTGTTCGCCTTCGCTCCCTCGGCGCTGGCGTTTTTCCCGCTGAAGGCCGTGATGCGTCGTTTGCGGCTGCGGCGCTCGCTTGGAAAGGTCAGCCTCGTGCCGCAAGCATGGCCGCTGCGGCCTGGTGAGGTGCTGGAAGGTCGGTTGTGCTTTTCGCATGCGCTGAGCCCCATGCTGCCGCTCGCCGTGCGCGTGCGGGCCGTTCGCAAAGTGACTCGCGGCAGCGGCAAAAACTCCTCCACGAGCGAGGAAACGCTGTGGGAGCACACGGAGACGCTCTCCGCCACCGAGGCGCAGCGTGATGACCGCGGCTGCTCGTTGCCTTTGCGCATCGAACTGACTCCAGACGCGCCCGGAACGGATGTGAAGCCGCTCATCCATGTCTCCCACGAGCGCAGCGAGAACCTCTGGACGCTGGAAGTGCTCGCCGGAGAGCACGCCACGCCTGTGAAGCTGCCACTGCCGGTTTTTGGCGAGGCCAGCTCCGAGGTCCGCGAGGCCTCGAACAGCCCGCTCGCCACCGAAATGAGCACCGAGCAGCTTCAGGCCCGTTTGCAAGCCACCGGCGTGAAGGTGGATTTCGATGCCGAGGGCATCCCGCGGAGCTTTGAATGCCCGCCGGGGCGCAACCGCGCCCTCGCCATCTTCCTGCTCTTCTTCGGCACGATCTGGTTTGGAGCGATGCTCATGATTTTCATCAACGACGCCCCCTTCCTATTCCGCGTCGTCTGGGGGCTCAGCGCCCCGGCGATCCTGCTTTTCGCGTTTTACCTGCTCATCCATCATCGCCGCGTCGATGTCGTGGAGGTGCTGCGCATCGTGAATCGCGTCGGCCCCTTTTATTCGAAGTCCGAAGCTCTGGAGCCACGCCACGTCGTGCAGTTTATCCACGACAACTACATGCGCTCCGGCAACACCCACCTCCATCGCGTTCGCGCCGAGACCACCTTCGGCAAGAAACTTACCCTCGTCGATGGCATCACCGAGGAAGCCACCGCGCAGAAGCTCAGCGAACGCCTCACACTTTGGAAGAAGGCGGCGGAGTGAGTGACGAACCATCTCATGGAGTCCAACGCGGCGGCATGTTTTGCATGCGCACGAGTTTATGACATGCTCGCCGTGTGCCGCCTCCTTCTCAGCGCCTCGAATGGCTCGATCTCTTTCGAGGTCTGGCTGTGCTTGGCATGGTGTGGACGCATGCGGCGAACACCTTTCTCACCACCGAGTTGAAGGCCACGCCCTGGTTTGAGACGCTGACTTCTTATCACGGGCTGATCGCTCCGGCGTTTTTTTGGATCGCGGGCTATGCCCGGGCGCATGTGACCCTGCATCAAACCAAGCCCGCGTGGCCGGTGGCGAAGCGCCTGCTGATCGTTTGGCTCATTGGCTACCTCATGCATGTGCCGTGGGATCACCTGCTCGATGCGCAGGCGATGCGTGCGGCGGCCACGGTGGATGTGCTGCACTGCCTTGCCGTCTCCGGTTTGATCCTGCTGGCCGTGGAAAAGCTGGGAAAGGGCAGGGAAGTGGCCGCGCTGGTGCTGCTGCTCGTGTTTGTGGGATTGGAAAAGCCCGCTCGCGACTGGCACACGGGCGTTTTGGTACTCGATCAATACTTCAGTCGTCTGCACGGCTCGCAGTTTGCGCTGTTTCCATGGGTGGGCTTTGGGTTGGCAGGCTTCATCACCCGACGAGCCTGGGATGGATGCCCGAACCGCTCCGCGATGGCCGTGATGCTCGCCGGGGCAATGTTGACGTGGGAGCTGTCGAGGCTGCCTTGGCAGGATGGGCTGCTGGGGTTCTTTCTGGAACGCCTCGGCTGGGTCATGATGGTGGCGGTGCTCGTCGCCTTAGTGGCGGGTTTCGTGAGCCGTTTCACTGGCTGGCTGCGACTCGCGGGGCGTGAGTCGCTGCTGCTCTATGTCGTCCACCTCATGCTCATCCACTCGGTTCCGCTGCCACGGCTGCCCTTGCAGCATCTCATTGGCCCCACGCAGTCGGTGGGCGGCGTCCTCGGCCTCTTCGCCGGCCTTTTCGCGGTCTCATGGCTTCTCGGAGCGTGGAATGAGCGGAGGAAGAGGGCTGCGAAAGCTTTTGCGCGAGATCGCAGGTAACCTCCCGCGGTCACGGAGTGCGTCCGGCGACGCGGTAGAAGGCGGCGAGGTAGTTTTTCACCATCGAGTCGAGGGAGAACTTCTCCTGGGCGGCTTGGCGGGCCTTTTGGGAGACCTTTTCGAGCAGGCCGGGGGCTTGAATCAAGGAGGCAATCTTTTGGGCCAGGTCGGCAGCGGTGTCGATTTGGGTCAAAAAACCGCTGACGCTGTCTTCGATGACTTCGGCGGCTCCACAGGCTGCATGGGCCAGGGCGGGCACGCCGCTGGCCATGGCCTCGAGGAGGGCGTTGGCGAGTCCCTCATGCGAGGAGGGCATGGCGAGGAGGGCCATGGCCTGATAAAAAGGCGCGGGTTCGGCCTGATGACCCTTCAAGTGGATGCGTGAGGCCACAGGGCTTTGCCGGGCGAGCTGGTGGACGTTTTCACGCTCGGGGCCGCTATCGCCGAGAATCATGAGGTGGAGTCGTGGGTGGTCCTTGGCGAGGCTTTCGAAGGCTTCGATGAGCAGAGGATAGCGTTTGGTGGCGATGAACCGGCCGACGGCGCCGATGACGAGGGCGTCCGCAGGCAGGCCACAGGTCGCTTTCGCCTGTTGGCGGTCCGACGTGGGCCGGAACCGCTGGCAATCGACGCCATTGAGGATGCTGATCATTTTTTCGGAGGGAAGACCGTGGGCGATAAGGTCCTGGCGCAGGCCGTCCGAGACCGTGTGAACGAGCTGGCATCGGCGGTAAAGACGGCGGCGCTGCTGGAGGCGCTTGGGATGCAGCCCCTCTCCCTGGAGGGCACCATGCTCGCCATGGAAGATGGGGATCCGCCATAGGGTGGGCAACAGGCGGCGGGCGGTGTCAGCGTAGATCAAGGGGCCCAAATTGTGCGTGTGGATGACGTCGGGACGAAGCCGGTGCAGAGCAAACGCCAGACGCCAGCAGGCTCTCCAATCCCATCCGGGCCTCCGGCCGAGTGCCTGCACATGGACGCCAGATCTCAATCGGGCGGCAAAAGCCCCCGCCTCTTCCAAGCAGAGGAATGTCGTGCGGGTTGCGGGCTCCGGAAGCCCATTGGAAAGGTTCACAACCCCGTTTTCCATGCCTCCAGGCTGCAAGGAGAAGACAATCTGGGCGATCTGCAAAGGAGGGGCTGAGGACATTGCGAAATGGAATCTGGCTCGCTACAAGGTGATGTCGCCCCGGCAGGCGCTCGAATCAACTACGGGCGGATGTCGATGCGCAACATTGACATTCCGCTTTCAAGGGACAGCATCCACGTCCCCCGGATTCAGACGCGCCCCCACTTTCATGAAGGAGATTCTTGTTCGTTTTGTCACCATTCATCCCATGAACGACCACCCGATTCTGGGCTGGGCGCTGGGGGTTATCTGGCTGGTGATGGTTGCCAACTGCGTGGCAAGCATCCGGCAGCAGCCTATCGAGATCAAATCACGGCTCGTGTGGATGCTCATCGTGGCCTTGGTGCCGATTTTTGGCATGGCAGCCTACCTTGGCTACTGCCTCCTGAAGGCGGACTATACGTTCCTGAAATTCGTTCTTGGCCCCCCCAAACGTCTCCAAGAAGCTTCCGGTGCCAATTTGAAGCTCCCGCCCAAGAAGTGATCCCTCCCACATGAATTCCCCGCAAAAAAAGAGCTTCGATATATCTGCGCTTGTTTCGCAAGCGCTTAAGTATATTCGCCATGGTCGGCTGATGGTGATCATGGCCTGCTTGGGCCTGCTTTCAGGACTCGTTTATTATGTGTATTCGACTCCCTTGTATGAGGCGAAGTCACTGGTTTACGTCCGTGGCCATGGAAGCCCGGTGCAGGCACGGGATGTTCCGGAGACCATGGAGGCAACGGGATTGAACCGCGCCATCATGGAAGAATTCAGTTCGAAGCGAAATATCATCGAGGCGGCCAAAAAGATGGGGTTGGTGCAAAGCGATGCAACGTGGGCGCAGGTCGTCGAGGTGGTGCCCTACGTGAGCGTGGACACCGTGGACACCAGCCATTTGGAGGTGTCCATTCAAGCCCGCACCCCCGAGGCTGTGCGGGAGTTTACGGCTGCGCTGGTGGAGGAGTTTCGTCGTCAGCAGGAGGCCGCCTGGCATCAGTATCGAGACGAGGCGCTAAACCGCTATGCGGACGAGCTCAAAGCCTTGCAAGAGAAGGCGAGCGCCGGACTCAAGAGGCTTGCCGCCTTCGAACGGGAGGAAAAAATTGCGGAATCCGTGATTCAGCAAACGCGTTTGAACGAATTACCCAAGGACTTGGTCGTGACGCGGGAGTTGCTGCAGCGCATGGATGTGCTGGGGAAAAAGCTGGCGGAGTTTTCTGGGGAAGCCGGGGTTGCCTCCACAACTCCTCCGGCGATGGAAAAGGTGCTTGAGGAATTGTCACTGCTATCGACCTTCGAAAAAGAGCGTGATATCAAGATTGGCGAAGTCATTCGCCGCCCCACAGCTGGAGGTAGCGCACCCCTCATGGCCACTGGACCAACAGCCAAGGTGGCTGCTGAAGTTGTTGTGCAGCCCGGAATGGTCGATCCCTTGGAGCCTTGGCAGAAGTTGGAAAAAGAAAGGCGTATTCTCCAGGACCGCCAGCGGGAACTCTCCAAGCAGTATCTCCCCGGGCATGCGTTGATGAAGGAAGTGGCCGATGATCTGGAGTCCAATGAGAGATCTCTTCGGGCGGAACTCGGCGTTTTACGCCAACGATTTGAGCTCGAGCATGAGCACTTTAAGCTCAAGCTCGCGACGTTGGAGGCGCAGGTTGCGAATTACCACAAGGTGAACGAGGAGTTTAGCCAGCACTCCCAAGCATACGCGGACATCGAAAAGGAGAAGGCGTTGTGGGACAAAGCCCGCGAGCATTTGGCAGAAAAACTGGCGGTGGTGACATTCGCAGAGAACCGCAACTGGGTGGAAATGCGATTCAAAGGACACACAACACTCCGTGACGAAATCCCGGTTTCTCCTAACAAATCCAAGCTTTTGATGCTGTCGATCCTGTTGGCGCTCGGGGGGGCGTTGGGTGTGCCAACTCTTGTGAATCTCGCGGACGCCAGCGCATCAACCCTACAGCAACTCGAAGAAGTGACCGGCGTGAAAGGCATTGGAATCGTTCCCCGCACACCTCGTGAGATCATTGAGGACGTCTGCCGTTCTCCTGCGCTCGACGCCAAGGTTCCGAATTACTTGTTGGAAAGTTTTCGCCTCATTCGAAGCCATTTACTCTTGTCGCCAGGGAAAAACGGTAAAACTCAGGTTGTAATGGTAACGAGCGCACGTCCCTCTGAAGGCAAGACGACATTAGCGGCCAACATTGCATGGGCGTTCCAATCAATGGGCGGCAAGACCCTCCTGATCGACTGTGACTTGCGACGTGGACGTCTTCATAGTCTGACTGGAATCGCCAACGAGCCTGGAATGACCCGGTTGCTCAAGGGCGAATGCACGGTGGAAGAAGCGGTTAAAAAAACCTCCGTACCATTGCTAGACATCGTTCCAAGGGGGCCAGTGATGATCGGGACCACCGACTTGCTCGTTCAGCGAGTCTTCGCAGAGTTGCTCGAAACCTTCCGGAGCGAGTATGACCATATCGTTGTAGATACACCGCCTGTTCTAGGTTTGAGCGAAACGACAGCGCTCCAGCGAGCCGTGGATGGGGTTCTATTTGTCGTTCGGGCTGAAAAGACGGCTAGAAAAGACGTGGTCGATGCAATGACGCTGTTGCGTAAGGCCGGAGCGCATCTATTTGGACTAGTATTAAGCGATCTAGATTTGAATCGAGTCAGTAATTATTATAACTACTACTATTACTCCCCTTCCTACTACGAAGACCTCGAACCTTCGAGCGGCGATTCTTTAGAAGCATTGAACTCAAGTGCTAAATAAGCGAAGTTGTAGCTGAAATTATACTAAAAGTGGTGAACTGGACATCCCGATCAAAGTTCTTCTGGCAAATTACCACCCAAATTACCTAATCCGAAAGTCTGGAACAGAACCTGCTGTTAACAACTTGTGCTTGCATGTGGCCAAACCTAACGTGTATATTTCTGTCCCAATGCGTCCTCATCTACTTTTTCTGATTTTTGCCGCCTACGGCCTCGCATCTGAGGCTGCGGAGGTTGGGCGTGCGATCCCTCCCGCCTCTTCTGAAGGTTCGAAAACCACCAAAAGCGGTCCGCCGATTGCAAAGGACGCGACAGCCCTCGGCAGAGAGTCTGACACGTTGGCAATGCCTGACTGGAATGATACTTTGATTCGCGGTGATGTTATGCTGCTTCCCGCAGTGTCCCAGAATCAAGGGGGGTATTTTCCCACACAGAACGATATTGAGTTTTTGGGCGACAGAGACTATCCGCGTCGAGGATTTGAAGAGCAGGGGCCGGATGCAGTGATGCAAAATGCCTCCGGGATCTTCCCATACCAGTCCGGTGAACAGAATTTTTATACTAGGAATGCGGGACTGTTCCGCCCTGTCAATCAAGCTCTCGGAGTGTTTGCGACTCAGCAAGCGATCACTTATGAGCCAGAAGTTTTTCCCGGGTTTGCTGTTTCATTAGACAGCACATGGCCAAACATTTTCACAAGGACCTTCGATCCGAACAAGGCCCATGTCAAAGCGGGGCCTTTGGCATTTGACCTTCTTTGGATTGGCGCAGGCCTCGTCTGGAGTGATTTCAAAGCTCCCAATAATAATTTTCCAACGGGTCAAGGAGACGGAGTTGCGGGGTATATTGATCTGGCGATGCGAGGTTACTTGCGGGTAACGGATTCGTTCTATTTCTCGTGGGCCGCAAATCTAATCTATCTGCCGTGGTCGAACGAACTCGCGCTACGCACAATGAGCGGGGCATGGCCTCAGATGGGCATGGAGTTCTTTTATCAAAAACGCGTCGCTGGCTGGGACATCTATTTGGCGGACGAATTCTTCGCTCGCCCGGGTTTGGATATGTTTGCCGATTTGGATTTGCGCGGTCAGGACCGTGCGGGAAGATACATGTTTGGCTACTATGGTCGGACCAACCGCACAAGTTTCTACGACTCTAATAACGTTTTTTTTGTGAATCAAGCTACTGCCCAAGCGACCCGGATGCTCCCTGGCACTGATTGGCGCCTTTGGCTCAAATATCAACACCTCGACTTTTGGCGGGGTTGGGGTTTCAATAACTACCAAATTAGAGACACTTGGGAGGCTGCGATTGGGTATGAAGGTAACGCCATCCCATTCGCCCCTCGACTTGCTTACATCCTTACTGCTTTAAGGGGATATGACCTGTTGATGCATCAGGTCCAGTTGCAGTTCCAAGGGCGTCTATCTGAAAATGTCACGCTCCATTCGATGATTGGGTATTATTGGAGTAGCGGCTTTCATCCGTCCCGCGATGATCTCGTTTGGTCCATCAACTTGGATCATCGCTTTTGCACAAACGGATTGCATGGAGTGCAGGTTGGACAACAATTGTTGACCGATTCGTTTTCACCAGAATCATCTATCGCCTCCTATTATCGTTATTTTGTAAAGTATCAGGTGGCCAAGCGTCTCAATATTTCCAGTTACGCCCAATATTCCCGTGGGGACAGGGTTGTGGCTGCAAACCCTGGTTTCATCAATCGTCCCGACTTTGATAATTATCTTGTTGGCACCAGTCTTGAATTTCAGTTGTTCGACTATACGCGTCTCGTTTGGATGTCCGCCTTCGAGCGAAGCGATGGGGACACTGGCTTCCCGCGAACTGATCGCTGGATTCACAGACTCCAAGTGGTGCAGCAACTAGCTTCCAGGCTCACAATGGACTGCGGATATCAATTCGAGACATTCAGCGCCAACCCGGGCTTTACGGAGCACATGATCAACTTCAACATCCGACGTTATTTCTAATTATAGAAGAAGGCTTTGCCTCATAAACCTGAACCCTGTTAACTGCTATCTATGAACACATCGAAACAAAACATTGGCATCTCTGGGATCAGCCTCGTGGCAATCCTGTCATTAGGCATGCTGCTGCCCACGTCCGTGGAAGCGCAGTCGAAGCAACCCAAGCAACCCCTTGACCCTGTGCAGCCCTCGGCCAAGGAAACGAACATGGACGTTCCGACCAGCTTCCATAAATACTTCGGACAACGGATCAACAACTGGCGCGATACAGAACGCTTCATTGCGAAAACAGACTTGGATGCCGATTTGAACTATGATGGTGTCATTAACAACAACGACCCGCAAGATGGAGGCGCTTTTGAGGCCACCCCTCCTGGACTTCAGGTTGGTGTTGGTGAACTGACCAAAGTCATTGTGCGTGTGATCCCTTATCGCGTCGATTTTGACGGTGAGGTTGTGGTGACATTGGAACTTGCTGGCATTAACCGTTCCAATTCAAAGGGGGAATTTGGTTCGTTCGACGAAGAAAAAGCTTCCACTGGTCGTGTGCGGGTGTGGCGTGACGCGAGTTGCAAAACACTCCTTCTTGATTCCGCTGATCCCCAGCGTCGCTATGTCGAGTTCGCAACGCAGTATCGAGTTTACCCATACAACTTGCCCAACGAATTGCCGCGCTCTGTTTATGTCGAGGGGGTTAAGCCTTCGGACCAATACGTTGGTGACATTCGACTTCTGTTGACTTGCTCGCACAGGGCGCCTGGTGCTTCCCCAGAAAATTTCGCCGAAAGTCGCAAGACTTTGCTCAAGACTTTCCGCACTTCCTTCGACCACATTTTGTTTTCAGTGCTCCCGAAGCCGTTGCCAAAAGAGTTCATCAACAACAATGCGGAGCATAATTGGTTGAAGGCGAACTCGGGCAAGTAATCAGGCCTGTTCTACGTTTCTAATTATTGAGGGCGGTTCGATTTGAGCCGCCCTCAAAGTTTCTTACCAGACCATTGCTAATGTCTCCGTCTTTTTCGACATATCTGCGTTCCCTTGTCATCGGGGGGGTCATTTCTGCCCAATTCGCGTGCAGCGGTAATCACTCAGATGGTGATTTGCCCCCCCCTCGAGTTCCAATTGTTGCCGTCAAAGCAGGCAAAACCGAGCCAACTTTCAACGCGGGGGACTCTTTGGAGCTTTTGGTTGAAGAAGACGCGTCTTTCAATGGAACCTTCGAGGTTCGTGAAGGAGGGTATGTGTTAATTCCCAAAGTTGGACGGGTTTTGGTCGCGGGTCTGACGCGAGATGTCGCCGAGACTCGTGTGAGAGAGACACTGCAACGGTTGCAATTGAAGCAGGCCACTGTGTTTGTCGAGCATCGCCCCAATCTTGTTAAGGGGCAATCTGGCCTCCTTTCTCCTGGTTCTCCGAGGATCTCGGTTTTCCTTACGGGGGCCGTTGCAAGGCCTGGCCAACATGTGGTTCCGCTCGCAGCGGACGGTCGGGCACCCGGAGTCTTGGAGGCTCTGCTGATGGCAGGTGGGCTTGCCAAGTTTGGTGATGAGTCGAAAGTTCGAATCATGCGCTTGGCAGAAGGTGGACGTCGTCAGCCCATGATCGTGGATGTTCGTCAGATTCGCGATGGTTTGGCTGCTGATGTTCCACTGGGTGAAGGAGACATTGTTCAAGTGCCTGAGAAAATCTTTGGATTTTGACTGAGAGTCCTTCCAACAACCGGTGAATCGAAGTTGTCTAGTGTTGGATGCTGGTCAAATTTGGTAGTGATGACTCGATCCTCACCAGTTGGCCGACATCTCATACTAACAGGCTTTAGGTTCATACTCGATGCGATTTTGGTTCCATTGAGCATGATCGTTGGAGCAGTTTGGCGATTCGGTTCCCTGTATTCAGAAAAGCTGCAGATGTACGCTCCGGCTGTGGTGGTTGCCGCGCTGGTGCTGCCGAGTCTCGCTTACATCGGAGGGTTGTATTCACCAAGCTTGCCTCGGCTTGAATCGTGGGCAAAAGTTCGTTGGTTCTTTTTTAGTCTGGCTGCCACCGTCATGGTGTTGCTTGGCATGGGGTCCGTCACCTTGGAAGCCCGCGTTGGTCGGGGTGTCTTGTTTTATGGCATGCTGGTGCTGAGCGTTCTTTATGCCGGACATCATTTCCTCCTTCCGAGGCGGTTCAGGATGCCCCGGCTTCGCGCGGCATGCCTGGTCTCCAGCGCGGACGATGCGATGGCCGCAGAGATTCTGGCTCATAGCAGTCCACAGATTCAAGTAGTGGGGGTGGTTGTGGTTGGTGATTCCGTTGCTGCCACGGGAAAGCTTCCTGTCTTGGGGAAATTCGAAGGATTGGAAGGAACCGTTCTACCCCCGGTTGTGAACACGATCTTGGTGCGCGATCAGCATTTAGTGATGCCTAGCCTCACCAGTGTTCTTCGCCGTTGGCGGTATCAGGGCATCGAGATCATGTCCTTGGCTGACGTGTGTGAGATGGTCTTGCAGGCGGTTCCGCTGCCCCTGGTCACGGAAAGTTGGCTCTTCAGGGCTTCCAACCAGTCCGGGATGCTTTATATCAAAAAGCTGAAGCGCTTGTTTGACATCACAATTGCCCTCCTGCTTCTCGTCTTGCTGGGGCCCGTGCTGCTGCTGGGCATGTTGGCGGTCCGATTGTCATCCCCCGGGCCTGTGTTTTTCAGGCAGACCCGGTTGGGCAGGCTGGGGCGTGAGTTCGTGATCTTCAAGCTGCGCAGCATGCGTGTGGACGCGGAAAAAAACGGCCCGCAATGGTCCGCAGGCAAAAAAGACGACCGTGTGTTCCCTGTTGGAAACCTGCTGCGTAAATACCGCGTGGATGAAATTCCCCAACTGGTCAACATTCTCCGCGGGGACATGTCCTTCGTCGGCCCGCGGCCCGAGCGGCCCGAGTTTATAGATCAACTTGAAAAGGAGATCCCGTTCTATCGTGAACGCCTGCTCGTGCAACCGGGCCTTACCGGTTGGGCTCAGGTGAAATACCCCTATGGGTCCAATGTGGAGGATGCCTGGCGCAAGCATGAGTTCGATCTGTATTACATCAAGCACATGAGCGTGCTTTTGGACTTTTTCGTCTTGCTGGAGACCACGCGCACGGTGCTCATTGGCGGCAATCGAAAGCCTGACGCCTTGATCAAGGCCATGCATCAGTGGAAAAAGCTCGGCCCGGCGGACAACGCGGAACTACAGCCAGCCCTCACCATGATCTTTCGTCGAAAACGTGGACACGGAAAGTTGGGTTAGTTGTTATGGATGGCGTTTTCGAAGGCCACAGGGGATTGGAAGCCCAGAGCGCTGTGGAGCCGCACAGGGTTGTAGAAGGTT
>Ga0154020_10007113_pt1 | contig 13088 bp, 9 predicted proteins | sample Klosneuvirus_201_FD_109709 | JGI IMG/M metagenome (GOLD analysis project Ga0154020, IMG submission 109709) | Active sludge microbial communities from wastewater, Klosterneuburg, Austria - Klosneuvirus_20160825_MG | ecosystem: Engineered > WWTP > Aerobic digester > Activated sludge | place... | reverse complement strand
GCAAGGTTGCTGTACAGTGCGCCATAACCATGATAATAAGAATTATTGGATGATGTATGCAAAGCACTTTCTAACCAACGGAGCGCTTCGGGGTATTGTTCCATTTCCATCTGCACCCAGCCGATACCGGTTTTTGCCTGAATGATGGTAAGTGTATCTTTTTGAATTTGGGCTTCTTTTAAAACAAGATAAAGCTGGCGTAATGCATCGGTATAGCGATTGCCCCGGTCTAATATTTTGGCTTTAAAAAATAGCATATCCAGATATTGTCTTTTATTTACAGCATTGTTTTCATACCTGCTTAAAATACCGTTGATGATAAATAGGGCGCTATCTACATGATTTTCCCTGATGTAATAATTAGCTTTTATGAATTCTACATTTTCTTTTTCCTGTTTTAGTTGAGAAACAGCAGCTATAGAATCGGCCATAAGGAGATAGGGTAGCAGCGTATCAGGGTTTATGGATTGGTTTGAAAGCTGCATGATAAGCCTTATTTTTTCGGATGCGGGTAAGGTTTGTGACAATTTAATGCGCAAACTATCAGCCAGCCTGGTTTGGCCGTTCGAGCCCTCCGTACCACAAAGCAATACAAGGAGGAAAAGTAATAATTTATTAGCCTTCATATAAATTGCTACTATCTTTTTTATAATTGCTAATTCGTTAAAAAATTATTGACTTCAATACTACTACTACAAATTTGGTATTCGGGATATTCATTTAAAAATTGAATTTTACATGGTTGCATTTTCAATTATTATATACCAACTTTATCTGTAAGTTATCTACTATTTCGTAATTACAAACCATATCAATGATTTATCATGAACAAATTTTTACTTATTCGTTTAGCTGTAATGCTGTAACAACATTTGGGCTCACCCGGTAAATTTAAAAATGAAAGCCTGTAACGGAAAGTTGTATGGTCCTACAAGTTGTGGGTATATTTCAGGTTTCAGAAATGTTTTTATTATAACCTGGCGGGTATATTATTGAATCATCAAAGAGGAAGTTTAAAATAATATTTCAAATCCGTGCTTTGCTGCCCAGGTTTTCCGGGCAGCTTTTTTTTGTTCATCACTTACAGCAATTCTTCATCCTTTTCCCACCATTGATTGCGTCGGTATCTCTCCGTGAGACCTTGCCGCTGCCTGGCTTATTGGCCAGTAGCATATAAGTATTCCTTGCTACAAACACACATTTGCATTCTATTTAAAGATTCAAAATTCTTTATGCACTGGAAAAATATTTTCTATTGTGGCGTTCCCTGCGGGCCGGGCTTTCCATTCCAATCTTTTTATTCCTGCGTCATAAAAAGGATTTCCATTTCAATCCCTAACGCTATAAATGCAGCACTCCGCTGAAGATTTCTCGGTATTCCTCCATGAAACCTTGCCACTGCCTGGCCTCCCGGCCAGCAGTATAAATTACGTACTATAAATTATGTATATGCCGGCACATCATACTAATATATTTTTGGTTCATTAATTTCAAAAATAAAATTAAAAATTATGAACCGGATTCAAAATATCCCCAGGCCTTATCTTTTATTAACTGTTTTTATTTTTCTTTTAGGGTCATGTAAAAAAGATGACAAACCCAATAATAATAATAATGATGTTTTTCCAACCCCCATTAGTAATTTCGTATCGCAGGGTATGGTAGATTCTTTACGGGCAGTCGGCGCAAATGTTTACTCCGGCACTACACCGCCAATTGTAAATGGGATTTATTTTATGCACCCCGATAGCTGCACATTTGATAACTCACCTGGAAACTTTACCGGCACAATATTTTCAGATTATAAATTTAAATTTTCGAACCAGGATAACAGTTTGTACACCCTTTTGGTAGAACAGAAAGCCATTCCTTCTGGTACGCTTAGCTCAACCCCGGTATCTATCCATATTTCAGGAGCAGGCAATCAATTTTCTATCTTCCTTTTAAGAACGGTTACACCCACTGGAATTACCGTAGAGCAATATAATATTTTGAGTGGTACTTTAACGTCGAATGGGATACAAGGCCTTCAAAATATTTTGTATGTGAGAAGCAAAGGCAGCGATCCGGGTAATATTTATCCTCCTGCCGGAACTATCCGATTATTTGTAAACGGCGCTCCGGGGTTGGCTGCAAATACGAGTACCTTTTAATTTGTATATTTTTAAATACAGCAGGAAAGTGAAAAATATTTTGATGTTACTGCTGGCTTTTCTTTTGTAATTTTTTTGCCAGTATGATAGAATGATTCAATGAGTTTATATTTTTCCAATCGCCATGCGATATGATAATGTATTTTGGGTGAGCATATTTTATTTTTATTTTTCTTAAAGTGCTTGCGTATGCTGTTGTATTTCCATCGCCCAGGTAACCCAGGTCTTCTGCATCTGCAGCTTTTACCAGGCAACCGGCATAGAGTATTTTTTGATGGTTAAACCAAATTACAATATTATCTGCTGAATGGCCCTGCCCGGGATAATAGGTCTCAAAAGAATATTTACCTACATGGAAGGTAGTATCATGATAAATTAAATATTCAGCTCTATTCTTATTATTGAGTTTACATAACTCATCAGTAAATGAAGTTGTATAGGTGTTAATTCCCTTATTCTTATAATATGCTAAGCCGGCTGTTTTGTCGCTATGCCAATGGGTTGCAATACACATAACGACCACTTTATGATGTTTTATTTTTATACTGTCAAGTAAGGGTTGAAATTGAGTAGTATCCCAGGGCGTGTCAAGCATTACAACGCCATTGTTGGTAACGATATACATTCCATTTGCAGGCACTTGACTGTCTTGATAGGTATTGTATGTAGTATAAACATAAAAATCACCAGTAACATGTGTGATTTTTAGTTTTTCATGTATATCCTGTCCAAAAATATTTGAAAATAATAAAAAACATGTGAGAGCCAATATAATTTTTCGCATTTTATTTATTCAACAGTTTATGAAATAATTAAAATTACTGATACAGGGTTACAATTTATTTTTACTGAACCGTATTTCACTTATGCCAATTGCTTTTAATTAAAACATTCATTTTATTACAACTTAAATTAAAAAAAGCCGGCAAATAACCGGCTTACATATTTGTATAAAAATATTATTGTACAATTTTCTTTTTTAACCCTGCATCAATGGCATCTAAAAATGCTTCGGTATTCAAATAATCTTTTCCTTCCTGTATCTTATTACCATGAATACATACTGCCAGGTCCTTGGTCATTTTACCTGATTCTACAGTTTCGATGCATACATCTTCTAATGCTTTACAAAAATCAATCAGAGGTTGATTGTTGTCTAACTTTCCCCTAAATGCCAGGCCTCTTGTCCATGCAAAAATAGAAGCAATCGGGTTGGTGCTGGTGGGTTTACCTTGCTGGTGATTGCGGTAATGGCGTGTTACCGTACCATGGGCCGCTTCAGCTTCCATGGTTTTACCATCTGGTGTAACTAATACAGATGTCATCAATCCCAGTGAACCAAAGCCCTGTGCAATGGTATCGCTTTGTACATCACCATCATAATTTTTACAAGCCCATACAAAATTGCCATTCCATTTTAAGGCACTGGCTACCATGTCATCAATTAAGCGGTGTTCATATACGATTCCTGCATTGTTAAATACTTCTTTAAATTCTTGATATACTTCTTCAAAAATATCTTTAAAGCGACCATCATATTTTTTTAAAATGGTGTTTTTGGTTGATAAATAAAGCGGCCATTTTTTACTGAGCGCCATATTGAAGCAACTCCTGGCAAAACCATAAATACTTTCATCAGTATTATACATAGAAAGTGCGACACCATCTCCTTTAAAATCGTACACTTCAAAAACCTGGGCGGCACCGCCATCTTCAGGTGTAAAGGTCATGGTTAATTTTCCTTTTCCTTTTATTACGGTATCGGTAGCCCGGTATTGGTCGCCAAAAGCATGACGGCCTACAATGATGGGCGCATCCCAGTTTGTTACCAGCCGGGGAATATTTTTTATTACAATGGGTTCCCTGAAAACGGTACCATCTAAAATATTACGGATGGTTCCATTGGGGCTCTTCCACATTTGTTTTAAAGAAAATTCTTTTACCCGGGCTTCATCGGGGGTAATGGTAGCACACTTAATACCTACACCATGTTTTTTAATGGCGTTTGCGGCGTCAATGGTTACCTGGTCGTTGGTTGCATCCCTGTGTTCAATACCCAGGTCGTAATATTCAATGGGTAATTCTAAGTAGGGGAGTATAAGTTTGTCTTTTATAAAACTCCAGATGATCCTTGTCATCTCGTCTCCATCTAATTCTACTACCGGGTTAGCGACTTTAATTTTTGCCATATTTGTTTTAGTTTCTGAAATTTAAAATTGAAATATAAAATAATTTGTTTTATAAACTTGAACTTTTCTTGAGTTGCCCATCACCGGTAAACATACCCATATTAGCGATGATCTCATTTCCAAATTCGCTGGTTTTAAGTAAGGTAGCACCTGTCATTAAATTGTAAAAATCAATGGTTACGGTTTTGCGCATGATGGTTGCCTGTAATGCGGTCGTAATCATTTCGGCGGCTTCTTTCCATCCAATATAGGTGAGTAGCATACAACCGCTTAATATTACTGAAGATGGGTTCATGCTATTGGTACCAGCAAATTTTGGAGCAGTGCCATGTGTAGCTTCAAATACGGCATATCCTGTTTTATAGTTTATGTTAGCACCTGGTGCAATACCAATGCCGCCTACTTCGGCAGCTAGTGCATCTGAAATATAATCCCCATTCAGGTTGAGAGTTGCCACTACTGAAAAATCTTGCGGAGCAATTAATATTTGTTGTAAAAAGTTATCGGCAATCATATCTTTCACTAACAGTTTGCCGGAGCTTAACGCTTGTCTTTGTACTTCATTGGCATGGGCTTCTCCTTTTTCTTTTTTCAGATCATCCCACTCATCCCAGGTAAATGTGGATTCAGCAAATTCCTGGCGTGCCACTTCGTAACCCCAGGTTTTAAACCCACCTTCGGTAAATTTCATAATATTGCCTTTATGCACCAGGGTTACAGAGGGTAGTTTATTTTCTAATGCATATTCTATGGCAGAGCGAACCAATCTTTTACTTCCCTGATTAGATACCGGTTTTACCCCATAGCTTGAATCGCCGGGAAACCGGATATTTTTTACACCCATTTCTTCTATTAAAAATTTCTCAAACTTTTGCGCTTCCGCACTGCCTGCTTTCCATTCGATACCGGCATAAATATCTTCGGTATTTTCTCTAAATATTACCATATCCACCTGTTCGGGATGTACAACAGGAGAGGGGACTCCCTTAAACCATTTTACCGGCCTTACGCAGGCATACAAATCAAGGTCTTGTCGCATGGCCACATTGAGCGAACGAATGCCGCCCCCAATAGGAGTAGTGAGAGGCCCTTTGATAGAAACAATATAATCTTTAGCAGTTTGTAAAGTTTCTGCAGGTAGCCATTCGCCGGTTTGTTTAAATGCTTTTTCACCCGCCAGCATTTCTTTCCATTCAATTTTTCGCTCATCAGCATATGTTTTTTCTACGGCGGTATTAAATACTTTTTCTGCCACCTTCCAAATTTCCGGGCCAATGCCATCTCCTTCTATAAACGGTATGATGGGGTTATTAGGTACTATTAACTTACCGTCTTTTCCCATTGTTATCTTTTTGGCCATAATATTTTTTTTTGGTACCGGCTGGGTTAAAACCATCTTTTATGTTTTCCAGTTTTTTGGAAAAAGCTGGTAACATAACCGGTTAGTATAGGTTTAAAGAGCCGCAAAAGTACAAATTCATTTTCCCAAATAAAAACACTTTTAAATAACAATGAAAGTATTTTGCTTTCCCGCTTCTTTAAAAAAAATAACCCCCAAAGAATTGGGGGTTATTATGACAACTAATTGAACCTAATCAATTAGTAAGTTCGCCGAACCCTGAAATTAGAGTTGACAGTATAAGTTGTAGAGGTAGTGTTGCCTGTAAATGTTCCGGTAAAGTTACCTGCTATAAAGCTACCAATAGCTCCCAGTTCTGTAATATTAACATTTATTAAACCTACGGGGGTGAGTTGTTCGCCAATAGTAGTAGGTGGTAAAAATTTCACCAGGTTTTGCATACTATTTAGGGCAATATTCGCTTTTACAAAAACTAAGTTTACTTCGTAATTATTTGCAATACTATGTCCGGTAATTCCAATATCAGCATTATTGGTTCCATTATAGGCTACATGTTCTGCTAAAGTATCAGCAGGTGCCGTAAGGTTATATGTGGTACCATTAATATTCATATTCCAATATTGTTGGGTAGATACCCCACAGGCTTGCATGGTTGCCATATTATTTCCGCCGGCATGAATGTTTACGGTAATAGGCAGGCTCTGTGCCCCTCCGGTAATATCTTCTGCAATAAAAATTACATTTTCGGGCCCATCGCAAAGCAGGTAATGCCAAATATAATGGCCATTGGTAATGGGTATAATATTAAACCCAGACGGTGTGTGGATAAACATACGACCATTTACAACGGCTGTATTGTTGCAATCGGTAACCGTACCCTCCACATTGGCCATGAGTGTTGGCGATGGAGAAATAATTATGTCGCCCAATGAAAGATCCGTAGTACCGGTGGTAATTATTTGTGTGTAAACGGGCTGCCCACAATTATGATTACTGAAAACTTCTATTTTTAATTGTGAGTTTGCAAATACAGCACCTGAAACATAGCCTGAAGAATCTGTGTAACCATAAGAAGACATTTGTGGGTTACTTACTACACTTATTTTTACCCAAGCATGAGGTACAGCTTCGCCTGATGTATTTTTGATCGTCATACTCAGGTGAATATAGTTTGCAGGCACATCGCAATTCCAAAATGAAAAATGGCTTACTTCACCTACATATTCATTACCTGTTTTCATGGCGCTTCCTTCTTCTATCCACAATCCCTTCGCTTCATCAAAATGCCATAGTTTAATACTTGCCGGCGACGATGCTGAAAGCGATGGAGATAATGGAAAATGTAAAGTTGCTTTTTTACCGCTGGCTATTTGTAATTTTTCTCCGGCTGCCCCGGTAAGTTCTACAGCAGCCATACCGTATGTTGTAAGCAATTGCATTTTGTTATCGGTATTAATAGCCCTTAAATCGCCGGGCATTTCGCTATTCAATTCACGGGAGCTGGGGTCTATCCAATAAGCAGCAACCTGCAGCATGCCATTGTATGTTGCCTGTGTAGCTGCATTTACCACGCCGCCCGCCGGTATTTGTATGCTGAGGCCGGTAGTTGTATTTACAGTACCACCCGAAGCCGCATCAATAGAGCCGGCAATTGTTTTGGGTAATAACTTCATTCTGAAAAATGCCTGCTTGCCTGTTTCGGCCATAAAGGTTTTAATGGCATTAAAATATCCGGGCATGGTTACCGTTACTACGGCAGCCATTTTTGTAACCTGGGTAGCTCCAAACTCAAAATAACCAAATTGGTTGGTGCTTGTAGTAGCTGCTCCCAGCTTTACTATAGCACCCTGAACGGGCAGGTTATTTTCGTTAGTAACAAATCCTGAAGCAGCTGAAATGGTTACCTGGCTTGTGAAATCAGGTAAAACAGGCGCTGTTACCGGATCGGTGCCACTTAGGTTTTTCTGGCAGGAAAGAATGAATAAAATAATTATTACAGGAAATAAAAATTTCAAATAATTTTTAAAATGATAATGTGATTGCATGATAACGATTGTTTAATGATGGAGTGCAGTTTTTTTTATAGATGCCGGGATCATTAAAATTGTTGCCTGTAGAAAAAATTAAAATGTAAGGCTACAGTTTATCCACTCATCATCAAACTTTGCATGATATTTTTCATAAAAATGAATGGCTGGCTCATTCCAATCTAATACCTGCCATACTATACCGCTATATTTATTTTCTCTGGCAATCGTTATCAGTGTATCCATCAATTGTGTACCCAGCCCGTGGCCCCTCATGCTTTGTGTAACTACAATATCTTCCAGGTACATACGGCAACCCTTCCAGGTGCTATAGCGAATGTACCAAAGCGCAAAACCTTTTACAGCGGTTTGTCCATCTCCTGCTACTTCGGCTACAATGGCTTGCCATACCGGCTTTTCACCAAAACCAGATTCCATAAAATGATCTATGGTTACTGTAACTTCCTGTGGTGCCTTTTCATATTCAGCTAATTCTTTTATGAGATCAAACATTGCCGGGCAATCTTTTTTTTCTGCCTTTCTTATTTTTATTTGCATATCATGGGCCTTTATAATCGTATAATATTTTTACCTGGTTGTTTTGGCTAAGGTTGGTATTGATGTAATATGCCTTTCTAAATTTACCATCTATAATTTCCAGTAACGAAGTATTGGGCGGGATGGCTCCCAGGTTATCTGCTACAAAAATAATATTATTTATACCCGGTTCTAATGTTACGGTTAAGAACTGTGGTTTTTTCTTTACGGCAAACCCCTGCACAATCCATTGGTCGTTGATGCTAAGGCTAATGCTATCACCATCTTCTACGGCATCATCCCAAATGGCCAATGTGATTTGTGCTGAATTTAATTTTATACTATCTACAAGCTTCGTTTCCCTTTCTAAGGCACGGTCAGTGATCTTGATGTTTTTGGGAGGAGAGGGGATCCTGTTGGTTTGCCAAATATTTTCTTTTTTATCGGGATAATAATAAATTTTAGCCACTATAAAAGTAGATGAGATATCAGCCTTATTTGCAAAATTGATGGCAAATTTATCTTTATCAAATGCAAGGTTTAGTTTCCCGGTATTGGGTGGTACATGGCCATAATTATCTGCATAAAAGCAAAGGAGGTTCATGCCGGTATCAAGCTGTATTTCTGCTACGGGATTATGTTTGCTTAAATCTATTTTATCTAAAACTATGTTACCATTCAGCGATACTGATACTGTATCATTATCTACCCGGTTATTGTCAGTAAAATTTAAAATACCACTGGCAGAGCGTACCTGTATGCTATCCATGATACCATAGTAAACACCGGACATCCAGGGGTATAAAATTTTATCTACCGATTCACTCTTCCAGGGCTCGTTGTTTATTTTTTTTAAAACGATGAATGCTTCTTTTATGGAATCCCTTACATGCATTGCCAGGTTGCGGAACGAATCGGTATAATTTAATAAAGAGGGCATGGTTACGCCATATTTTTTTGAAGGGATCCGTGCTACCTGCAATGTTTCATGGCTCCGTTGTTTTTTATATTTAAAAATCCCATTCAACATAACCGTCCAGGCGCCAATAGAAAATGGGTTTTCTGCAATGGGTATTTTATTTCTGCCAATGGCTAAGCTGCCATCACTTTTTTTTACAAGCAGCAATTCATATACTCCCGAAAAATTACCATAACTAATTTTTAACCGGGCAGGATACAATGTATTTCTTTCTGAGTTGGCAATTTGTAAGCTTACATGAAAGGAACTATTATCGCCTGCGTCCATCTCCCAGGTTCCGGAATACAAATTCTTTTGTGCAGACGCCTGCTGATAAAAAAATAAGCATAAGAAAAAAACGCAGCCAGCTGGTATGTGAATGAACTTACTCAAAAAGTTCCAGTTTATTTTTTGGCCTCCTGTTATCCTGCCATAAAAATCCCTTTAAAAGCTTCAGCTCCATGGGAATTTGTTTTAAAGGATACAGCGCATTGTCCACATCATTGATGTATTTTATTTTATTCATCTGTTTATTTAAAAAATAGGCTTCTATTACATCGCTTTTACTCCTGTTCATGCCAATATAAGCACTGTCATCATCCTGAGGATAAAAAATACTTTCGGCAGGCGATCCTTTAATTCTTACATGATCAATATTCCCGTTTTTAAAAAATGCATTTAAAGTGCGGCCACCAATTTGGTTATACATACTATTGTTTTCTTTTCCAATCACCATACTGTTGTTAAATACCGATAAGTGCTGGGGTTGCTGATTTTTAGTAAACATATACATGGTATCGCCGCTCACCTGGTTTTTCCCATTCCAAAATATGGGGTCCTGGTACAATCTAAAGACTGAATCTTCTGTAGAATAATATAAACTGTCGCATACCGCCTGGAGCGAATCATTAAAAATGCGTACATGATGAAAGGCAAGGATATACCGGATGGTATCTGATGCAGAACCAATTTCTACTGAAGTGGTTTTATTGAGTGTATCATTTTTTATAACGGTATGTTTCCCGTTTTTATCATATTTGCGAATTCCTGAGAATAAGGTATCTGCAGCCACATACGTACTATCATTATCTTTATGAATGATCATTACGGGTTTGCGGGTTCCCAGGAATGAATTTTCTTTTTTATTCAGGTATAATAAATCACCTATGATGGTTACCTGGTTGATGCTATCCACAATTTTACCCCGGTCTTCTATTTGTGCAATCCCCAATTTTTCATTGTATGCAATATGGCCACCCGTTACAGAATAATTGCTATCACTGATAGCCGAACGGTCAAAAAACTCTGCCTGGCCTGTTTCTAAATTATAAATCCCGTTACTGGTATTTATGATAGCGCCATCTTTATTTACTATCGTAGTGGGTGCAATAAAATACGCCGATTTCATTTGCATATTATAACGAAGGCTATCGGCTTTTATATCATAATTGGGATCGGTAAGGTGTACATATTTTTTAAAATATACATCCCTGGTATCGGAATAATAAGTGGCATCGGTGCTGGTGAGTACCGTATTCCCATTCACTACTTTACCCCCATTTTTATAGGTACCAATTCCTGTAGCAACATCATACTGCAGATCATCTGTAAATAAAGTTCCTTTACCATCGGTTAAGCGCACTTTGTTTTTTAGATAAGCCATGCGAACCGGGCCAACGTAACGGAGATATTCGGAATAGGTATTTACGCTATCCGCATCATTTATGTGTACGTTGCCAAAACATTCTGCAACACCTGTAAGTTGGTTTACGGCAATACTATCTGCAGAAATTTTTGTGTTTCCCTGTTGCACTCGGGCATCTCCGGCAAGAGTGATAATGGTATTTTGATCATCTATTTGTTTTTGCCGCATGGTAAGGCCGTGTATGATCTGAATGACACGTGAAGTATCCTGCGCTGCACAAATAAGTGAATGGCCTCCCCAAAAGAAAGCGATAAAAATTAATATTTTAATATAGGGAGCAGTCAATCCGGAAATTTATTTGCTGCAAGATGCAAAAATAAATGATAACAGTTTGATAAAATCCTTAAGGGTTCACCTTTTCAATATAGTAAGGGCTGTTTAAGGTATCTGGCACTGGTACCATAATAGGTTCATTTTTTTGTTTTTTACCAAATACCGAAATGCTCACATATCTTTTTGGATGAATGCGGATATCATCAATCAGCAGGTTTAATTTATTGCCGGTTGATGCCAGGTTTTGGTAAAGGGTAGGATCGTTAATTAATTTACCCAACGTACCGTCATTGGTACTTAGTTTAGCCATCGTTTTTTGCAGATCTCCTACTGCAGCATTCAGGTTATTCATTGTTTTTTGCAAATCAATTTCCGATAAGTTAGTGGTCGTTTTATCCAGGTTGGTAACGATGTGGCTTACTTTATCATTATTACTTGCGAGGTTGCCCGTAATGCTGTTCATATTATTCATACTTTTTACCAATGGGCTGCTTTCGCTAAGTAAGGCATTGAGTTGTGCGGTAGTTTTTATAAATGAAGCGGTAATGGTATTTACGTTTTGAAGAATATCACCTATATTGTTTTTTGCCCGGGGGTCAATGATAGAATTGATATTGTGAATGGTGGTATCAAGGGTTGAGATTGCTTTTCTCACTTCATATAATACCGGATCCACTTTTTTAAGTACGTCATCAAAAATTCCTTTATTGGCTTCTGTAATGAGGGTGTCTTTATTTTTCAAAAATGAATTGGCATCCCCCAGCTTAATTTCAATATTGGTAGTTCCCAATGGGTTGGGTTTTACAATGGCAATAGAATTATTGGGTATTTGAATATCTTTGGTAATATTAAAATCTACCAATATTTCTCTCATATCTTTAGAAGGTGTAATTTTATACACGGTACCTACCTGCATACCATTAATAAAAATTGGGTTTGAATTTTGTAGTCCCTGAATATTTTCATACACCGCATACAAGGTGGTGCTTTTACTAAAAAGTTTTTTACCTTTTAAAAAACTAAATCCCAAAATCAAAAGTGTGATAGCCACTACTACAATTGCGCCAACCTTGGTTTCATTAGAAATTTTCACAGTCCAGTTTTATTTTAATAATATAATTTTAGGTACATCCATTTCATAAATAAACATATTAATAAAATGGATGTAACAACACTTTAATCAAATTATTAGCCAAAGTTATATTAATGGCTTATAATCTGATCAATTTTGTACAGTATGGGGCGATTCTAATATTTTTTTATAACGAATTACGGCTTTTGTAATTGCTTCAGCCAGTTCTTGTTGCCCTTTTTCACTATTCAGGTATTTTTCATCAGCGGGGTTATTGATAAACCCGGTTTCAATGAGTATGGCTGGCATATTTGTGGCTTGTAATACCCATATTCCTTTTTGACGCTGGCTCACGCCTAATGCAGGGCGATGTGTTTTTTCTATTTCATCATTTACCAATGTAGCCAGGCGGTCACTTTTTTCCTGGTACCGTTTAGCATAAACCTGTGCCATTACCCGGCCTTCGGGTGTATTAAAATCAAAATTATTATAAGAAGAATCTTCGCCTGCCTCAATTTCAAAATCGCCTTCTTCCCGCATAATGGCTTTTAATTTTTCACTCGTTTTGGCTGCCGCAAATATCCATACACTGGTGCCGGAGCGGGTAAGGGGCAGTTTATAATATTCATATACCGGTTCGGTAACCTGGTATGGGGTTGAAATTTTTTTTCTGTGCTTTCCTTTTCCTTTGTAGGTTATTTTGTGCCGGGTAACCGTCCTAGTACCTATTTGCCTGCGTCCTGTTTTTAGTGGCCCGGAATCTGCGTGGATGCAAAGGAACAAATCGCCTTTTACATCATTGGCAATATTGGCT
>Ga0154020_10007111_pt1 | contig 13090 bp, 14 predicted proteins | sample Klosneuvirus_201_FD_109709 | JGI IMG/M metagenome (GOLD analysis project Ga0154020, IMG submission 109709) | Active sludge microbial communities from wastewater, Klosterneuburg, Austria - Klosneuvirus_20160825_MG | ecosystem: Engineered > WWTP > Aerobic digester > Activated sludge | place... | reverse complement strand
GAAAGCGCGCTATCCCACCAAAGCGGAACTGATGAACGAAGTGGGTTTGCATTCGGGACTTTGGCACGACATCTACGCCGTGGTTGCTGATTTTGATAAGGAAACAGGCAAAAAAGTGACCCTTCAGCTGCATATCAATCCGACGGTGCGCTTTGTTTGGGTCAGTATTTTTGTGATGGTGGCAGGCGGCCTGATTGCTGTGTTTGACCGCCACCGGGGCGTGCGATCCCGGGATGTGATTGCGGCGAGCTGGGAGGCTACGGGCTCGTGATGCGGAAGATCTTCATAGCTTATAGAAAGTTGATTCCCGGAGCCATGGCCATGGCGCTCCTGATTGGTGGCAGCCAACAGGTTTGTGGAACCGAATTGGTGCCGGCCACTGGCGAGCCACAGGAATTTATTGATATCGCCAAAGACCTGCGCTGTCCTACCTGTACCGGTTTAAGTGTCCTTGATTCGGATGCGCCGTTTTCGTTACAGATTAAAAATGAGGTTAAGGACCAGCTGCGTCAGGGACGTACCGAAAAAGAGATCATGTCTTTTTTTACAGAACGCTATGGCCCCTGGATTCTTCGCGAACCGCCTAAATCCGGCGCAAATCTCATCGCCTGGTTGGTTCCGATGGTCGTCCTTCTGGCCGGACCGATTTTGCTGTGGCTTTTGGTCTGGCGTAAACGGCAGACGATTCCCGACTATGGCGTGCGCAATGCAGAAGATATTGAGGCAGAGTTTCATCGCCAGGTGGAGGCCGCGCGCCAATGATAGGTCTGTCTATGACAATGATGTTGATTGCGGCGGTCATTGGATTGCTTTTGATTGCAGCGGTTCTGGGGCCTTTTTTTTACGGACCTGGCGGACGCCTGCAGGCGGGATCTGCCGTGGTCTCCCCGGAGCAGCTGGCGAGTCAAAAACAAGCGCTCGTTCAGCAATTTCTTGCTGACGAAAAAGATTTTCAAAATGGTCTGTTGACCGCCCGTGAGTGGAAGGCGCGGCAGAACTTTATCCTCGGCCGGTTTACGGATGCATCGCGGCGTCTGGACTATCTTAATTTTGTAAAGAAAATTTCCACGGGTCTTCTTGTCGTTCTTCTTTGGGGGGGGATCGGTGCTCCATCGGGTGCTGCCGCCGAATCGGCGACGGGCAGGATCTTTCTCGGCGAGCGCCATCTCGTGATGCTTAAACCCGGCATCGATACTGTATGGGGCACGGTAATTTTTGCGGTTGTTAACGAGGGGGCTGTCCCCCGGAAGTCGAAGTTTTACATCATGGTCCCCAAGGAGACGGTTGATTTTGCCGCGCAGGAAGGGGTTCTACCGGCGGAATTGCAGCAGGACGCTGCTGGCTTGCTGTTTGTTGAAAAAGAGTTTGCTCCAGGGACCAACGTCGTAGGCGTTGGGTTTACGATATCTGCAAAAAGTGGGGATGCAAAAGTAACCTTTACCGGGCCCCCAGGCGACGCCCGTCAGGTCGCCATCCTCTCTTCGCCCGGTTTTTTGACACTGTCAGGTTTGGGGATTCGGCGGGCTGGGGCCGAGGAGGGGCTTCCCGCCACGGGGTATGAGCAGTATTTTTTTGACAAACCTTTGGCAGCCGATGATGTGGTTGCGGTTGCTGTGAGCGGAATTCCAGAAGGCCGGCGCAATTTTTGGGTCATGGGTGGCGGGGTTGCTGGTATCATTTTTCTGCTTGGTGGCGCGTTGGCGATCAAGACCAAAGAACAGGCGTGAGGTGCGACTATGAACGGGACTCAAACAGGCGGCCAGACCAAATCTTTGCTGGCTAAGATCATGAACCTCAAATGGCAGATTTTAGCCTTGTCGCTGATTCTCGTGGCGATCTTTAGAACCAACGGTGGTTTGATGGCACTGCGCGGGGTTGGGCGCATTCTGGTACCGATCATCATTTTCTATTTTGGCCTTAAATTCCTCCAGGCTCGTATCAAAAAGAAATTTGGTCCCGTCTTCCAGAAGGTGTTTGAAGCCCAGCGCCAGGCAGCCGGAGGCTTTGGGCAGCCATCGGGGGCTGGCGGAGCCGCCACTTTGACTTCCTGTCCCCGGTGCGGGACCTACGCCATGCCCGGTCATACCTGTAAAAAATAGGCGCCTTGGGATATTCCGGGCGACTCTTAACTAAGTATTTATATCGATCCAGCCTCCTGAAATTATTGTCCAAAATCTAAGCATCGCATGTAACCTGCCGTTGCAATTGGCATATCTGGTTGACGCCTCAGAACAATTGCCGTAGATCAGCCCTGAGATCGAAGTCAGCTCTGTATAAGCCGGAAATTTGGTCCGGTGTTTCTACCAATCGCCTAACGATTGTCTATGGGGTGTTCATGATTCGCAAAGCTTCTGCCCGTTCGTGTGTGCTTTTGTTGATCGCAACCGTCTCCTCGCCGTCCTTTGGCTGGGGGTCTCGCGGACACGCCGTTGTAAACCAAGCAGCATCTGATTTGATGACCTCTCCGGCCGCGGAGTTTTTTAAAGCCAATAAACCGGCTTTGGGACGCCTCGCCAATGTGCCCGATGTGGCCTGGAAGTCTAATGGTCACTACGAAAGTGAGCGCCCCTATCATTTTTTCCATTGGGATGTATTCGGCAATGATCGGCAAGCCGGTCAGTTCAACCGGATGGTCATTTCGCAGGTCGTTCAGGCATTTGGTCAGGCACACCTCAACGACAACGGGTCTGCCCCCTGGCGCGTCAGTCAGATTTATGAGCGCGCCGTCGCCGCCTTTAAGGCCAACGATCGGGTCAAGGGACTGCAGATGGTCGGAGTTTTGGGGCACTACATCGGTGACCTCGCCAACCCGATGCATGTCAGCCAGGATTATGACGGGCAGTCCATCGGCCGCAGGGGTGTTCATAAGTACTTTGAAACTACCCTTGTGGACACGGTGCCCGCGAACGAGCTTGCCGACAACGCGGTCAGGGATGGGGCCGATATCCGGATTAATCTGGATCGTGGGGATCTTCGCGGTGGGACCTGCCTTGAGCAGTCCCGGCAGCTGGCGATTAATGAGAGCTCTTTGGCTTTGAATGAGCTGGATGACGTTCTCGACAATTTCTCCCAGAATTCGCAAAACGATCGTGCGCTGGCTGAATTTTTTGGACCCCGCATGGGTGCGGCAGCGGCCAACCTCGCCAAGCTTTGGGACATGATCGTGATCGAGGCAGGTGTTGCCGATAGTCTTTCGGCGCAGACAATTCAGGTTGAAGACCCTGAGTGGTTTGCAATCGATGTCCCCGCACCGGCCCGCTAGATACAGCCAAGGTCTCTCTTAAGGATTTGAGAGGGATTCGCTTAACAAGAACCTGTTGCGCCTTTAGGCCCAGCAGGTTCTTTTTTTGCGCTATGATATCCCTGAGGGTTTGTTTTTGATTCCCCACAGGAGCAGTGTTCATGGTTGACGGTTTCTTGCACAGGTTGTGGTCTCTGGTTGGGGTCGTCATTATGGCCGCCGTGTTTTCAGGAGAGGTAACGGCAGCTGAGGAGGGCAGTCCAGGTGATGATGAAGAATCAGATAGTTTATTCGGTGTGGAGTCTCCTCCCTTCGAGTTGGGCTGGTCGCATGGGCCAGTGATAGGAGTCGTTAACTTTGGCCGCCCCTTTGGTGTATCCGCATCCTATGCGGGAGTCGTCGGTCCGGACCGCTGGTGCGTCAAGCCAGTGCAGTGGAGCGCCAGCTGTAGCGGTGTGATGGCTGGAATCGAAGCGGGTCTGGGCGGAGGACGCCTTGGTGTCGGTGCGGGGATCGTCAAGGCCGGGGATTTTCATCTTGGGGTGATGGCTTCTGCCATGCGGGCCTGGTCCAGTCCGGCATTTTTTGAGGGGTTTCCGGTGGCAAATTATCGCGGCCTGGAAATCATTGCTGGATATCGAATTTATCACGTATCGGCAGGGGTCTATCGATCGGTCAAAGATTCATCCGCGGGCGCCTTGTACACTTGGGGTTTGGGGGCCGGATTCTAGCGTTTTAATCGGCTTTTGCGAATGACACGGTGTTGCAGTGCATATTTTTCTCCGCTTTCGCCGCCCCATGCGATGAGCCAGGCGCAAAGCACCAGAATTTTATTGGTCTGCCAATACTGGATCGTGGCCAGCACAGCGATGAGAAAACGGGGAGCGAAGACCCATCCCAGCCACCAGAGCCATCCTCCTGAAGGAATGGACGATAAAAGCAAAGTCAGGCGGGGGAACAGCGCCAGGAACACCAGCAGCAGCGATCCGTGCCGGGTCCAGTAATCGGTCCAGCCAAAATCGATTTGTGAGTGCTGCAGGAGGTAGTTGGCGACCACTGAAAGCAGAAGAAAAGTAATCAGTGATCTGACGAAAAACTTCATGAATGCTGCCCGATAAGTCAGGAGATATGTTTCAAAGCCGGCGACATATCTCTTTCAGGGATTCGCCTGACCTTGATAATGCAACCAATGGTTACATCCCGGGAAGCGGATTTAGTGGCTTTTTCGAATTTTTTTCGCGCTTTTTCCAGTGCCGGGCCCTCCCAGATAGTCTGGTCGACCACACACCATCCGGTGCATCGCCATTGGCGTGGACTAGCCTCCATAACAAACACCGGTACCGCCTGATCGGACGACTGCCAGGTTTGCAGCCAATACAGAGCATCAGATGGAATCCAGAATTCAAAGTTGTCACAATGGGGGTTCTGCCGGGGAATAAATTTACACCCGACCACCCGCCCGCGGTTACGGACAAAAATGCCTTGAATCGGTCCGCCGTTCAAAGGCCCGTGGATGTCATCCGTCGTGTACTTTCGACCGGTCCAAAAGGCCGGAACTGGCTGGCTTGCGCTCTGACCGTCTGCCTCATCGAGGGTCGAGATGCGGGCTTTGAATGCCTCGATTTGCCTGGATGACAGTTGATCAGAAGGGACAAGGCGGGGGTCACCGTCGAACCGTGGGGTTTTGAACCAGGGAGTCTCTAGCGTGATCGCGCTGCCATCGCTGGCGACAAGCTCATGGTTGTCCACAATGATATACAATGACTGATCAGTGTTCGATTGAATGCATTCAAACTGCTGCAACGGAACCTCTATGAGAAAATTGGCGATTTTGTCCGATTATACCTGTTTCGAGGGAGCGGTGCACGAGGGCGGTGCGCTTCTGGTCGATGGTGAGCGGATTAGCGGTTTTGATACAAAGCCAACTCCGGAAAAATACCTGACCGAAGGGCGAACGGCGATTGACCGGGGGCATTCGGTGGTCATCCCTGGGCTGATCAATTTGCACTGCCACATGCCCATGGTTTATTACCGGGGGTTTGCCGACGATCTGCCGCTACAGCAGTGGCTGAACGACCATATCCTGCCAACGGAGGCCCTCTGGCTTTCGCCGGAATTTTGCCGCGATGCGACGCTGCTGGCGGCTTGTGAGCTGGCGTTGGGGGGGGTGACTTATGTTGCTGACATGTATTATTTCTGCGAACAGGTCGCTGAATCCCTGGAGAAAGTCGGGTTGCGGGGGCTTCTCGGACAGACGGTGTTTGACTTCCCCTGTGCCGGCGGAAAGGGAGTCGATGACTATCTGAGTCAGGCTGAGCAGATGATTGACAAATACCGTGGACACCCCCTGATCGCCGGTTCTATCGCTCCCCACGCTCCCTACACGACGTCACCCGAGACCCTGCGCCGCTGCCGGGATTTAGCGGACCGAAAGTCGGTGCTTATGCAAACCCATGCCGCTGAGACGGTTTGGGAAGACGGAGAGATCCGCGGGAAACATGGGTGTTCGCCTATCGAGCTGCTGGCGAAATCCGGGTTTCTTGGTGAGGACGTACTTTTAGCCCATTGTGTGCATCTTTCCGACAACGATATCGGAATCTTGGCGTCTGCCAAGGCGGGGGTCGCTCATTGCCCTTCATCCAATCTGAAATTGGCGAGCGGCGTTTGTCCTGTCCCCAGGCTGATCACGGCGGGAGTTCGAATTGGACTGGGGACTGACGGAGCTGCGAGCGGCAACACGCTGGATCTGCTTGGAGAGATGAGTCTTGCGGCAAAGCTCCATAAGGTTGTGGCTGGGGACCCGGCGGTTCTGGATGCGACGACAGTTCTTCATATGGCCACCGCCGGTGCTGCTTTAGCGCTGGGGCGCGAGGACCTCGGGGTTTTAAGGGAGGGCGCGAGTGCTGATTTCACGGTGGTCAACCTCGATTCTGCAAATACCGTCCCTCTCTATCATCCGATTTCTCACCTGACATACGCCGTGAAAGCGGCGGATGTTTCAGATGTCTATGTGGCGGGGCGTCCGGTAGTGGAGCGTCGGCGCATAACCGGTGTTGATCTGGATGAGGTAAAGGAGCGGGCCCGCTGGTGGGCGAAGAGGATCTGGCAAAAAAGGTCGAATTCCTAAAAGAGGAATCCGACCAAACGATGAGGCGAATTCCTCTCTTTTATTCGAGGGCTATTTTTTCGAGACTTCTTTTTCTTTCAAGACATATTTTGCGAAAATGAAAACCACAAATGCGACAATCAAAAAATCGATGCCAGCGCCTATGACCTTGCCGAAATAGATGCCGTTCATCTGGAGTTTGGCAATGTCGTCAACCGCAAACGACTTAAGCAGGGGTTGAAAAATAAGTGGCATAAGCAGGTCTTTAACCAGGCTGCTTACAAAATCATTCAATTTTCCACCAATAATGACCGCGATGGCCAGTCCGATAACTCCATATGCTTTCAGGAAGCCGATAAATTCTTTTAGCATCGTTTTTCCTGTTACAAATTGATGTTAATGGTTGAGGCGATTTTGGTGCGTTCTTCGCGAGCGACAAAACGAGCGCCATCTGTGGTCTGGTCTCTTTCGCCGCGAAGGTAACCGAATGTCAATCCGAGGTATGTGCGTTTGCGCAGGGCGATTGCGCCATCCAGCTCGAGACCGTAAAGGTTTGCGTCTCGATACCCAAGGCCGTTTTCTTCAGTTCCGATAGGTGCGAATGTTGCGCCGCGGTATGAACCTGTTGCAGCGAAGCGGGTCGCATAGTCGCTTAACCAATAGACTGCCTGGAGCTGGCTGGCGAGCCGATCTTCAATGCGGTAAGCGGAGACAGAGTCTTTTGCTCCTGCGACATTGTTGTCGTACTGAACGTGGCTGACCGCTCCTTGAAGACTGAAATGATTTGTGAGATTCCCGCGCGCAAAGATTGTTGCATGAGACGGCAGGTAGATCTCGCGTTCTGCGCCTGGCGACGCACTGAGGAGCCCGAAACCGACTGGTTCAAGGTTTGTATTTTTAGGACCGAGGCTTGCCGTGGAAGGGGTCGCGTAAGCAACGCCGACTTCAAGTTTTGGAGTGTGGAAACTTACCCCCAGAGATTCACGACGGGTGTAGCCCTCGTAGCTTTGGCTGCTTTGCCCGGCGGAATTTTGTTTGATATCGATCCAGTTTACGTCCGAGGACGCGCCAAGTGTCAGGTTAGGTGTCACCGTGAGCGCCACTGCCGGAAGCAGCTTCTGAGAGGTTTGCTTTTCCGAAAAATCGACGTTGTTGTTGGAGTCAAGATTTGACTCTGTACCAGTGGCTCCGATGCCTAATGCAATGATGTCGCCGCTCCAGAAGCCCCGTAAGGTCACAGAAGGAGAGGTGCTGCTTGCTTTTTCACCCGGGTAGCGCGCGGTTGCGGTGTTGGTTTGGACACCGGCATCGACCCGGGCACCATAAACTTCATGCAGTTGGGAAGGCGAAATGGACTGTTCAGATCCAAGTAGGACCCGGTCGCGCTTTCCGTAACCTTTTGTCTCTGTTGATTTGAAAAATAAAGACCGCTCTTCCGCATAAGCCGGGCTGTTTATCCCTGAAATTGCTACTGAGGACACTAGGATCGTTGAACGGAACGAAAGTCTCATAGAATGGTCTCCAACCTTTTCAAGGTTTTTTGGGGGGTATTTACCTATGCCAAAAGCGGCAGCGCATTTTTTGACACACCTTTCATGAAAAGTCAGTAAATTTTAGTCAACATTAACTGCCCCAGTTGATTTCACCGCTGGTGGGGGCTAACCAAGAGGTGAAGTTAGCTGGGGCAGTTTTGGTGACATTAATCCTTACGGTTGTGGCTTTACGACGACACCGTCCTGGGTCGGGGCGCCAGCAAAAGACACCGGAATCACGTAACCAGGGTCAGTGCCGGTGAGTGCTGCATCCCCAATCCATAACGAGGCATAGTCGGCAGCCCGGATTTTCGTGCATTCAGAGATGTCTTTATCGCCGACATTCTGGCAAATCCCGCCATAGTCTACGCCAGCAACGCCATCACGAATGAGCTTGGTCAGATTGATTGGATTTCCGGCAGCGTCCGTGATGTAGGATGCAACAGTCTTTCCTGCTGCGTCCTTGAAGTCAAAGGATCCCCACAGCTGCTTGTCTTTCAAAACCGTACGGAAATAGATTTCACGGACGGACCGGAGGGCGTCGGTGTCCTCTGGCTTCGAAAACCACAGGGCTGCGGATTTTTCGGTCAGGCGGATTTTTCCTTCCATGGCCAGAAAGGTCAGGCGCTTTTTGTCGTTGGCGTAGATGCGCATACGCATCGCGGGCACTGACATCGCAGGGGTGCTGTTTTCGGTGGTGTGAACCAGGATATCTTCAAAATGACAGGTCTCGCGGCTGGGGGCTGTCGCGCATCTTTTGGTGTCATTGACTGCGGAAAACTCGAGATTGCCCCGGAACTCCTGACCGAAGGGGGTGGCGTCGAAAACAACACTTCCGGCGCGGTGGCTGCTTAGGCTCATTGCAAAGGCGCCATGTAATTCAGGATCCTGACTGCTGTCCTGCTGACTCGCCCAAACCCTGATATTGGCGGGATAGCGCCCGCTCGCAGGCCCCCGACCGGTCCAGGTGCCGACCGCATGGACGGCGTCGCTGGCATCGTAATCGGCAAAACTGATTCCGATGGTGCCCTGATCTGCATCGCGATGTTCAGTGAAGCGAATGGTCTCGATCTGACGATGCCTTAACACTTCTTCTTCGCACAGCATTGCTGACAGGATGCCATTATCTTTTGCGCCGCTTACGTAGTCCTTGCAACTGATCTTACCGTCTTCATTACGGTCGGGGGTTTCTCCATACAGTATCTTGCCAGCTACGGGACCAAGGGTGCAGGCAGCGCCCAGCGGCAGACTAAAAATACCGAGTTGGCTCAGGTCATCGCATTTACCCTCGCTGCTTTTTTCTGCAAGGAAGGTTGCGGTTGCGTCCGACTGGGTGATGGCTGTCAGCCGAATGCCCGAGGCGTCAGGCAGGGCTTCCGCATCATCAGATCCATTGGCCAATCCTCCGCCCGATCCTATGGCAGGATCGGTTTGATTTGAATCGTCGCCTTGCTTGTCCTTGGTGTTGGCGCCGCAGGACATGGTTAGTGTCAGAGTTGTACCAAGGATCCAACCGAGGTGTTTGCTGAGGTTCATTTGCTTCTCCTTCGTGGTGGTGTTCAGGGTCGGTGCGACTGGTCATCCAAGTGGCGCGCCGTACACAAAAAGAATATCGGAAAATGTATGAAAAACTTTAGCTAAATTTAAATAATCTAACAAAAACAACTATGTATGCAAGATCCACGATACACAAAATAAAACATTTTCAAATCAATTTAATATGCCAGTAAAAACATATAGTTATAAAACTTATGGAACAGAATGTGAAAAAATGTGATTTGTAATATGTTGAAAAACAAGACTATTAAAGTTTTTGATGAATATTCCGATAGAAAGAATGTGTATCGGATAGAGCTCCGGCGATTCGACTTCGAACTGGACACAGGCAATGAAAGAGAAAAAGGTCAAAAAAATATCTTCAAAAGCTCTCGATAAAGCTGTCGCCGAGATCTGCGCGGAGATTAGCCCCAGTTCCTATCTGGACTATCGCCTGTTTCTCGACGCGATCTATCTGGCGATCAAACGGCGTTTGGGGGATCAATACACTTATGCTGATTTTGCTGTGAGTCTCGGATACGCGCGGGGAACCGTGTTGCATCAGATCATTCGCGGCTATCGTCCATTGACCAGTAAGGCGGGCGTTAAGATGGCCCTGCGACTGCATCTTGATACCAATGAGCGTCGGTATTTTGAAGCGATGGTTGAGTATGGCAACGCTAAAACAGTGAAACAGCGTGATGCCGCATTTTCCGTCATGCAGGAGCTTAAGTCCCGCTCGCTGGCGTCAGAGCTCGATCGTGACCTCCTTGAATACTTTAGCGGGTGGCAACACGCCGTCGTGCGAGAGATGATAGCCGTACCGAATGCTGACCAGTCGGCGGCGGCAATTGCCACAAGGATTCATCCTCGTATGACCGTTGGGCAGATTCAGCGAAGTCTGGATCTGCTTGAACGACTTCACTATATTCTGCGGGATCCCGGATCAGGGAGGTTCGTGCCGGCGCACGAGCGGGTGGAGACAGGATTCAAAGTGAAAGGCATGGGATTGATGAGGTTTCATCAACTTATGATGGAGCGGGCCAGGGAGGCGATGGTCACGGTTCCGGCAAAGCGACGCAATATCGGTGCGGTGACCCTGCGCTGTTCCGAGGAGACCGCGTTACGTCTCAAACAAATGATCAATGAGATGCAGACGCGCCTTCTGGAGGAGGCCGAAAAGGATGCTGACGGTGACCAGGTTTTTCAAATAAATGTACAACTGTTCCCCTTCACCAAATAGAGGGATATCTATGCGGCTATTTATTCACTCAAAAAACGAACGGGACGCTACAGGCCTTTCTTTGGCAGTGCTGGTACCCGTTCTGGTGCCGGTCCTGTTTACTCTGCTGGTCATCTTCGGCTGCGGTACCCAGGCGGGAAACCCGGGTGAGGACGACGAGAAAAAGATTCCCGCGCGTGAGACAGTCCTGGTTCCGGATGCGGCGGCTATCGACCTGCGTGGTGTCGGGGGCTCGCGAGCAGCATCTTTTTTTGCTGCCGCGGCCGATGGAACGTCATCCTGTGATTCAACGAAAGCACTCGGTGTTTTTGGTGGACCAGTCGGCGCAGCTTGTTTTCTGTCGACACTGGTTCAGGAAATGCTTTACGGCAAACACGGAGATCGGGACGGAGATGGCCGCCTGACGTGCGCCGACTACGTTCCCAACCAGGATGATCAAGGGTTACTCTTTCCAATGCTCTGTGAGCCCGGGATGCTGGCACTCAAAAAAGTAAAAAGCCTGCGCTTTAGCGAAAATGCCAAAACATTTGCTGTGAGCTTTGAGGATTTTGATGCGGGAGATCAATTCAACGCTTTAGGACATTGGACAGCTGGCGGGCTCGACACCGAAATATTCCCGGCAAACATGCGGGTCTGGGCTGGTAATTCCTCGACGACCCTCCCCGGACTTACCGCCATGCGGTTAAAAAGCGGTACGGATGGCTGGATGGCCTTTGATCTGAACCCTGCCGGCGCATTGCTGCGCGGTGAGTCGACCTTCCGGGCTATCGCCGATGCTGCGGCCTGTGAAAAAACGCCGGGCCGCGAGACCTGCCACTCGCAAGAATTCTCCATCAGCTTGCCGGAAGATGCAGTGGAAGGATCTATCGCCTCGTCCATGCGCCTGACGACTTTGGCAAACAAGCGCCGGGACCCTGATTTCATAGTCATCGAAGGGAAGTTCCGATACAGCGCTTCCGTAGCCGAACAATTATTTGGACGGACCGATCTGGATCCCGCATTTAAGCAAGTTCGGGATGTCTATATGCGTGTGGTGCAAAAGGGCCATCAGATATGGGGAAGTATGGACTACAAAGATGCCTCTGGTCAGACGATTCAGGTTCCGGTGCCGGGAACCACTTATGATCTTACAGGAATATTGCGTAACGGGCGTTCGAACATTCCCTATGCGGGGGTTTGCCAGAATCTTGGATCAGATCAATGGGTCGACTGCGTGGATATAGATTATAAGCTTTATGACGCGCTGTGGGTGGGGGATGCCTCTTACACGGTTCCACAGCCGAACTATCAACTGCCTGTGTCGTTTGGCTCTGCGCCGACAAAAGACGGTATAGTCCAGTAGCAGTGGCCGCTGACATCCAAAAAATTGAGTCGTTACAGGATTCGCGGGTTGATGCCTACCGCGATCTTGTCGGACGTGCCCGACGCGGCGAAAGTGCTTTTATAGCCGAGGGAGCGGTGTTGACCCATCGCCTTTTGGCGAGTTCCTATGGCGTCGAGTCGGTTCTGGTGTCTGAGGAGTCGGCGGCGGAATTTATTGCTGCGCTGGACGAACGTCCCGGCGCGAAGGTTCCCCTGTATGTGGTGACACCTTCAACCATGGCTGCTGTCGTTGGGTTTAATTTTCATCGAGGGGTACTCGCCGCCGGCAAGCGTCCGGCGGGCGAAATTCAAGCGGAATTCTGGCAGAAAGTTTACCCGAAGCCCGCAGAAGATCAGATGCGGCGGATCTTTATCTGTCCTGAAGTTACAAAACCGGAAAATCTTGGATTGATCTTTCGTAGTGCTGCTGGATTCGGACTCGATGCGGTCCTACTCGGTGAGCGCTGTGGTGATCCGCTTTCAAGAAGATGCCTGCGCGTATCGATGGGAGGATCGTTGCGGGTGCCTTTCTTCAAATCCACCGGCCTGTCTTCAGATCTGCAGTGGCTAAAATCAAATTATAAATTTGAGATCGTCGGTGCGGTACTCGACTCGACAGCAGCCACACCTGAAACATTCAGATGGCCCCAACGGTGCGGGCTGATGATCGGCAATGAAAGTGCGGGCATCAGAACGAACTGGCTCGAACTCTGCGATGCACGCCTGACCATTCCGATGCGAGAGGGAACGGACTCGCTGAATATGGGCGTGGCGGCTGGCATCTTTGCCTTTGCGATGACCCGAACTGCCCTCAGATGACACAAGCTTATAAGTAGATACCTTAATGATTCCAGTCTTTTACCTTAAACATGACTAAATCAATAGACATTTGAACGAGTATTGAATAAGATAATAACGTTCAATAGCGACTCATCTCAAATCGTCACCCCGGAGCGTTAACGAAGTGAAAAAGATCGCCGTGATTGGAACTGGAATCTCCGGACTGACCGCCGGAAGATTGCTGCATCGGGACCACGAAATCACAGTCTTCGAGGCGGCCGATTATATTG
>Ga0154020_10007110_pt1 | contig 13090 bp, 10 predicted proteins | sample Klosneuvirus_201_FD_109709 | JGI IMG/M metagenome (GOLD analysis project Ga0154020, IMG submission 109709) | Active sludge microbial communities from wastewater, Klosterneuburg, Austria - Klosneuvirus_20160825_MG | ecosystem: Engineered > WWTP > Aerobic digester > Activated sludge | place... | reverse complement strand
GCCGGGCTTGGCGCGGCCAGGCCTGGCCGGTGAGCCCGCGGTACCGTCCCGAAAGCCGGGATGTCGGCGATGGGACGGTCAGCTGACCTTCAGCGGCGACAGGTGACGGGCGGCCAACGACCCTCTGCCGACATCGGCGCCCGCAAATTTGTCGCCCTGAAGCCGCCGCTCAGAGCGATGCGCCAGACCCAAAGGTAGCCCCGCGGCCGAGGGCGACCATCGGCGTGCAACCCTCGGGGCGATTGAGACCCGGAGTACGGCTTGAAACCGTGTGGGCTCACCCCTGTGGGAGCCCATCGTGCAGGCCAACGGCCGGCAGCCCAGTGCAAGGCAGCGGGCGCCCGATGGCGCCGCGCTGCACTATGAGCGACACGGCCCCGAACAGACCACGCTGTACCGCCTGGTTCAGCAGCACGCCGCCAGTTTCATCGCGAACACCGAGGCCAGCGCCGGATCGGAGCTGCCGCGCTTCATCAAGGACGAGTTTGACGCCGTCCTCGACTGCGGCATCCTGGCGCACAGCTTCCTGAGGCTGCGCTGCGGTGAGTGCGGACACGACAAGCTCCTGGCGTTCAGCTGCAGGCGCCGCGGGTTCTGCCCTTCGTGCGGCGCGCGGCGCATGTCGCAGACCGCGGCGCACCTGGTGGACCACGGACCCGCAGCCCCCGCCCGGGGGCCGGGCGCGCGAGGTCGGGCAAGACTGAAGCCGCCTGAGCCGCGCCGGCCGTCACAAACATCACTTGCCAGGCTGCAGCCACGCAACGCAGACTGGGCAACACTGCGCGCGGGGTTGGCGCGGCGTCACCGAATGAGGGTCAACCCTGAGATCAGGACCTCACATCAAGGCCGGACGGGCTGGACGAGTCCCGGACGTTGCGTCGATACGGCCGGAATGGGCACCTGATCCATGGTCCAACGGGTCCAACTGCCGCAGCCAAGCCGTCTTGGCTGGCCTCGGCTCCTGGGAGGGCTTACCTGGCGGCCGCGAGCAGTGCCTGATCCTGTCGTCCTTGGCCAAGGCTCAGAGGCGTATCGCTGGCGTTGTTCGTAACGCCTACGGTGGCCCCTTTGGCCAGCAGGAATTACACCATGGCCACGTTGCCGCGCGCCGCAGCCAGATGCAGCAGCGTGTAGCCGTCGTTCTTCTTGATATTGATGTCGGCGCCCTTGGCGAGCAGCAGCTCCGCCATCGCTTGTTCGACGAGACAACGGCGTAGTGCAGGGGGCGCAGGCCCAGCATGGCCCCTTTGTGATTGACGTCGGCGCCGTTGGCCAGCAGTTGCTCGACCAAGGCCACGTCACCCGCGGTGACCGCGCTTTCGATGTCCGCCGCTTGCGCGGCGGAGGCAGCCAGGAAAACGGCGGCCTAGAGGGCCTGGATGAGATGTTCATTGCGTACTCCTGCGTATGTGCTTGAGGACTTACGCGGCGCGGGGCGCTCTCTGGCTCATGACCATGCCCTCAGTTTTGCCGCGTTGCCACGCTTGGCCTTGCGCATGCTCTGGCGCCATGTGCGGCGGCGAGCTCGTTGAGCGCTTGCTCTGGAGCGTGGTCCGTATTAGCCTCGGCGCGTGCATGCGTCGAGGAGCGCAGATGAGCGCGACGAGCCCGAACGAGGCCGCAGTACGCGAGTCCGATGCCGCTGTCGCGTCTTCGACTGGGCAGCCTGTCGATCGCGAATCCACGCTTGCGGCTGATCTGCCGCAGGTTTTGCGATACGGAGAGTTCGCGGCCAGCCTGCTGGCCGGTGCGTTGGGTATCGTTGTGGGTCTGGGCGCGGCTGCGGCGATCAATTCGCTGCCCGCCGAAAGCCACGCCTGGGTGCGCCTCTTCGCGCTTGACGGTGTTCAGGCGGTCATCCCAATCGCCATGCTGTGCATGTTCTTCTGGGGCCTGGCGGCCTGCGTCATTCGCTGGATTCGCCTGCGCAGCCTGCTGAGTGTCTCGAACCTGCAGACGCTGGAAGCAGTTGAGCGCGTCCTTGGGCGCACGCCTGCCAGCCTCGCATCTTTGTCTGATCTGCTGCACGGCCCCACGATTGCGGCCAATCCGCTGCTGCGGCGAGTTCGCGCCGTCGTGCAGCAATGGCAGGTGCATGCCGACCTCGCGGCGGCCCTGGCACTGGTCGAGCAACACGCCATTCATGACGAGGATTCCGTGCGGCGCGGCTTCGGAACATTGCGGACGTTCGTGTGGGCCTTGCCCGTGCTCGGTCTCATCGGCACCGTCGTGGGGATTGCCGGCGCCGTCAGTGACTTCTCGGGCTTTCTGGGCTCACAGGTCGAAGACGTCACGGCCATCAAGCAAAGCCTCGTGGCGGTGACCGGAGGCCTCGCGTTCGCCTTCGCTGCCACGATTCTGGGACTGGCAGCCTCGCTGGCGCTGATGTTGCCGGCAGCCGCGCTGCAGTCGAAGGAAGAGCGCTTCTACGGCAGTCTGCAGAGCCTGTTGTCGGAGGTTTTCCTGCCCACCTTGCAACGCCACTTTCCTGCCGCCGCGCCGAACGTGCAGCCGCAGGAAGATTTCCGCGAGGCGATGCTGCAGATGGGAAGACAGGTCAGCGAATCCACCGGCGCGGTGATTTTGCGAACCGGGGAACAGCTGCTGAACGCGCTTGCACAAAGCACGAGGCCCGTTCAGGAATCCAACGAACGGATCGTTGCCGATGTGGTTGGCCAGCTGAGTGACATGAAGCAGGCCGCAACCCGTGCGGATGCGGCTCTTGAGGCGGCACTCGATCGCCATGCGGTGAGCCTGGCCGCGCTTCACGTCTCCCTGGTTTGCGCCATTGAGACCCAGGCAGATTCCGTCAATCGGGTTTCAGGGCAGCTTGCAGAACTGGCCAACGCGACCCAGGGCACCTTGCAGGCCCAGCAGCACGTTGAGGGCGGGTTGGAAGCCCTCTTGGCTTTGCCCCCGGCCATGGAGAACGCCGCTGCGGCGGTGAACCGGCTGGCCGCCCTTCGCACTGAGGGCGAAGCGGCCACCCGGGACCTCATGCAAAGCACCGAGCGCGTGCTGGCTGCCCAGACTGAATTGCAGGCCGCGATGTCCACCTTGGACGCCACCGGATTGAGCCGCCTGTTCACGCACATGGTCAACAGGCTTGAAAAGGTATCCGACGTTCTTGAAGGATTCCGGCAGCCGATGGTGCTGCAGGCCATTCCGTTGCGCATGGCCGATGGCTTGCCGCCGGCGGCCAGCGAGCCCGAAAGCCAGGCATTGGGGCCGGCCACCGCGCCTGGCCCATGAGGAGATGAACATGTCGTTTGCAATTTGCCGACGCACGGCGCTGGTCACGCTCACACTTCCTGGAACTGTGCTTGCGGCGTTTGGCGCCACATCTTCTATCGAGCACGCCTTGCAGGCCGGGCAGTGGAGCCAGCTGTTGGCACTGCTTGGAACCCCGCAGCGCGGCGAGCCTGCGTGGCGGCAGTTTCTGCGCGGCCATGCCGCTTTGGCGCTGAACAGGAACGACGAATCGGTTCGAAGCTTTCTGAACGGCGCGCGACCGGACGCCATCGGCGATTGGCAGAAGTGGGCCACCGAATACCTTCAGCGCCACCCCGGCGATTCAATGGCCTGGTACCTGCGCGGCGACGCCCATGCGCGCGGCGAGGCGTGGAGCGACGCAGTCGATGCCTTCACCAAGGCCTTGAAGATCAACGAAAGCAACGCCCTGGCATGGAATGCGCGCGGCGTTGTGCATGCCCTCAAAGGGCGTTGGGGGCTTGCCGGAAACGACTTTTCCGCCGCGATGGCCAAGGCCCCGGACTTTGCGGACGCCTGCGCCAATACAGGTATCGCCTATGTCCTGCAATCGGTCGGGCGCAAAGACGCGCTGGCCACAACGTTTGGCGAGGCGAACCGGAAGTCTCGCCAGTTCGCGATCGCAAAGCTTGGCGCCGCCAGCCTGCAGTTCGGCATCGGTGATTGGCAGCAGGCCGCGGCCGCATTCCAGGCCCTGTCGGCCCGCAATGACCCGATCGGCAGCGTCGCCGCACAGAACCTGGCCGTCGTCAGGTTTGCCGAACGGGAGTTGCTGCTGCGAAGGGATGACGCCGAATCGTTCGCTGGCACGAGCGTGACCGTGCAGAGCCAGACGCGCGGCCCGTCCTCGCTGGAAGCGCTGAACCAGAAAATTCTGCGAAACGAGGTCGGCGCCGCCGCGGTGGGTGGCTACGACCGGTGGTCGAAAGAAAGCGCCGCAGCGCTGCTGGCCGTGGGAAAGGCGTTTCCGGTCGCGGCGCCGGCGGCCACCGCCGTGGCGGCCGGGCTGGCACTTTCTGCCATTGGCATGGGCGAGGCGGCGAATCGAATGCGCGAAGAGGCGAAAAGCGACAAGAAGGTCTACGTCACCCAGGCAATAACGGAATCCGTCGATCACTACAGGAAACAGCCCTCCATCGGCAACTCGACGGCCGTGTCCAACTGGTTGAACTCTTCCAGCCGTGCCGAAGCGGTGTCCATCGGCCACAACAGCGGCTTGTCGCCGACGCAGATGGACGCGCTCACCCGAAGTGGTTCGACGGCGGGCGGGGCCATCCTCAACTTTCAACGCGCCTACACCAGCAAGGGCGCCTGGGGGATGTACGTGCCCTTCGGCCTGGTCTACACGGGCATCGACTGGCGCAGCCCCGCAAACGCAGCTGCAGGGAGCGATCGGAATGAACCTGCCAGCGCCGCGCGCAAGTAGCACCTGGCAGTCGCGCGTGTGGCTTCGAGGCCTTTTGCGGCCCAGGCTCCTGCGTGCGCTGCTCGCGCTGGCCCTGTGGCTCGGCCTGACTTTGCAGCCGGCCAGGGCCGGTGAGCCGTTCGTTGCCTTCTCGCTGCGCGAAGCCGCGCAGCAGTTGCGCAGCGCCAAGCCTGGATCGGGCAGCTCCGAGACAGGCAGGCTGGCGGGCATCACGCGGATTGCCGGCATGGTGCATGACCCTGCCAACCAGGACATCATCCTGGTGGGGCAGGCCCACCCGGCTGACCAGCCTCTTGCACTCGACGAATTCGTGGTTGCGCTCAGGGCCCTGGTCGTGCACAAACAATGGCCGCTGGTCAGCATCGACGAAACGGCCGATTCAAGCACCACGCGATTGCAGGCGGTTCGCTTCGAAGGGGGCATTGCGCAGAGTTCATTCGGCAAGGCCTTGTACGAGGCCGACGTGCTGCTGAAAGACCTGGTGCTCGGCAACAGAAGCGCCACGGTCTGGGGCGTGAAGTCGTATCTGAAACTGTCAGAAGACGACATACAACGGCGGGGCGCGCGCGGACTCAGCAGCGTGCGCTTCTGGTACGTGACCGACGATTCACGCATGACCTCCCGGGGCAACGTGTTTGCGCTCGATGAATTGCGCATCGCACTGCGCACGCAGGCGCAATCGTCAAGCCCTGTGGCCTTGCCTGCGGCCCGCGGGCCGGCGCCGCAAGATGCCGGGGAACGATTCGCGCATGACTTCAGCGCCCGCTTCGACGATCTTGCGGTTGCGTACCGGCCGATTGCCCGCCTGAGGCAGCTGTTTGCCATGACGGCCCTCGCGCGCGGCGTGCAATCGCTGGCGTCGCCGCCCAATCTCGACTTCTGGCTGAAGGAGTACGCGGTTGCGCGTGTGGAAACGGCCAAACAACATCCGCTCATCACAACGAGCGTGTCGGTCCGCAGCAGCGAGAAGATCATCGACCTGAACATCAGCGGCGGTGTGCAGTTGACGGCTGCGGTTCGAAGACTCAAGGACGGCGATGTCAGTGCGCTTGAAGAGGCGGTGATGCAAGCGCGGCCCTCGCAGCGCGCGCTGTTCTGGCGCGTTCCGTTGGATGGCTGGCGCCTGGCGGGCTACCCCGACGCCGACCGCGGCGATGCCGGCGCGCCCGCCGCGCCGGCGGCCGTGGCGGGCACGACAGTGACCAGGGCAATCGGCGCGGTGCCATCGGGCACGACGCAGGATTTCATGCGCTCCACGCCGGCCATGTTCACACCCAGCGCGATGCCGGGTTTTGAGAAATCTCCCTCACTGACGCGGCAGCTTGAAACGTCCCGGATCGGCGGGGTGATGCTGGGGGGTGAGGCAACAGTGGTGGAGGCCGGCAAGGCGCAGAGCCGGGCGGGTGCGTTTTCGATCCTGGCGTCGGGCGAAGGTGCCGGCCTGAGCGCGGCAGCACATCGCCACTTCGTTACGGCGCTTTGGGCCGTGTATTACAGCGACCAGGATCCGGGCATTTCGATCGACCCCATTGCACGCGGCGTTGACCGGCAATTGGTCAGGTACATCGGCCGGGTGATCAACACCGACCTGGGCCGTGTCATGCGCGAGGCCGACTACACGATGAAGAAGTGGGCCGTCGGCACCGAACGTCCGGAAATCGCAGGGTTCAAGGACGTCGATACGCTGGCCGGCAAGCAAGGCATGACCCTTTCGGATGCGTTTCGCAGATTCTGGTTCGTACCGGAGGGCATGACGTTCAAGGCCACGGACACCGCGCTGGTGTTCGACAGCGGCCGCATGAGACTGAAGACGCAGTCCAACATCTTCGGGCAACGCACCGAGCCGATTGAAAGCGACGAGCGCTTCGCCAGGTTCTTCACCAACCATTACGCGGAAATCGCCGGCAAATACCCCATATTCGATGAACTGTTCGAGTATGCGAAGCTGGTGTCACTGGCGAAGTACCTGAAGAACAAGGGCGTGCCCTTGCAGTGGTTCCTTCTGGCCAACCACGACCAAGTGATCACCGAACTGTCTTCAGGCTCGGTGGAGACGCTGTCCAAGGGGTCGCAGTTTGCCGACGCTATACGGATCGAGGGCGGTGTCGATCTTGCGGGGCGCTACGTGCTGGATCAATCTGCAGCCGCTGCGCTGCGCAAGTCAATTGCTTCGGGCTCACGGTCAAAGGCCAGCGGTGGAGGCACAGCGCTGCCGCCCTCGGAATTGGCGCCTTCCTCGTTCAGCCACGGCCGCAGCGCCTATTCGGTGATTCCGCAGCATTCGATGGCAGGTGGGAAAGATCGCAACGGAACCCGGTATCAGACCGACATTTCGGTTCGGGATGGGAACCGGCCGGGGCTCGAACTCATTCGTTATTTCCAGCCCAATTCGGCCGGCGATCGCGTGGGTGCTGAGATGGGGAATGGATGGCGGCTGCTGATCCCGTTTCGCGCCTATCCGATCGGGCCCTCCAACCAGCCATTCAACATTGGACAGGTGCCGGAGAAGTGGCGAATTCGCAATCAGCTCACCGGGCGCGATGAGGTCCTGACGCTGGACACCCAGGTCTACGCGCAGGCCGGCTACCGCCCGCAAGACATGCAGAAAAGCCAGTTCGTGGGAATGTTCTGGACCTTGGACTGGCGGCTGCGATTGGCAGACAAGTTCGGAAACGAGTTCTGGTTTGACGGCGCGGGCCTGCTGCACGAAATGCACTTCTCGAACGACTTTGGCGTCAGGTTTGAGTACGACCATGCAGACGTTCCCGCCGCTTCGAAAGCCGCGCCGTTCCACTTGGCCGCACATGGCAAGGAAAGCGCTGCAGGCTTCACCGTGAAGCTTCCACAGCGACTTCGGCTGACGGACACCGGCACCGGCAAGACCGAAGTCTTCGCGCTGGGCGATCGCAACGGGCGTGCAGCCTACCTGCCCGAGGCCGGGCCGCAGGCTTCGCTGCGCTGGATCTCGCTGCTCACCGACGGATCGCATGTCTTGATTGATCAGGCCGGCAACGAGACATGGTTCACCTTGCAACTCGACTTCGTCAAGCAGCGCACGCGGGTGGTGAAGGCCATGGCCCAAGGCCGGTACGAGTTGAATCCACAAAGGACGGATGTGTCCTTCGTCGCCCGGCATCGGGTTCGGTTCTCGCATGAATACGATGGGCAGGAATTTCGGGTGGTGCGTGCCGAACTCTTCAAGCACGGAAGCCCCGACGCCGTTCGCACCATCGTGTACGAGTACGGCACTGACCGCATGCTCGCCAGCGTCGTCGGCGTTCGGGATCGCTGACTTCCGGGAACCGCCATGCGCCGCGCATCGTTGCCAATGGATGAAGACCGGTTCGACCTGCTGCCCTACATCTCGATCCTGATGTGCCTTCTGGGCACCTTGCTGCTGATGACGATGTCGATGGCTGCGCTCTATCTCAAGGATCCTGGAGCGGTTTGGGAGACAGGTGCGCGCACTGCCGAACACGCGCAGTTGCCCGTGCTGGTGGAGTGGGACGGGAACACGGTGGTCGTCCACCGCCGCAAGAGCATTCTGCGCATCGCGCTCGGCCGCGACCTCCGGCAATGGTGGGGCAGGGATGGCTCGTTTGCCAACCCGCAGATGGCGGCCTTCGTGCAGGCCATGGCTTCTCGCCGCGATTCGGAATACGCGCTCTTTGCAGTGCGCCCATCCGGCTTCGACAGCTTTCAAACCCTGGCGCGAGAGTTCAGGAGCCAGAAGATCGCGGTGGGGTACGAACCGATCGAACAGAACAAGCCCGTGCGCCTGCGTGGCGGCACCGAGGGGCGATGACGATGCGCCGCACACGCACTGCCGACGAACGCGGGCTGTCGCTGGTGCCCATGGCAGACATGCTCACCAATACCGTGGGAATCATGTTGTTCATCATGGCCTTCACGATCCTGGCTTCAGCGGGCGCGGTTGTGCTGCGCCGGCTGCCCAAGGAAAGCAGCAGCCAGGCAGCACCGGTGTTCTTCGTGTGCGTGAACCAGCGTGTTCTGCCGATGGACCGCGCCCTGGCAATCCGCCTGGCTCAAAACCTCCCCAAGCCGACGTTCTCCACCATCGACAACTGGCTGGCCGGCTTCAACGCGAGCCAGCACGAGGACGATTTTTTCGTCGTTTCCGGGCGGGGGAAAGCCACATACAACCTCGGCGGAACGTCCGCGCGCCTGAGCCTTTCGGCAAGCTATGTACCCAAGAAGGGCGCAGGAGACAGTGCGGCCGACTTGAAGGCTTCGAACTCGCGCTTCGCCAGTGCGCTGGAAAAGCGCGCAGGCGCCACCGTCTTTGCCTACTTCGTTGTCTATCCCGACAGTGTTGATGTCTTTCGGGAAGCGCGCCAGATCGCTGCTGAGAAATACCGCATCAGTTCGGGGTGGACGCCCATGGGGCCAGGCAACCCGATCACGGTTTCGCTCACCAGCGAAGGCGGAATTACGCCCGAACCGCAATCGAATTGAAGTCAAGGCCGGTCAACTGGAAAAAGATGGGAGATGCACATGGCGCAATATCGCCCTCGGCATGCAAGCGTACCCGATGTGCCCTGCGGAAATGTCCGCCACGGTGCAACCATGAACACAGGCCGGGCCGCATTGGCGGCGGCGCTTGCCATGCTGGTGATCGGCTGCTCGGGAGAAAAATCGGCGTGGAACACCGCCGCCTCGGCCAACACCATTGAGGCGCTGAGTGAATACTCGAAACGGTATCCCGATTCACCGCACGCCAAGGAAGCCGAATCGAAGCTTCAGGCACTCCGGTGGGCACGGGCGCAGACCGTGGGCACGATCGAGGCCTATCAAGAGTACCTGGATCAAAACAAGGACGGGCCGCACACAGACCTGGCCCGCGCAAGGGTGGAAGAGTTCGAATGGGCCATCGCAAAGGCTTCATCAAACGAACCACTGCTGCGTTCATTCATCTCGAAGTACCCTAAGAGTTCGAATCTGGAAGCGGCCAGAGACCGGGTGTGGCAGTTGGGCCGGCCGCAGGTGGCGGTTGCAAAGGTCGACAGCCTGACCATCATCGACGACGGCAATCAGCGCGTCATGGGCAGCGTGATGACGTCGTATTTCACCAAGAGCGTGAATGATCGCCTGGTTACCACGGCGACCTCGATTGCGGCAGGGCCTGGCCGCATTGTGATCTGGAGAACCTTCGCTCGTGATGAGATGCCAGACGTCGGCAAGCACGACCTGCGCACGGGGGTTGCCTTCCTCAAGACGGACAAGGGCGAATACAAATTTGTTCGCATGGTCGATCTCGGGAAGTCTGATCTCGAACTGGCAAGTGAGTTCGGTTTCAAGGCATCCGGCAAGTGAGGCGCACATGATCCGCACCCGTTCTGCCCTTCGATCGCTGGCGCTGCTAGGGGTGCTTGTCCTCGTCGGCTGCGATTCATCCCGCTCCGATTTCGAACAGGCCAGCAAGGCCCATACGGAGAATGCCTTTGAGCGCTATATCGAAAAGCACCCGCAGGCCAAACAAACTCCTGCTGCCGTGGAAGAACTTCGCTTGCTGCGATGGCAGGCGGCAGAGCAGTCGGGGAATCTGCCGCGCCTTGAAAGCTACGTTGCCAACTATCCTGCCGCGCCAAACCTTGCCCAGGCCACAGCGCTGCTGGAACGCCTTGCCTGGGATGCGACCAAGGCGTCGGCCGATCCGAAACAGGTCGAGCGCCACATCGCCAGATTCCCTGGCTCGCCTCATGATGCCGATGCACGGGCCCTTCTTGATACGCTGCTTTGGGAAACTGCCGTCCGGTCAGGGGAGATGGAGCCCCTGAGGCGGTATGTCGTTGCATCGCCCACCAGCGAGCGCGCAAGCCAGGCGGCAGACCGAATGAAGGATATGGCGAAGGCTGAAGCCAAGGTCGCCCGCTTTGACTGCTCACGCGTCTTTTCCGAACACGCGCACATTGCGAGAAAGGATCTGCCATCTGCCGATCCCTTGCCCTTGGTGGCGCCGGGCAGGTATTCAGGTGCCGTGAAGCAGGCAATGCGGGTCGAACTTCAGCTGGCTGCCTCCGGCGCAGCGTCGGCGCCCCAACTTAGAGCATTTTCAGTCAAGGGCAGGAATTCGCATTTCGAGCCGGCAGAGAACGGGCATCTGAGGCAAAACGACCAGAAGACGCTGCTTGTGGGTTCCGAGGTGCCGGCCGGCGTTTCATTCTGTCTTCAGGTGATCACGCTCGAAACGGAGTTTTCGGGCGCCAGCGTGACGCAGCTTGGATCGATCAATATGAAGCAGACGAATGCGGGGGCGTATTTCGGCACGGTGCTTGCGCTTGCCGAGCTTAACGCTGTAAGCGTACGGTTGATACGGGTCGGGGATGCATTTCCCCGCTACGTCGAAGGTGTGGCAGCACTGATCTCGCTTGGTGATGCGCCGCTGGACATTCCGGAAGAGGCCGTCTTCGAAGCTCGGATGCCGCTGCGCCCGGCACGCTGAATCAAACGGCATCGGCAGCAATGCCCGCCGCCTTGTGGCCTATTTGGTGACGGCAGTGCCCTGGGCACCGGACGCACTGGACGCAGGCAATGCCCTGGCCTCGTCCTTTGGAGGGAAGGACCAACTCTTGCCGTCGTAGCGTGAGACGGTGCCGTTCCCGCAAAGGTACGTCAGGCCCACGTTCTCCAGCAACACGAACGCCAGTGGATAGTTGGCATCACCCTGGAACGTGTAGCCCGGGAGAAAGCCCTTCACTGTGTTCTTGAACCGGAAGATGGAGCCTGGGCCATTCGGGATGAAGACCTCCGGCTGGCTCATTTGCATGAAGCCTTCCAATCCGCCTCGCTCAAGGCCGGCGTAATGGATGGCGAATGGCCTGGCATATATGCGTTCGCTCGGGAGTTCGGTGAACAGCGTGTCCCGGTCGATTGCCACGTTGGCAGTAAATGGCCTTCTTTGTTCGACGAATTGCGGGTCCTGCTGCTGGGCGACTACCATGTCCAAGACGCTCAGCATGGGGTTGGACTTGGACGCGAAGGGCCATCTGCCGCGAATGACGTAGACCGCATCGATGGGGCGCTTGCCTTCGGGAATGAATGCTGCCTCGACTTCCTGGATTTCCGCTTCCTGCATGCCGGCGACCTTGACCATGTGCATCTGCGGCGCACCCTTGGTCGCGTTTCGCAGCCAGTCTGGATCGCTGCTCGGCTTGTGGCCCGAGAGCACAACTCTCAATACCTCAGCATCTTGTTGGGCCACATAACTGACAAGGACGCGGAGTGCAAGTTCGTAGTCGCTGGCAGTCTTGGGGCGCTCAACCAGCGCGTTGGTGGCCAAGGCAGTCAGCGTTTCCGCGCTCGACCCAAGGGCAGCTTCTGTGGCGCCTTCTGCAAACTGGTGCGCCGCCGTACGCATCAAGAGAAGCCGCAATTTGCTCGCGGCATCTTTGGAATGTGCAGAATCAGGAAATTGACCCAGAAACGCGCCGAGCATCGCGGAACTTGGGGCGGGGCCGAGCGCACGCCAGGCTAGTGCTTCGTTTCGCGCCTTCAGCAGTTCCCGCGCGCGAGGCGCGTAGGTACTGTCGCCATGCTTTTTCAAAAAGGCAGCATACGCTGCAGGAGAATCACGCCAGCTTGCAATTCGCCAATCCCGCTCGACGGGAAAGCTCGCATAAATTATGGCCAGAGCCAGTGCCAGCAACACCAGCACGACAATCGGCTTTCTCGAGGGCATGGCAGCAGCCTCCAAAAGTCTGGTCTTTGCACTCGCATGCTCAGGCGAAACGGCAACAATTTTCGTGCTGCGAGCGCTCAGGACAGAACGGGTTTACCCTCTCAAGTGACTGGGGGTGGCAGAAAAGTCGCGCGCTGCGCCCTGTTCACACTTGCGGCACATCAGATTTCGTCCCATCGCTTGCTGCCAACCGGCTACAACGGCTGTCGAGATCATGTCGATCGACTTCGCGGCAAAAGCCATCTGCGATTGATAGTCGATGAGCACGAGCGTGTGATCGTTGGGCTTGAGCAGGAGCTTGCCGGGCGTGGCCGGTGCGGTGGGTTGGGACAGGTCGATTTCCTTGATGGGTGATGTGGGTCGCAGACGCCGACTGGAATCTGCTCGGAGCCAGTCTGCCGTTGCGGCCGCCGCCCCACATCGGCGCTTCGCCCTGTCTGCATGTGCTCCGATTGGGGGACCAGCGTGCCCGAATGCCACCACCATTCAATGCACGCGCTGGCCGTGACGGCCCGATGCCATGTTGCTGCAGAGATGCGTTGGCCGTAGGTGATGTGGCCATCGTTAACGGCCGTGACGCCGAACCTCTGCTGCTCTGGCCGCTTTGCGCGCCGCTCCCTACCGACTTCCTTGGCGCCTTGCAGCGCGCTAAATGACTGCTTTGTAGCCCCGACGCGATGGACCGCTCATGGCCG
>Ga0154020_10007109_pt1 | contig 13090 bp, 9 predicted proteins | sample Klosneuvirus_201_FD_109709 | JGI IMG/M metagenome (GOLD analysis project Ga0154020, IMG submission 109709) | Active sludge microbial communities from wastewater, Klosterneuburg, Austria - Klosneuvirus_20160825_MG | ecosystem: Engineered > WWTP > Aerobic digester > Activated sludge | place... | reverse complement strand
CTCCAGCGGCTGGATTTGGGCGCGCCTGAGCGCCTGGACGACGTTGGCCAGGCGCTCTCCTTGGCGCGCCTGCCGCTCCACCGTGAGGAGACGATCGATCTCCTCCAGCATCGCCTGAGCGTTAGCGTAGCGCCGGTTCCGATCCCAGTGGGTGGCTTGGCGGATACAATCGGCGATGGCCCCAGGGATCTTGGAATCGACCTCAATCTTACCCTCCTGCCCGACGGTGCGTCCCACGACCGCGGACCGCCCGCTGAGGAGGAAGTGCAGCAGGCAGCCGGCGCTGAAGAGGTCGGCGCGGGCATCGACGTCGCTGGCCTCGTATTGTTCCGGCGCCATGTAGTCGAGCTTGCCTTTGACTACGCCGACCGCGGTCGCGCCCTTTCGCCGGTGGGCCAGGGCGATACCGAAGTCGATGAGCTTGATGTCGCCGTTCCAACCCAGCATCACGTTGTCGGGCGAGATATCTCGGTGCACGACGCCCAAGGCGCGACCCTCGAGGTCCAAGGCCTCGTGCGCGTAGGCCAAGGCGGTGGTCAGCGCCACGCCGATCTCCAGCGCGGCCCAGGCGGAGATCGGCCCGAGGTCGCGGATGAGTTGGGCCGCATTCAGGCCCTCGATGAGCTCGAGGACTTGGGCCGGCGCGCCCTCGAGCTGGCCGAAGTCGATCACCGCCGCCACATGCGGGTGCTGTAGCAGGCTGGTGATGCGGGCCTCGTCGAGGAAGGCGTTGACGTAGCTCGGGTCGGACGCGACCGCCGGCAGCAGCCGTTTCACCGCCACCCGGCGGCTGAAGCCCTCGGGGACCTCTAGGACCGCCTCTAGGATCTCGGCGGATCCGCCGGTGGCGATCTGGCCGACGAGGCGATAACGCGAGGCGGTGGTCACTCGAAGAGGACACGCCCGTCGATGTTATGCCGCTTCAACATCGCGATCAGGTGAGTACGGCTCAAGCCGGAGAGGCGCGCGGCCGCTGAGACGTTCCCGCTGGCCCGGCGCAAGAGCTCGGTGAGGTACTTGCGCTCAAAGTCCGAGAGCAGCTCGTTGCGAAGCTCGTGATAGTTGGCGTTGCCCATCAGCTGAGGATCAAAGCCCCCCGTTCGGTTCGCCGTCGTGGCGCGCTCGAGCGGCGGAGGCTCTCCCAGCGCCAGGGTCGCTTCCACGACATTGCGCAGCTCTCGGACGTTGCCTGGCCAATCATGGGCCTTCCACTTGGCCAGGATCTCGGGTCCCAGGATCTTCGCGGCTAGCTCCTCCTGACCAACCTCCCGGGCGAAGTGCTCGACCAACATCGGAATATCCTCTGTCCGTTGGCGGAGCGGAGGAATCTTCAGGGTGAGTACCGCCAGCCGATAGTAGAGGTCTTGGCGAAACGCTCCGGTATTCACTTCGGCGCGCAGATCTCGGTGGGTCGCGGCCAGGACCCGCACGTCGATGGGGATTTGGCGGCTGCCCCCCACTGGCCGGATCAAGCGGCGCTCCAGGGCACCGAGTAAGTTGGTCTGGGTGTCCTTGGGGAGCTCTCCGATCTCGTCGAGGAAGATTGTGCCGCCGTTGGCGCGCTGAAACGCCCCCAAATATTGGGCGTCCGCTCCAGTGAAGGCGCCCTTCTCGTGACCGAAGAGCTCGCTTTGGACCAAGGTCGGCAAGAGCACGCCGCAGTCCACCGTCTCAAAGGGCCCTTTGGCGCGAGCGCTGGACTCGTGGATGGCCCGCGCCAGGACCTCCTTGCCCACGCCGGTCTCCCCGAGGAGCAGGACCGAGGCGTCGGAGCTGGCGGCGCTGTCGATCTTGGCCATGAGCCGCCGCATCGCCGGGGACCGCCCGAGGACCCGCCCCAGCCGATCTTCCTCGAGCGCCTCGACCTCGATCATCGCGCCGTCGTCGACGCGGACCTTGGAGCGCCCTAGCTGGAGGATCACCCCCGGTTCCAGGTAGGCGCGCTCGACGCGGACCTCGGCGCTGCTGGCGGCGATCAAGGTGCCGTTGGTCGAGCGCAGATCCTCGAGGATGATGGCCTTGGCTTCGCGCCGCAGCTCGAGGTGGTAGCGCGAGACGGAGGGGTCTTGGAGGACGAGATCATTGTCCTGGGCGGTTCCGATGCTCAGCGAGGGGCCAGCGGCCTCCGCCGACCTCCCGCGATCGGGTCCCTCGAGCACCTCCACCCGCAGGCCGTGGATCGAAGCACCGGTGCGCCGCAGAGGGACGGTTGAGGGCTCCATCGGTCGAGGGAGTATAGTGGAGCTCAGAGCCGCTTCAAGATCGCCTTCTTCAGCTCTTCGATCTCCCGCTTGAGGGAGGCCAGCTCGGGGTTGGCCCGCCCGTTCTTCCCGGCCCGGGGGCTCTCATGGACCGCCTCTACCGCGACCTCGTCCTCCTCCGCGTCCGCCAAGGCACCGTCGTCCTCCTCGGAGGCGGGGCTCGCCGGCGGAGCCTCCTCGGCCACCACGATCGGCGGGGGCGGCGGCGGTGGCCCCTGGCTCCAGCCCTGCGGTGGGCCTTCACCTTGCCACGGCATCCCGTTGGTCATGAAGCGCGCGAGGGCGGAGGTCGCGGCGAAGGGCAGGGTGGCGAAGGGGTTGAAGGGCGCGATCGCCGAGGCCCCGGCCTTGGCGTGCTGATAGAAGTCGAGCGCCCAGGTCATGTAGCGGCCGAAGAACTCGGCCAGCGCGTCGTCGTTCATGCGGATCAACTGCGTCAGCAGCGGGATCGGCAGCAGGCGGGCGGCGCGGCGGCTCTCCAGGATCAGCTGGGTCAAGGTCCCTTGGGTGAGGTCCTCGTTGGACTTGGCGTCCACGACTCGTACGTCGGTGCCGCGCCTGATCGTATCGCCCAGCTCCTCGAGCGTGATGTATCGACTCTCGGCGGTGTCGTAGAGCCGACGGTTGGAGTACTTCTTGATCAGGACTTCTTTGCCGCGTTGCCGCATGAGACCCCCGGAGCGCTTCGAGGAATTGCGGGGTCGCAACATCCTGCGAATCTCGGGCACCGTAGCACCCGCGATTTGACCCGTCCACGGGGACCGTTCTCCCCAGTAGATTTGGGCTCGCCCGTGTCCCACCTGATTCCGGACGGGGCCAGTCGACCCGATGTCGCAGCGCAACAACTTGGACGCTATCTCGGTCACCAGAACGCTTGACGACCGCGGCCGGACGCGACTACGGTGCCCGCAATCCTCGATTGTGCGGTGCAGCGAAACCGCCCGAAAGGAACGCCTCGATGTTCATGGGATGGGACCTTTTCAAGAAGAGCTTCGACGTTTGGGAGAAGCTCACCGCCGAATATCTGGAGACGGTGCTGCGCAGCCCGGCGGTTTTGCAGCCGAGCGGCACGATGCTGACCGCGGTCATGAAGGCCAAGGCGGCCAGCGACAAAGCGGCCGCGACGTGGTGGGGAGCCCTCGGCCTGCCGACCAAGCGGGACCAGGAGCGCACCCTCCACGCCCTCAACGAGCTGGAGTCCAAGATCCTCGATCTCGAGGAGCGCTTGGCCGAGAGGGATCGCGCGTGATCCCCGCGGTCCTCCCCGCGCCGCGCTACGTCTTCGACCGGCTGGCGGAGCGCCGTGCGCGGCCCCGCTTCATGGTGCCGGTGTCGAGCGGGGGTTGGCACCCGGTGACCTGGCAGGCCTTCGCCGACCAGATCAGCCAGATCGCCATGTACCTCGCCGGCGATGGCCTGGCCCCAAACGGCGCGGTGGCCTTCCTGGGCCCCAACCGCGTGGAGTGGATGTCCGCCGCGCTCGGGGCCCAATCGGCCGGCGCCGCGGTGGTCCCGATCTACCCCGCCTCCACCGCTGAGCAGATCGCCTATATCGTCGAGCACTCCGACGCCGCCGTGCTCTTCGTCGACACCGAGGCGCTGCTCGAGCGCGTCTTCGAGCGCTGGAGCGCCTATCAGAACGTGCGCCGGATGATCTGTCTCGACGACCGCCTCTCTCCCAGTGAGATCGCCGCTCGGGTGAACGCCCGCGGTGGCAGCGCGCCCGCCCCGGCCGAGATCGAGCAGAAGTTTGTCTCCTGGTCGACGGCCATCAGTCGCGGCGAGGCCCGCCTGCGCGAGGACGCCGGGGCCTTCGACGCCCTCCTCGGCAAGCTCGAGCTCGATCAGACCGCGGTGATGATCTACACCAGCGGCACCACCGGCAACCCCAAGGGCGTGCCGCTCACCCATCGGAACTACTCCACCAACGCTCGCGACTGGATGGAGGCCTTCGAGCTGGTGCTCAAGGAGGACGCGGTCGATCTCTTCTGGCTCCCGACCAGCCACATCTTCGGCTTCGGCGAGCTCCTCAACGGCAACATCCTCGGCTGGACCAGCTACCTCGGCACGCCCAAAGACGTCTTGGCGCTGCTGCCCGAGGTCAAGCCAGAGGTCTTCTTCAGCGTCCCCGCCTACTGGGAGAAGCTGGCCAAGGTCGCGATGGCGGCCGATGATGCGGCGCAGCAAAAGGCGCGGCTGCGGCAAATCACCGGGGGAAAGCTGTCGTTTTGCCTCTCGGGCGGCGCGGGCCTCAAGGCGCGGGTCAAGGAGTTCTTCCGCGACGCGGGCATCCTGATCCTCGAGGGCTACGGCCTGACCGAGACCTCGCCCACGCTGACCCTGAATCGCCCCGACGACTATCGCTTCGACGCGGTCGGCAAGACCTTGTCCTCGGTGCGGGTGAAGCTGGCGCCGGACGGGGAGATCTTGGCCAAGGGCCCCAACGTCTTCGGCGGCTATCACAAAGATCCAGCAGCCACGCGCGAGGCCTTCAGCGAGGACGGCTGGTTCAAGACCGGCGACATCGGCCAGTTCACCAGCGACGGCTTCCTGCAGATCGTGGATCGCAAGAAGGAGATCCTGGTGACCTCCGGCGGCAAGAACGTCCCACCGGCCAACATCGAGCTGCGCCTCAAGGACGATCCGATCATCGCCCAGCTCGTCGTCTTCGGGGACGGCCGCAACTACCTCGTTGCGGGGGTGTGGCTCAACGAGGAGAACCTGAGCGCGCGCTTCGACGCGGAGGGTGTCCCGCACGCCGCGCGCGATGAGGCGACGCGTTTGCTGGTCGCCGAGAAGATCGAGGCGGTCAACGCGGAGCTGGCCACCTTCGAGAGCCTCAAGAAGTTTAGGATCATGGATCGCCCGCTGACGGTCGAAAGCGGCTTCCTCACGCCGACGCTCAAGCTGCGGCGCAAGAAGGTCTACGAGGCCTTCCGCGCCGAGTTCGAGGCGCTCTATGGCTGAGGCCCGGGGCGAGAAAGGCCGGGGCCTGCTCGCGCGCCTCGTCCAAGGTCGTCCGCCGGTGGGCACCACGCCCTCCGACGTGATCGCCCATGAGAACAAGTGGCGTCTCCTCCGCTATCGGCGGCCGGCGGGCGCGGGTGCTGCGACGCAAAAGACCCCGATCCTGCTGGTCCCGAGCCTGATCAACCGCCACTACGTCCTGGATCTGCTCCCCGGCCGCAGCTTCGCCGAGTATTTGGTCGGCGCGGGCCACGACGTCTTCATCATCGACTGGGGCACGCCCGGCCCCGAAGATCGCTACCTCGAGCTGGACACCATCGCCGATCGCTATCTTGGCCGCGCTGTCCGCGCCACCGCTCGCGCCGCCGGCACCGCCACCGTCCACCTGCTCGGCTACTGCCTGGGCGGCACGCTGACCACCATCTACGCTGCAGCGCACCCCGAGCGGATCGAGTCGATGGTGGCCTTGGCGGCGCCGATCCGCTTTCACGACGACGGCCTGCTCTCGACCTGGACCCGCAGCCCGAGCTTCGATGTGCCGGCCATCGTGAAGGCCTGCGGGAACATGCCTTGGCAGCTCATGCAGGTCAGCTTCGAGCTCCTCAAGCCCACGCTGAACTTCGTCAAAGGCCTGCAGCTCGTAGAGCGCTCCTGGGACGATCACTTCCTCGACGCCTTCTTGGCGATCGAGACCTGGGGCCACGACAACGTCTCCTTCCCAGGGCGGGCCTACGAGCGCTACGTCGCTGCGCTCTACCAAAACGACGATCTCATCCATGACCGCTTCACGCTCAGCGGGAGGCCGGTGCTGCTCCGCAACATCCGCTGCCCCACGCTGGCCGTGACCTTCGAGCATGACCACATCGTGCCGCACCAGAGCGCTTCGGTGCTGCTCGAGCGGATCAGCTCGACCGATAAACGCGCGCTTCACCTCGCCGGGGGGCACGTGGGGGCGGTGATCTCGCAGAAGGCTTCCAAGACCCTCTGGCCTGAGCTGTCGCGCTGGTGGAAGGAGCATGAGGCTCCGCTTCCGCAGCCGGCGCCGCGCCCCTCGGTGCGTCCTTGGCCCATGCCAGAACAACCGGCCGGGGGGCCCAGAGAGAGCTCGAGTTCATGACCTTAGTCCTGCGTCGTCTCCTCCTCCTCATCCCTCTACTCAGCGCCACCGCAGCCCACGCCGACTGGTCCCAGCGCACGCTGGCCGGCATGCAAGTCCAGCTCTACACGCCCCAGTCGATGGGCTCTTATGCCAGCGGGCGCGGCCTCATGATCGGTCTGCACGGCTGCACGCAGCAGGCGACCGCGCTGGCCCAGCACGGCAATTGGGAAGCGGCGGCGGAGCGGCGGGGCGTGGTCGTCGCGCTGCCTCAAGTCCCCAACGGCGGCGTGATCGCCGGCTGCTGGGACTACTACGGCGCCAACCACACCCGCACGACCCGCCACGACGGGCCGGTGCTCAACCTCGTCACGGCGCTCCTCGGCGACGCAGCGCTGCACATCGATCCCGATCAGGTCTACGTCAGCGGCCTCTCCTCGGGGGCGGGCGAGGCGATGGTGCTCGGCTGCTTGGCGCCCGACGTCTTCGCGGGCGTCGGCGTCAACGCGGGGCCCACGATCGGCACCAGCTCCGGCGAGATCTCCACGGTCTCCACCGATCGCGCCACCGGGGTCCGCGACTGTAAGGCCGTCGCCGGCGCGTCCAGCGGGGGCTTCGACACCCAGCTCTACTCGGTCATCGCGGGCACCAGCGACTTTCTGGTGGCCCAAGGCTACGCCGCGCTCGACGCTGAGGTGATGCGCACGATCTATGAAGACGGGCAGGGCGCCTTCCAGAGCGCGCCGATCGACGTGCCCCAGCTCATCGGCTCCATGCCGCAGGGTACCGGTACCTTGTGGTCCGATCCCAGCGGTCCGCGCGTCTCCTTGATCATGGTCCAGGGCATGGGCCACGCCTTCCCGGCGGGCAATGGCACGGGCGCCGAGATGTCCTTCATCGCGCAGCGCGGGCCGTCGTGGCCGGACTATCTCCTCGACCTCTTCACCCTCCACAACCGGCGGGTCAGCGGCGCTCCCATGGTCGACGCCGGGACTCCGCGGCTCGACAGCGGGACGGCCCCCGCCGACGCCGGCTTCGTCCTCCGCGATGGTGGCTTGGTGGCCGCAGATGCTGCGCCGCCGCATGACGCCAGAACGGGCGCGGACCGGGCCCCCAACCCCGGTCCCGACGCCGGTCTCGCATCCGTCGATGGCGCCTTCGCGGACCCGGACGGCGGCTCGGGAGATCCCGATATGAAGGGCGGTTGCAGCTGCAGTTCCAGCACTTCCGGGCTCTCTGAGGCCCTCCTGGGCGGCCTCCTTGTGCTGCCGCTGGCCCTCCTCCGCCGCCGGGCTCGGCGCGCGCGCTAGACCCGGCCCCCTCGACCGAAGGGGTGGGAGCCTTCCGCATCGGTCATGTTGTGCTGCAGCAAATCGCGCTTGACGTTTTTGCATTGCACCACTAGCGTCCGCCGCATCGTAGAGGGCTCGGTCGATCGGCGGTCGCCACCGCGCGGACGTCGAGGCAGGGTCGCTCTTCCCGGAGGTCCACCATGCGCGTACGCCCACTACTCCTGGCCCTGTTCTTCACGGCCTGCGGTCCTGGAGCTCCTGACCTCACCCCGGCGATCGAGACCACCTCTCTCGGCCTCGGGACCTACTCCGAGCTGACCGGCTTCGGGAACAACCCCGGCGCGCTCAAAGGCTACACCTACGTCCCGGAGAACATGCCGGCCAACGCGCCCCTGGTCCTGGCCTTCCACGCCTGCTCGCAGACCGCGGCGGACTATCAGAAGGCCGGCTGGAACCAGCTCGCCGACCGCCTCAAGTTCTACGTGCTCTATCCCGAGCAGCAGCCCGCCAACAACGCCGCCCGCTGCTTCAACTGGGCCGGTGAGTTCGGCGTGCCGACCAACCTCTCCCGCGGCCAGGGCGAGAATCAGTCGATCATCCAGATGATCAACAAGATGAAGATGGACCACTCCATCGACGCCTCGCGGGTCTACGCCAGCGGTCACTCGGGCGGCGCTGCCCAGGTCGCCTTGATGCTCGCGACCTGGCCCGACGTCTTCGCGGCCGGCGCCACGATCGCCGGCATCCCCTACCGCTGCACCGTCAACTTCAGCGAGGTCACCACCTGCCTCTCGCCCGGCATCGATCGCACCCCTGCTGCCTGGGGTGACTTTGTCCGCGCGGCCTTCACCAACCCCGGCGCCAATCCCCGCGTCACGATCTGGCAGGGCTCCTCCGACACCACGGTCGTGCCCAGGAACCAGACCGAGCTCCTCGAGCAGTGGACCAACGTGCACGGCATCGACACCACCGCCGACGCCACCGACATGCTCGATGGGGCCACCCGCAACAGCTACAAGGACGCGGGCGGGGTGACCAAGGTCGAGACCATCACTATCCCCAACATGGCCCACGGTACGCCGGTCGATCCCAGCAACGGCTGCGGCCAGGCCGGCGCCTACTTCCTCGACGTGCACATCTGCTCGACCCAGCGCATCGCTGAGTTCTTCGGCCTGGACAGCACGACCCCGGTCGACACCACCGACCCCCTGGTCAACATCACGGCGCCGGCCAACAACATGAACGTCAGCGGCACGGTGAACATCACGGTCAACGCCACCGACAACATCGGCGTCACCGCGGTGGAGCTCTTCGTCAACGGGACGCTCCTGCAAAACGACACGACCGCGCCCTTCGCGGCCTCCTGGGACACCAGCGCGCTCCCCAACGGTGACTATGCCTTGCGCGCAGTGGCCCACGACGCCGCGGGCAACACCGCCGAGGACAACGACACCACGGTCCGCATCACGACCGGCCCGATGGACACCACGCCCCCGACGGTGAACATCACCTCGCCGGCGAACGGCGCCATGGTCAGCGGCACGATCCAGATCCAAGTCACCGCCACCGACAACGGCTCGGTCGCCAAGGTGGAGTATCTGGTCGACGGCACGAAGGTCGGCGAGTCCCTGACCGCGCCCTATACCTTCGCCTGGAATACTTCGGGGGTCAGCGCCGGCTCGCACGCCCTCGGCGCTCGCGCCACGGACGCCGCCGGAAATCAGGCCACCGACTCGGATACTTCGGTGACGGTCATGGCCGGACCCACTGACACCACGCCGCCGACCGTCGACATCACCTCACCGGCCAACGGCACCAACGTCAGCGGCATGGTCCAGATCCAGGCCTCGGCCAGCGACAATGTCTCGGTCGCCAAGGTGGAGTTCATGGTCGATGGCACCAAGATCGGTGAGTCGACCGGCGCGCCCTACTCGGTCATGTGGGACGCCTCGGGCGCCGCCGCTGGCGCGCACGCCCTCTCGGCGCGGGCCATCGATCTCGCAGGAAATGAGGCCACCGACGCCGATACCTCGGTGACCGTCGGCGGCGCCGCCGACACCACGCCCCCGACCTGTACCATCACCTTCCCCGGCGCGGGAGAGACGCTCAAGGGCATCGTCACCTTGAAGGCCGACGCCAGCGACAACGTGCGGGTGGGCCGGGTGATCATGTTCATGGACGACATGCCCATCGGCACCGATTTCACCGCGCCCTATGAGTTCCTCTGGGATACTTCGGTGTTCCCGGAGGGGAGCCATGAGTTGCTCGCGCGGGCCTTCGACGCCGCTGGAAACTTAGGACCCAGCATGCCGGTGACCATCACCGTGAGCCACGAGCCCGAGCCTTCTCCCTCGCCGTCCAAGGTCTTCGCGGGTCAGCGCCACTGGGGCTGCTCGGCGCTGGGGTCGGCGGCCGATCCGCTGCTCCTGGTGGCCCTGGGGCTCTTCGGGCGGCTGTGGCTGCGCCGTCGGCGCGGGATCGTCATCGGCCTGTGCGCCGCCGGGATCTTGGGCGCTTTGGTGGGCTGCGGCGCGGACGACGCCTTCGTCGATGGCACCGACATGACGATGCAGGGGGCGTACTCATCGCCCTCGCGGATCTTGGCCTACCTCGACGGCAAGACCATGGTGATGGAGGGCGACGCCATCCCGACGCACCCCAACGGCTTCAGCCAAGACACCAACTTTGGCTCGGCGACGCAGTGCTACAAGAAGGTCACCATGAAGGACCAGGCCAACCGCATCCAGGTGGTGAGCCAGCTCGGTACCCTCAAGGACGCGCCGACCACCGGGACCACCGGGAGCTGCGATCGTCAGTCGCTGGCCTCGGAGCTGACCTTCGACTCGACCGCCGTGCTCATCGAGAACGTGAAGGGCAACGGCACCTGCTTCGACTTCACGATCACCTACTCGGCCTTCGGTCAGGAGGGTCGCGGGAAGATCAGCGAAGACGGCAAGACCTTAGTGCTGGAGCTGTTCTTCAAGGACCAGGCGACCGGGCACCGCTGCGCCGCAGGTGATCCCGGCTCGGCCACCGTCACCTTGAGCCAGCAGCCGTTCACCGGCAACGCGCTCCAGACCTACTCCATCACCCAGTAGCGGGGACCATAGTTATGCATACGGTGCGCGCTTCGCGATCGGCCTCTACGCCGACGCTCAAGAACCTCTCTCGCCTTTTCCTCGGTGCCTTGGCGCTGGGGGCGGTCGCTCCCGCCTCCGCGACCCCGGTGCCCGGCCTGCACTATCCGGAGTGGGTGGAGAACAACGATCGCTCGGCTGATCCCACGCCCAATGAGTTCAAGCTCATCAACTATTTTTTGACCCGCGGCACGATCACCAATCAGCTGGCCGATCCGGCGGGCCTCAAAGGCGTCTCCCTCGGCCCCATCGGCATCGGCGAGAACGCGGGCAGCTCGACCGGCGTAGGCGGCGGCTCGGCCTACTACATCGAGCAGCGCTGGATCCCGGTGCTCTCCTATAGCCCGCACTTCGTCGACGGCCTGGCCACCTTCCGGGCTCAGTTCGAGGTCGACTTCATGTGGGGCCAGTCGGCCAACCAGATCCAGCCCAACCAAGGCGGCGGCTTCAACGCGGACCAGGTCAACATCCAGACCAAGAACGTCAACGTCTCGATCTATCCGACCAAGAACCCCTATAAGTTGGCCATCACCCTGGGCACCCAGGCGATGTATGACACCATCTACGATCCGGCCATCACCTCGCTCTTCGACATCGTCCGCACCGGCTACAAGCTGAGCTTCTTCGGCTCGGACGCGACCGGGGCCACGATCTACGGGCGCTACGGCGGATTGTGGAAGATCGGCTTCTTCCCCCTGGGAGCAGCCCAGCCCGACAAGGCGACCAAGAACGACTCTCGCCTCTCCTTCGTGTGGATGGCGACCTTCGACTATGCCTATCAAATCCAGCCGGGCACCGTCATCGGACTGTCCTATTGGCACCTCGGGGACGCCACCAAGGGCGCCGCCTACGCCTACGAGGGCCTGGTGAAGAGCGGGCCCTCCTCGACCGGGCTGGCCTCCTATACCGGGGTGGCCCGCTTCGACATGGACGCCCCCAATGGCAACGTCGAGTACATCGGGGCCCACTTCCACCACAACATCAACTTCGCCACCGGTGACTTCGCGGCCTCGGGCTTCGCCATGGTCAACGCCGGCAACTATACCAGCACCAAAGCGGACACCACGCTGCTCAAGAGCCTGGATATCTTGGGCGCCTCCGCCAACCTCGAGCTGATGTACAACTATGGGCAGACCGAAGGCGACCTCATCACCTTGGAGGGCATGCTCACCTCAGGTGACTCGAACCTCGGTGACGATAAGTTCACCGGCGCCTTCACCCTGAACAACTACGGCCTCCCGGGCGCGGTGTGGTTCAACCACAAGACGCTGCTCCTCTTCCCCTTCACCAACACCGTCAGCAACTATACCGGCTCCGTCACCGACATCTCGAACCAGGGCTACGGCCTGCTGGCCGGCATCGCCTCGGCGGCCTATGACATCGTCCCGAACACCCTGAACGTGAAGGTCGCCGCGGCCTACGCCCAGTCGATGGTCAAGCCCCCGCCGACCGCGCTCGGCATCGCCCGCGGCCAGACGATCGGCGCCGAGCTCAACCTCGAGCTCAAGTACACCATCCGCTACCTGATGACGGTCGGCTTGCACCTCGGGGTCATGACGCCGGGCGCCTTCTACGACGGCAATCTCCAGGTGCGCGGGCTCCCCTGGGCCGCCTTCACCACCTTCACCTGGTACGCGTTCTGAGGTCTGCCATGAAGAAGCACGTACTCATCCTCGTCTCGCTCCTCTTCAGCGGCTGCATCACCAGCTACGTCCAAAACGGACCGCTGGAGTTCCAAGACATCCCCTACGCGGGCCCCACCGGGAAGGCTTGGCCCGAGAGGACCGTGGAGCTCCCCGGCGTGGCCGAGACCTACGGGATGCAGACCATCCCCAAGGTGACTTATATCGACCTGAACCCCGAGGGCGGCCAGACCTTGGTCTTCCTCCACGGCCTCGGCTCCTATTCGAAGTTCTGGAAGCACCAGCTCGAGACCTTCGCTGGGCAGGGCTGGCACGTCATCGCCATCGACATGGTGGGCTATGGCAAGAGCAGCAAGCCCGCCTCCTTCCCCTACACGATGGCCTCGATGGCCGACGTGGTCTGGGAGCTGCTCAAGACCCAGGACATCCAGCGCCCCACGCTGATCGGCCACTCGATGGGCGGGCAGGTCGCGATGTCCTTTGCGATCCGCTATCCCAAGGGCGTCGCCGCCTTGGTGCTGACCGCGCCCGCGGGTTTTGAGAAGTTCAGCGCGCACGAGCGGCAGTGGTTCACCGACGTCTTCTCCACCACCTTGGTGAAGAGCGCGCCCGAGGCTGGTATCTGGAGCTCGGTGCGGCGCGCCAACTTCTACCGCTGGGTCCCCGAGGACGAGTGGCTGATCGAGGAGCGCGT
>Ga0154020_10007108_pt1 | contig 13091 bp, 9 predicted proteins | sample Klosneuvirus_201_FD_109709 | JGI IMG/M metagenome (GOLD analysis project Ga0154020, IMG submission 109709) | Active sludge microbial communities from wastewater, Klosterneuburg, Austria - Klosneuvirus_20160825_MG | ecosystem: Engineered > WWTP > Aerobic digester > Activated sludge | place... | reverse complement strand
CCCCGAGGACGTCGGCCGCGCGGTCACCAGCGCGGTCGAGTCGTCGCTGGCCAGGCTCGGCAGGCTCGACGCGTACCTGCTGCACGACGCGTCGGATCTGGTCGCGTATGGCGGACGATTGCTTGACGCACTGTCAAGTCAGGTGGCCGCCGGACGGATCGCGCGCGCCGGCGTCTCGGTCTACGGCCCCGACGACGTGGTGCGCCTGCTCGGCTATCCCGAGCTCGGCGCGGTGCAGCTGCCCCTCAGCATGCTCGACCTGCGCATGTTGCCGCTGCTGCCGCGCCTGCGCGCCGCCGGCGTCCTCACCTTCGCGCGCAGCGCCTTCCTGCAGGGCCTCTACGCGCTGGCCCCCGACGCGCTGCCGCCGCGCGTCGCCCACATCCGGCCCTGGCTGGGCCAGCTCATCGAGGTCACCGCCAGCGCCGGCACCACGCCGCTCGCCGCCGCGCTGCCCTTCATGGCCGACGTCGAGGGCCTCTCCAGCGTGGTCATCGGCGTCGACACCGTGGCCCAGCTCGACGCCAACGTGGCCGACTTCGCGCGCCCGCTGCCCGGCGGCGCCGCCCTGGCCGCCGCGGTGCGCACCCGCTTCGCGGCCGTCCCGGTCGACGTGGTGGATCCCTCGCGCTGGCCCGCCGAGGCGGCCCCATGAGCGCCCGGGTCGTCATCATCGTGCAGGCGCGCATGTCGTCGTCGCGCCTGCCCGGCAAGGTGCTGATGCCGCTGGCTGGCCGGCCCGCGCTGGTGCGCCTGATGGAGCGCATGTACGAGGTCAGCGGCGCCGCCGAAGCGCTGGTCGCCACCTCGGTCGCGCCCAGCGACGACGCCGTGGCCGAGCTGTGCGCGCGCGAGGGCATCCGCTGCCAGCGCGGCTCGCTCGACGACGTCCTGCTGCGCTACCACAGCGCCGCGCGCGCGGCCCAGGCCGACGTCGTGGTCCGCATCACCGGCGACTGTCCGCTGCACGATCCCGCCGTGATCGACGAGTGCATCGGCCTCTACCACGTCGACAAGCAGCACGTGGCCTACGTCTCCAACGTCGACGAGCGCACCTACCCCGACGGCCTCGACGTCGAGGTCGCCTCGTTCGCCGCCCTCGACCAGGCCCAGCGCAGCGCGAAGAGCCGCTTCGAGCGCGAGCACGTCACGCCCTGGATCCGCCGCCACTGCCGCAAGCGCTCCATGGTGCAGTCGGTCGACCTCAGCGACCTGCGCTGGACGCTGGATCACCGCGAGGACTACCAGGTCATCGCGGCGATCTATGACGCCCTGGCCAACGACTCCGCGCCGCCGTTCGGCGCGCGCACGATCTACCAGCTGCTCCTGCACAAGCCCAACCTGATCCTGACCGCCGCCCGTCGTCCGCTGACCGACTCCGAGATCGACGACGTGCGCGGCCGCATCACCCAGCTGCTCAGCGAGGACGCCTGATGTCCGACACTCTCGTCATCCGCGCCGACGCGTCCCGTGACATCGGGACCGGCCACGTCATGCGCTGTCTGGCGCTGGCGCAGGCCTGGATGGCGCGCGGCGGTGCGGTGTGCTGGGCCGCCACCGCGATGCCCGAGGCGCTGACCGCGCGCCTGGCCCGCGAGGGCATCTTCGCGCGCATGATCGACCCCAGGCTGGACGCCCTCGCGACCAGCGCCCTGGCCGACGAGGCCGGCGCCAGCTGGATCATCGTCGACGGTTACAACCTCGACGGCAGCTACGAGCGCGCCATCGGCCACCGCGTGCTGGCCTGGGACGACGACGTGCACACCGATCACGCCGCCTGCGCGCTGGTGCTCAACCAGAACATCCACGCCAAGGCCAGCATGTACCCCACCGTGGTGCCCGAGCGCGTGCTGGCCGGCCCCAGCTTCGCGCAGCTGCGCCGCGAGTTCTGGCCGCTGCGCACCTGGAAGCGCACGCACCCGGCCACCGCGCGCCGCCTGCTCATCACCATGGGCGGCTCCGACCCGACCGGAGTCACGCGTCGCCTGGTCGACGCCATCGCGGGCCGCAGCGGCCTCGACGTCACCGTGGTCATCGGCTCGGCGGCGCGCTTCGATCCCCTGCTGCTGGCCGCGGTCGAGCGCGCCAAGTTCCGCCTGGTCACGGACCCGCCCAGCATGCCCGAGCTGATGGCGCAGGCCGATCTCGCGCTGGCCGCCGGCGGCTCGACCAGCTGGGAGCTCGCCTTCATGGGCCTGCCCAGCCTGGTCGTGACCCTGGCTGACAACCAGCGCCCCATCGCCGAGGCGCTGGGCAGCGCCGGCGTCGCGGTCGCCCTGGGCTGGCACGCCGACCTCGACTTCGTCCACGTCGCCGACACCGTGCGCGCGCTCGCCGGCGATCTCGAGCGGCGCAACCAGATGTCCGCCCTCGGCCGCGCCCTGGTCGACGGCAACGGCGGCGCTCGCGTGCTCGACGCCATGAAGGGGGCAGCATGAGCTGTCCACGCCCGTGACCAGGGCCGCGGCCTATCCCAAGTAGCTGAAATCCGGTGCTTCTTCTGTCGCCTCACGCAGCGTCTCCGTGCTATCGAACGGATCCGGCACCAGCCGCAACGAACTGACCCACGGCTCGCCCAACTCGTCATGTCCAAACGGAAATTCTCCCTTCGCAAGGTCGCCGGATAGATGAGCGCCGCGGCCCACAGGAAGCCGGCGCAGGTCTCGCTGTTGCGACACCTGTACACCGCGTACCAGCGCCAGCTGCGCGGCGTCGTGCTGCTGGCCAGCCTGTCGGTCATCGCCGGCATCCTCGAGGTCGTGGGCATCACCCTGCTGGTGCTGCTCGGCAAGCTGACCGCCGAGGGCAAGCACAGCTACCTCGGCACCCTGGGCTGGTTCGACGCGCCGGTCATCATCCCGATGGGGACCTTGGTGCTGGTCGGCCTGGGCTCGGTGGTGCTGCGCCTGCTGATCCAGATCTGGGCCAGCTGGATCGACGCGCGCACCGCGGCCGACTACCTGGCCGAGCAGCGCAACCGGCTGTTCGCGCTGTTCATCGAGTCATCGTGGGAGTCCAAGGCCGACACCCGCGCGGCCGATCTGCAAAACATGTTGACCCGCAACGTCGAGCACGCCCTCAACTTGCTGCTCAGCCTGTCGAAGGGCGTCGCCGCCCTGGGCAACGTGGCGGTGCTGCTGGTGTCGGCGATGCTGCTGTCGCCGCTGTTCGCGCTGGGCATCTTCGGCGTCGCGGTGCTGCTGTTCCTGGTGCTGCGCCCGCTGACCAACTGGGCCAAGCGCGCCTCGCGCGCCGACGTCACCGAGAACACCAGCTATGCGCGCGAGATCACCCAGTCGGTCATGGTGGCGCGCGAGATCGAGGTCTTCAACGTCGGCGAGCAGGTCAAGCTTGATGTCGCACGCGTGGTCGAGCAGACCCGGGTCAAATCGCGCCTGGCCATCCTGACGCAGAGGCTACTGGCGCCGCTCTACCAGAGCTTCGTCATGCTGATGGCGTTTGGCGCCATGGCCACGGTCGCAGTCAGCGGCGTGGCCCACGTCGAGGTGCTGGGCATCATCGTGCTGATCATGCTGCGCTTGGCCAGCTACACCCAGGGGCTGCAGTCGGTCTATCACCACGTGGTTGGCAAGGCTGTCTTCCTGGAAGAGCTTGGCGAGGCCGAGCAGAAACATCGCCGCGGCGCCAACATCGTGGGCACCCGCAGCGTCGACCAGATCGAGACCGTGCGCCTGGACGACGTACACTTCGCCTACAAGGCCGAGGCCCCGGTGTTCGATGGCCTGACCCTTGAGATCCGCCACGGCGAGTCGATCGGCGTGGTCGGGCCGTCGGGCGCCGGCAAGTCGACGCTGATCAAGCTCCTCCTCGGGCTGCACACGCCGCAGCAGGGCGCCATCCTCATCAATGGTGTGCCACTGCGCGAGCTGGCGCGCGACAACTGGTATCGCCGCGTGGCCTATGTGCCGCAGGAGCCGCACCTGCTGGGCGCCGACGCGCGCGCCAACATCCGCTTCTTCCGTCCCGACCTCAGCGACGCCGTGGTCGAGGCGGCGGCGAAGGCGGCGCACATCCACGACACCCTGGCCGCGCTGCCGCAGGGCTACGCCACCGACCTCGGTGACCAGGGTGGCGAGCTGTCGGGCGGCCAGCGTCAGCGCGTGTCGATCGCGCGCGCGCTGGTGGGCAAGCCCGATCTTCTCATCCTCGACGAGCCGACCAGCGCGCTGGACGCCCTGTCGGAGGAGGCCATCCAGGCCACCCTGAAGGAGCTGCACGGGCGCGTGACCATGCTGATCATCGCGCATCGCCTCAGCATGCTGCAGCACTGCGACCGCGTCCTGGTCATGAAGGACGGCCGCATCGAGGCCTTCGACACCCCGGAGAAGCTGGCCGCGACCAGCAACTTCTACCAGCAGAGCAGGGCGCTGCTCAGGGCATGACGGCGATGGTCCAGGCATCCACGGGGCCGACCCCGAGTCAGTCCATGCTGGCCTGGACGCGCGCAGCGCTGCATGCGCTGGAGGCGCCATGTGCGGGATAGCCGCCATCGTCGGCCCCGGCGCCGCCGCCCCTGACGCCGCTGCCACGCTGACCGCGATGCTGGACGCGCAGTCGTCGCGCGGCCCCGACGATCGCGGCGTGCACGTCACCCCGGGCGCGCGCCTCGGCCACCTGCGCCTGTCGATCATCGACCTGTCGCCCGCTGGTCACCAGCCCATGGCCTCGGCCGACGGGCGCTACTGGCTCAGCTTCAACGGCGAGATCTACAACTACCTCGAGCTGCGCGCCGAGCTGGGCGGCGCAGCCGCCTTCCGCACGCACAGCGACACCGAGGTCATCCTGGCCGCTTACCAGCGCTGGGGCGAGGCGGGCTTGCAGCGCCTGTCGGGCATGTTCGCCTTCGTGCTTTGGGACGCCCATGAGCGCCGCCTGCTCGCGGTGCGCGACCGCTTCGGCGTCAAGCCGCTGCACTACCATGTGCGCCCCGACGGCACCCTGCTGCTGGCCAGCGAGATCCGTGGCCTGCACGCCGGCGGCGTCGCCCCCGAGCCCGATCCGGTGGCCTGGGCGACCTACCTCGCCAGCGGCCACTATGACCACGGCGCGCGCACCTTCTGGGCCGGCGTCAGCCGCCTGCCCCCGGGCCACCTGCTGCGCTGGCAGGCGGGCGCCGCCCCCGAGGTCGCCGCCTGGTACCGCCTGTCCGACCAGGTCCCGCCAGACGCCGAGGACAGCCGCGACGACGCCACCGTCGAGGACGAATACACCGCGCTGCTCGACGACTCCATTCGCCTGCGCCTGCGCAGCGACGTCCCGGTGGGGATCAACCTGTCGGGCGGCCTCGACTCGTCGCTGCTGCTGGCGCTGGTGCGGCGCGCCCTCGGTCCTGACGCCGCGCTGCACACCTTCACCTTCGCCACCGGCGATCCCGACTATGACGAGACGCCGTGGGTCGCGCGCATGCTGGCCGGCACCGCGCACCCGCACCACCCGTGCATCACGACCCCCGCCGACGTCCCCGCGCTGGCCGCGCTGGTCGCCGACCACGAGGACGAGCCCTTCGGCGGGCTGCCCACCCTGGCGCTGTCGCGCTGCTTCGCCCGCGCGCGCGAGCTCGGCGTCATCGTCCTGCTCGACGGCCAGGGACTCGACGAGCAGTGGGCCGGCTACGACTACTACGCGCGCGCCGCCGCCGGCCTCCACACCGGCCACGGCCTGGTGCAAGGCTCGACCCGCGTCGCCGGCGCCCCCGAGGTGCTGACGCCAGCCTTCGCCGCCCTGGCCGAGCCCTGGACGCGTCCGGCGCCGCACCCCAGCGAGCTCGTCAACCTGCAGCTGGCCGACGCCATGTTCACCAAGATCCCGCGCGCGCTGCGCTTCAACGACCGCGTCTCCATGCTGGCGTCGACCGAGCTGCGTGAGCCCTTCCTGGATCACCGCCTGTTCGAGCTGGCCCTGCGCCAGCCTGCGCGTCGCAAGCTCCAGGGCGGCGTGCACAAGTGGCTGCTGCGCCGCATCGCCGCGCGCCTCTTGCCCCCTGCCACCCACGAGGCCCCCAAGCGTCCGGTGCAGACGCCGCAGCGCGAGTGGCTGCGCGGCGCGCTGGCGCCCTGGGTCGCCGATCAGCTGGCCACCGCGCAGCGCGGCTTCGCCGCCGGTTGGCTCGACGGCCCCGCGCTCGCCCGCGCCTGGGACGACTACCGCACCCGCGGCGGCGATAACAGCTTCCACATCTGGCAGTGGCTCAGCCTGGGCCTGATGACCGGTGTCGCCAGTCGTCGCGGTCCGGGGAGCCGCTCGTGAAGGTGCTGCATGTGATGAACGGCGCCAGCGGGGGCGCGGCGTTGTCGACCCTGGCGCTGATGCAGGCGCTGCGCCCGCACGGCATCTCGAGCGCCGTGGTCTGCCACGACTCAGGTAGCCCCGACGAACGCGCCCACCTACGGGACGTGACCGACGGTGCGGCGCTGTTCCTGCCGCTCTATCTGTGGAACCGCAAGCTGCGCGCGGCGACCTGGAAGCGCCCCCTCCTGGAGGTTCGTCAGCTACTGCGCACCGGCGCCATCGTCGGTTCAGCCATGCGCGTGGCTGCCTTCGCGCGGCAAACCCGGTCTACGCTGGTCCACACCAACACGCTGACCACACCTGAGGGCGGGCTGGCCGCGCGCGCGCTCGGCCTGCCGCACGTCTGGCACGTGCGCGAGCTGGTCGGTCCCGGGCATCCCTTCCGTTTGCCTGTCGAGGGCCGCACGCTGGGGCGTTTGCTCGCGCTGATCGCGACCCGCCTCATCGCCAATTCCAACGCGAGCGCCGATGCCCTGCGCCCGTGGCTGGTCTCACCCGAGCGCCTGGACGTCGTCCCCAATGGCATCGATCTGAACTCGTTCTCGGCGACGCTGGCGCAGCCGGCCGGTCCCCTGCGCATCGGCATGGTGGGCAACCTGAGTTCCCGGACCAAGAAGCATGGCCTGCTGCTGGAGGCGATCGCGGCGCTGCCCCGGACGCTGCCCCCGTTCACGGTCTCGATCTATGGCCACGACGTCCCTGGCGATACCTACGTTGCTGACCTGCGCACCCGAATCGTCGAGCTCGGCATCGCGGACGTGCTGCGCCTGCCCGGCTTCGACGCTCGGCCGGCACACATCATGGCCGAGCTCGACATCCTGGTGCACCCCGCCGACAACGAGTCGTTCGGCCGCGTGGTCATCGAGGCCATGGCCGCGAGCCTGCCCGTGGTCGGTGTGCGCGGCGGCGGGGTCGGCGAGATCGTCGTCGATGGTGAGACCGGACTGCTGGCGCCCCCGGACGATCCACGCGCACTCGCTTCGTGCATCGAGCGCCTGGCGCGCGACCCTGACCTCCGGCGGCGTCTCGGCGCCGCCGGTCGTCGGCGCGCCGAATCGCTATACTCCCTCGACGCCTGCGTGCGCGGTGTGCTGCGCAGCTACAGGAAGGCCTCCGCAGCATGAGCACGGAAACCAGAGCGCCCGCGGCGCAAGGGCGTCTGCTCTACATCGACGCGCTGCGCGGCGTCGCGGCCTGCTGGGTCATGTTCTACCACCATGGCAAGGTGCCCCGCGATCTCCCGTACGCGCTGCGGTGGTTTCTGGGGCGCGGCTGGCTCGGTGTCGATATCTTCTTCGTGCTGTCGGGCTTCGTGATCGCTCACTCGGTCGGCACCTCGAAGGTCACGGGCCGCTTCCTGGGACGCTTTGCACTGCGTCGCTCGCTACGCCTGGATCCGCTGTACTGGGTCACCATCACGGGCGCATACCTCGCGTTTCGTGGCCAAAGCGCGGAAATTCCCGGCCAGAACGACGCCGTCACCTTTCTGGCCAACATGTTCTACCTGGATCACATCAGCAACCTGTACACCATCGTGGGCGTGGGCTGGACGCTGTGCCTCGAGGTGCAGTTCTATCTGGTCTACGTCATCCTGGTCGGCGCGATGCAGCGACTCGGCCGCTGGCTCGGCCCAGCATCGCGCTGGGTCGTCTTCCTCCCGTTTGCCGGCTTCTCGCTGCTGTTCGCCCTGCGCCTCGAGGTCGTGGCCGGCATGCGCCGGAGCGTCTTCTTCTATGACACCTGGTACCTGTTCTTTCTGGGCGTCATGGTGGCGTGGGCGCTGAGCAAGCAGTGCGGCGAGCGCTGGAGCTTCGCCTTCATCGCGGTCGTGGTCGTCTGTGCGGGCGTGCGCTTCGACGCGCCCAGCGTCGTCGGCAGCGCCACCGCGCTCAGCATCTTGTTGCTAGGCCGCGCCGGCAAGCTGCGCACCGCGCTCGACAATCGGGTGCTGCAGTACCTGGGGCGCATCTCGTACAGCTTGTACCTGAGCCACATGCTGGTGGGCACCCGGCTTCTCCACATGGCGGTGAAGCGCTTCGCAGAACCGCCTGGTCTGGGCGTGAGCCTCCTGCTGATCGGCGCCGCCACCGTGGTGTCGATCGTCGTCGCGCATCTGCTCAACGTCCTCATCGAGCGCCCCACCATCGCGCTGTCGCGCAGGGTTGCGCAGGAGCGGGCCTCATGAGCGCCATCACCGGGTCGCCGCATAGCCCCACCCCCGCCACCCCGCTGACGCGTCGGCGCAAGCGGCCCCAGTACCTGACCTCGCGGGGTCTCCTCATGTTCAGCTCGATCCTCCTGGTGGCGGGCTCGGCCTTTCGCTGGTCGCGGCTGGGCTTCGCGGGGCTCATGGTGCATCCATACCTGCCGCCCATGATCGGTGTCTTCGTCCTGGCCGCGCTGCCGCGAATCGCGCGTTTTCCAGCCAGCATCCTTCGGGCGATGGTGCTCTTCTTCCTGTCGTACTCGCTGGCCACCATCTCGGGTACTCCCAGCGCCTCGGCCTCCGAGATCCTCAAGGTTGGCGCCTCGGTGTTGACCATCATCACGATGGCCCTCGCCATTCGCACCGAGCCGGACTATCGCGCGGCGGTGCTAGCGCTCAACATCGCGCTGGTCGTGATGTCGCTGGGGGCACTGCTGCGCGGCGCCTCTGAAGGCCTCACCGGCATCAACCCACTCGAGCAGATGGCCAACAAGAACGCCTACTCGATGTATGCCCTTCCGGCCGTTCTGCTGGGCGGCTCGGTGGTGTTGGACCCGCGGGCCTCACGCTGGTTGCGTGTGGTCCTGTCCGCCACGGTGATGCTGATCTCCTTCGCGGTCTTCTCCACCGCAAACCGCTCGGGCTGGGTGGGCGTCATCCTCATCGGGCTCATGCTGGTGTCGCGCGGTCGTCGCGTCCAGGGCATGGTCCTGGTCGCGGTCGTTGCAGGCGGGATCTACATGTTCGTGGGCCGCCAGGAGTCGACCCGCAATGTGCTCCAGCACCGCTACGATCAGACCGTCGGGCGCAACTACTCCGACACCATGCGCAAGCGGCTGTTCTACGCCGCACTCGAGATCGGTCTCGAGCACCCCTTCCTGGGGGTCGGCCCGACCCGGTTGCCCTATTACCTCGCGGATCGGCTGAAGAACAGCATGGACGGCATCGACTCGCACAACGTGTTTGGCCACCTGGTCGGAGGCTCCGGCCTCATCGTGACCGGCATCTTCCTGCTCGGCGGGCTGCTCATGTTGCGCGGACCTCGTCGGCCCCCCGACACGCCCGAGGGTCACGAGGCGCTGGCCCTGGTGCGCATGATGATGGCGCTATGGGTCATGCGCGGGATGTTCTCCCGCGAGATCCTCTACAACCCCAGCTTCGCGATCGGTCTCGGGCTGACGATGGCGCTGTGCCTGATCCATGGCCTTTGGGGACGATCGCCCTCGCACCCCACCCCACCGGTCCCGGCCCCCGTGGTGCGCTCGTGATCCGCGAGCTGCGCGAGGCCGATCTCGAAGAGGTGGTGCCACTGCACCGGGAGGCGTTTCGCGGCGCCCTGGGCCCCATGCTCGGCGAGCGCTACGTGCGCCACTTCTTGCGCTGGTTCCTGGCCCAGCCCAGCGCCGTGTGTCTGGTCTACGACTTTGCCGGCGAGGTTGCGGGCTACGTGTTCGGCGCGCCCGACGGCTACGGCGCGGCGCTCAATCGCGACTTGCTCCCGACCGTGGCGCTGGCCGCGCTCACTCACCCGCACATCGTCTTGCACCGCCACTTCGCCGCCAAGGCGCGAGGCCGACTGCTGGGCGCCTGGCGCGGCATGACCCGTCGCGCCAGCGCCAGCGCCGGCGCACCCGCACCCGCACCCGCACCCGGGGCGACCTCCTCGACCCGGTTCTCGCTCACCGGGATCGGCGTCTCGCCGCGCCACCGCAAGCGCAAGATTGGCCAGCAGCTCCTGGCCGCCTTCGAGGCGCGCGTCGCTGCCCGTGGCTTCGTCACCGTCTGTCTCGACGTGTACGCCGACAACCACGCCGCCCGTCGCCTGTACGAGAGCATGGGCTGGCAGCTCTGTGAGGACCTGGGCTCCGTCCTCGTCTACGACAAGCAGCTTGGAAGTGCCGCGTGATCTCGAGCGGCGCCGCCACCCGGCTGCGACGTGGCAGCGACTGGCTTCTGCTCGTCCTGATGTGCGTCGCCCCGCTCGCCATCGGCGGTGTGCATCGGCCCGTGCGCCTCGCGCTGTTCAGCGGCGCGGCGGCGGCCCTGCTGCTCAGCTTGATCGAGCGCTGGCGTGATCGGCGCCCGCTGCCCGTGACCATTCCGCTCGTCGCGCTCGGCGTCGCGTTCCTGGTCACTGCCTTCCAGCTGGTGCCGCTGCCCGCCGCGCTGCTTGGCACCATCGCCCCCGCCACACACGAGCTGCTCAGCACCACCCTCGGCGACTATGGCTGGCACGCCATCTCGCTGGATCCCGCGGGGACCGTCGGCGAGCTGGCCAAGCTGGGCGGATACCTCGCATTCTTCGCCGCGGCAGTGACGTTTGCTTCGCGGACCACCAACCGTCGCCGCATCGTCCTCGCGGTCGTCGGCGTGACGCTCCTGGTCGCGGTCATCGGCTTCTTGCAGGCCGGCCTCGGCAGCCTGAGGATCCTCGGCTTCTACCGGCCCGACCTGCAGATCTTGAACGAGATCTGGGTGCGCGGAACCTTCGTCAATCCCAACCACTTCGGGGCTCTGATGTGTCTGGGTGCGCCCTGTGCCCTGGCCATCGGGATGCGCGAACGCCGCCTGCGGGTGCCGGCGTTTCTCGCCGTCATCGTCTTCAACGTCGCGGTCGTGATGTCGCTGTCGCGCTCCGCGATGGTGGCAGCGCCGCTGGCCCAGCTGCTGGTGTTCGGGCTCGACCGCTGGCAGCTGCGGCGTGGCTCCGAACATCGTAGCGCCTCGGCACGCGCGACGCTGGGCGTCGCGGTGGTCGCCACCATCGCCATCGCCATCGCCGCCAGCGCCAGCCGCATCGAGCGTCTGGTCGTCAACACCCGCAACATCGACCTCACCGCCCCGGGTCAGAACTCGATGTCGAAGTTCTACGCGTGGCGCGGCGCCGGCAAGCTCATCCTGATGCGCCCGTGGACGGGTAGCGGGCGCGGCGCCTTCGAGCACGCCTTCACCCGTGTCGCCGAGAATGGTGGCCAGCAGCGCTACCGCTGGGTCGAGAATGGCGTTCTCCAGGCGGTGGCCGATTGGGGCGTTCCAGTCGCCGCCTTGCTGCTGGTGCTCGCAGGCACGGGCCTGTTCATTGCCATCCGGCGCATGTCGCCCGATCCGCTCGCCATCGGGCCGCTGTGCGCGCTGATAGGCCTGGCGGTGCACGACATGGTCGATTTCTCCATCGAGTTGCCCGGGATCGCCCTGCCGGCGCTGGCGCTTGCCGGCGTCGTCTTCGGGCAGAAGAGCAGCGAGCCCGAACCGGGCCGGCGCCTCATCCGGACCCGCGGGCTGTTCCTGCTTGCGCCGTTGCTGCTCGCGGCACCGATGCTGCCCTATCTGACGATGAACACCGCAGACAGCGACGGTGACCGCATCGTCCGCGCCGCGCGCTCGCTGCCTACCCCGCGCCTCATCGCCATGGCGCAGCCGATGATCAAACGCCACCCGGCCGACTGGTTCCTGCATGCCGTGGTCGCAGAGCGCCTGGCCCGCGAGCGCAACCCAGCGGCGATGCGGTGGCTGAACCGCGCCATCTATCTCAATCCGAGCCACCCTGCGCCACACCTCGTCGCTGCCGCGGTGCTGGCCAGCAACAACCGCGGGCCGCAGGCGCTGGTCGAGTATCGCACCGCCGCCAACGGCCTCGGTCAGCCCTGGATCTGGGACCAGGTGGCGCGACGCTTCTCGGCGCGCGACGCCATCATCGCGGCCACCCCGAGCAACCGTGCATCCTTGCTGGCGCTGTCGGCGTGGTTCGAGGCGCACAAGCGGGACGCCGACGCCGACCATGTCCTTGGCCTGCTGCTCGCCGGGAGTCCCGAGGACGTGTTGCTCCTCGATCGCCGAACCCGCCTGGCCTTGCGTCGAGGCGACATTCCAGGTGGGCGGAAGTACGCCGCCGCCCTCTGGAACCTGGACAAGTCGATGGCGACACGGCTGATGCTGGTCCGCGCCGAGCTGGCGGCGGGACAGGCCACAACCGCCTCGACCCTGCTCGAACCCGTCTTCGAGCACACTCCCGAGGTCTTCGACGTCGAACTGGAACTCGTACAACTATATGTATCGAAGGATGAAATCGAGACCGCCCGCAGGCGTCTCGAGCGCATCACCTGGGATCTGGATCGGACCAGCCGGATCAGGTTACATGAGGCCCGCGCTGCGCTTGAACAGAAGGCCGGCAACGAGCACCAATACCGCTGGGAGCTCGAGCAAGCCACCCGCCTCCGCTCGGCGCTGCCCTAGACCCTGCCCACACCGATGACCAATCCCTTCAAGGTTGCGCGCCGCAGACTCCCCGACTTCGTGGTCCGACATCGGGCCATCGCGTCGGTGCTGGCCAACATCCTGGTCATCATGGTGGCCTACACGGGCGCCTTCCTGCTCCGCTTCGACCTCACCATCCCCACCTTCTACCACCGCACCTTCCTCATCACGCTGCCCGCGGTGGTGGCGCTGCAGTACATCTCGTTCCAGCTCTTCAAGCTGACCCGCGGCTGGTGGCGCTATGTCGGCATGGGCGACTTCCTGGCCGCCGTGAAGGCCAGCATCGTGGGCGCCGCCGGTCACGCCGTGTTCGCCTTCCTGG
>Ga0154020_10007107_pt1 | contig 13091 bp, 14 predicted proteins | sample Klosneuvirus_201_FD_109709 | JGI IMG/M metagenome (GOLD analysis project Ga0154020, IMG submission 109709) | Active sludge microbial communities from wastewater, Klosterneuburg, Austria - Klosneuvirus_20160825_MG | ecosystem: Engineered > WWTP > Aerobic digester > Activated sludge | place... | reverse complement strand
TGCCATCCGCAGTTCGGTTGTATCGCAAGGTGCCAGCACACGGATGCCGGGCAGGGTGCGCAGAATGGCCATGTCTTCAAGTGAGTGGTGGGTCGGGCCCAGTTCGGCGTAGGACAGTCCGGAACCGGTGCCGACGATTATCACCGGCGCCTTGTGGTAGCAGGCGTCCACGCGGATCTGCTCGAAGCAGCGCGTGGTGGTAAACGGGGTGATGGTGTAGACCACCGGACGTAGGCCGGACAGAGCCAATCCAGCGGCGACACCCATCATGTTGGCTTCGGCGACGCCGCAGTTGTAGAAGCGGCGCGCATCGACTTTTTTGAAGTTATCGAAGAGTTTGTTGCCGATGTCGCCGGAGAGCATGACGACACGGTCGTTCGTTTCGGCCAGTTTGGTGATTTCGTCAGCGAAGGCGTTTCTCATGCGGGGACTCCGAGTTCCTGCTTCGATCGCATTACTTCCTCGGCGGTGGGGATGCGATAGTGCCAGTTGTTGTCGTCTTCCATGAAAGAGACACCCTTGCCCTTGACCGTGTGTGCAATGATGGCCGTCGGCTTGCCGTCGGCACTAGGGAAACGGCTTAAGGCCTCGAGGATCGCACCGGTATCGTGACCGTCGATTTCGCAGGCGTTCCAGCCAAAGGCGCGCCATTTGTCGGCCAGTGGGTTGAGCGCCATCACCTCCTCGCTGCGTCCGGTGGCCTGCCATTTATTGAAGTCGATGATGATGCAAAGATTGTCAACTCGTTGTGAGGCGGCGAGCATGGCTGCCTCCCAGACCGAGCCCTCGTTGCACTCGCCGTCGCTGAGCAGGGCATACACTTTGTAAGCGTGGCCTTGGATGCGCCCGGCCAGGGCCATGCCGAGGCCGATCGGCAAGCCGTGCCCGAGCGATCCCGTGGCGGCTTCGATGCCGGGCAGGTGGTCGGGCGTCGGTGGGTGCTCGGCGAAGACGCCGCCGTCCTTGCCGTAGTCTTCCAGCATGGACTCGGGGTAATAGCCCCGCATGGCCAGTACCTGGAACAAGGCCGGCGCACCATGTCCCTTGCTCAGGATGAAGCGGTCGCGCGTGATTCCGCGGGGATCGGCCGGGTCAATCCGCAGCACGGCGAAGTAGAGGGAGGTGAGGATATCCACGCAGGACAGGCAGGAGCCCAGATGGGGCGTCCCGGTCTTGTGGGAAGTCTCGATGATGCGGGCGCGAAGCAGACTGGCCCGGTCCTGCAGTTCCTGGATTTGGCTCACGATGTCAGGCTTTGTGGATGTAGTCGTAGGGTTGCGTTTTGAGCGCATCGAAATGGGTGCGCACCCAGGCAATGCACTCATCGAGGCCTTGGTCCAGACCGATGCGATCCTGCCAGCCGAGCTCCGTGCGCAGCTTGGTGCTGTCCAGATGGTAGGCCGAGTCCTTGCCCAAGCGTTCACCGACGACTTCGACGTGATCCTCGAAGCGCACATTCAGCTTGGCGCAGATACGCTCGACCAGTTCGCGGATGGACACGACTTCGCTTGTCGAGATGTGATAAGTGTCTCCGTCACGGCCGTGCTCCATGATTTTCCAGGTGGCGTCGGATACGTCGCGCATGTGGATGAAGGAGCGCGTGGACACCCCGCCGCCGTGCAATTGCAGCTGGCGGCCGAGCAGGATAAACAGGATGGTGCGCGGGATGATGCGATAAAGCTGCTGGCCGGGCCCGTATACGTTGGCGGCGCGGGTAGTGACGACCGGGAAGTTGTAGGCCGCGCGGAAAGTGCGCAGGCTCATGTCGGCCGCCGCACGGGATACGGCATAGGGCGTGCTTGGGTTGAACGGAAAGTCTTCCTTGACGAAGCCGGAGCAGCTGCCATAGACCTCAGGCGTCGAGACATGCACGTAGCGCTTGAGGAAATCGCATTTGCGCAGCTCGTCGTGCAGCTTTACGGTAGAAACGGCATTGGTCATGAACCAGTCGCCCGGATTCTGCCAGCTCTCGCCGACCATGCTCTGCGCAGCGAAATTAACGACGTACTCGGGCCGCGTCTCGCGGATCAGAGCTGTCAGCTCGGGCAGATCCAGATTGAGATCCAGGTTGTGGAAGCTGAAGTTGGCATGATCGTGCCACTTGTAGGGCAGGAAGGCCGAGATAGGCTCGGGTGAACGGCTGGTGCCGAGGACGCGTGCCCCCTGTTGCAGGGCAAAATCGACAAAGGTCGCTCCGGAAAAGGAGTTGCTGCCGACGACGACGATGGTGTTCATGGGGACTTTCGTGGGCTCAGTTGGCTTGCGGGCGGTTTGCGTACAGCCACTGCATCAGCATGTGACCTACAACCAGTTGCAGATCTTCTGCGATCTGCATGTCGTCAACCGGGAAATGAATGGCGACATCGGCAAGAGTCTTGCATTTTCCGCCGCTGAAACCGAGCACGCCATAGGACTTGACTCCCTGGGACTTGGCCTGCTCGATAGCACGGACGATGTTGGGGGAGTTGCCACTGCCGGAAAGGGCGATCAGCAAATCCCCCGCCTGCGCCTGGACGGCAAGCTGCTCGGAGAAGATGTGCTCGTAACCGACATCGTTCGCCAGGCAGGTCATGACTGCCGGATTGGCCGACAGTGCCAGCACCTTCATGCCGCCGCCGCTGCGCTTGGCAATGCCATAAAGGAAGTCGTTGGCCAGGTGGATAGCGTTGCCGGCGCTGCCGCCGTTGCCGCACAGGAACACCTGCCGCCCCGTCCGCCAGCATTTCAGCATGTCTTCGGCCAGTGCGGCCACGCCCGACCAGTCGGTTGTGGCCAGTACCGCCTGCAGCCGGCCTGAATAACCGGCAAAAAATCCCTCGACGGGCATAAACGGCTCCATTTAATTCCCCGGTTTGGCTAGGACGGTTTTCTGCATCCACTTCAGGTTGTAGAAATGTTCCTCGTCCTTAAGCATGCCTGCACGGTATTTCTCGATGATCTCGCGGATGGCATCTTCCACTGTCTTCTTCGGTTTGAAACCGGTTGCCAGAAGCTTGTCCGAATTGACGCGGTAGGAACGCGGATCGTTCGATTCTGTCACCACAATTTCGACCGGAATGTGTTTGGTGACAAGTTTGGCGATATCGAGAATCGAAATGTTTTCAAAGCCGGCGTTGTAAATGCCGGTCACTTCCGGATGATCGATAAGGTGCAGGTAGATATCGGTAATATCATCAATATGTATGTTGGGGCGTGTCTGCATGCCACCGAAAACGGTGATTTTGCCCTTGGAAAGAGCCTGCATAGTGAGCATGTTAACCGACACGTCCAGCCGCATGCGAGGCGAATAGCCACATACGGTTGCGGGCCGGATGATCTGCACGGACATTTCGTCCTGGTAACTGAGTAGCACACGTTCGGCGACCATTTTGGTCTTGTTGTATTCGGAGATCGGCTTGAGTTCCAGATCCTCCGTGACTTGTAGTTCATCCTTGATGCCATAAACACTGCCCGAGGATGCATAGATGAAACGCTTGATCCCCTTACGCACCGCCTTGTCGGCGAGTTGCATGGTTGCCAGGGCACTGACCTCCCATGTGAGCTTGGGGTCAAGGTCGCCGCAAGGGTCATTGGCGATCGAAGAAAGGTGAATGATCGCATCTACGCCTTCAAGCGGGATTGAATCGATATTGCGCACATCTCCCTGGATGACTTGAAGCTTTGGGTCGGGCTTGAGGAAGTTACCAAACCACTGGAGATCAAAGGCGATGACATCATAGCCGCGCGAGAGCAGTTTCGGGATCAGAACATGGCCTTTATAGCCGCAACCGCCGGTGACGAGAATTTTCATTTTCTATGTTTCTCCGTACGTAAATAGTTAGACAAAATTAAGAACTTTCACATTATTCCGGAAGGGAAACAAACTCAACAATTGCCCCATGATTGAGTCGCATGAGTTTGTTACACGCCTTGCGTATCAGCTCCTCATTGTGGGATGCCAGAACAAAAACCTTGGCTTTATCCAACATACGCTGTAGACGGGCTTGTGCTTTCTCAGCAAAGCTGGCATCACCCGCACTTAGCCACTCATCCATCAGAATAATGTCGGCCGAGACACTGGTCGATATTGCGAATGCCAGCCTCATCTGCATTCCGCTGGAGTAGGTCCGCAGGGGCATGTGGATATAGTCGCCCAAGTCAGCAAATTCGCAAATGTCGTCGACCAGGGCCGCAATCTGCCCAGGCCGCATTCCCATGATGGTTGCCCTCAGGAAAATATTTTCATAGCCAGTTGCGTCCGAGTTCATGCCGAGCCAGAGATCAAGCATCGATGCAATGCGGCCGGTAACCTCGAGCGTGCCGCTAACTGGCTCGTAAGCACCTGCTAGTGCGCGCAACAGAGTGGACTTTCCTGAGCCGTTATGTCCAACCAGCCCGACCCGGTCACCTTCACGCAAATCAAATGTCAATCCATCAAGCGCACGCACCACGACTTGATGCGAGGCGTTTACTGAGAGCAACCCTCCCGTAGCGGTTTTTAGGAATACGGTCTTGAAGGATCGGCCGCTCGCCTCGTAAACCGGAAACTCGACCACCATTTTTTCCGCAACAATTCGCGTCATTTCTACACCCAGTAAGCTACGCGCGAACGGAAACGGCTGAAGATCAGCAGCGTCAGGGAGAAGCCCAGGATAGTTATCAAACCTACTGCCAACCAGGAGCCTGAGGCATTGCTGCCGGAAGTCAGAGGCGCCCGTACGATTTCAAGGAAGTGGTAAAGTGGATTCAACTCGGCCATCCATTGCTTGCTACCCAGCATCTCCTGGCGCCACATCACCGGAGTCAGAAAAAACGCAACTTGCACCAAACTGGCGACTACTTGCGGCAAATCACGGAAGCGAGCACACAACAGACCCAGCAATAACCCGACCCACACCCCATTCAGCGCCACCATAAGTACGCCAGCCGGGATCAGCAGCAATGACCAATTCAGCGGGGGCGGGTAAATCAGCATTACGATAATGACAATTGCGAAGTTGTGCACGAAAATCAGAACATTCTTCCAGACAAGACGGAGTACGTACACTGTCAGCGGTAGCTTGACCTGCTTGATGTAACCTTCAGAGCCAATGAACGCGCCGCAGGCATCGGTCAGAATGGTGGAGATCAAAATCCAGGCCACGAAGCTAGTGGCAAGGTAAGGTAAATAAGCGCCGATGTCTTGCTGCAGCAGGCGCCCGTAAAGAGGGCCCATGCCAGCTATCATGGCACCATAACTCAGGGTCAGCCAAAACGGCCCTATCACCGAACGCCGATATCGTTGCTTGATATCTTGCCATCCCAGCATTGGCCAGATATAGATGCTGCGAACCCCGTCTACGATGTCCTTGATACCGCGTGCCACGCTTGTGTGATCATTACTCGCCATGGCAGGGAAAAGTCTGTTCCATAAAAAAGCTCGTATTGTATCATCCGGTTGATCCAGACTAGGGCCCAATTGCCGGCCAATCAGGACAATCGCATGATGTTAACGGGCCTTCATGATTTTGATTGTCTGGGCGCAAGTGAGACCATGAATGGCGCTATAAGGCCAAGCACATGATGGATAGGTGGCCAGCTTGACAAGATCTATGCAGTTCTTTTCTTAAATGGGAGCGGTCATCGCTTTTAGGCCATTACATAGGTCGAATGCTGGATGGCGCAATGGCCCTGCTTTTCGTTGGCCATACAATTGGTTGAGCCACATTCTGTACTTGCCATACTGGCCAACATTGGGATTGGCAGGGTGAGGATGATTTGGTGCATGGGCGTACCTCTCAAAATCCTGAAGGACATGAATTGGAACCACCCCACTTCCTTTGTTCCATAAAGCGCAAAATACGGCGTACTCGTGCCATGTGGAGATGGGTTGCTGCGGCGATGCTTCCGGGCCTATTTCGTAAGGGAGTCTCCGCCAGAACCCGCTTGCTTCTGATCTATGATTTCTCCAGTCAGCCCTTTAGCCTGGGGGATATCCTGATATTTCAGGAGGTTTCCTTAATTCTGCGAAACACGCATGGCCTTGGTGCCGTAGATATCGCTCTGGTTTACGATCCAGCCAGACCGGCGGTGGCGGACCCGGCCTTCGCATATGTGCGCCCGAAGAATTTCCTATTCCATCTATCCTCGATACTTCCCGCGGCCCAGGTCAATCCCTATCTTGGATCGCTTCTCTTGTTCGATTCTCATCGCAGAATGGAATCCTACATTGCCGACAACATGGAGGATTATTACGTTTGGCCTTCACTAAGCGACTATGCGTCACGCGAATATCTTTTTTATGATTGCTTTAATCGGTTGTTTGCCGACTACTACTCCAAGCACGGCACCCTTCCGTCTCTGAGCTCGCGATTGGCGGTTTCATCGTGGGCACAGCAATTCCTGGAGCTTCATGCGGCCTCTGTTGTTCCAGTCAGCGTCCAATTGAGAAGGAATTCAGCTACGCCAGCGCGTAACTCGGATTACGAAAGTTGGATCCGATTCTTCCGCTATTGCGAGAATCGTTACCCTGTAAAGTTCATTGTCCTCTGTTCACATTCCGAGATTGACCCCTCGATGCGCGAACTGCCGAATGTCGTCATCGCGAAAGACCAGCATACTTCGCTGGAACAGGATCTTGCCCTAATCGAGGCATGTAGCATGCATATGGGGCCTTCTTCGGGCCCGGGAACTATGGCGTTGTTCAACCGCAAACCGTATTGCATGTTCGGCTTCGATGTTAGTCTGTCGCTCTTGAAGGGGTTCATAGAGGAGGAGCATAGAATCCGATATTTTTTCTCGGCCAGAGAACAGTATTGGATACGTCAAACGGAAACTTATGAGTTGTTAATTCAAGAATTCGAACACATGTGGTCTTCGAGAAAAATGGACAACAAACTTGAGCCCACACTTGACTAGCTCCTTAGAAGTGGAACGAGAGGCAACCTCCGTTTCCATCATAGTCCCCGCATATAATCATGCCGCCTACCTTGCGCGTGCAATCGAAAGCGTTCTTGCTCAGGATTACCCGGTTGAATTGATCGTTCTTGATGACGGGTCAACAGATGCCACTCGCGAAGTGCTCGCAAAATACACTGGGCGTTTCCATTGGGAGACACATCAAAATATTGGGCAGGCAGCCACATTGAACAAGGGTTGGGGCATGTCAAAAGGCACCATCCTCGGGTATCTCAGCGCAGACGATTTTCTGAAGCCTGATGCGGTTCGCACCACTGTGACAGCATTGCAGAATAATCCGGCTGCGGTTGTCGCCTACTGCGATTTCGACCTTGTCGATCCCAATGACAAGGTGGTTAGATATGTGCGCGCTGCGGATTTCAGCCTTGAAGACATGCTAATTCAGCTTGTTTGCCCCCCCGGCCCGGGTGCGTTATTCCGTCGTAGTGCATTCGAGGCTGCCGGGGGGTGGAATCCAACACTGCGTTTGATGGCCGACTTCGAGTATTGGCTGCGTCTTGCGCTACTTGGAAAATTTATACGAATTCCCCGGGCGTTGGCAGCATGGCGAGTGCACGATGCTTCTCAAAGCTTTGCAGGAGTTCCGCCGGATCGCGCTATCGAGCCGATACGAATCATTTCAGAATACTATGCGCGGGCGGATCTTCCTTCACAATTGTTACATCTGGAAAATCGTTCGATTGCCCGTGCGCACTTGATATCTGCGCAACTGCATGCACGTTCAGGTCGCTATATGTCTGCAGCCGCCAGGTTTTGCGAAGGATTATTGACATCGCCGCGTGTGTTGTTTGCTGTAGAGACATGGCGCTTGGTAGTCAATGCATTTTTTCAACAGCCGGCGCACCGATTATTGTGGAATGTCCGGAAGGTCGTTAGCCGCTAGGCACTGGCGCCGGGTCATTTATCTTCCTGCCATGCGAGACTCAACTGACAATATATCCAGCCGCTATCTTGGTGGAGAATATTTGCGCGAGAACCCAACGTGGGATAGTGAGGACTCACCTTGGAAAGCGCAACTGATTTTGCGCATTCTGCAGGCTAACAGTATCCTTCCGCGTAGCATCGTTGATGTGGGTTGTGGTGCCGGAGCGGTGTTGGGAGAGCTTCGGCGTTCGTATCCGGATGCCAAATTGCACGGCTACGACATTGCTCCTGCTGCTCAGCAATTCTGGGCCAGCCATGAAAGTAAGGGAGTACAGTTCCACCTCAGTGATTTTGTGGCTAGCGACGATTCTGGCTACGATGTTGCACTGGTGCTTGATGTGCTGGAGCATCTAGAAAATCCTTTTGAGTTCCTTTCACGACTGCGCAATCGTGCCGCGTGGTTTGTATTTCATATCCCACTTGATCTCTCTGCACTTAGCGTAATGAGGGAGGCGCCGTTGTTGGGTGTGCGCGCGAAGGTTGGTCATATCCACTTTTTTACCAAGGGCATTGCGTTGGCGCTTCTCGGCGAATGCGGCTATGAGGTGATCGAGGCCAGTTACACAGGAGCCTCCCTGAACGCCCCTAACAGGGCTTTTAAGACGCGGTTGGCTGGGTTCCTACGTCGGTTTGCCTATGCCGTGAATCGCGATTTTGGGGCACGCCTGCTGGGCGGTGAAACGCTACTAGTGCTGGCGCGTCCGCGGAGCAAGATGTGACTCTCATCATCCACGCGCCGAATGTTCACCAGGGAGGAGGGCGCACGCTGCTCCTCTCAGTTCTGGAGGCCGCTGGTAATTCGCCATGCATTGCCATTCTGGATGAGAGAATTGAATTGCCCCAGCATTTCCCGCCCAGTATGGTCGTGATGCGCGTTCCCCCCACGCTGGCAGGTAGGTTGATAGGCGAGTGGCAATTGCAGCGGTTAGCCGGGCCTGAACACACTGTTCTCTGCTTTGGCAACTTGCCCCCTCTTTTTTGCATCGCTGGGCGTGTGAGGGTTTTTCTGCAGAATCGCTACCTGGTTGGCCGGTGCGATTTATCCATTTTTCCTTTGCGTACTCGCCTGAGACTTATTGTTGAAAGAGCATGGCTTCGCTTTCGGCTTACACACAGAATACAACTACTTGTGCAAGCGCCTTCTATGGCGCGAGAAATGGAGATCGAGTTTGGGATTCAGGTGAGGACGGTTCCTTTCCTGCCTTCTCATACATTTGACGACACGTTAGAGATACCCCGGCGCTTCGATTTTATTTACGTAGCCTCAGGCGAGCCACATAAAAACCATCGTCGCCTGGTTGAAGCATGGCAATTGTTGGCAAGTGAGGGGATATATCCAACATTGTGTCTGACGCTCGATCGGGGGAAGGATCGCCGTTTGTTGGAGTGGATCGAGTCGCAATCGCTGGAAAAGTGTTTGAGGATAGAAAATGTGGGAACGGTATCCCGGGCGGAGCTTGAGCGGTTATATCGAATGTCTGCTGCATTAATATATCCTTCGATATCAGAGTCATTTGGACTCCCGCTTCTGGAGGCTGCAAAAGCGGGCTTGCCGATCATTGCGTCCGAACTTGATTATGTGCGCGATGTGTCTGTACCTGAGCAGACATTTGATCCTAACTCCGCTGCATCTATAGCCCGGGCCATAAGGCGTTATATGGATGTGGCGGAATCAGTTGTGCAACCGCTTACACCCGCAGCGTTTCTTGATGCGGTAAATGCACAGGATTGATGATGCGCTTGTTGATTTTCAGCCAGTACTTCTGGCCAGAGACATTCGGCATTAATCATCTTGCTCGAATGCTGGCCGACAAGGGGCAGAAAGTGACAGCGCTTACTGGCAAGCCAAATTATCCAGAGGGGCAGCTCTTCGACGGGTATGCGATGCTCGGTGTCCATCGGGAAGGATATGGTGGCGTAGAAGTGGTGCGCCTACCGCTGATTCCACGGGGCAGCCGATCCTCGTTGCGACTGGCCTTGAATTACCTCTCGTTCATTATATCGGGGTACATGCTTGCGCCATTCGTGCTGCGTGGCAGACAGTTCGATGTGGTCTTTGTTTATGCGCCTTCGCCTCTATTACAGGCACTACCAGCCATTTTTCTCGCATGGCTGAAGGGAGCGCCTCTCGTTGTCTGGGTGCAGGACCTGTGGCCGGAGAGCCTTACGGCCACTGGTTTCGTACGCAATCGCTATGTGCTTAGAGCAATAGACGCCACGGTACGGTACATCTATCGTCATTCGGATTCGATTCTGGTCCAGTCGGAGGCCTTTCGAGCCCCCGTAACCAAGATGACTGAGGATGCTGGCAAGATTCATTACTTTCCGAACTCTGCGGATGCAATCGTCGAACCAAGCAGCCTGGTCGAAGCCCAGAACGTATCTGGAGAACTGATTTCGGCTATCCGAAACAGCTTTTCGGTGGTATTCACCGGGAATATTGGATCCGCACAATCCATTGAGACGGTTGTGGAGGCTGCGGCTAGGTTGAAGGGTCATTCCGATATCCGGTTTTTCATAGTGGGAAGTGGGAGCAGAGGGGATTGGTTGGCAGCGGAAATTCAGCGTAGAAAATTGGACAATATAATGCTGATAGGCCGTTTGCCTGCGGAAGCAATGCCGACGATTTTTTCGGCCGCCTCGGTGCTGCTGGCGACACTGCGCGACGAGCCGATTTTTGCCTACACGATCCCGAGCAAGGTGCAGGCCTACCTAGCGGCAGGGCGACCGATTATCGCCTGCATGAATGGCGAGGGTGCGCGTGTGGTTGCTGAAGCCGGAGCCGGGACTGCTTGCGGTGCAGGCAATTCGGCTGCTCTTGCGGATGCGGTTTTGCACATGCAAGCTTTGAAACCTCAGGAGCGGGCTCAGTTGGGGGAGAGTGGGAGGCGTTATTATTTTGAGCACTACGAACCCCGGAAGTTAACTGAACAATTGATTAGGCATTTTGAGTTGTTGCTCGTGGAACATGGAGAGGGCGCGGGATGAGAGTGCTGATCCTTGGGGTTTCAGGCATGTTGGGGAATGCGATGTTGCGCGTACTTTCGCAAAATCCTGCCCTCGAAGTGTGGGGAACGGCGCGCTCGCCCTCAGCAAGACAGTTTTTCCCGCCAGATCTGCGGGAACGAATCGCTGTTGGTATCGATGTCGAAAATCAGGACACGCTGGCCCGCGTATTTGCCGGGTTGCAGCCGGCAATGGTGGTGAATTGTGTCGGTTTGATCAAGCAGCTTACGGATGCCAACGACCCCCTGCAGGCTTTGCCGGTCAACGCGATGCTGCCGCACCGCCTGGCGCGTTTGTGCGCACTCGGGGGTGCCCGCTTGGTGCACATCAGCACGGATTGCGTATTCAAAGGTACGAAAGGGAACTATTGCGAGTCTGACTCCTCGGACGCCGAGGATTTGTATGGCAAGTCAAAGTTTCTCGGCGAGGTGGCATACCCACAGACTGTCACACTCCGTACCTCAATCATTGGCCACGAACTTTCAAGCAACCATGGCCTGATCAACTGGTTTCTAAAGCAAGAAGAGCGCGTCCGAGGCTATAGGCGAGCGATTTTCTCCGGCTTGCCGACGGTGGAATTGGCACAAGTGGTACGCGACGTCGTGTTGCCACGCCCGGAGATTGTCGGGCTTTATCATGTTGCTTCTGCGCCAATCGCGAAATTTGATTTGCTCAAGCTAGTTGCGGATGTCTATGGCAAGTCCATCGAGATTACGCCTGATGACACCGTGGCGATTAACCGCTCATTGAATGCGGATCGTTTTCGCAAAGCGACGGGTTATGTGGCGCCATCATGGCCCGAGTTGGTTAAGCGTATGTACGACTTCAAGTGAAAGAGACCACCATGTTTGCTGGCAAGGTTCTAATGATTACCGGCGGTACCGGTTCCTTCGGCAATGCCGTCCTCGGTAGGTTCCTGAATACTGAAGTCAGCGAGATACGCATCTTCAGCCGTGATGAGAAAAAACAGGAGGACATGCGGATCGCGCTGAATAACCCAAAGCTCAAGTTTTATATTGGTGATGTCAGGGATTGCGACAGTGTCCGCGAGGCAATGCATGGGGTTGATTTTGTTTTTCATGCAGCCGCGTTGAAGCAGGTGCCGTCATGCGAGTTCTATCCCATGGAGGCCGTTCGCACCAATGTTCTCGGCGCGGAGAATGTGATGAACGCTGCAATCGCATGTGGCGTGCGGCGCGTCGTGGTGCTGAGTACCGACAAGGCGGTCTACCCTATCAACGCGATGGGTATTTCCAAGGCGATGATGGAAAAGGTGATGGTGGCGAAGGCCCGCATGCGCAGCGAGGGGGAAACGGTGCTGTGCGCCACCCGCTACGGCAATGTGATGGCTTCGCGCGGATCGGTGATCCCGCTGTTCGTCCAGCAGATCAGGGAGGGCAAACCCCTGACCGTGACGGACCCGCACATGACGCGCTTCCTGATGTCGCTCGAGGATTCCGTCGATCTGGTGCTGCATGCCTTCGAACATGGCGGGCAGGGCGACATCTTCGTTCAGAAAGCGCCAGCCTCCACCGTAGGCGATCTGGCCCAGGCGCTCAAGGAGCTGTTCCGCAGCGACAGCAACGTCAGGATCATCGGCACGCGGCATGGCGAGAAGCTTTATGAATCCCTCTTGTCACGAGAGGAAATGGCGCGGGCTGAGGATGTTAGACGGTATTACCGGGTCCCGGCCGATGATCGCGACCTCAACTACAACAAGTACTTTATCGAGGGTGAGACGAAAGTGTCCGTCTTCGACGATTACACTTCGCACAATACCGAGCGCTTGAATGTGGAGCAGGTCAAGGAATTGCTCTTGAAGCTCGACTTCATCAAAGGGGCTTTGAATGCTTAAGGTCATGACCATCGTCGGCACGCGGCCGGAGCTGATCAAGATGAGCCGCGTTATCGCCGAGCTCGACCGGCAGGTCGACCATGTATTGGTGCATACGGGGCAGAACTACGATTACGAGTTGAACCAGGTCTTTTTCGAGGATCTCGAGATTCGCAAGCCGGATCATTTCCTCGGCGCCGCCGGCGAGACGGCGGCACAAACCATCGCCCAAGTAATCTCGAAAACGGATGAACTGTTCGCATCGGAGAAACCGGATGCCGTATTGCTTTATGGAGACACCAATTCCTGCCTGGCGGTGATTTCCGCCAAACGACGCAAGGTCCCCGTCTTCCACATGGAGGCCGGCAATCGCTGTTTCGATCAGCGCGTT
>Ga0154020_10007106_pt1 | contig 13093 bp, 11 predicted proteins | sample Klosneuvirus_201_FD_109709 | JGI IMG/M metagenome (GOLD analysis project Ga0154020, IMG submission 109709) | Active sludge microbial communities from wastewater, Klosterneuburg, Austria - Klosneuvirus_20160825_MG | ecosystem: Engineered > WWTP > Aerobic digester > Activated sludge | place... | reverse complement strand
GGCGTCGCCCGCGCCGATCTGGACCGGCTCGAGCTCGGGCCCACGCTCGGCCACGCCGACGAGGCCCTGGAGGAACCAGCGCGTGTGCTCGACCACGCTGCGCCCGGCCGGCGTGAGCGACAGCCGGCCGGACACCCGCTCGGTGAGCGGCAGGCCGAAGAACGCCTCGAGCTCGGAGACCTGCCGCGACAGCTGGCTCTGGCGGGTCGGAGCCCGCGGCGCGGCGGCGGCGATCCCACCGGCCTCGGCCACCGCGACCAGCGCCCGCAGCCGATCGATCGAGAGCCCCCGGCGCGAGAAGAGCGGCGCGGCGGCCACGGAGGACTTGATCATCGAGTCATGAAGTGTGCAGCCTCCTGCATGGTCGAGGCAAGTCCAGAGACGCACTCTCGAGGACATGGCCGACCCCGTCCCCGTCTACTTCTGCCCCGAGATGGTCGCCGACGCGGCCTCCTACTCCCCGAGCGCGGCCAAGCCCGCGGCGGTGGTCGCGCGGTTCCTCGACCGCGGGCTCCCCGTCGTCGTGGCACGACCGGACCCCGTCACCGAGGGAGACCTCGCCCGCGCCCACGCGCCCTCGTACGTACGCGAGGTCCTCGCGGGCCGGCGCGACAACGGCTTCGGCAACCGGCGCGCCGACGTCGCCCGCTCGCTACCGTTCACCTCGGGGGCCATGCTCTCCGCGGCGAGGGCGGCCCTCGCTTGCCAGCGAGTCACCTGCGCGCCTTGCTCCGGCTTCCATCACGCCGCATGGGACCACGGCGCCGGCTTCTGCACGTTCAACGGACTCGTCGTGACCGCCGCGGCGCTGCACGCCGAGCGCCCCGGGGTGCGCGTCGGGATCCTCGACTGCGACATGCACTACGGCGACGGCACCGACGAGATCCTGGATCGCCTCGGCCTCCGCGGGTTCGTGCAGCACGTGACCATCGGGGCCCGCTTCGGCGCCCGCGAGGACGCGGCCCCGTTCCTGTCGGCCCTGCCCGAGCTGGTGCGCGCCTTCCGAGGGTGCGACGTGCTCCTCTACCAGGCCGGCGCCGACCCCCACGTCGACGATCCGCTCGGCGGCTTCCTCACCACCGACGAGCTCGCGCGCCGCGACGCGATCGTCTTCGGGGAGGCGCGGGCCCTCGGCCTCCCGGTCGCCTGGAACCTGGCCGGGGGCTACCAGCGCGACGCGCGGGGCGGGATCGAGCCGGTCCTCCAGATCCACGAGAACACCCTGCGCGCCTGCGCCGGGTGAGAGCCCTCCTTCCATGTCGGGGCTCGTGGCCCTCAAGCCCCCTCTCCGAGGGCCGTTCCACCGAACAGAAGATGGCCGCCTCTTCCCGCGACTTCCCCGGCATCGCCGACACGGTGACCCACCACCGTTTCGCGCCCGACGGTGCGTTCCGGGCGGAGACCAGCCGCGGACACCGGAGCCTGCGCGGCGTCGCGGCGCTGGCCGCCCACGCGCAGACCGTGGCGCAGCAGATCGCCCAGGGCAGCGACGCCCCGCTCGTCGAGGCGCCCGCGCGACGCATCGTCCGCCGCGACCTCGTGGCGGCGCGCGGCGAGATCAAGCTCGTGCACGACGAGCTCGTGTTCGAGCCCGAAGAGGATCGGCTGCGCGGTCACGCCCCTCGCGTCGAGGTCCCCGTCGACCGGATCCGCAGGGTTTCCTGGGACGCGGAGCGCTCCGTCGTGTGCATCGCCACCGAGCAAGAGGAGCTCTGCTTCGACGGCATCGGCGCGCGACCGCTGCTCCACGCCCTCTCGCTCCGCCTCGACGGCCCCCCCGACCCTCGCGCCGTGAACCTGTTCCCCGTGCGGGTCGGTCGCAGCGCCACCGTGCTGACCCCCTCGACCCTGCTGTGCACCGCGCGGCGCCTGCGGATCCTCCTGACCCTGCCCGACCGTGACGAGCTGCTCGACATCCTGTTCGCCGAGCTGTCCGCGCTGCGCACACCGCGCCCCGATCAGGTCACGATCGTCACCCGCGACCGCGAGCTCCTCGTGGACGGCGTGACGCCAGCGCTCCGCGATCTGCTCACCGAGCGCCTGTCCGTGGTCACCGAGGGCGGCGCCGAGGAGCGCAAGCGAGCGCCCCTCCCGACGGGCACCGAGATCATCGAGACCGTCGTCGCCGAGCTGGCCAAGGGCGAGCTGCGCCCCGTGCGGGTCTCGGTCTCGAACGCGCGGGTGGTCGTCGACGGCATCACCGCCGAGGGTTCGCCCGCCGGCCTCGTCCTCAACGCCGACCGCGGCGGACTGCGCGTGCGTGGCGACGCGATGGCCCTCGAGCTCGCCGAGGGACCGGTCACCGTTCGCCTGCGTGGGCCCGCGAGCCTGCGCCTCTCGCAGCAGCTGAACGGCGGCAAGCAGGCCCGCGAGAGCCTCATCCCCGTCCCGCGCCGCGTCCGGCGCGGCGGTGACGAGCAGCGCGAGTGCTTCCGCGCGAGCGCTCCATCCGGCTCGATGATCGAGATCCGGCCGATCGACGGCAGCGGGCAGACCCTCGGCCCGACCGAGCAGGCTGGCCTCGTCGACCTCTCGCCCGGTGGGTGCCGCATCCTGCGCGCCAACGCGCTCGCGCCCAACACGCGCCTCTGCGTGACCATCCAGCTCGAGGAGGCCTTCTACGATCTGCACGCGCACGTCGCGTGGACGCGGCCGGCCGTCCGTGGCTTCCACGTCGGCCTCGCGTTCGACGCCCTGCCCGTCGCCGCCGTCACCCCCCTCGAGCGCACCTGGATGCAGTTCCAGCGCGGGGGACCGACCCTGCGGATCAGTGGCCACAAAATGACGGCCGTTGCGGTGACCGCCCCCCCGCCCATCACCACCGCCTACCCGCCCGTCGACGCAATGCCGACCTGGCGTCCCCCGAGCGAGCCCGGCCGTCGCGCGGGCACCTGAGCCGGGCTTTTCGAGCGCCGCAGCGCGTTGACTCCCCCACGCGCCGAACCCTACAACGCACCGCGTGAACCCCATCGCGATGCTCTCCATCATCGTTGGTCTCCTGGCTGCGTTCGCGTGGTCGGCGAGCCGCCGTTTCCGCCTCCTCCAGGTCGGAGGGCCGGTCGAGCGCTTCGACTCGATGGGCGACCGTTTGAAGCGCACGCTCGGGGTCTGGCTCGGCCAGAACAAGATGCACCAGTACCCGGCGGCGGGGCTCGCGCACAACCTGGTGTTCCTCGGGTTCCTCGTCCTCCTGCTGAACACGCTCATCCTCTGGGGTCGCGGATTCGACCCGGGCTTCGGGCTGTTCGTGCTCGGCGTCGGTCAGCCGCTCGGCACGGTCTACAACCTGCTCAAGGACGTGTTCGCGCTCGCGGTCATCGCGGGCGTCGCCTACTTCTTCTACGTGCGCCTCGTGGTGAAGCCCGCGCGCATCACGCAGAGCAACGAGGCGTTCCTCATCCTCGGCATCATCTGGACGATGATGTTCGCCGACATCTTCTACAACGGCGCCGCCATGGTGCTGCACCAGAAGTATTTCACCTACGGCGCGCTGGACAACGAGCTGCGCGGCACCGTCGACAAGCTCGTCCTGCACCGGGCCCGCGAGGCGCGCACCGGCCAGATCCACTTCGAGGCGCTCGAGCCGGGCGGCAGCGCCGCGGCGATGCTCCTCGCGGGCCTCTCCCCCAAGGCGCTCGTGCTCGTCGCGCAGATCGGGTTCTGGACGCACTCGTCGCTCGTCCTGATCTTCCTCAACATCCTGCCGTACTCGAAGCACTTCCACATCCTCACGTCGTTCCCGAACGTCCTCTTCTCCGACCTCACCCCCCCGGGCCGCCTGCGCCCGATCGCCGAGCGGACCAAGAACGCCGAGACCGGTGAAGACAAGCCGATGACCGAGGTCATCATGGAGCGCCTCGACACGGTGACCTCGGCCGAGGACACCATCGGCGGCGAGGGCTTCGGCGCCGGACGCGTCGAGCACTACTCCTGGAAGGACGTCCTCGACTTCTACACCTGCACCGAGTGCGGTCGCTGCAGCGACAACTGCCCCGCGAACCTCACCGGCAAGCTCCTCTCGCCGAAGCAGCTCACCCTAGATCTGCGCAACTACCTCTACGAGAACGAGGGCCCGATCCTCGACCTCGAGAAGGGCCCCCGCAGCGCCATGATGCATGGGCCGGCGGCCGCGAGCGAGGGCGCCGAGACGGCGGCCGAGGGCGAGGAGAAGAAGCCCGCCGCCGCCGAGGCCCCCAAGGCGTACGTCTCCAAGGACCTCGTCGTCCCGAGCGAGCCGGCGACCGGCCTCATCCACCCCGACGTCATCTGGGCGTGCACCACCTGCCGCGCGTGCGAGCAGCAGTGTCCGGTCCTCATCAGCTACGTCGACAAGATCGTCGACATGCGCCGCAACGTCGTCATGGTCCGTGGCGAGTTCCCGCACGAGCTGCAGCGGCCGTTCCAGGGCCTCGAGACCAACGGCAACCCGTGGAACCTCTCCCGCCTCGATCGCGCGGCGTGGAGCGAGGGCCTCGACGTCAAGACCCTCGCCGAGCACGGCGAGGCAGAGGTGCTCTACTGGGTCGGCTGCGCGGCGAGCTACGACGACCGCGCCAAGAAGATCGCGCGGGCCACCGCCAAGCTGCTCGCGGCGGCCAAGGTCGACTTCGCGATCCTCGGCCAGGAGGAGTGCTGCACGGGCGATCCGGCCCGCCGCGCCGGCAACGAGTTCCTGTTCGCCACGCTGGCGGAGCAGAACGTGGCCGTGTTCGAGCAGTACGGCGTCGCCAAGAAGAAGGTCATCACGACCTGCCCGCACTGCTTCAACTCACTGCTCAACGAGTACGCCGACTTCGGCGCGAAGCTCGAGGTCGTGCACCACACCGACTACCTCCTCGGCCTGCTCAAGGAGGGCAAGCTGAAGGTCAAGAAGCAGCTCGCCGAGAAGCTCGTCTACCACGACAGCTGCTACCTCGGTCGCTACAACGAGATCTACGACGCCCCCCGCGAGATCCTCACCGCCATCGGAAGCAAGCTCGTCGAGGCCGAGTGGTCGCGCGAGAAGGGCCTCTGCTGCGGCGCCGGCGGCGCGCAGATGTGGATGGAGGAAAAGGGCACCGATCGCGTCAACAAGAAGCGCACGCTGCAGCTCCTCGATACGGGAGCCAAGTCCATCGCCACCGCGTGCCCGTTCTGCATGACGATGATCACCGACGGCCTCAAGGCCGAGAACAAGGAGGAGTCGATCCAGCAGCTCGACGTGGCCGAGCTCCTGCTCAAGGCCTGCGCCCTCGAGGACGCTCCGAAGACCGACGACGGCCCGAAGGAAGAAGCCGCCGAGTGACCCGGGGACCTCGGCCAAGGACGGCCGGGGTCCGGGGTCTCTCTCTCGATGCGTGCCGTCACACTGGGCAGCAAGGCCCTCTTCGTGGGCGTGCTCGCCGTCGGCCTCGCGATCACGAGCGCGGCGTCGGCCAAGCGCCGCGTCGGGTTCCCGTGCGCGGGGTGCGTCCTCGATCCACCGCCGGCCGACGCCGCAGCGCCACTCGTGGTGGTGCTCCACGGCGATGCAGGGGGTGGGAGCCCCGACGTGCACGGCGCCGCCGACGTCTTCGCCAAGGAGGCCGCCAAGCGCGGCATCGCGGTCTTCGCCCCGCGCTGCCCCACCGACAAGGGCTGCGTGGAGGGCTCGTGGTGGCAGTGGGAGGGCGGCGACCCGACCCAGTGGCTCGAGTCCCAGGTCAAGGCCATCGAGGCCACCTACGCCATCGATCCCGACCGCATCTTCCTCGCCGGCTGGTCGGGAGGCGCCTCGTACCTCGGCTGGTGGGCCGGAGCGCTCGGTGGTCGCTACGCCGCGGTGGCGCACCTCGGGGGCGGAATCCCTCCCCGCGACAAGGCGTGCCCGCGATGCAACCTGCCGGCGCTGTTCGTGGTGGGCGACGCGAACCCCCTCCACCACCTCGCGGTCGGCCTCCGCGATCGGTACCTCGCGTGCGGCGCCGACGTGCGCTGGGACCTCCACCCCAAGGCCAATCACGCCGGCGAGTGGAGCGCGGTGCACGCGACCGCCGCACCCGCGACGATCCTCGACTGGCTGCTCGCGCACCCTCGCCACTGCCCGCTGCCGACGGCGATGCTCGCGCCGGCATCGCTCGTCCCGCTCGCGTCGTCCTCCAGCACGCGCGTCGAGCCCCCGCTGTCGCGGGCACCGCCCCCGCAAGCGCTCACCCATTGTGGTTGCCACGCGGCAGGGGCGCGGGGGAATGTGGGGGGGCTCGTCGTCCTCGCCATGTACCTCGTTGCCTGCCGCCGACGCCGCTAGACTGCGGCCGTGCGTCCGATCCTGCTCCTCGCGCTCCTCGCTCCGCTCTCGACGGCGGCGTGCCGCGGAGACACGGTCGGCGCGCCACCCGCCGACGACGTCGGGAGCGTGGACGGCGCGAAGGACAGCGCGAGCATCGACACGAGCCTCGGCGACGGTGGCGTCGACACGAGCCTCGGCGACGGTGGGGTGGACACGGGCGCCGGCGACGGTGGCGTCGACACGAGCCTCGGCGACGGCCCGCTGGATCTCGGCGCCTACGACGCCGCGTTCGACGGCGGCTGCGTTCCGACGGGCAAGAACCTCGTGCCGAGCCTCGAGAGCCTGTCGGGCTGGGGTATCACGGGCTTCACGCCCGCGGTGATCGAAGGCCCGTGTGGCAAGGGGCTGCACCTGCGCGGCACTGCCCTCTACGCGAACGTGCGGCGTCACTTCGTGGGGGCCTGGCCGAAGGGCAGCGTCGTGCGCGTCCGCGCGTGGTTCCACGCCAACGGGGTGGTCGGTGGCACACCGCCCGCGGTGACCGCGCGGTTCGGTCACACCGTCGACGGCGGCGACGTCGCCGGCAAGGAGATCGGCGTCGACGCGGACCTGCAGCCCACGTGGGTGTGGATGGAGGCGACCTCCACGCTCGACGCCGACGAGACCTTCTTCGATTTGCTGATCACGAGCAACCGCTCCGACGCCGTGTTCGACGACTTCTACGTGGCCGGCATCTCGGTCACCGTCGATTGACGGCAGGGCTCGCCCAGGCGGTGGGGATGCTAGACTGCACCGGTGCGAACCCCGGCCGGGCTCCTCGTGGCCCTCGCAATCACACCCGTTTGGTCGGGCTGTCAGGGTGACCCGGTCGGCCCGCCGAGCGTGGACGCGAGCAGCGACGTCACCGACGCCGGGGGCGACTCCACCGCCCTCGACGCGGGCGCAGACTCGGGAGCGCCGGACGCCGACGCCGCGGGCGACGGCGCCGTGGGGGACTGCGTGGCTCGGCCCGTGAACCTCCTCCCGAACGGAGACTTCTCGAGCGGGCTCTCCGAGTGGAGCGTGTCCGACACGTCGACGGAGTTCTCCACCGGCCCGTGTGGCCAGGCGCTGCACGTCCAGACCACCGGCGCGTACGGTGGGCTCAGCTACCAGGGCAAGCGCACCTTCCCGGTGGGCACGAAGCTGCGCCTGCGCGGCTGGTTCAAGAGCCCGACCGCGCCCACCGGGGTCACGCCCGCCGTGTTCGCGAGCCTCTACCACCCCGGCGACGCGGGCGACGTGAGCGACAGCGAGGTGTGGACCGCCGTCACCCTGGAGACGGGCTGGAAGCTCTCCGAAGCCACCCTCGTCACCAAGCACGAGGAGACCTCCTTCACCTTCGTCGTCGCGAGCCGCCGCACCACGGGCGGTGACGACTTCTTCGTCTCCGGCCTCGCGCTCTACGTCGAGTAACGCGCGACACCCTAGGCCTGCGGCGCGACCCGCTCTTCCCCAACCGCCTCCTCCCGGCGCGCACCCCCCGGTGGCCCGAACACCTGGCCCAGCGCCTCGCGCAGGCTCTTCGAGCGCCGCACGTCGCGGGCCATCGCGACCCACTCGTGGAAGGCGATGTGGAACGGGTGGAACGTCTCGAGGTCCTTCGTGAGCCCGTACTCGACGCGCGCGCGCTCGGGCTCGAACGTCCCGAACAGGCGGTCCCACACGATGAGGATCCCGGCGTGGTTCTTGTCGAGGTACTCGGGGTTCTTGCCGTGGTGCACGCGGTGGTGCGACGGCGTGTTGAACACCCACTCGAGCGGGCCGAGGGTGCGGATCGACTCGGTGTGGATCCAGTACTGGTAGAGCAGGCTCACCGCCTGCTGGGTGAGCACGGCCAGCGGGTGGAACCCGAGGAGCGGGAGGATCCACCAGAAGATCGGCGCGGTGAACGGCGTGGTCCACGACTGCCGCAGCGCGGTCGAGAGGTTGTAGTGCTTGCTCGAGTGATGGTTGACGTGCGCCGCCCAGAACAGGCGTACCTCGTGGCTCGCGCGGTGGAACCAGTAGTAACAGAAGTCCTCGGCGAAGAAGAGCAGCACCCAGCTCCACCACACCGTCGTCGGCAGCGTGAACAGGCGGTGCTGGTAGATCCACGTCATCACCGCGAGGCTCCCGAGCTTGGTGATCGCGGAGATGCCGACGTTGCCGAGCCCCATCGCGAGGCTCGCCGCCGAGTCGCGCCGCTCGTAGCCGCGGATGTCCGCGCCCTCGCGCAGCGCGCGCCGCGCCCACAGCGCCTCGACCAGCATCGTGATCAAGAAGACGGGGATCGAGAAGTAGATCAGCGTGGACATCGGGGGCTCACTGCGAGAGGAGATGGGCGAGCTCGCGCAGGGCGAGGCGGCGGAAGAAGGCGAGGTTCTGCGCGTCGTCGCGCAGCGCAGGGCCGAACAGGCCGACGGCGGCGCCCTGCATCGCGTAGACGACGGCGTCGATCACGAGCGAGGAGTCGGCGTGCGACGCGAGCTCGGGGAACAGGGCCTGCGCCTCCTCGTGGATGCGCGCGCGGTGGGCGGCGAGCACCGGTTCGAGCAGCGCCTCGAGCGCCGGGTCGGTGCGCGCGACGACGTACACCTCGAACACCGCGCGGAGCTCGTCGCTGCGGAACACCCGCCAGAGCGACGCCACGCCCACCTCGACCCGGGCCTCGAGCGGGGCGTGGGAGGCGTCGCCGGGCAAGCCGGTCTTGAACGCGATCACCAGCCCCCGCAGCAGGTGGGCGACCGTCTCGGCGAGCAGGTGGGTCTTGGTCGGGAAGTGCTTGAAGACCGCCCCTTGCGACATCCCCGCCCCCTGCGCGACGGCCGGGGTGCCCGCGCCCGCGAGCCCCGCCTCGACCAGACGCTGGGCCGAGGCCTCGACGATCCGCACCCGCGTGGCGAGCGCGCGGCTCTGGATGGGGAGGCGCATCTCCATCCCGCCGTTCTAGCAAACAAATGTGAGCTGTCACTTACTTTCTGGATCTGGGCAGAAACCGTAGGGTTTGTTTGCCCCCACCAGCTGCCTCCGCTAGCCGGACGCTTCCCATGGCTGTCGCCGCCCCCGAGTCCGAGCCGGTGTCCGAGCGGCCCTCGCCCCGCCCCGGCTTCGATCTCACGCGGCCCAAGGCCCTGCTGTCCGCCCACGGGCGCGCCCTCGGCGTCGTCGCCCTGGTCGGGGTGATCAAGGCTTGCTCGGCGGGAGGCCCCCCTCCCAAGACCCTCGATGGGCTCACGAGCGCCCTCGGCAAGGCGGCCCACGTGGTCGTCCGGCCCCACGATTTCGTGTGGGAGGCGAGCGACGGCCTCCTCGCCGACTACGGCGACGGGCGGCGCATCCTGTTCCTCGGGTCCGACAAGCCCGGCACCCCGCGCGACCTCTACCGCGCGCGCGTGCGGCTCTCCCCCGAGGGGCGACCGCTCGAGATCCGCGACGTCGTGAACCTCACGTCCACGCCCTACGGCGACGAGCAAGGACTCGTCCGGGACGCGAGTGGCGAGCGCGTGGCCTTCGCCACCTACGCCTACGGCCAGCTGCAGGGACTCACCGCGCTCGACCTCCGCGGCGAGGGCCGAGCGGCCAAGACCAACGGCTTCGTCGACCGCGCCATGCTGTACGTCAGCAACATCCAGGAGACCGGCGACGGCCGCGGCATCCTGCGCGTGCAGGTGGCCCTCGAGAAGGAGGCCTCGAGCGCGGTGCTGCGCTTCGAGGGCGGCGTGCTCGTCGCGCAGCTCGCGATGGCCCAGGGCGGCGTGCGCACCGCCCGCGTCGACATCGACAAGGCGGAGCTCGTCACGCCGGTCGACGGCGTGAAGGCCGAGCTCCTGATCCGCATCCCGAAGCGACCGATCCACTGGCTCGTCGACACCGTGCGCGCGATCCCCTGGATCGGGCCCGAGCCGATCGCCTGGCTCGAGGCCAAGGTGTGGGAGTGGAAGGACAAGCTCAAGCGGGTCAAGCACGGCATCGGCTCGACGGCGCCGAAAGACGTGCTCAAGGCCGACGCCGAGAAGATCGCCGCCCGACCGCTCGATCCGACCGCCGCGGGCGAGGACGGCGGCTACTGGCCCCCGAGCCCCGTGCCCACCATCTACCAGACCCCCGAAGAGGGCGAGGGGCAGTGGGTCGCCATCCAGCAAGACTGGATGCGCCGCATCCCCGGCGCGCCCTCGCCGTTCTACCGCACGTTCGTGCGGCCCGACGTGCAGCGACCCTACTCGAAGATCCTCCTCCTCGCGATGGACACGCGGCAGCTCGACTTCGACATGGAGGCGGGCGTCGAGGATCCCAAGCCGACCGTGGGCTCGTTCCACGGCACCGGTCGCATCCCGCGCGAGCCCGCGATCGCGCGGCGCGTGGTGGCCGCGTGGAACGGCGGGTTCAAGACCGAGCACGGCCACTACGGCATGATGCTCAAGAAGCGCGTGCTCCTGCCGCCCGTGCCCACCGGCGCGACCGCGATGGTGATGGACGACGGGCGCTTCGGCATGGGCTCGTGGGCCCCCACCAAGGACATCGCGCCCGACATCTTCTCCTACCGCCAGAACATGGACCCGCTGGTCGAGGACGGCGTCTTCAATCCGCGCAAGCGCATGTCGTGGGGCGCGGTGCTCGTCGGTCAGCCCAAGCTCACCGGCCAGCAGACCGAGCGCTCGGGCCTGTGCATCACCAAGGCCAAGCACACGCTCTACGTGTGGGGCGACGACGTGGGCCCCGAGGCGCTCGGCAAGGCCATGCAGCTCGCGGGCTGCGACTACGGCATGCACCTCGACATGAACCCGTACCACACCGGCTTCGTGTTCATGACCTTCGAGGACGCGCAGCTCAAGACCGGCCACAGCGAGACCCTGACGCCGCTGATGGCCATCGGGCCGCGCCGCTACATCGACTACAACCCGAAGGACTTCTTCTTCGCGCTGCTCCGCGATCCCTCGCCGCCCGTGCTCACCACCGCGAGCGGCCCCGTGGCGCTGGTCGCCGACGAGGGCGTGCAGCCCCCGCCCAAGTGGCTGCCCGGGATCTTCAAGGGCCAGCTCACCGGCAAGAGCGAGCCGATCAGCATCAGCGTGTTCGATCCCGGCCGCGTGCGCTGGGTGGTCCGCGCCGGCACGAGCGAGAAGCTCACCGCGCCGCACGAGCTCGCGGGCGACGACGCCAAGCGCGCGATCGCGGCGATCGGGTTCGGCAGCCCCGAAGCGAAGCACCACCTCGGCCTGGCGATCGACGGCAAGGTCGTGACGCCCATGGTGGCGGGCGAGGCCACCCTCGCCGTGAAGCCGGACGGCCAGCTCGCCGTGTTCCTCGCGAGCGAGACGCCCGTCGGCACCGATCTCGTCCAGGGCACGCTGCTCGTGAACGACGGCAAGATCGTGGACCACGCGAGCCTCGGCGGCGTCTGGCTGCGCCTCGCGGTCGGCGTGACCAAGGAGGGCCGCGTGGTGGTGGCCCGCGCCAAGCTCGGCGGCGACGACGCGCTCGCCCAGGCCTTGATCGAAGCGGGCTGCGTCCGCGGGATCCTCGCCCGCGGCCAGGCGGACGGCTTCGTGGCCCGCGCCGGCACGCCCGAGGCCCCGATGAGCAACTACCCGCAGACCACGCTCTACGCGCTGGCGGTCGGCATGGCCCCGCGCGCGTTCCGCACCGACAAGGACGCGAACGGCAAGGCCCTCTACCCGGCGGTCACCAAGGCCGTTCCGTAGCGCCTCCGACGAGGGGGCGTCTTTTTTTCGCAACTGCCCCCGACCTCCCGCCGACACCTCGTCGAAGGAGGTCACGATGAACATCGAAGAGCTGCGGAGCGAACTCGCCCGCCAGGAAGCCGTGCTCGAGGAGCTCGAGGCGCGCGCCCCCGAACACGTGGACACCGAGGTGGCCATCGAGCCCGCGCTCGATGCCTGGCTCGAGGACCGGCTGCGCGCCCTGCGCGCGCGCCCCGCCCCCGTCGCCCCCCGCTTCGCCGTCCGCGTCTGAACCAAGAACCCCTGCTTCCGGAGCATCCCCATGACCATCACCCTCAAGAGCGGCCTCGGCGCCAGCGTATCCCTCCCGTTCACCAAGGAGGTCGCCCCCACGACCCTGAGCAAGGTCGGCCTCGAGACCGGCCTGCCCCCTTCGCTCTCGATGAGCGACCTCGTGAGCTGGCTCTCGGCCCACATCCGCTCGACGGACACCGCGATCCGCAACGACATGGCGGGCATCTCGTCGCTCAAGGACCGTCAGTCCGCCATCTCGCACCTCACGAGCCAGCTGCGCAACCTCAAGCTCGGCGCGGGCTCGGACGGGAAGGCCACGCTGACCGAGGAGTCGATCCAGGCGCTGAAGGACATGCGCGACACGATGGGCCCCGACGCGCAGAAGACCATCGACGGCCTGCTCGGGAGCATCGAGCACCCCACCCACGAGGAGCCGACCACCGAAGACGCCCCTGGCGCCTATCCAGTCCTCGACGCCAAGGGCGACATCAAGGGGTACATGAGGACCGTGGAGGATCCGCCGCGCATCACCACCACCGCCCTCGACGAGGGCGTCAAGGCGCTCGGCGACGCGCAGCAGGCGCTCTCCGGCGAGAGCGAGATCGGCATGATCCGCCTGCAGAGCGCCATGAGCGCGCGTGGCCAGCTGCTCTCGCTCGTCTCGAACATCCTCGCGTCCACCAACGAGACCGCGAAGGGGATCGTCAACAAGGTGGGGTCGGCGTGAGCGCGCCCGTTCCCTGGCTCGACGCGTTCCTCGCGGGCGAGTCGTCCCTCACCCCCACCCAGCACGCGCTGGTCCTCGCGCTCGGCACCCGCCACTACGAGGAGGACCGCTTCGGCGAGGCCG
>Ga0154020_10007105_pt1 | contig 13094 bp, 6 predicted proteins | sample Klosneuvirus_201_FD_109709 | JGI IMG/M metagenome (GOLD analysis project Ga0154020, IMG submission 109709) | Active sludge microbial communities from wastewater, Klosterneuburg, Austria - Klosneuvirus_20160825_MG | ecosystem: Engineered > WWTP > Aerobic digester > Activated sludge | place... | reverse complement strand
GTCAAAGTCCAAATTCAACTTGGCGTTTGGCCATTGTGGATACTAAACCCGGAAAAGATACCGGACGATTAGTGAGTTGGAGCATAGTTTTTAGTACTTCTCCGAGTAAATTGGAACCATTTGTAAACTCCAATTTACCACTTATTCTCATAAATACATTTGGAAAATCCATTTCTGATGAACCCAGAATCTCTTCCGGAATGAGAATTATCAATAATTCTAATTCGATAAATGCATTAGTTGATTCAAGCAGCTTCTTTAATTATGGGATTACAATTGAATTTAGGGGTTCATCTTCGCAGTCATTCCCCAAAAAACCTTACGGATTTACAACAGTTACAAAAACCTTAGCGGATACGAATGTTTCCTTACTGGGGCTTCCTTCGGAACATGACTGGGTTTTAAATGCGACTTATAATGACAAGTCCTTAATGAGAGACGTTCTGGCTTATGAGCTTGCAAGACGTTCGGGAAGATATGCTACGCGATACAGATATTGTGAACTTTTCATTAATGGCAATTATGAGGGAATTTATATCTTAATGGAAAAAGTAAAGCGTGATAAAAACAGAGTAGATGTTACGAAACTGGAACCAAAAGACTCTACAGGAAATGCGCTTACAGGTGGCTACATCGTAAAAATTGATAAGACAACAGGAAATAATAATGGAGGGTGGACTGACACTTTTCCTATTTCACCAGGATCATCTGGAAGGGTTTATTTTCAGTACGATTACCCAAATTGGGATGATATGGTTCAAAAGCAAAGAGATTATATTGCAAATGCCATTTATAAATTTGAAGTGGCCTTATCGTCTAGTACATTCGATAGTCCAACCAAAGGTTACCGTCAGTATGCTGATGAGAATACCTTTATTGATCTTTCCATAATCAATGAAATTAGCAAAAATGTGGATGGATATCGTTTAAGTACCTATATGTTTAAAGACAGAGATAGCAAGGGTGGTAAATTAAAAATGGGGCCGGTTTGGGATTTTAATCTTGCCTTTAATAATGCCGATTACAACAATAGTTCCGATCCCACGGGTTGGGAAATTGATCTTTCATACGGCTGCCCGTTTTGGTGGAAAAGATTTAGAGAAGACACCGGCTATGTTAATTCGTATTATTGCCGATGGAATCAATTGCGCCAGTCTTCATTTAGTTTGTATAATATTCATAAATTTTTGGATTCAACCTATACCATTCTTGAAGAGGCTTCTTATAGAAATTTTCAACGTTGGCCTGTTTTAGGAATTTATGTTTGGCCTAATCCTAGTCCATTAAGTTATTCAATGCGAGAAGAAACAGACTCTTTGAAAACTTGGATTACTAAAAGGGTAAATTGGATGGATTCAGAATTATCCAAAGATTGCAAAACTGTCAAAAAATGCGCCCCAAGAGTTAACATTAGAGCAGAATCAACAATGATTTGTAAATATCAAAAAGTTCGACTTTATGCCGATGGTTTGGGGAATTCATTTCGTTGGTACAACTCCAAATTGTCAAATTTGGGAATAGGTAGAGAAATTTCGGTAGTTTTAGATACAACCACAACTTTTAAAGTAATTATGCAAACAGCCTCAGGTTGCATTGATAGTGCCAGTATTACCATCCGTGTTTTGCCACTGCCTGATAAAACGATAAGTGGAAAAACCTCCTTTTGCGAAGCTGGAAGCACAGAATTAACTGCAAAACCAGGTTACAAAAATTATATTTGGTCTCCGGCTACCGGATTAAATAGTACTTCTACATTTAAGGTTAAAGCCTCCGGTGCATATAATATTAACTATAAACTTGTTGTTTCAGATTCATTTGGCTGTTTTGATTCTTCGTTTACTACAGTAACAGTCCACAAAAACCCGGATGTGAAAATTACTGCCTCCCGCGATAGTGTTTGTTTAAACGATTCACTTCATCTTAATGCTCAAGGAGCAATATCCTATAATTGGTTACCACAATTAGGTCTTTCAACTTATATCGGAAAAACAGTAACCGTTTTTCCTCAAAATACTCAGTATACTGTTGTCGGAACTTCTGATCAGGGGTGCAAAGATTCCGCCACGTTCTCGGTCGGGCTGTTCAAAAAAGTACCAATTATTATCCATGCAGTTTCTAATGAAGTATGTTTTGGTTCAGGAACTACGCTAACAGCAAGTGCCGGTAAGGATTTTAACTGGCTGCCTGTTGGCGGTTTTGTTGGGTCACAATCGGCTGTTATTTCCGTGTTTCCTAAGGAGACAACGATTTATAAAGTTTTAGGTAAAGATAAAAATGGCTGTCTTGATTCGGCGCAAAAGGAGATTTCAGTATTTCCAAAATTTATTTTGCAATTAACTGGTGATCTGTCAATTTGTAAAGGTCAGAATACTCAGCTCAAAGTTACAGGAGCCAATACTTATTTTTGGTCACCTTCCAAAGGACTAAGTTCAAACAACGGTGATAATATTACAGCCGCACCGGATGTTTCCACCAAGTATAGTATTGTAGGTGTTTCCGTCAATTCATGCGTTGATACATTGGACATATTTTTAACTGTGAACGAATTACCAATTGTTAAAGTAAGTGCAAGTTCTTTTGAGATTGAAAAAGGTAAAACGGATACACTTTATGTTTCAGGTGCCACCAAATACTTATGGAGTCCTGCCAATTTACTAAATACGGATACAGGTTCTATGGTAATTGCGACCCCTTTGGTATCTACACTATTTAAGGTTCAGGGAATTGATACTAATTTATGTAGCCGGATTGATTCCATTTTTATAAAGGTTAATCAACCTAATGCGGTAAAAGAAAGTGAACAAAAGTATAGCATAAAGGTAACTCCCAATCCTATAAATGATAAGTTTTATATTGAAACCAAGGTGGATGCCGATATAGAAATTAGCACGCTCAATGGAAAAGTACTCTATAAAACACACTTAAACGCAGGTACCAATCTAATTGATTCAGAGTCATTTTTAAAAGGAATTTATATTTTAACACTACATACCAAACAAGGTTCACACTACTTTAGAATTCTTAAATAAGGTAATCAAAATTGAATTTTAGTCGGTTTCCAATTGTTTGAAGACTGAATTCAAAAATTCAATTATATCAGAGGCAATTAAACCTGTTTTTGAATACTGTAAGGCAGCGAGATCTCCCGCAAAACCATGGCAATAAACTGCAATTATTGCTGCATTTACGGGTGTATAACCTTGTGCCAAAAAAGAGGTAATTATGCCTGTAAGCACATCACCGCTACCCGCCGTTGCCATTCCCGGGTTGCCTGTGCTATTAAAAAAGGTATCACCATTTGGGCAACAAATAGAAGTGTGTGCGCCTTTTAAAACTACAATAATATTTTTGTTTACAGCAAGTTCTTTGGCTTTTTTTAAGCGTTCAAAAGAATTTTTAGAAGGTCCAGCCAAACGATCAAATTCCTTAGGATGAGGAGTAAGGATTGTTAATGGAGGCAACTCAAAGTTATTTTTTAATTGAGCTAAAATGTTAATGGCATCGGCATCTAACACCAAGGGAATACCATTTATATTACAAATATGCTGAACCGTTTCAATGGATTTTGCATCCTTGCCAATTCCCGGACCACAACCCATGGCGGTATAGTTTTCAAAATTTAGATCCTTTATTTCCGAGTCTTCTATCATGATTTCAGGAGTTCCGGAGTATACAGCAGAAGTACAGGTTTCATCCGTTAAAAGTGAAACCAAACCTGCCCCACTTTTTATGCATGCTGAAGCCGATAGAACAGCTGCTCCACATTTACCTTTACTTCCTGCAATAATTAAGGCGTGTCCATAATTTCCTTTATGTGAGAATGAATCACGTTTTTTAAATAATTCAAAAATGCCCGTTTGTGTAATATAAAAGTCCTTACATGGAATTTCAGGTAAAAATGATTTGCTTAATCCTATCTCAAGAATTTGAAGTTTACCACAAAAGTTGCCCCAACCCGCCAACATCATAGAAGGTTTAGGAACCTGAAAAGTTAATGTATAGTCTGCTTTTACAACAGAATCTGTCTCAGGAATGTTAAGTGACATGTCATTACTTTCAAAATCAGCAGATAGTCCGGAAGGAATATCGATACTTATTTTTAATGAATTGCTTTGATTGATTGAGCCAATAACTTCCTTCCAAAAACCTGAAATGGGTTTATTTAAGCCGGTCCCGAAAAGTGCATCAACAATCACGTTTTGACTATCAATCACAATTTTTTCGCCTTCAATTATGGTAACTATATTTGCGTACGAGTAACTTTTTAAGCGTTCCAAATTGATTATATTGTCTGCGGAACGATTTGTGTTATGGGAAACATAGGTAACAACTTCATATTTAGCATGTAAAAGCATTCTGGCCATAGCTAATCCATCGCCACCGTTATTTCCATTACCGCAAAAAATATGCAGTTGTTTATCATGTCCAATATGTCGGCTTATCCATTCTACACAGGCCATTGCAGCACGATCCATAAGATCGATCGAAGAAATGGGTTCGTTATGAATTGTATAAGCATCCCAAGCACGGATGTTGGATGATGAATAGACCGGAAGCATGGAGACAAAGTTAAGGGTTTGTTGAGAATTTGAGGCAAGTGATTTGTCAACTTTAGAGTTGACAAATTGAACCTATAATATAAATGCATGAAACCACTGCTATTAAAGGGTTGAATCGTATTTTTAACTTCAATTATTTCAAAAAATTTTCTTGACTTATTTTGGTTAATTAGAATTCGTCTTTTACACATCTAATTGCGTTATCAATTTAATGTTCAAGCCTGTTATCTTTGCCGCAATGTTTAAAGCATTAGAGCATGAGATCTTTGGGATAGTGTCGCAAGTAGCTGATGAAACCAATGTTAAGGTATATGTAGTTGGCGGATATGTACGGGATATATTTTTAAAACGCCCTTCAAAGGACGTGGACTTTACTGTAATTGGTGATGGAATTGAGTTTGCTCAGGCAGTTGCAACCAAACTTGATTCCGGAGCACATGTAAATGTGTTTAAAAATTTCGGCACAGCCATGATTAATAGTGGTGATTGGGATATTGAGTTTGTGGGAGCTCGAAAAGAATCTTATTTTTCTGAAAGTCGAAAGCCATTGGTAACTCAGGGCACTTTTGAAGATGATTTAAGTCGACGCGATTTAACAATGAACACTCTCGCCATCAGTTTAAATAAGGAGGATAGAGGCGAACTGATTGATATATATCAGGGAAAAACGGATCTGGAAAATGGCATTATCAAAACACCTTTAGCGCCAGGAATCACTTTTAGCGATGACCCTCTTCGCATGATGCGTGCCATCCGATTTGCTGCTCAATTAGATTTTAAATTACATCCTGAAACATTTCAAGGGATTAAGGAAAATGCAGAACGTATAGGTATTGTTTCAATGGAACGCATTTCCGACGAACTTAATAAGATTATTATGAGTCCAAAACCATCTATTGGATTTGAACTTCTTTGGGACACCGGAATTCTGCAACTGATTTTTCCTGAAATGGCCTTGTTGCATGGAGTAGAAACTATAAACGGGCTTTCTCATAAAGATAATTTTTATCATACCATTCAGGTATTGGATAATTTATGTCGCGAATCCGATGATCTTTGGTTGCGTTGGTCAGCCATTTTACACGATATAGCCAAACCTCAAACAAAGCGTTTTATACCCGGAGAAGGATGGACTTTTCATGGGCATGAGGACAAAGGTGCACGTATGGTAAAGGGTATTTTTAAGCGACTAAGATTGCCACTTAATGAAAAAATGAAGTTTGTAGAAAAAATGGTACAATTGCACTTAAGACCGATTGTTTTGTCTAAGGAAATAGTAACAGACTCTGCAGTTAGGCGAATTATTTTTGACGCAGGCGAGGATATTGACAGTCTTATGAAACTATGCCGGGCAGATATAACAACCAAAAACCAATTTAAAGTCACTAGGTTTTTAAATAACTTAAAGGTTGTTGAAGAAAAAATTAAAGATGTAGAAGAAAGAGATAGGGTTAGAAACTGGCAGCCACCTTTGGATGGTATTCAAATTATGGAATTATTTGGAATTGGTGCCGGCCGAGAGATTGGTGTTCTGAAAAATGCTTTACGTGAAGCCATTTTGGATGGTATAATTAAAAATGATTACGATTCAGCGTATCAGTTTATAGTTCAAAAAGGCAAGGAAATGGGTTTAGAAAAAATTTAGGAAAGGCTTCTTTAATAGCTAATTCTCTAAAAAAAATGTTCAATTCTCAAATTTCAATTCTCAAATTTCATCTTACTCTCAATACCGATAGATTATAACTATACCACTTAAAATTATATTTTACGTATGGTGAAAATTATAGCATCAATTAGCTTGCTAGGGTTCATTTCATTTATTGGAAAAAAGTCTGAAAGACTTTAATTTGAATAGCGCCTAATGAAATTCGGGGAATACGGAATTGGGGACCACAACTTTGAAAGAGTTGAATGGTTGTATTGCAGAGTTTTTTTAGCCACGAATTCGCGAATTATGTTAAGTGAAAAATTCTAAATTGTTCTCATCTATTCTGATAAACAATCCCAAATTAGCATTAAATGAGGCCGTTTAAGCAGCGCATTTGAAAATATATTGTTGTCTAACAAAAGTAATTCTTAGTACAACTTCGCTTTTACCAATACATCCAATGTAGGGTTTTTAGGATCGTTGGTATAAATTGTAACAGGTTTTTGTAAAACACCTGCATGGCCTAATAGGTCAAATTTTACAGTTAATGTCGCGCTTTCTCCTGTTTTAAGTTTGTTAATGTCGATGGAAGGAGTGGTGCAAGAACATTGGGCTTTGAGACTAAGTATTTGAAGTTCGTTTTTGCCTTTATTGGTAATTTTAAAGGTTGTGGTTACAAACGTTCCAACCTGTTGTTCTCCAAAATCTTTGATTGTATTATCTAAAACAATTTTTGGAGCAGCACTCAAATCTTTTTTAGAAAGCTTTCCAAAATTGTACTTTATGTGACCAAACAGAAATAAAGGCTTTTCCGAATATTCCGCATCATCGGTGAGTAAGCGGAAAGCCTTGTTAAAAGGACCAAAATCATTGACTGCATTTGGACTTATAATAGCATACAATCTTACTTCTCTTCCGGGTTCGATAATTGATTTTTCGGGTCTTATTTTAAAACCCTTGGGTAAGTTGGTTATATGGTTAATTTTTATTGGATATTGTCCATCATTGTACATTACTAAATAAGCTGAATCTGATTCATTATGAGGAACATCGCCCATTTCTATCATTTCTCGGTCAAACATTAAATTTCCCACTCTGTATGGAAATACATCTGATAAAGATTTGTCGCGAGCTACTACTTCACCTCTTAATTCAAGTACAATAACAGATGAATACATGGCATTGGTATAAACGCCAACTGTTTTGTCAATAATTCCAACCATGTTTTTGGGATCAAAAATGGCAGTTACTGTACCGGTTTTGCCCGGGGGGATGGAATCTTTGGTCCACTCGCCAACAGTGCAACCACAAGATGGCTCTGCATTAAGAATAATTAAATTTTTATCTCCGGTATTTTTAAAAACAAATACGGCTTTTACTTTTCCTCCGTCTTCTTTAATTGTTCCAAAATCATGGTAGCGTTTATCTACAACCAAGGTTGTTCTTTTGGGTTGAGCAAAGGAAAATTGAGTGAAAAATAATAATGCGATTAAAAGACTGCTGTATTTCATGGAATGTGCAAAAAAGATGTGGATTTATGGTGTTAGGTTGCCTCTTAAGATTGGTTTAATTTTGTATGGTGCAAAATAACATACTCGATCCGAATAAAGAAAGCCTTTCGTCACAGGAACAGGAATTAGAAAAGGTTTTGCGCCCGGCCTCCTTTAGTGATTTTTCTGGACAGGATAAGATCATGGAAAACCTGAAGGTGTTTGTGAAAGCAGCTGTTTTAAGAGGTGAGGCATTGGATCACGTTTTATTGCATGGTCCTCCGGGTTTGGGCAAAACAACCCTTTCTAATATTATTGCCAATGAATTAAAAACAAATATTCGAATTACCTCAGGCCCGGTAATTGAAAAACCCGGTGATCTGGCAGGTTTGTTAACTAATTTGGAAAAAGGCGACGTACTTTTTATTGATGAGATCCATCGCTTGAGCAATGTGGTTGAGGAGTATCTTTACAGTGCCATGGAGGATTATAAAATCGATATAATGATTGATACCGGTCCCAATGCACGCTCTGTTCAAATTTCATTAAATCCTTTTACATTAGTAGGCGCAACCACTCGTTCAGGATTACTTACTTCGCCACTTAGAGCACGTTTTGGAATAACCTGCCGTTTAGAATATTACGATTCAGTCCTTTTGCAAAAAATTATAAAACGAAGTGCAAAAATTGTAAATACACCAATTGAAGATGAGGCAGCATACGAAATTGCCCGCAGAAGCAGAGGCACCCCCCGTGTTGCGAATTCACTTTTGCGCAGAACCAGAGATTTTGCGCAAATTAAAGGCAATGGAGTAATCACTCTGGACATTGCAAATTACTCGTTGGATGCACTTAATGTAGATAAAATGGGTTTGGATGAAATGGACAATAAAATATTGGTTACAATTATTGAAAAATTTAAAGGTGGCCCGGTTGGTCTAAATACTATTGCCACAGCAGTAGGTGAGGAGGGAGGTACCATTGAAGAAGTTTATGAGCCTTTCCTAATTCAACAAGGCTTGTTAATGCGCACAGCACGAGGGCGTGAAGCAACAGCATTGGCCTATGAGCATCTTGGAAAAATCAGGAACCATGGTGGTACGCCAACTTTATTTTGATGGTACAGGTTTACTTTGCGGATATTTTAAATTAGAATTTTTGGAATAATTATTTATAGTGATACCTCAAATCGACTATATTAATCTATAACGTTTTGCAGGCAACTGCAGTGCGGACTTCCCTGCCTGCCTGCAGACAGGGGAGCCGATACACTCTGCCTTAACACAATAATACGTGGAAGGAGATACTTACCAAACTTTAAAACCAGCATTACAATTGTCTGCTATTAAAGGGCGTTTTTGGTTATTTCCGTTTCTGCCGTAATTTCTTCCATATTTTATTGTTTACCTTGCTTAAAATGATTTACTCGCAACATATGATCCTTTCGAAGTGTCTCTATGTTATGAAAGCTTTAACATACTTCTCAATCATTTTTATCCTTTTTTCATGTAGTAAAAAGAAGGAAGAACTTTTATCTGCACCTTTGATTGCAACCGGATATCATCTAGAAGTTTCAAGAACTTGGGGAAACCCAACTTCCTTTTTATCAAATGAAAAAGTTCTCAAGTTTGACTCCCTTACTAAATTGGTCACCATCTCCGGCTCATCTAATGAATTCAATCCTAATGGAGTGTATCCATATCGATTTTTCGATACAACCGTTTATATTACTGATCCCAGAACATGGAAACCAATACCTCGATACTTACATTTATTATACATTAAAAACTTCCAGGCTGAACGACTTTCAGTTAATGAACACAGCAAGAGTAAACTTATTTTAACTTCCGATTATTCTCTTGATCTATCGGATGATGAGGTAGAATACTATTTTGCAGTTAAATAGATGGAGTTGTATTGAATTTGGGAGCGGTTAAAATGCTCTATAACTAGTAACTTAGTAGGTATCATTTCAATAGACTTGGAAGATAAAAGGACCTTTGATAACGGGATGAATATTTCCTTAATATTTTAAATAAAAGGTGGCATTATTTTTAAATGTAAAAATCAAATTAAATCCAAAATCCGCATTGGGAAATGCTGATTCGCTTAAGATATTGTAATTCAATTTTTTACAAAAATTAAAACAATCGCTAAGGCGGGATTAAACCCAACTAATTCATTTGTGATTTTCTGTTATGAAGTTAAGGTCAAATGGAATGCTTATTGCATTTCAAGTAGTTCAGTTTTATAAACCCTCTATTGATTAATTTGGGCTGAATCGGTTGAAGGGAAGAAGGTTGGGTAATATCAATGATGAAATACATTTCCTTGGCTTGATATAATGCCAAGTAAGAATTAGTCTAATTTTATGAATCTTCCTATTCGGGTATCAGTTTTCAAAATGTAAATTCCTGCTTGAAGGTCGGAGATATTGATCGATAATGTAATTCGATCACTTTGTTTAAGTAACTGACCACTTACAGAATAAATTTGATAACCATTTGGGCTATTAACATTTAAATAACTTGTGGCCGGATTAGGGAAAACTTTCCAAGATTCGGACTGAATCAGGTTTTGAGTATTGCTCGTAAGATCTATTTTGGCACAGTAAGTTTCGGTACAATTCATGCAGTCACGTATAGATACACAATAAACTCCTGGGGACAACCCTTGAATTTTAGCAGTCTTTTCTCCTGTGTCCCATAGAAATTGATAAGGAGGACAACCACTCTCCGGCCTAATCGAAATGGAGCCATTATACAGGCCTTGCGTACAATTCACTATAATTGGATTCAGTATCCAATCAAGATGGTTGACCAATATGGAGGTTGAGACCCCTGAACTTAGGTTAAAATAACTGCCACTTGCGCTTGATTTCAACTCAACACCTTTTACCATGTACGAAACCATTCCGGAATCAAGGCAGGGATCCTTGTATATAGTATCGGCTAACGGAACCTGATTTTGTAGAACAAAGGCTTTATCCCTGCTTGTTTTCTTGTAAATAAAGTAACCTACCGCATTGGACAGACCTTTCCAGGTTAATTGTAAACTTACTCCAACCTGTTTAGCCTTTAGGTTTTCAACAGGAGGAAAAATATGCATTCGGAGTGTGGGGTCACCCATTAAGGCGGTGTGAATATAATTTCCGTAAAATAACGGATAATAGAGCTTAGTGTTGGCCATTGTAATCTGTGCAGAGTATCCAATATGTTCTCCTAAAGCCATATGGTGTAAATACCAGTTTGGACGGTTCCCCCAAATACTTGCTAAACCCGCTCTGGAGGCAATGGCGGCACGTAAGAAATTGTTTGAATAATCCCAGTCACCAAAATAGGATCCAAATAACAGGGTAAATGCCGTTTGAAGGGAATCAGAGACAAAATAAGTAGTGTTTGAAATATCTGAGGCTCCTTCCGGACCACCCCCTCCGCAACCATATGACCACAAGTAGGATTGTTTTGCAAGAGTTTGTCGGTATGGAAGTTCCTTGGTCCTTGAAATGCCAAACATAGTACTAAAATTTTTCCAGCCGGTTTGCCCAAGTGCTTCCAAGTAATTTGGTAAGTTATTGTCAATAAGGGCACGTTCTGCAAAGAATAATTTACCGGTTCGCCAAGCGTGGTCTTTATTAAGATAGCGACGCAAGAGTTGTTCCTCAGATTCTGGAAACAAGTTCATGTTTGAAAAGTCTACTCGTCCAACCTGGAGTTCAAGAGGACTGGGGAATACACTTTGGTCAAATTTTCCATCGCCGGGAAAATTGTCAATTCGAGTTCCCGGAGCATTAATATTCACTGTTTGGTCTGTCCATTTACCATTCAGATCGGCATAATAACCATCGCAAGGCCACGCTCCTTTATGGTCATTGTTATGTCCGTCGGGTGCTATATTTCCGGAATAAGGCAAAGGCACCCGGCCAAACAAAAATAACGTTCGTTGAGAATCCAAATGGTTTGATGCCCATGAATGGATTTGACTCTTTATTCTTGTAACAGAGTCGTTACGATCTACATAAATAACTGAGGTTTGCCATCCGTCAGCCTCTATATCATTTATTAAACGTGAAAGTTCGAATGACAAGGACTGTTTGAAGGTACTGTCAACGACTAAAAGGCAAGATCCCCGATAATGAGTAGCAGACAATTGAATACCAGTGTATATGTAACCGGACCCAAAGTTTGCTTTACCATTTGGAAAAGGAAAAGCCGGAAGACTTTTAATTACCTGGTATTCATAACCCTTTCCTTTTACCACATTAGAATCTGTCCATGAGGTTGACATGGGGCCTACACTGTCTATACGATAAGTCCAATTAGCATCCTCTTTAGCCTTTCTCCAAATGGTATATCCGCCATTTGCAGTGTCCAAAACCCAATGTAGGGTAATTTTCGGAGGGTTTTGTTGTATACTAGCCTCCAGAATGACCGATTGACGTTTTTCATAAACATCTTGCCCATAGCATATAAAATTTGTGAGAAGGAAAAGAAACATCAAGTGTAAAGATGGCCTTCTGCACCGAGATTTTATAGTAAGTATATTAAGCTGAGGATGCATTATTCAACATTATTTTATATTCAACGAATCGTATGTGCTATTCTAATCCTAATGTTAGATACTCCGAATTTAATGAATTCTTTTAAATAAAACGAATAAATGATGCTAACATAATATTGCCTTTGAAAGTATTTCGTTTGAAAGTGATAAAAAATTGACAATATCACTGGGAAATAGCATAACAGACCAAAATTTTATAACGAAGTACATTTGGCAATAAAAAAGCAGAATAATACCGATAACGTTGAGATTGCCAAATAGCCGCCAAAATATAAGAGTTATTTATTATTGATTCACGAATCGGAATTGTCAAAGGGTTGAAACTTATATTGAAAAGGGAACTGAAATTAAATATTATGGATGTTAAAAACTTGGCGAAATGGTAAAGGTAAATTATCGAATGTTAAACCTCCCAAAGCTTGCAAAACCTTCTTCTGATATAAGTTTAAAGGTATATATTCCTTGTGTTTGATCATCTATGTGAATAGGAGTGATTTTTTGAAAGATTGGTGTTGAATGAATCAACTTTCCATTTAATGAGTAAATTTCAAGATACATACCATTTTTGGGATCTGTAATTAAAACATTGAAATTTCCATTATTAGGATTAGGGAAAATGGAACCGGATAGGTTATAATTATTTGCAGTTATTTTTGCCTTACTGCTGAGTTTTGCAATATGATTAGCTGATATACCACCTGCTTTTTTGAACTCACCCGCAGCATAAAGTTCGTTATTGTAAACCAATAGTTCAGCAACTCTATTATCGGTGCCACCATCTACTTCCAGCCATTTGTTTCCATTCCATTTGGAAATAAAATTTGCTGTGGAACTGCC
>Ga0154020_10007104_pt1 | contig 13094 bp, 12 predicted proteins | sample Klosneuvirus_201_FD_109709 | JGI IMG/M metagenome (GOLD analysis project Ga0154020, IMG submission 109709) | Active sludge microbial communities from wastewater, Klosterneuburg, Austria - Klosneuvirus_20160825_MG | ecosystem: Engineered > WWTP > Aerobic digester > Activated sludge | place... | reverse complement strand
TATTGACGATTTTGAAGTACTAGGCAAATTCTGTATTGAAAAACAGATTCAGTTAGTTGTTGTGGGGCCTGAAGGTCCGCTCGTGATGGGTATTCGAAATTATTTTGAAAGTCAAAAAGATCTCGCTTCCATCCGCATGGTGGGGCCCGGTAAGGATGGAGCACAATTGGAAGGAAGCAAAGATTTTTCCAAACAATTTATGGTTCGTCATGATGTGCCTACGGCTGAATCACGAACCTTTCAAGCGCACGAAAGTAAAGAAGCCATTCAATATCTTGATGGCTGCAAAGCTCCTATTGTATTAAAAGCCGATGGTCTGGCTGCGGGCAAAGGAGTTATTATATCATCGACTATCGAAGAAGCAAAGGTGTCCATTAAAGAGATGCTGGAAGAAAAGAAGTTTGGTGAGGCCAGTTCAAAAGTTTTAGTGGAAGAATTTCTTCATGGTATTGAGTTATCTGTATTTGTACTTACGGATGGCGAGCACTATGTACTTCTACCTGAGGCAAAAGATTATAAACGTATTGGGGATGGCGATACCGGACCAAATACAGGTGGCATGGGCGCGGTCTCTCCCGTAGTCTTTGCCGATTCCGTCTTCATGAAAAAAGTAGAAGACCGTGTAATCAAACCTACTATTGAGGGCCTGAAAAAAGAAGGTATCCCGTATAAAGGGTTTGTTTTTATTGGATTGATGAATGTACAGGGCGAACCCTATGTAATTGAATACAACGCGCGCATGGGCGATCCGGAAACGGAAGCTGTTATGACTCGAATTGATAGCGATCTGGTTGAACTCCTTGATGCTTGTGCAAAAGGTCAATTAAAGAATTATAAAATTACAATTAGCCCCAACTATGCAGTTACCATAGTAATGGCCTCTGGTGGCTATCCTGAAAATTTTGAGAAAGGAAAAATTATCTCGGGTTTAAATGAATCGGACACAGCCGTAACCTTTCACGCAGGCACGATTAATCAAGGTAATAAGATTGTAACCAATGGCGGTCGGGTGCTGGCTGTTACCGGTACAGGGCAAACACTCGCGGAAGCTACAAAGAATGCCTATGCGGCTGTATCAAAAATTAGCTGGGAAGCTGCCTATTACCGAAAAGACATAAGTCTGGATCTACTTAAAATTGAAAACCAAGCATAAATTGCCTTGCCGCTGTTTGTCATTACCCTGCCAACCACATAACTTTAAGGTTTAAACTGAACTAATATATACACAATGGGCTGTGCCTGTGGAACTAAGAAGGATGGAAAGGTATCGGGTTGCAACAACAACGGTGCTTGTAACACAGGTGGGTGTAACAAAATGAATGTATTTGACTGGCTCTCCAATATGGATATGCCTGTTAAAGACCGTTTTGAAGTGGTGGAAGTTCGATTTAAGAATGGAAGAAAAGATTTTTACCGCAATACGGATGGTCTTTCTCTAACCACAGGCGATGCCATCATAATAGAAGCTGCTACGGGCCATCATTTGGGGCATGTGTCGTTGCAAGGTGAATTGGTACGCTTACAAATGCAGAAAAAGAAGGTTGCCAACGATGAGGAGATTAAAAAGATCTATCGGCTGGCACACCAAAAAGATCTCGAAAAATTTGAAGATATAAAAAAACGGGATTTGCCCACGTTATACCGTACGCGCGAAATAATTAAGCAGTATAACCTCGCCATGAAACTCTCGGACGTTGAGTATCAGGCTGATAATACAAAGGCTACTTTCTTTTACTCTGCCGAGGACCGGGTAGACTTCAGAGAATTAATTAAACAGCTGGCATCCGAATTTAAAATAAGAGTGGAGATGCGTCAGATAAGCCTGCGGCAAGAAGCCGGAAGGCTTGGTGGCATTGGCGTTTGTGGCCGGGAGCTTTGTTGTTCTACCTGGTTAAGCGATTTTAAAAACGTGGCTACCAGTGCTGCACGCTATCAGAACTTATCATTGAATCCGAGCAAGCTCTCCGGTCAATGCGGCCGATTAAAATGCTGTTTAAACTACGAACTTGAAACATACATGGAGGCGCTTCGAGGCATTCCTGAAATTGAAGCTCCGTTATTGACAGATCGTGGTGAAGCACGCTTACAAAAGACTGATATCTTCAGGCGGATCATGTGGTTTGGTTATAAAGAAGAAAATACCTGGTTCCCATTAAACATTGATCGGGTAAATGAAATTCTGGCTATGAATCGGGAAGGCAAGCGTCCTGCAAGTCTGGAGATAAATCAGGAGGAAGCCAAAGTGCCTTTGGCAAAACTTAATAGTGATCTCGAAAATTTAGATCGGAAATTCAAGGATAAATCTAAAAACAGAAAGAAGAAGAACAAAAATCAAGGCCGTAACCGCGGTCAGGCTCCTGATCAGCAAAATAGAAATCCACAACCCCGCAGCGGACCGAAGGGTCCTAAAAAAGGATGAGTCGTTTCATATTTTTATTTGCATTGCTTTTTTTGACAGGGTGCGATTCGAATCGTGTGTTTGAAGATTATGCAGAATTTGACGATCGCACGTGGAAGATTAATGATCAGATCGATTTCAATTTTGAAATAAAAGACGCTTCGAAAAAATACAACTTATATTACAATGTGCGCAATTCGTTAGCCTATCCGTACGCACGAATTTTTGTTAACTATTCATTAAAAGACTCCACGCATACAGAATTAACATCTGCGCTAGCCTCCAATTATCTTTTTGATCAAAAAACCGGAAGGCCTTTAGGCAGAAGCGGACTTGGTGATGTTTATGACAACCAATTTCTACTTCTTCGTAATCACTCTTTTACTGCAGCTGGTGCCTATCGGGTTACTCTGGAACAATTTAACAGGCAGGATTCACTCCAAGGTGTTATTGCAGTGGGTATTCGTGTTGAAGAAGCACCAGAATTAAACCAATAAAAAATGGGATCTTATAAGGATCCCATTTTTCCGGAAGAGATTATAATCATTCGTTGGCTTACATCTGACTAGAACGGTTCTCCCTCTAAACCTGAAAACTAATACTAAACTCAAACAACCTTGAAAAACTATTAAGACAAATGTAAGTGGGAGAGAGAATGATCGTTAGGAAAAATCATTAGAAAGGAATTAGAACCCAGCCACAGTTTTAAGGGAAATGGTTACTCGTGTACCTGTTTCGGGTGTAGATTCTATGTGAATTTGTCCTTTATGTATTGAAATTATCCTTTGGCTAAGGGGTAACCCTACGCCATAACCCTTAATTTTAGAAGTAGCATCAGCTCTAAAAAAAGGTTGAAATACATTATCCAGATCTTTGCGGTCTATGCCGGAGCCGGTATTGGCAACTTCTACAATCAAGCTGGCCTTTTGGCAAGATAAAGTTACGTGGGCCTTACCTACCTCAGAAAATTTGCAGGCATTTTCAATGATGTTTTTAAAAGCCACTTTGAGCAAGTAGGGATTACCATTTACACACAACCGGTTTTCGTCTTCTGGCATATCTATTATCTCTACCTCAACCTTATAACTTAAGTCGATCAAACTTACACTCTCGCGGGTTTCCCAAAGAATTTCATCTAACCTTACTTTAGACATGGTAAACGAATCGGACTCACGTGCGAGCCTAGCCAGATCAAGCAAGCTATTGGATAGCTGATTTAACCCTCTTATGTCTTCCAGAACCGATTCTATAGTTTCCCGATATTCTTCTTTTTCCCGCTCATTCAAAAGTGTTACCTCCAATTGTGAAGTAATATTGGTTAAGGGATTTTTAAGCTCATGCGAAACGTTTGACACAAACATCTTTTGAAGTAAAAAAGCGTTTTCAATTCGCGTCAACAGTCCGTTAAATATATTGATCAATTTTCCCATTTCATCCGGATGTGGACTCTCTTTGAGGCGTTGACCCAGGTTTTGCGGAGAGATATTCTGCACATCAGAAATAATTCTTTTTATAGGTTGCAAGGCTCGGCCGGCATAAATCCAACCAGAGATTGAAACCAGTACAACTAAAATTATAAATTGCGCAGTAAGAAGTCTGCGTAAATCTATCAGCCTGTTGTATCCGTTTACGTCCTCTGCGGAAGCTATAATAACATACTCCTTCCCTTTATCTTTAAAAGGAATGCCCGTTACGGTGTATTCATTATAAATTAATTTTTTCTCTCCCTCCGATTTTACGTACTCAAAAAGCGAATCGTAAATGCCCAACTTTACGGTATCACCATTAAAATATATTTCTTTACCCGCCTCGTCAAAAACCCGAATGCTTTCGCGATATAAATTGTCGCGCTTGGCGCGATCAATGATCTTTAATATCGTAGTGTCAACCTGATCAACTTTTATTAAAAGAATTGCTGCTGTAATTGCCTTCTCGCGAAGCCTTCGTGCAAAATCCTGCTCTGTAAACTGGACGGTGAAAAAATAAATTGCAAAGAATGAAAGAAGCACAATGGTACTGACCAGCACCGTAAATTGTAACGTTAGCCGGGTCCTTATCTGCACAGCCTAAGACTCCTTTAGGATATAGCCCATTCCGAATTGAGTATGGATAAGTTTACTTTCAAAATCTTTATCGATTTTTTTTCGTAGGTAGTTCACGTAAACCTCCACCATGTTAGTTCCGGTATCAAAATCTACATTCCAAACATGCTTTGATAATTCAGCACGCGGAATTACCCGACCCTGATTGCGTAGAAAATATTCGAGCAAAGAAAATTCTTTCGATGTGAGTTCAATTTTTTTTCCGGCACGCACCACACTTTTACTGTTTAAATCCAGTGTGAGGTCCGCAAAACGTATTTGATTTTCGTTAACCGGAAGTTTAGGCTGGCGCTTGGTAAGAGCCCGGATACGCGCCAGCAGTTCCTTAAATTCAAAAGGCTTAGCCAGGTAATCATCGGCACCACTATCTAACCCTGCAACAACATCATCGGTATCGCCTAACGCGGTCAGCATCAATATAGGCGTTTCATTCTTTGCTTTACGTAATTCCTTACAAAGATCCGTTCCGCTTAGGTGGGGCATCATTACATCGGTAATGATGAGGTTGTATTCATTTCTAAAGGCAAGATTCTTTCCGGACTTACCGTCTTCAGCGGTATCAACTTCATAGCCATGTTCCTCTAGTCCCTTTTTGATGTACTGAATTGTCTTTCGTTCGTCTTCTACCAATAAAATATTCATTAACCAAAGTTACCTATATTAACTCTAAAAGCCACCAGATTTTTTACACCCTCGCTATTCAAAAAGCTCAATTGAAAACCATAAAAAAAGGCAGATCCATGGATCTGCCTTTTGATTTAAGGAAATATACTGAACTACGCAGCGACTTTTGCTTGCTGCTTCCTTTCAGTTTTTGACGAAGTGCTTTCCAAATCCAATACAACCGGTGCTGCAATAAAGATAGAAGAAAAGGTTCCAACTGCGATACCTATAAATAAGGCAAATGAGAATCCACGTAATACTTCACCACCAAAAATGAGTAGGATAACAACCACAATCAAGGTGGTACCCGATGTAATTAACGTACGACTTAGTGTATTGTTAATCGCATCATTAAATACCTTAGCACGGTCATGGGTGGCACCAAATCCAAGGTATTCCCGAATCCGGTCGAAAATAATTACGGTATCGTTAATCGAGTATCCGATAATCGTTAACAGGGCTGCTACAAATACCTGATCAATTTCAAACGAAATACCGAAGGCGCGTGCAATACCAAAAGAAGCAACCACAAATAAGGTATCGTGCACCGTTGCCACAATGGCTCCGGCACTGTATGTCCACCGCTTAAAGCGAATCAAAATATAAATGAATATCAATACTAACGATGCCATGGCTGCTTCAAAAGCAGATCCCTTGATGTCATCGGCAATAGTAGCCCCAACCTTTGAGGAAGATGAAATAGTAAAATGTTTATCATCTACCTGGGTATCATGTTCTGCAAACTCCAATCCTTTAAATTTCTGGATTCCCTGAATGAGGGCCGCCTTTACCTTATCGTCTGCTGCTTCTGACTCATCATCCACCAGATAGGACGTGGTTACTTTTAATACCTTATCGCTATCGTACGTTTTAACTTCCAGGCCGTTGTTTTCAAAACTTTGGGTTAGCGCGACTTTCATTTCGGTAGGTGACACCGGCTGATTGAATGAAACTACGTATGAACGCCCTCCTTTGAAATCAACACCAAGATTCAACCCTTGTATAGCAATAAGAACAAACCCAATAACTGTTATGGTTGTGGAAATCAGATATACCTTTTTACGAACTCCGTTAAAATCAAATTCTCTGCGTTTCTTCACCATTCTAGCCAAAGGACTGTCAAACGAAAGTTTTGCTTCATCCCCTTTGCGCACCATCCATTCTACCACTACACGCGAAATGTAAACCGAAGAGAAAAATGAGGTGACGATACCAATCATCAACACTATAGCAAATCCTTTTAACGGACCCTGACCTAAAACAAACAGCGCTACCGCTGTGATTAACGTAGTAAGGTTAGAGTCAAAGATGGTGGTGAAGGCATGGGAATAGCCCTGACTGATAGCGTCTCTCAGTTTACGACCATGAAGCATTTCTTCTTTAATTCGTTCGTAGATCAAAACGTTAGCATCTACCGCCATACCCATAGTTAACACGATACCCGCAATACCCGGCAATGTTAACGCTGCGTTTAATTGTGCTAAAATTCCAAGAATAAAAAAAATGTTAAACAACAAAGCAATGTTGGCAACCCAACCGCCCTTCGAATAATAAGCAACCATGAAGAGTACAACAAGACCTAACCCACAAGCCATTGAAATGAAACCTTGATTTTGAGCAACCTTACCTAAGCTTGGCCCTACAATAGCTTCTTCAACAATACGCGTTGGTGCAGGCAAGGAGCCAGCCTTCAATACGTTTGCTAAATCTTTTGCTTCTTCCAATTCAAAACTTCCCGAGATTTGTGAGTTGCCATTAGGAATCTCACCCTGTACGTTAGGCGCAGTATAAACATAGTTATCTAAAACAATAGCAATTCTGCCCTGCGGTTGCTTGCTGGCTGCTGCTGCGGTGATTTTTGCCCAACTGCGTGCGCCACTTGCGTTCATCGTCATGCTTACAGCAGGTCTGGCAAACTGATCGTAGTCCAAACGTGCATCGTTAATTACTTCACCCGTTAGCAAGGGCTTTCCTGCACGGCCCAAATTCACAAAATTCAATTGAATGTCTTCAACACCAGGAGTTACTTTAGGGTCAGACTTTACATCCCAGAAATACCCAACTGTTCTAGGTAGCAAATTTTTAACCTCGGGTCTTCTTAAAATGCGATTGATTTCTGCAGTATCTTTTACTGGATATAAAAATGGCACGCTCTGATTCATTAAAGAAAACAAAGGCGATGAGGTTGCCTGACGCAAAGAATCCAATGAGGTGATTGAACTATCGCGCACCTGACCCAGTTGTTTCTCTAATGCCGATTGCGTAGTGTCGGCAGGAGCGGCAATAGCATCCTTATTTGTATCTGTTATTGCGAGTGGCTTCTTTGCATTTTGTTCTTTTACCAGAAACTCATTAATACCTGCAAAAGATTGACTCAACTGTGGATCGAAGGGTTCTACAATTTCCCAAAATTCTAACCGGGCTGCACCTTGTAATAATTTACGAACCCGCTGGGGGTTGTCGGCACCCGGAATTTCGATTTGAATTCTTCCCTTATCCTGTAATCGTTGAATGTTGGGCTGTGAGGTACCAAACTGATCGATACGGGTTTTAAGAATAGTAAAGGAACGGTCAATAGCACTATTGACTTCGGTATTCAAAAATGCCAATACCACCTCATCGCTATCGGTTAACTTAACCCGGTCTTTGTTCGCTGCTGAAGTAAATAAAGACGCTAACGATTTATCTGGATTAGCATCTTTAAACGCCTTATAAAATAGACTCACATAATCTTTGGTACTTGTCTTTTGCATTTCGCGGGCCTGCTGTAGGGCTGCGAGAAAGGCAGGATCCTGGCTATTACCACTTAAGCCTTTAATAATATCAACGGGTGAAATTTCTAACACCACGTGCATACCGCCTTGTAAATCGAGGCCAAGGCTTAACTCGTTTTCTTTTACTTCTTTAAATGTATACTCTGCACCGAACAGGTTATACACAGGCTGGTTCCAAATAGAATCCAGATAGTTTTGTTTTTTTGAAAGATTCAACGATCCACTTTGATCGGTTGCATAATTAATTGCATCCTGCTCAACCCTACTCGATACAAATGTAAAGGAGAGGTAATACAAGCAGAGCAACGTAATAACTACAGTTAGAAATACAACTACACCTTTGTTACGCATAAGAAATTAATATTTAGTAATGATTAAAATAATATAGACTGACCAAGGATGGTCACTCTGATGAGGAAAGAACTACTTTGAGAAATCAGGGTGCGTTTGGCGCGATAATAAACCGGAGGAAAGTCTGAAACAGACCCTGGATAATTACTTCCGGCTGAGGGAAAAGACTCCGTTGATTTTGAGGTTCACCCAGAACTTCGATAACACTCTCAGCCACTTGTTCATCTACCCGAACAACCGCGCCCTGAGTTAAAGCTTCACCTGGAGCTGAGATAATCGTTTTACTTTCCGATTGCTCCTTAGACTGTTCTGTTTTCTCCTTCTTGGTTTCCCACGTGCGTTGCGTATAACTATGGGAAAAAATGATAACCAAAGCAGCCATTAAGCCTGCCGCTATCAAAAAACCCCGGTATATAGATCTATTTCGCACTTCTTAATTTTGGAAGACCACAAAAGTAGTATTTAGAATCTTATTTGCAAATCGCTATTTAAACGTGTTTTTGACTCGATTTGTAAAACCTACCTCAGTTTTGATTTGAGATACCCAACCAATACATCCAGGGCTCGCTCAAATTTGCTGTTGTTGGGAATTACTAAATCCGCCTGGTGTTTCAATGGTTCAATCAATTGTTCGTATACCGGCATTACATGATATTGGTATCGGTACAGCACATCATCAATATCGTAGCCACGCTCTACTTGATCGCGTTTAATCCTTCGGCCCAACTTAACATGGTCTTTGGCTTCAATGAAAATCCGGAGGTCGAGTTCGTTAGAAATCTCTTCAAAATATTGAACGAATAATCCCTCTACAACAAGAATAGGAGCGGCTATGAATTCGAGTTGCTTTTTTTCAGCCATTGGATTATTAAAAACATATTCTGTCTTTGATACCGATTGACCGGATTTCAATTTCAATAAATCGAGCTGAAATGCTTCCCTATCAATGGAAACAGGTAAATCAAAATTCTTAACACCATTTTCATCGATAGGTTGTTGATCGCGTGGTTTATAGTAATTATCCTGAGAGATCAAACATATCTCGTTTGCTTTAAAGGCTGACGACAATCCTTGAAGAAAATACGTTTTCCCAGATCCGCTTCCACCCGTAATTCCTATGGTAAAGGGCTTTTTCATAGAAATTGTTAAGCGTTAGATAAGTTTTTATGCTTTAAGTGTGTTACCAATTTTTCAACCGCACGCGCACGATGGCTTAATTTATTTTTTTCCTCCAGCGACATCTCGGCCAATGTCCTGGCAGATCCATCCGGTAAAAAAATCGGATCATAGCCAAATCCTTCAGTACCTCTTTGCTGATCGATAATGGTACCATTCAAAATTCCTTCAAATTGCTTTTGGCCTGATGATGTGATTAGCGTGATTACTGTTCTAAACCGAGCCTTTCTGTTCTCTAAGCCTCTCAAATTTTCTAATAACAATCTCATGTTTTCGGCTGCATTGCGTTGTTCGCCAGCATACCGGGCAGAATAAACACCCGGTGCACCATGCAAAGCCTCCACTTCGAGGCCGGTATCATCGGCAAAACATGAAACACTGTAACGATCAAACACGTACTGTGCCTTTTGAAGAGAGTTTCCTTCCAATGTTTCTTGTTCTTCCGCTAACTCTTCATGGCAACCAATTTCTGCAAGCCCAACAACCTTAAACACATTCCCTAAAAGAGCATTGATCTCCTTTAGTTTATGCTTGTTGTTTGTAGCAAAGCAAATGGTTGCAATCATTTTATACCTAGTATCTCAACCTCAAAAATTAGATTGGCATCAGCCGGAATAACACCCTTTCCACCACCTGAACTTCCGTATGCATACCCTGATGGAATGTATAGCGTCACTTTAGAACCAGCTGGAATAAGAGGAAGTACTAATTGCCATCCCAATACTAATGCGGACAAAGGAAATGTAGCATTGGTTGAAGAATCAAATGAATTCGATTTGGTACTTACCATATTCCAGCCTGTGTAAGCAACATTTATGCTGCTTTCAAGGCATGGCGTAGGACCATCACCTAAGGAATTTATGACGTACCGTGTACCATTTGGTTCAACCTCAGCTTGTATACTTTTCGATGATAAGAACTCATTGATCTTTCCTATATCAATTGCCAATTGATCCTGATTAACAGCGGACACTCTGGCAGCAGGCACCATTTTAGTGCATGTTGGATCATCATCTTTCTTACAACCTTCCAAAAACAATCCAACGCACAGGATCAACAAAACAAACTTTTTCATATTACTTAATTTCAATTATTTTCAAATCACTTCAAAGAGTTCTACTTCAAAGATCAGATTCGAGTTTGGAGGAATAGACCCCGTTGCCTGCGCCATAAGCCAAACCCGATGGAATATATAACGTTGCTTTAGAGCCTGTAGGCATAAGTTGAAAGCCTATTTTCCACCCCTGAATAAGGTTATTAAGTTTAAACACAACCGCACTATTCGCCTGATCAAAAATCTGGCCGTTGGATAACAACATTCCTTTATACTTCACTTTAATTGATTTGTCCAATGTTGGCTTGGCTCCGGTACCTAAAGAAGTAATCACGTAGCGTAATCCGGACGGATCTGTTTGCGCACTAATGTTATTGGCTGCTAAATAGCCATCAATAGCCACTCCATCTGCTTCCAGTTGCTCCTGGAAACTAATTGGTTCATCTTTTGAGCAACTGCTCAGACTTAATCCAACTACACAAATCAACAAAACAAACTTTTTCATATTACTTGATATCAATCATTTCCATGTCAAACTTCAAAATAGAATTAGGTACAATTACCTGACCTCTACCCTGCGCACCATAGGCCAAAGGAGAAGGAATAAATACAGTCATTTTTGATCCCACACTCATCAATCCCAACGCTTCATCCCATCCTGGAATTACCTGTTGAGCACCAAGCGTTACCTCTAAAGGCTCATAGGGTCTCCTCCCTTCATTGAATACATTGTTAGCACGTGCCACCGATTCAATGCTGCTATCAAAACAAGCGCCATCTAATAAAAATCCGGCATAATTTACACGCACGGTTTGACCGGGTTTGGCATTTTCTCCCTTCCCTGGTTTGGTAATGATGTATCGGATACCTGATGGGGTGGTTGAAGCCACTAAAGATTTTTGTTGCAAATAATTGGCAATAAGTACGGTGTCTTTCGCCAGTTGCTCAAGTTCCAACTTCATAGCTTTTTCATTTTGCTTGGCAACCAGTGCAGTCTGCATTTCTCTGGCCTTTTCCTCTGAAACGATATCAGTAACTCCTATATAAAAGGTAAACAAGCCGGTAGTATCAACCCCTGGAGGAGGCGAAGTACGAAATGTTTTTTCAAAAAGTATCTTAGTCGGAATCTTAAAGGTTACACTATCTCCCTTAGCAAGTAATTGAAATATCTCCAATACACAATCGCCTTTCGGTACAGAATCTTGTGCCATAACCATAGTAGGAAAATCATTCTTACGACTGTCATTCCACACAGAATCTTTACTATCCATAAACACAAAGTCCATAACTAAGATTTGACCCGGCTTAGCCACTTCACCCGCTCCTTTGCGCAATACGGTATATTCATAACCTGATGGAGTTTTTTTTGAATCGGAACACGATACACTTAAAATCGCTATAAGCGCGATCAGTAAAACTGAATTTTTCATTTTATAGATTTAGATTGTTTTTGTTACTCTTTTAATAATTGACTTTTATACTCAGGTAGTATTGCTAAAAACTTCTTGAGGGTTTCTTCCAATGTTAATTTCGTTGACCCTCCCGAGGCATTACGATGCCCTCCTCCTTCAAAATATTTACGGGCTAATTCATTCACAGAAAAACTTCCTAACGACCGGAACGACAATTTTATTTCCTCCTTGCGATCGTACATCAATACAGCCATTACCACGCCTTTGATAGAAAGACCATAATTTACAAGGCCCTCCGTATCGCCAGTCTGTGCACCATAGCTCTTCAACTCCTCCTGACTTAAGGTCATATAAGCCGTGCGATATTCTGGTAACACTATTAATTTCTGACTCAGTACAAATCCCGTAAGGCGCAACCGCTCGAGTGAATTTGTATCGTAAATCTGGAATGCAATTTTATGTGGATCGGCCCCGTACCCCACCAAAGCAGTGGCAATCTGAAATTCCCTTTGCCGGGTATTGTTATGCCTGAATCCACCCGTATCGGTCATTAATCCAGAATACAGGCACGTTGCAATATCTTTGTCGATCAGATCTTGTCCCTGTAAGTCCTCAATTAATTCAAAAATAAGTCCCGCAGTTGATGCCGACTCGGTACTCCATTTTTCAAAATCAGCAAAAGCTTCAGGCTCCAGGTGGTGATCAATCAAAACTTTAGCGGCACCTGATTTTTTAACCATATCCCCCAGCAAATTGATCCGGCTCAGGCTCGAAAAATCGAGACAGAATATAATTTCCGCATCCGCGATCAGTGCAGCTGCCTTTGTTTCATTGCCGGGCTGCTGCGGAGATAATGCCAAGACCGTTTGATTTCCTGGCATCCAAGCCAAAAAATCCGGGTAATTACTTGGGGTTATTACCGAAACCTGATGCCCCTTTTTAGTCAAAAATCCGGCTAAACCTAACGATGAGCCCAAAGCATCGGCATCGGGCTTAAAGTGCGTAACGATAACCACCCGCCTGGGCTGACTAATTAATGACTTAAAGGCCGATAAATTTTTCATCGAAGCCGCAAAAATGGCAATTTTAATTGGGAGTGCATAACACTAAGTTTTTAGTGTAAGATTGAATTGAATTATAACAAAAAACATTGCGCGCCAGACT
>Ga0154020_10007103_pt1 | contig 13094 bp, 15 predicted proteins | sample Klosneuvirus_201_FD_109709 | JGI IMG/M metagenome (GOLD analysis project Ga0154020, IMG submission 109709) | Active sludge microbial communities from wastewater, Klosterneuburg, Austria - Klosneuvirus_20160825_MG | ecosystem: Engineered > WWTP > Aerobic digester > Activated sludge | place... | reverse complement strand
CTTCGCATCCCCCGCCGATTCCTGGGCATAGAGCCAGAACCGCGCCGAGACCCCGCGCAGCATCGCCGTTCGGTTCTCAAACCAGCTTGCAAACTGCGAGGCCACTGCGGGGCTACCCGCCCGTGCGAGGACGGTCTTCCGCAGATCCGCAATCGCCCATGACAGGACATCGTCCCGACGAAGGCCATTGCGGCTGGCCTTGACCACCCGGCCTGCGAGCTGGCGATACAGTCCGCCCTTCGACTCGTAGTAGCCGCGAATCGTGCCCTGTTGCCCAGGCGGCTCTCGCAGCACGCTCTCGTCCATCAGCCGACTGACGAACTGGTGAGCCAGACGGAGGATGTCCTCGTCGAGTTCCACGCTAGCCCTCGTCTTTGAACAGCTGCGCGATGAGGTCTTCGGTGGCGTTCGCGTCCCCAGCCGAAGGAGTCGCCGGTGGTGCCGCCGGAGCCGGAGCTGCTGCTGATGGGGTCGGTGGCTTCTTGCGCGGCGGTTTCGGGGCCTTGGGCTTGGGCGCTGCCGCAGGGCTCGGCTGGGCAGGCGCGCTTGCGGCTGGCTTGCGGGGCGTCCCAGGCTTGGCGGGCAGCTTGCCGGTGGACTGAAGGGTGACGAGCCGCTGCTGAGCGTCCGCTTGCTGTTTCCGCAGCTCCGCCTGCTTGGCCACCAGCTTCGCGATCTGCGCCTCAATCGTCGGCTTCGAGGCGTCAGACGCCACCGACAGCCGCTTGTAGAGAATCTCGACCTTGACGCCCAGCTCCTTGGCGCTCAGCTCCGCCACGTCCGATTGCAGCTTGAGCTTGGCCACCGTCGGCACGTCGCGCAGCTCGCTCGCACCAAAGATGGTCCCTGGCTCTGCCGTGGGTGGTGGCAGCGCCAGCCGTCGCTTCGGCAGCTGCCGCAAAGCCACCGGACTCGGCGAGATGTTCAGACCGTCGTCGCAAGAGCACGCCGTCTGCGCGATCTGCGGCACGCTCCAGCCCTCTTGCCACTTCTCGACGATGTACGGATAGATCTTCGCTACCGTGTCGCTGGTCATCGGCGCTGCCGGCCACGTCAGCTTCCAGTGCCAGATCAGCTCCGCGAGGATGTTGCTCGGCGGTAAGGTGTTCCTTCGTTCGGCCATGGTCCCCCCCTTAGTTGTTGGTCAAACTGCTCAACTCTCGTCTGGTGGCTCCGTCTGTGGATCGTTCGTTTCCTCAGTGCCAATCTCAGTGCCAATCTCGGCCGATGGTTCCGCAGTCAGCGGCGAGGACAGACGCGAGGATTGCTTCACACCGCGCCACGGAGCCAGCGACACCGCACCCGACTGAGTCCAAAGCAGTTGCGCCGTCCACGAGGACAGCGGCACCGCATCCGTTGCAGTCGCCACTTCATGCCGAGAGAGGGCTGCCTCGATGTCACTTTGGCGCACCGGGTTCGCGGCGGCGAAGGCGGACGACTCTTCGACAACCTCCTTGGGCACGATCCGCGACGATGACGCCCCGACCTCAGTTGCAACGTCGGCTATCGTCGCTGCCGCGCCATCCTCAGTATCGTCATCCCCTTTGTCTGGGTCTGCGTCGGCAACCGTCGTTTCCGACACGCTCAGGACAGGTTCCTCAGTCTCCCCATTCGTCTCATCTTCATCGTCACGCTCGTCGACGGAAGTTCCCGGCCAAATCGAAACCTGCTCTGTCGCCCCCGGTTTTGTCGCAGACGGCGCTGTGTGACTTCCCGACGGCGCACCCGGCTCAAAGAATGGCAACTGCTCCTGCTGTGCCGCTAGGTTTTGAGTCCGGTTTGCTTGCGCCCAACTCGTCACTTGTTGAGCAATTTGCATCACCTTGGCCGCTTCGCGTTTGGCCGCCAGTTTGGCCAGTTCTTCATTCGCGAATAGCTCTCGTGATCGCCATCCCCTGATTTTCTCGCCATATCGCCTGTCCAATACCCACGTCACCGCACCGCGCATCGACTCAGAAGCATACTCCTCGGTGTCACATAGGCGACGCGAGTAAGACTTCCAATAATACCGCAGATTCTTGGTCGCCAGCACCTTCTCCCACTCAAGATAGGCTTGGTAATCGCAATCGGCCTCAGTGGATCGGGATTCTTGGCTCATGGTAAACATGTCTATTCCTCGGTTCGCCAGATCTTTCGACGGGCAACATCAAAGCCATGGACTATCAGTTTTGACAGAATCTTCGCACTTTGCTGCACAAACTCGCGACCGAGCCGCTCGGCTTCTTGCTGAGAGGCGTCTAACACGGTCTCACCGATTCTCCGCCCGCTCTTTTCCAAAGGTCGAAAGAATGACTCAGCGACTCGATCGGACTCGGAAACCTGTAGCTCCGTCTTGCAGCTAGGACAGCGCTGTTTACGCTGTCCAACTGCGAGTCGAAGCGCCTCACCGCATTCACCACACTGCACGCCACCGACCTCGCGAAGCCAGGCCGCGCGAGCAGACACATAGCTTGCACGTTGACTCGGATCGCCCAGGACGGACCAAGCTTCTGTTGCAGCTTGGAATAGATCACGAAACTCGTCGCTTCCGCCATTCGAGTCTGCATGTGTAGCTTTTGCGATCTTCCGGTAATTGCTCTTGAACTTCTCCGGTGGATCACTCGGTTTGCACAGCAAGTCACGATAGTAGTTTCGACGAGGATTCATCGATCGTTCCTACTCGGATTTGGGGTTCACCGTCTCTGGCTGTGCCGTCGACTTATCAGGATTAGCATTCGGGTTGTCCTTCATGAAGTTCCGAACCGCATCGACCCAGGCTGAGAGCTTCTCTTTGTCCTGTAACATCGCATTGAGCCGCTCGGAGCTGGCGACGTTGCCGAGCAGCTCGTAGAGTCGCGACGTCTTTTCGCCGCTGGGCAGCAGAAGTTCCGGGGAGGGTCCCGGCGAAGTGTTGCCCTTGATGGCTCGGACTGTTTCGATATACATCGCGGCGAAGGCCGGAGCGGCAGCCCCAATCATCTTGTCCCACTGCGGAGGCTCCGGCGGAGTCTGAATCTTGGCGATTCGCGCATTGATCGCCTCCAGCATGCGGAGGTTATTTTCGATCAGCTTCTCATACACCTCTTGCTGGAGTTCTTTGACCCTCACCTCGGCCTTCCCTCGCGAGCCCAGCACCGCGAGTTGGTCTAGATAGTGATCGATGGTCGCTCGGTAATAGGTACTGGTCTTCTGGCGGTCTAACTCGAGTCTCGCCTCGTGGTCGTAGTCGACCGCTGCAATGGCTTCTTCGACTGTTGAGGTGAAAGAACCACTACCATCGTACTCCAGCTCGAAGCGGGACACCTCACCGCCGGTTTCGTTAATGAACATCAAATTGTATGTGCCACTCGCCAGATCAACGGGCGGTGGCTCAAATGGTTTGAGCCGCAGCCGGCTCACCACAGACCCATCGCGACTAAGAACGTAGGAGACGGCGCCAGGTGGGCGCGCGGACTGAATTCTCCGAACGATATCACTGCGTGTTGTGGACATTGCTACCCCCGGTTGGATCAGTTTATCCAGCATTGTCGCACGAAAGCAACGTTAATTGGCTGCCACACGTTTCACTTCATTGTCATACAATACCAACAAAGCTGACGTTACGTGATATTTATTGCTTTTGGTTCGACCAAAATTTCTCACGGCAAGAGTGACCGCAAAAAGCGTTGCTGCTTGTTGTCTATCGTTGAAATCAGTTTGCAGCCACGTCGGCTTCGAGAACGAATGCCGTTTGGAAGCGTTTCGATTGGGTCTGTTGCGTTTTGAACTGTGACTTTGGTCACTATGATTGGCTATTGAATCACGTTCTGACATGCCGCTATGATTAGCCTTCATGGTCTCTGGCCAAGTTGCTTCCCTTGCCCCCACCCTCGCCTGTGGTCCGAGGCTCTGCTTGGGCTTGCACTGTGGCCAGCCACTTGCGAAGCCGGGCAAAAAGCCCAGGCCGGACAAGCGTTTCTGCTCGCCTCGCTGCCGTCGCAACGCTTGGATGCTCCAAACCTTTGGCCAGACCGCGACGGCCTCGGACGCGGACTTTGGTACGCTGCGCGAGCATCTCGAACGGCTCGTTGGCGACCACAGGTCTGAGCATCCCGAGCGGGAGATCGTGGGCTATGTGCTTCGATACAGCTCGCCCGTCGGGTCGGTCGATTTCCCCGAACCAGGCCGACGCACCAAGCGCTCTCCAGATAAGGACGGCGTCTGCCGCATGTCGGCAGCGGCATTCTATTGCCTCGAACCGATTGAGTTTCCTCGCGTGCCCGTCAAGGCGCGCTACGAGATCTGGCTCGTGGACGAGCATGGGAAACTGATTCGGACGCTGAACTTCATTCACATCTGCGTGGCGTTTCCGTCGGTACGTCTGTACGACGAGAAGTTTCACTACGATTACAAGGGCCGGATCCTCTGGGCGAACGATGCCCTGCGGGCCAAGCCTCGGCGAAGGCGCCACAGCCGACGCATCGACGACGCTGTGCCCAGTCAGACGGAGCAAGAACCTGCCGTCCCGAGCACACCGCCCGCACCGATCGCGAAGGCCACAGCGGCAGCGGTGAATCAGCCGGAGACTCAGCCCGCGTCCAGTGAGCGGCCATACGCGGAGCTGGGAAGCCGGTTTGATCAGCTTCAGCAGACACTCGCAAGCGAGCGAGCGGCGCGGGGTGAGCTTGAGGCGCGTTTGGACAGGCTTCAGCGTGAGCGAGAGGACGATCGCCAGCGATTCCGGGCTCAAAAGGCCGAGCTGGACGAGGTGAAAGGGCTCAACAAGCTGCTGGCCTATCGCAACAAACGCCTCCAGGCGGAGCGCTTGGGTGTCCGGGCTGCCTCGTCATCCGAAACATTTGCGCAGTCACAGCCTGCTGGACTCAGCACTGTGGCGGTAACCCCTCCGCCGGTCGAGGTCGCCTGCCAAAATGAGCCGCCCACGCCGGTCGGAGCCGCCCTCGCAAATGAGGCGCCCGTGCCGCTCGCAACGGCAACTCCGATCGTTGAGAGCGATCCGGCGACGCCTGTGACGCCGATCGCGGTGGCCCAGCAGGACGAACCATCGTCCCTGACGTCGTCAGAGTCAACACCACCACAGATCGCGGAAACACGGGCTTCGCCCGCGCCCAAGACAGACCCCCCCAAACCGGACTGGAAGTCGGGAGGCCGCTCGAGGAACCGACAGAAGCAGACCGCTGGTGCGACTCCGCCTAAGAAGCCTCCCGATGGGCCGCTGTTCGGTCTTGCGGCGGACAACTGGCGAACGAGTCACCGAATCAGGTGACGACGAGGAGTGAAACATGAATGGTCCCAGAATCGGTGAGCGATACGAGAAATGTCCGCATGCGAAGGACGGTCAGCGGCACTGGTGGCGTGACCGGGGAAGGTGGCTCGCGCTGTGCCCCGCCTGTAACAAGCAGTTCGCGGCCCGCAAGCCCATCGCGCTGGTCGGCACTACGTTCGTCCGCGAGGAAGACAGTCCGCTGACCACCCAGCAGCCTTCACCACGCCCGAGCGTCGGAACGATCGACCGGGCACTGCGGAGGCGATGACGTGGGCACAAAAAAACCAAAGCCACTGGCAGAGCTGGACTTGAGCGGGCTTGACAGGTGGCTCAGCGCGGCGATGCGCAGCAAGCGAGGTGCCGATCCATCGGCGAATCGCGTCATCGGGAAGGGAAAGCGAGGCGCAGCGAAACGCTACCCTCCCAGCGCGGTCGTGCCCATCCTGACCAAGCTCGGTTTCCGGATCAGGCAAGTCAGCGTGGATTGCGTGGATCTGCTGGTCGAGGGAGTGCGGGAGCTGCGACGCCTGCAAGAGCTGGCGGTCGAGATTGCCTGCCATCGAAAGTTGTACTGCGAGCTGGAGATCGTGACCGACGAGGTCTACCACCAGGGCGACGACCAATGGCGAGTCGAGGTGCTCTTTGCGCGAGCAGACAAGCAGCCCATCCGCGCCGCCGACTATCGGTGGGCAGCCAAACGGATTCGAGAGTGGGCCTGGGACCAAAAGCTCTTGTTAGACGACGAGTGAGAAGGAATTCCCCCGACCGAGCGGGCTGTCGGAGAGGTGGCCGTGCTCAGGGGCAAGCTCTGCCAATGACCTTCAGAGAGGATTGCGATGGAAGACAGATATGCATACCTACGAGTCCGCAACGATCGCGGCGGGCACGATCTAACCGCTGATGGCTGGGACGAGGCGGCGCGGATTCATGAACGACTCCTTGCGGCGACCAAAGAGTGCGCGGCGGCGCTACGCAAGGGCGGGCGACAGAGCGTCGATTTCAAGACCGCCCACAGGGCTTGGCAGTCCGAAGCCGCGCAGATGCTGGAGCTGACCGGCGCGGGGCAACTCTTTGATGTGGGCGTTCGTCCGCGCTAGGCGCTGTTGACTGACCACCACCTGACCCGACCCCCCAAAACCGAGCTACGAAAGTGGACCGGGGCACAGGCGAGTGCCGCCATCGGTGGTCGTGGTGTCGGGAATCTCGCCTTCACCGGCACATCGCGGGCACTTCTCGTGCTGGCGATAGTGGGCCTCTAAGTCATCCGCCTCCGCCTCACGGTCGCCAGCAGCGGAAGGACTGACCGACCACGCGATGCTTGAGATCCCGAAGTCGAGGATGTTGGGATAGTCAAACCTGATTCCGGCGCATCGACCCTCGTTCAGCACTTGTTCCACACGTCCGATAGCGACCGTACGCTCGACACCTTTGTCAATCACACGGTATGGCCGTCGGAGACACACCACATCGCCTACCTGAAACAGAATGGGTTTCCTTGAGATCGTCATGGTCCGTCCTTTCACTGGTTAGTCTAAGAATACAGATTTATTGTGCAAGTTCTTTTTTACGGAAAGAAGACATGTTCGTCGAGAATTTTCAAGTTGGAGTCTGAGCTTGTCGGGCTACCATCCGGCTCATGGTCACGGATACCCCGGTCAAACGTGGAAGGCCCCGCAAGCCCCGACCGACGCTACAAGTCGTCGGCGAGACGGAGCGACTGAATCACCAGCGAGCGATCGGCGAGCGACTCCGCGAGCTGCGCGAGAGCCGAGCCATGTCGCAGGACGACCTTGCCGCGAAGACAGGGATGACCAAGGCGGCGATCTACGAGATTGAGGGGGGTAAGCGCGCACCGTTGACGTGGACCATTGCGATCCTGGCGCGGGCGCTCGGCTGTCCGGCGGGTTGGTTGGCGTTCGGGGGCTAGCGGCTCGGCAGCGACTGGCCAAGTGCAAACTTGGGAACAACGGTGGGCTCTGTGGACTGCGACGCTCGGGAGCGCGCCAGTAGTGCCCACGTCACGGCGCCGCCGATGACTAGCGCCCCACCTGTGACGGTCAGCGCAATGCCGGTCGCGTTGAGCGCCTTTCCTCGTTCGCCCAGCGCGGCGCCATCTGAGTAGAGCAGATCGGCGTTGCCAGCCTGCTGTGCAGTCAGCCACGCTCCGGTCAATCAGCCGATACCGCCCAGCGTCAGCGCCCCACCGCCTGCCAGGAGCCCGATCGCAAGCCCTGGTGGCTTCGCCTTTCCAGCCGCTCTCGGTGCGGCTGTAGCGCTGCTGGCTGCGTTCTGCGCGAGAGGCGTAACCAGTGGCGCTGCGGCAACCGAAGCAGAGCTTGCAGAGCCGCTGGCAGGATATCGCTGCTTCAAGAATGCGATGCGCTTCGCAGCCCGCTCCTCGTCCTCAGTACCCCGGCAGGCGGTCAGATACCGCTCGGCATAGTCCAGCGCTTCCCGAGTGCGTCCGGCCTTCTCGTGAGTCCAGCTGACGTTGTGAAGCAAGTCCCTTTCTCCACTTAACTGATAACTCGCGATGAACTCGACGAGCGCGGCGTCCCATGACCCTGCCTCAAAGAAGCGCGTCCCCGAGAGGTAGTGCTGCTGCGCAGCTTCAATCATCGGTCGGGAAGGGCGTTGCAGAGGGGAGTGGTCGGGTTGGGCAACGGCGATGCGCGACCAGAGGACCGTCGCCACGAAACAGACTTGGGTTCGCATCGGTCAATTCCTCCGGAACAGAGCCAGAATACTGGGTCTGACCTCATCGAACTCCCAGCTACCGATTTGCTCCCAGCCCACAGACTTCAGCGCCGCAGCAAACTGTTTGGGATTGTACCGCTTCCACGAGGCTGCGATGAAGGTTTTTGCTTTCCCTTCGCTCGTTGATTGCACCGTTGCGTGTAACTCGACCGCGTAGCTTCCAGGGATCGCGCAGGATGTTGTGGACAGCGTGGGGACCACTTCGATCTTGGCATCAAATCCATAGACCCTCGTCACAGGGTTAAGTAGAAACGCGAGATGTGTGGATCGCTGGCGATTCGGGATGGACTGATTGAGGATGGGATCGATCGATGCCGGGTCATCAGCGCCCACGCCGAAGTCCAGTAGCAGCATGTCTCCCCGGCGACAACCGACAAGACTGTCCCGCACAAATGCAAGTTCGTTTGAGAAGTTACCGATCGTGTAGCCGAGCATCGTAACGAGGTTCCGCCGTGGCCCGCGAGCCTCGAAGTAGTCCATAAAGCCGGGAAGTGTACGAAAATCACCCTCGATGGCCGTAATAGGAACGCCAGCCCGATCGAGCGCTTCGTATGCGTGTCGGTATCCGGCGCTCAGAAGCGGCTGACTCAGGTCCACCAGAAAGAGGTCCAAGGAGGGCTCGTCGGATGCAGCGAACGCTGGCAGCTTGAGGAGCAATTCAACGAGTCGCGTCTCATGCCGGGCCAGTCCAGATCCGAGAGCAATCACTGACAGTGCTTCCTTGCAACTCGCGATCTGTGTCGCTGCCTTCTTCAACGGGAGCCCTTGGTATGTCTCCGCAATCAGTGCGTACTGGGCCGCTCCATAGGGGTCAAGATATAGCATGGACTGGTCAATCGTTCCTCCGCAGCCATGCAGCAGCGTCGCCTGTTCCTGACCAAGCTTGAGAGGATCGTAACCAGGCGCACTCAGATAGTTCCTGATTCGTCTGACCGCCTGCGCTCCGTAAGCAATCCAAGCGGGCGAAACCCCAAGCACGTTTGCGAGACGTTCGACCGTATCGACGCTGGGCATTCTCCGACCGGTTTCGATCATGAAAGCAGTCTGGTTCGCGAGACCTGCTTGATCACTGAGTCCCCTTCGACTCAGTCCAGCCGCTTCGCGAGCCTCTTGAAGCCTCGTGCCCATTGTCTCGTGTCGCATCGCGCACCGATAACATGCACCTTCTCGTCTCGCAAGCGAGTCAGTGCCCATTTTGGTTTTAACTCTTGCTATGAATAGCAAACACGAGTAAGAGAGTAGGGCCGTCGGAAACCCGACGGCTCACCTGAACCGGGTTCCGCCCCTGGAAAGATTGGAGCCCGATCACAAGCGAGGAAGAGCATGCCGAAGATTTGGTCCTTGGCAAGTGCTGACGGAGAAGTTCACCCGTCCTCCGACGGCAAATCGTCCACCGATTCACCCTCGGGAGGGCGCCATGTTGGTTGACCCGCAGGTGCTTGAGGACATCCGAACGGTTGACCCAGCCCTCATCGTGGATGTCTTCCTGATTCTGTCTGTGCTCGCGCTGGCTGGCTTCCTGCGCAGTCAGCGCGTCAAACTCGACGAGTTGCGCGCCAAGCAGCGAGCACATGAGGTCGAGTCAGGTAACAAGCTAGCCACGCTCGAACAAGTGACCGGCTTCGACGCTCTGACCGGCCTGCGGGGACAGCGGTGGTTCGAGAATGCCCTGGCGGTGGCGCTGCGCGTACCGGGTCCGGTGTCGGTGATCTACATCGATCTCGACGGCATCAAGGCGCTCAACCTGGCCAAGGGCCACCAGTTTGTTGACGGAGTGATCCGCCACGCTGCGATGGTGATACGCACGTCGCTGTGCAGGACTTCCGATCGCGACATGATCTGTCGTCGTGGCGATGCGGCGGATGAGTTTCTGGTAATTCTCGACGGCGTATCTCTGAAGATTGCGGTTGCCCTGGCTGAGCAGATCCTCACTTCGCTGCGCTTGCTTCCAACGGCGGTGACCGCTTCGATTGGCGTGGCGACAAGGGATGTCGATCGGCGAATGAGTGCCGCCGACCTCGAGCGTGCCGCCGAGATCGCCATGGATCTGGCGAAGGCCGACGGCAAGAACTGCGTCCGTCCCGTCCTGCCCGAAGAGAAGCCGACGGAGGCTGCGCAGCAGTGGCGGCGTCGGAACCTGAAACGGTGGCTCACCCGCCGTCGTCTCCGGCGACAGGCGCCGAAAATCACAGGCGCTGCCGCAGAGTCCATTCCCGACGCGATTCCGGTCGAGGTCACCGAGAGAACCGAAGTCACCGAGAGCGCCGCCGCCTAAGTCCCGAGACAGTCCTCGCACTGAGGCGACCTGCGTGGTCTGCCTCGTCATCTTGCGCGGTCGCCGTTATGGAGCATCGTATGCAGTCCGCATCCGTCGCTGTAGCCACAGATCTGTCCGCTGACTCCCAAGGCACTCCTTCGCCGATTCCTGATCCCGAAAGGAGTCGCGCAAGAGCACTCCTCATCGCCTGTCTCACCGTCGCGTTTGAACGCTTTGGATTCTACGTTCTCTTCTCGCTCTTTACGCTCTGTCTGATTGAGCGAGATCATCTGCGCGAGGACCAAGCTTCTTTCGGATTCGGCCTTCTCATCGCGCTGGCCTACTTCGCTCCGCTGTTTGGTGGCCCGATTGCCGATCGCTTTGGTCGCTTCACAACCGTAGCAGTGGCCGGGATATTCTTGTCGCTCTCCTATCTGTTGCTGAGCACAAACCTCCCGATCCAGTGGTTCCTGCTCGTGTTTTGCATCGGAGCTGGACTCTTCAAAGGGAACATCACCGCCGCCGTCGGTGCGATGTTTCCCAATCAGTCCGAACGTGATGCCGCATACAGCCGTTTCTACCTGGCCATCAATCTTGGTGCCCTTCCCTCTGGAGTAGTCGGTGCATGGGTGGTCAAGCACCACGGCTACCGCGCCGCGTTCCTGCTCTGTGCGGTCGCTTGTTTGCTGGCGACCGGGCTGTGGTGCTCTGCGCGCACACTCCTCACGGATCACGAACGGACTGAATGCACGACTCAGCACCACCATGCGTCCGAGCGTGAACGGCTCAAGACAATCTTTGTCCTTCTTCCCGTCGCAGTGCTGTTCTTCTTTGTCTTCCACCAAAGCGGTTCGTCTCTCACTCTGTTCGCTGCCCACAACACCCATCCGACCTTGCTCGGAGTCGTTCTTGATCCACCTTCCTATCAGAGTCTGCAAGCTGCACTCGTGATCGCGCTGACACCGCTACTGACTCGTTTGTGGCAGCGCTGGCCCTTGGCAACACACCACAAGATCCTCTTGGGAATGCTGCTCTGTACAGCATCCTGTGTCGTCATGATCGCCGCTTCCTGGCTTGGCGGGAATCATGCTCGCGTAAGTCCGCTGTGGCTGATGGGTAGCTATGTCCTCGTCTCCGTTGCAGAGCTGTGTGTCTCTCCGATTGGATTCTCCCTGGTTAGCAAGCTCTCTCCGCCGCGCATGGTCGGGCTCCTGATGGGACTATGGCTCGCTGCGATTGCAGTTGGGAATCTGTCCGTAGGACTCATCGGACGCTACTGGACGGAGTGGTCGCACCAGCGGTTCTTCTTCGTGCTGGCTGGGATTTCCTTCCTCGCAGTGCCACTCCTTCTTTCGCAGCGAACGCGACTCCGGAACATCTTGGGAGACTCCTAATGAGACAACCGCCGGTTGCACTTCGCCGCTGCATCCGCTGTGGTTCCAAAGCAGTCAAGCCACGCCCCGGCAAGGGGCGCACCACACGCTTTCGTCACATTCCGGCCATGGTAATTCCGGACAGTCTCTTGGTTCCTACCTGTGGTCGCTGCCTGGCAGAGTATCTCGTCGAATCGGAACCGCTCGCCAAGGAATTACAGGCGACGTATCTACGCACGCTCAGGACTCGTGCCCGCGATGCGCTCCGCCGGCTGACCCAGCATACTTCCCAGCGCTGGTTGGAATGGCAGATGGGACTCTCCCAGGGCTATCTGTGTCGGATCCAAGCCGGGGCAGGAAACCCGAGCGCGGAGCTGGTGAGTCTGCTCGCGCTGCTCTGCCAAGACCCCATCACGCGGCTCGCGGAGCTGGAGCGGTTCTGGTTGTTTCCCGATGACAACTGGCTCCCACCGCCGATTCCGCCAACACGCAGCCGAAAGAGAAGGAGCATCGGATGAGTCTCTCCGTAAGGGGGCAGCGATGATCGCACTCGACCGCGAGCCTATGCGCGAGATAGGTCGCAGAGGAGGCCAGGCTCTGCGCGGCGAACGAAATCGACTTACTGAGAAGCTGAAGTCGGCGCGTACAGACGAACCCGGTCCTTCGTGACGGGCCTAACTAACTAATCGACTTCCTGGGCTGGGCCGAGCATTGAGCTACTGTTCACCATGATCAGGCGATCGCCCGTAGGCCGAAGGTGTTGGAAGACGCAAGGGATTGGTTTCAATTTTCATAGAAATACCGAAGCGTGGCCTAGTCGGTCAAACGTGATTCCGTTTCAGTGACGAATCCGAAAGCGAAGCCGTCTTGCAGCGTGTGGTGCCGTTCCTACGGAGACGCTTGCACCCCTCATCCCAGGTATCCAGGCTGAGAGAGCCCATGCAACTCTCCGTGACGCTAACAGTGCCAAGTCGTGATGGCCACCGAGCCACTTCGTACCTTCCGGGGGCCTGCACTGTTGCCAAGTTGGACACGGCAGCAAGACGGTGAGTGGATGGGTGTCACGCGAACGAGTGCCCGTGCCTACTCAAGAAAACGAGGCCAATGCAGCGCCAAGGACTTCCGCATGTCGAAGATCAGTCACGCATCTCTTGTCACGATCGTCGTCCGGATAACGGCGAGCGAAGCTGCTGTCATATCTGTCGCAAACACGCATGAGTCGTCTGTGTGCAGTGCCAGGCTCCAACTCGCATGGGCACTCTGGAGATAGCGCTCCTTAAACTAAGTTCATAATGAAATTTGGACCGCACTATGCACACCGTCTTGAACACCTTCGATGCACTTATGGCACGATGTGCCGATGGTGATCGCGCCGGGTTTACGTCCGTATTCGAGCACTTGCGTGGCCCCATTCATCGGTTCTGCGTCAGTCTCCTCAGACACGATGCCGATGCTGCGGACG
>Ga0154020_10007102_pt1 | contig 13095 bp, 12 predicted proteins | sample Klosneuvirus_201_FD_109709 | JGI IMG/M metagenome (GOLD analysis project Ga0154020, IMG submission 109709) | Active sludge microbial communities from wastewater, Klosterneuburg, Austria - Klosneuvirus_20160825_MG | ecosystem: Engineered > WWTP > Aerobic digester > Activated sludge | place... | reverse complement strand
GCGGCAGCGGCCGACATGCAGACCGGTGGCGCACCGGAAGCCATCGACGCAGCTCCCATGTCGACGATCGGCTCGATCAGCGGCAGCGCACAGGTGGGCGCCATCATCGACACCCCCGAGCAACTGCTCACTCTGCAGGCGCCACCGATGGGCGATGCTGCGCCGGCCGCCACCGAGTTCGACCAGCCCGACTCGTCGTCGGTCAACACGCTGGCCGCCGAGCAGCCAACCAGCCTCGACAGCACCGTCGACACCGCCGCGGCCAAGATCGATGGTGCGTTTGCGCGGCCGGCGTTGGCGTGTCTCAACGAACAGCAACAGTTCCTGGCCGACATCCAGTACCAGGGCATCTTCGCGATCGCCGCACGCGATATGGTCACGGGTGTGACCCAGGCCATCACCGACGACTGCGTCGTGCTCGCCAGCGTCGGGCCCTGAGCACGCCATGCAGGTAGCCCTGCTGGTCGCCACCGGTCTCGCCGCGCTGGCCAACTGGTGGTCACGGTTCCATCACTCCGATCGTGTCGAGGCGTGGGCCAAACCGCTCACCACGATGCTGGTCATCGGTCTCGCGCTGGCGAACGACTCACCCACCGGGCAGGTGGCCACCGCCGTGATCGCGCTCGCGCTGTGCCTGGAAGGCGACATCGCGCTGATGCCCGCCGTCGACAAGTTCGTCGTCGGCCTCGCATCGTTCCTGCTCGGCCACCTGGTCTTCATCGTGCTGTTCGCGCAGTACGGCATGCCGCACCTCGCGCTGGGTGCCATCGCGCTCGTGCTCGTCACCGCGCTCGCGGCAACGGCCGGCCGCCACATCGTGCGCGCCGCCGCCGCGAGTGCCCCCGAGTTGCGCCTACCGGTTGTTGCCTACCTCGGTGTCATCTCGGCCATGGCGGTGTGCGGGTGGGCAACAGGGCGCGGCTGGGTCATCGCCGGCACCACGTTGTTCGTGGTCAGCGACTCGTTGCTGGGCTGGCGCCAGTTCGTGCGTTCCCACGCGTGGATGGCGGTGGCAGTGATGGTCACCTACCACGCGGCGATCGTGTCGCTGGCGCTCAGCCTCTGGTGAACCGCCGGGTAGGCTCCAGCTCATGCCGGGTAACCCCTTCACCGATCCCAACTGGGCCCCCGACCTCGCCGACACTGTCGAGCGCGCGGTCGGCAAGGTTCGCACCGTGGCCACCGACAACGCCGTCAAGGCCTCGCGTGGCGTCGTGTTCGGAGTGCTCGCGCTCTTCGTCGGGCTGGTGGCCGTGCCGTTGCTGGTCATCCTGCTGCTCGGTGTGCTGCGCGAAACCCTTGGCTTCTTCGTCAGCCATGGCCGCGCGGTGTGGATCTCGTACATGGCGCTCGGCGCCATCTTGATGATCGCCGGCTTCGTGGCACTGCGCGCCCGCCACAGCAAGGACCCTGCATGAGCCACCACTCGGTGCTCATCATCGGGTCCGGTCCGGCCGGTCTCACCGCAGCCATCTACACCGCCCGCGCCAACCTGGCACCGCTGGTCATCGAAGGCGAACCCAGCAGCACCAGCGATCAGCCAGGTGGCCAACTGATGCTCACCACCGAGGTCGAGAACTTCCCCGGCTTCCCAGAGGGCATCATGGGCCCCGACCTGATGATGCGGTGTCGTGAGCAGGCCGCTCGGTTCGGTGCAGAGTTCCTCACCGAGAAGGTCACCGCGGTCGATTTCAGTGAACGACCGTTCAAGGTGTGGGTACGCGACACCGTGCACACGGCCGATGCCGTCATCGTCTCCACCGGCGCGCAGAGCCTGATGCTGGGCCTCGAGGCGGAGACCCGACTTCTCGGCCACGGCCTCTCCACGTGCGCCACCTGCGACGGCTTCTTCTTCCGTGAGCAGCTGATCGCCGTGGTCGGCGGTGGCGACAGTGCGGTCGAGGAAGCAACGTTCCTCACCAAGTTCGCGTCCAAGGTCATCCTGGTGGTGCGCCGCGACGAGCTGCGCGCGAGCAAGATCATGCAAGAGCGAGCACTGGCCAATCCCAAGATCGAGCTGTGCTGGAACACCGTCGTCGACGACCTGCTCGGCACCGACAAGCTCGAGGGCGCCATCGTGCGCAACGTGGTCACCGGTGAGGTCACCACCTTGCCGGTCACCGGCTTGTTCGTTGCCATCGGGCACCGCCCCAACACCGACCTGTTCAAGGGCGTGCTGGCGATGGAGGACAACGGCTACCTGATCACCCAACCAGGGTCGTCGTACACCGACATCGAGGGCGTCTTCGCCTGCGGCGACGTGCAGGATCACACCTATCGCCAGGCCATCACCGCAGCCGGCTCGGGCTGCATGGCTGCAATCGACACCGAACGCTGGCTCGAGTCGACTCACCACGGCTGACCCACTCGCCGGTGCCGGCGAGCAGGGAATGGCTGCCTCGCCTCGCCGGTTGCAGGGCGCTAGCATCACGTTTCCCAGCGAAAGGACCAGCCATGGCCGATGGCATCGTCACCCTCACCACATCCACGTTCGATGAGACCGTCGCGTCGAGCGACAAGCCGATCCTCGTCGACTTCTGGGCGGAGTGGTGCGGCCCGTGCAAGATGATCGCTCCCATTCTCGGCGAGATCGCCACCGAGCAACCCGGCATCATCATTGCCAAGCTCAACGTCGACGAGAACCCCGACATCGCCATGCGCTTCAACGTGATGAGCATTCCTACGCTGTTGATCTTCGACAAGGGTGAGGTGCAGAAGCGCCTCGTTGGCGCCAAGGGCAAGGGCCAACTCCTGCAGGAGCTGAACGAATTTCTGCCTACTTCCCGCTGACACCCGGTCAGCGCGGGGAGGCCATTCGCGATCTGCAACGGCGCCTCGGAGCTGCCGGGTTCGCTCCCGTCGGGGCCGTCGAGGCGGGCGTGTTCTGTGCTGCCACCGAGCAGGCCATGCGCGGCTTCCAGGAAGCCCGCGGGCTGCACGTCGACGGGCGCTGTGACGAACACAGCTGGATGGCGCTGGTCGAGGCGTCATGGAAGCCCGGCGACCGGCAACTGCTCCTCACCTCGCCCAATCTGCGTGGTGACGATGTCGCCGACCTCCAGTCGCGTTTGGCGCGCCTGGGCTTCGATTGCGGGCGCGTCGACGGCATCTTCGGTCCGCGCACCTCGCGGGCCTTGGCCGACTTCCAGTCGAACTGCGGCGTCACCGCCGACGGCGTGTGCGGGCCAGAGACCATCCGCGGCATCATGCGGGTGAGCGGGCAAACGGGTACCGGGCCCGGAGTCGGCACCGTTCGCGAGCGTGAGCGTCTCCGAACCGGTTTCGACTCGGTGGCCAACTGCCGCGTGGTGGTCGGGCAGTTCGGGGGCCTCAGCGGGCTCACCCGCGCGCTCGCTCGCGAGTTGCGTCAGCGCGGCGCGACGGTGATGCCGCTCGACGAACCCGATGCCGTGGCACAGGCCATCGCCGCCAACCACTTCGGTGCCCATGTGTACGTCGGTTTCCAGAGCACGTCCGAGCAGACGGCGGTGGCCAACTTCTACCAGGTGCCCGCATTCGAGTCGGTGGGCGGCCGAGCGCTGGCCGAGCTGATCGCAGACCAACTGGCCGCCGTACCTGGCCTGGCGCCATGCGCCAGCGGCAGGCGGCTACCCGTCTTGCGCGAGACCCGGATGCCGGCGGTGCTGCTCACCGTCGGCCCGGTGCGAGCAGCAACCGATGCCGCTCCGGCGTTGGCCACCGCCGTGTTACGAGCGCTCGATCTGTGGATCTTACGCGAAGGGTGAGCTTTTATCCACAGGGTTGTCACCAGGTGTGCGTAACCCTCATGGTGAGGTTTTCTCACAAATCACCACTCTGAGTGTGAAACTAGACGCTGCCTTCACTTGCTGTGGTCATGTGGTGGTAGATCCGCTCCAGATCCTCGAGGTCTGCGAACTCGATCACCACCTTGCCCTTGCTCGTCCCCATCGTGACGCTCACGCGTGTGGACAAGTAGTCCGCGAGCAGCTCCTCCAGCTCGAGAAGCCCCGGCGGCCGCAGCCTCGTCGCGCCCGAAAGACCGGCACCATCACCGACGCGGGCGGCGGGTTGTGGCGGTTCGTCGGGCTCGGAAGCGCCACCTCGATCGCGCACGGCCTCTTCCAAGGCTCGCACCGACCAGCTCTCGGCGACCGCTCTGCGCGCCAACTGCTCCTGGAACGCGCGGTCGGGTGTGCCCAACAACGCCTTGGCATGTCCTGCCGACAAGCGCCCATCGGCCAGCAGCGCCTGGATGGCGGCGGGAAGCGACAGGAGTCGCAGCGTGTTGGTGACCGAGGAACGACTCTTGCCCACTCTCGACGAGACCTGCTCGTGAGTGAGCGAGAAGTCTTCGATCAGTTGCTGATAGGCCGATGCTTCCTCGAGCGGGGTGAGGTCTTTGCGATGCAGGTTCTCCACCAACGCGCGCTCGACCGAGCCCAGATCGTCGGTGGTTCTGACGATGGCCGGAATGACGGCCAGGCCGGCGCGCCGAGCTGCTCGCCACCGGCGCTCGCCGGCGATCAGCTCGTAGGTACCGGCCTCACTGGCCGGGCGCACCAACACCGGCTGGAGCACACCGATCTCGCGCACCGAAGCAGCGAGCTCTGCCAGCGACTCTTCATCGAAGTGCACACGCGGCTGATGAGGGTTGGGCACGATGCTGCCGATGGGCAGCTCCTCCAAACGAGGCTGGTCGCCGCTCACCACTGCCGCTGCATCGGCGGGAATGAGCGCGCCGAGCCCTTTACCGAGTCCGCTGAGCCGCGCCACCGCTGACCTCCTTGGCGACACCGCGGTATGCCGTGGCACCGCGTGAGGTGGGGTCGAAGGTGATGATCGGCTGGCCGAACGACGGTGCCTCGGAGAGCCGCACCGTGCGGGGCACGACCGTGCGGCACACCTTCTCGCCGAAATGCTCGCGCACTTCCTTCACCACTTGTTCCGCCAGCTTGGTGCGAGCGTCGTACATCACACACACGATGGTGCTCACCTCCAGCTGTGGGTTGAGGTTGCGTTTGACAAGATCCACGTTGCGCAGCAACTGACCGAGGCCCTCCAGTGCGTAGTACTCGCATTGGATGGGTACCAGCACCTCCGACGCCGCATTCAATCCGTTGACGGTGAGCAGGCCCAGCGATGGCGGGCAATCGATGAGCACGTAGTCGTAGTCGTCGAGCACGCCGGCGATTGCCTTGCGGAGCCGGTTCTCGCGACTGAACGCCGGGACGAGCTCGATCTCGGCGCCGGCAAGGTCGAGGCTGGCCGGTGCCACGAAGAGGTTCTTCACCGACGACGGCTCGACGCAGTTCTCCAATGGCACCTCATGCATGATCACGTGGTACATCGAGGTTTCGAGCCCACGGTTGTCGATGCCGAGCCCGGTGGACGCATTGCCTTGCGGGTCGAGATCGACGATCAGGGTTCGATACCCGAGCTCGGCCAGGCAGGCACCGAGGTTGACGGTGGTGGTGGTCTTGCCCACCCCACCCTTCTGGTTGGCAACAGCTATGACACGTGGAAGGGAACGGCTACCGGTTGCGGTTGCGGTCATCGAGGAACAACTCCTGCACGCTCAGGCCCAATGAGCAGCATTCGGCGGGGGCGATGTGCGCAGGATAGCGGAGATCAGCCGCTCGCCGGTGCATGGCCAGCCCATGCGCGTGCGGATGTGCATCCGATCCGCGGTGCAGCGAGCGGATGTTCCACGTGGAACCCTCGGCGCCGTCTTCCGCTGCGCAGACCCCGCCGGTCATGTTCCACGTGGAACAGCGGACGACGGCTACAACCGAAGGAACCGACGAACACCCAGCTCACGGCCCAGATCGCGTAGACCAGCAGCATCGAGGACGGCCGCTGGCCACCGAGACGCGTCGGTCTCGGGCGGCTCGCTCACCACCAGCACACCGCCGGTGCGCAACAACGCGCCGGCCCAACGGGCGGTGATCGCGGGAGCGGCGAAACTGCGGGCGGTCACGGCATCGAACTGGTGCGGAGCACGGGCAGCCAGCGTCTTGACGTCGTCGGCCACCACCGTCACCCGGTCGCTCAACGCCAACGCGCGCACGGCACGCGACAGCAGGTCGGCACGCGAGTGCCGGCGCTCGACCAACGTCACCCGCAGGTCGTCACGCCGCACCGCGATCACCAGCCCCGGCAACCCTCCACCGGAGCCGAGATCCACGAGCGTGGTCGCCGTGCCCGGCACGGAGGCGACGAACTGGTCTGCATGCGCGATGGCCAGCTCCAGCGACGACTCACCGATTGCGCCGCGCACCTGCATGGTGCGCAGCGCAGTGACCAGTGCGGTGTCGTCAGTCATTCGCCGGGGCGATGATGACCCGGCGATACGGGTCATCACCTTCCGAGCGCGTTGCAATCCCGGCGGCACCCGACAGCGTGTCGTGGATGATCTTGCGATCCGCCGATGACATCGGCTCCAGCACACGAGCAACGCCGGAGCTCTTCACTTCGTCGGCCATCTGGTTGGCGAACGCTCCCAGGGCAACCCGCCGGCGCTCGCGATAGCCACCGACATCGACACGAAGACGAGTGTCATGATCACCGAGCCGGCGCTGCGCGGCAACCCGCGCCAGATCCTGCACTGCCTGCAGCGTGGTGCCGCGGGGACCCACCAACAGGCCGAGCTCCTGGCCATGCACTCGCACCTCGAGGTCGTCGCCGTCTTCCAACAGCTCCGCAGTACCGGACAGCCCGAAGGCCGACACCAGCTCGGTCATGAACCGAACCGCTTCTTCGCCCACCTGGCGTGCATCCACGAGCTGCTCCTTGCGTTCGTTGTCGGTCGTGACCCTGTCGTCGTTGGTTGTCGTGCCGCTGGCTGTCGTACCGCTGGCTGTCGTGCCGCTGGCCGGCTTGGCCTTCGAGCGCGAGGCGTTCGACGCCTTGGCAGCGGCGGGCTTGGCATCGGACGGCTTGGTGTTCGACAACGCGGCCGAATCCTCAGCGGCGGTCGCTGCTTTCGGTGCCCGCGGTGCGCGTGGGGCACGCTGGCGAGGTGCGGGGGACTGGTCGGTCGTGGCAGTGGTGTCAGCCTTGTCAGCCTTCTCGCTGCGCTTGCGGTCGCGCCGATCAACCTTCTGCCGTGCCTGCGTGGGCCGCACACGAGCACGCACGCGGGCTTCGCCACGTACTCGCCCGAAGAGGCCCTGCTTGGGTTCCTCGAGCACTTCGAAGTCGGCATCCTCTTCGTGCACGCCCAACTGATCGAGGGCTCGTTCTTTGGCCTCTTCGATCGTCTTGCCGATCGTCTCTACCCATTCCATGCTGTCTGACCTGCTACTTCTTCTTGGGGGAGCGGCTGGAGCCGTCGGGCCGCGCAGCCTTCCCGGTGGATGCTGGACGAGCCGCGGAGCGCCCCGTGGCGGGGGTCGGCTTGTTCTTGGGTGGCGTGACGCGCTTGCTGACGGTGCTGCTCGGTGCCGGCTTCGAGTCCTTCGCGGCGGTCATTTCACGCTTGGCCTGGGCGAACATCCCACCGCCGCCACCGTCCTTCTTGGCGATCTCGCGTGCCTCGTCGCCGGCGCGCTGCGCAACACGGCCCAGAGACTCTTCGCCCTTGTAGAAGCGGTGCGTGATGTAGAAGTTGAGGCCGATGCGGAACACGGCTTGGGCCATGTAGTAGATGACCAGGCCGGTGAGGTAGAACACCAGGAACACGGCGAACACGACCGGCAGGTACTGCATCAGCTTCTGCTGCATCGGCGACACCGACGGCGACACTGCGGCACGAGACGCCACCATCCGCTGCTGCACGTAGTAGAGCACGCCCAGGGCCACCACCAGCAAGGCGTAGACCACGCCCTCCCCGAAGGATTCGGAGATCACCTGGTAGGGCCGGCGGGACAGGTCGAGTCCCCACGCCAACATCTCGTTCTGGCCGGCGAGCGACTTGTACAACGCCGTGGAGTGATCCAGGTACTGCGGGCTGAACATCTTGCGGCCGTCGGTGTACGTGCCGCACACGGCAGCGATCTTGCCCTCGCTGTCGGGGCTGCAGGTCACCGTCGTGGTGAGGCCGTGCAACACCCGGAACATGATGATGAACACCGGCATCTGCAACACCAGCGGCAAGCACGACGCCAGCGGGTTGACCTTGTGCTCCTGGTAGAGCTTCATCATCTCTTCGTTGAGCTTCTGACGGTCGCCGCGGTACTGGTTCTGCAGCTTCTTCATCTGCGGCTGCAGCTTCTGCATCTCCAGCATCCCCTTGGTGCTCTTCAGCACCAGCGGAGCGGTGACCAGCATCACCACGAACGCGATCATCGAGATGGCGATGATGTAGTTGTGGGTGAAGCTGTAGAACCAGGCCAGGAGCCTGGCTGGCTGTTCGAAGAACTGGATGGCGATCATGCGAAGAGACCCTTGTCCTGACGAGACGTCGTGTGTGGCGTCGTGTGTGAAGTCGTGTGAGATGCAGCAGTGGCGTGGGGATCAGGCTCGCGCAGCGGCACGGGATCCCAGCCCGACGGCCCGAACGGGCGGCAACGCAGCAACCGGCGCAGGGTGAGCCACGAGCCCCGGAACGAACCGTGCACCTGCAGCGACTCGACCGCGTAGCTGCTGCACGAAGGTGTGAAGCGGCACGGTGACGGCCGGCCTTCCATCGCCCGCTGATAGGCCATGACCAGGCGGATCAGGCGCGAATGCGAGCGAGCAGCTGCTGCAGATCGAACTGCAGTTCGACGAACGATCGCGTGCCTGCGGCCGGCTGCGCGCCGAACAGGTACGAGCCCGGCGGCAGCCCGCGCGCGGACGACTCCTGCCGCAACATGGCCCGCAGCCGCCGGCGAACACGGTTGCGTACGACGGCGGGCCCGAGCGCGCGACCCAGGGCGTACGCCACACGCGGGGGTGTGACGGTGCCTGGAGGATCGAGGACGTAGGTGCACCACAGCACTCCGGCCCGAGCGCGCCGCCCTTGCGAGGCAATGCGCGTAAACGCGCTGCGCTCTCGGATGCGCCAGATCAAGCCGAAAGACGGTGGCGACCCTTGGCGCGACGGGACTTCAACACTGCCCTGCCGGCTCGGGTGCTCATGCGGTGGCGGAAGCCGTGCTTCTTGGCACGGCGACGATTGTTCGGTTGGTAGGTGCGCTTCACGCAGCCCTCCTCGAGCCACTTTGTGGTGGCGGTTCAGCAAAGACGACAAGTTGCCATGGCGCGCCGCTGCTACCAGCGACGCCAAAGGCCAGTCGCCAAGGCTAGAGGCGCGCGCGCCTGAGTGGCAACCGAGCGGCCAGGAAGCCCACCGCGAACCGGCAGCACGACGGAGAGCGATGCCGACCGAACAGCGGCGTCTTGCGGTCGGGCGCGCGCCTGCTAGCGTGCCCCCTCTGATCTGTGACTTGTCCACACGATGTGGACAAGCATGTGGACAGTACGTGACCGATTGAGAGGAGGCGCTGGTGAGCGACCACGAACAGCTGTGGACAGCCGTTGCGCAACTTCTTCGGGCCCAGGTGTCGGAGGCGGTGTGGTTCTCCACGTTCCAGGACGTGGTCGCCCTTGCGAGCGATTCGTCGATGCTGCGAGTCAGTGCACCCAATGCGCACGCTCGCGACCGCATTCTGTCGCGCTACCTGCCGCTGGTGAGGGATGCTCTCGAAGAGATCGGTGCCAGCAACCTGCAGTTCGTCATCGAAGTGCAGCTGGCCGACAACGAGCCACAACCCGAGTGGGCGCCAGAAAGCAGCGGCAGAGACCCCGCCGGCCACACCGGCCAGGGCCACACCGGCGCACACAGCGAGGCGCCGACGGGCTCCAGCAGCAGCAACATGGCCGACACCGGCGGCATGAACCCCCGGTACACGTTCGAGACGTTCGTGAAGGGCGCCAGCAACCAGTTCGCACTGGCCGCGGCGTTGCGGGTCGCCGAGACACCCGGGCGCAGCTACAACCCGTTGTTCATCTACGGCTCCGCCGGCCTGGGCAAGACTCACCTGTTGCACGCCATCGGCCACTACGTGCACAACCACTACCAGCACGACGTGGTGCGCTACGTGAGCACAGAGACCTTCCTCAACGAGTACGTCGACGCCATCCGTACCAACACCACCGCCAACTTCAAGCGTCGCTACCGCGACATCGACGTGCTGCTCATCGACGACATCCAGTTCATGGAGGGCAAAGAGGGCCTGCAGGAAGAGTTCTTCCACACGTTCAACTCGCTCCACGGCGCCAACAAGCAGATCGTCATCTCCAGCGACCGCATGCCCGATGCCATCCCCACGCTCGAGGAGCGCCTGCGCGGCCGATTCAAGTGGGGGCTCATCACCGACATCCAGCCACCAGATCTGGAGACTCGTCTCGCCATCTTGCGCAACAAGGCCGAGCGCGACCACAGCCCGGTGCCTGCCGACACGCTCGAGTTCATCGCGTCACGCATCACCACCAACATCCGCGAGTTGGAGGGCGCGCTCATCAGAGTCACCGCGTACGCCAGCCTCAACCACGTGCCGATCAGCACTCACATGGCCGAGGGCTTGTTGGGCGACCTCCTCACCGGCTCCTACGTGAAACCGCGCACCGACGAGGAACTGCTCAACGAGATCGCCGTCATCCTCGGCTACAGCGTCGAGTCGCTGCGCGGCAAGAGCCGGCAGCGACCACTGGTCACGGCTCGCCAGACCGCCATGTACGTGTTCCGCGACCTCACCGATCTGAGCTACCCGGCCATTGCTCGCCTCTTCGGCGGCCGCGATCACACCACGGTCATCCATGCCGTCGACAAGATCCAGCGGCTGATGAAGGAACGCAAGCAGATCTACGACCAGGTGACCGACCTCGTGCAGCGACTGAAGAAGGCATGAGCGGGCCCGCCACCCTCGCTGCCGGCACGCGCCGGGCTGTGCATGACCTGTGGGGTACGGTGCACCCGGCGGGGGACAACAGCAAGTTGTCCCCCGAACTACACGAGGGTGATCTTTCACCTGTGCACGCGTGGGGAAACCCGTGTGCACAGACTTTCGCCACCTACGCTGGGCAAACAAGGGGTTGTGCACAATCCACAGCCCTTATTACCTCTATTACCTTTGTACATCACCCCATGACGCGAAAGGGAACGCTGTGAAGTTCCGTTGTGAACGTGAAGCGCTGGCCGAGGCGCTGGCCACCGCCGGTCGTGCAGCCACCGGTCGTACCGGCGCCCTGCCCGTGCTCTCCGGGCTCCGGCTCGAGCTCATTGGCAACCAACTGTCGGTCACGGGCACCGACCTCGATCTCACGATCCAGTTGTCGGTCGAGGTGGGTGGCGAGAGCGACGGTGGGGTGGTGCTGCCGGCGCGACTCGCTGCCGACATCGTTCGTTCGCTGGGCCAGGGCAAGGTCGATGTGGTTGTCGAGGGCGACGACGTCACGATCAGCAACGGTCGGTCCAACTTCACGGTGCGGCCACTCAGCTTCGATGACTACCCGAAGCTGGCATCGCCGGTCAACACCTCGGTCACGCTGCCGGCCGCCGAGTTCGGGGCCGCGCTGCGCCAGGTGGTGCGCGCCGCCAGCACCGACGAGGCACGGCCAATCCTCACCGGCGTGATGATGACCGCCGAAGGCGATGGCCTGCGCATGGTGGCCACCGACTCGTACCGGTTGGCCGTGCGCGATCTGGTCGGTCAACAGGTGCTGGCCGCCGACCAGAAGGTCATCATCCCCGGGCGCGCCCTCACCGAGTTGCAGCGACTGGTGGGTGGGGGCGAAGAGGTCACCATGCGCCTCGGCGACCGCGACGCAACCTTCGAGGTCGGCACCACCCGCCTCACCACCCGCCTCATCGAAGGTGAGTTCCCCAACTATCGCCAGCTCATCCCCGGCTCGCACCCCAACACCCTCACGGTCGAGCGCGAGCCGCTGCTGGAGGCGATCCGGCGCGTGAAGATCCTGGCGAAGGACGCCACCCCGGTGCGGCTGCAGATGGGGGGCGACACGCTGCGCCTCACCGCCATCACGCAAGACGTCGGCAACGCGTCGGAAGAGCTCGACGCCCAGTACGTGGGCGCCGAGTTGACGGTGGCGTTCAATCCCGACTACTTCGCCGCCGGTGTCGAAGCGTGCATCGGCGACTCGATCACGCTCTCCACGCTCGATGCGCTCAAGCCGGCCGTGGTTCGCGGAGTGGGCATCGACGACTACCTGTACCTGCTGATGCCGGTGCGGGTGCCCTAACACCGCTGGCCCGTAGTGTGGCCTGCGCATGATCGTTACTCGACTCGAGCTCGTCGACTTCCGCAACTACGTCGAGGCATCGTTCCAGTTCCATCACGGCATCACCGCCATCGTCGGACTCAACGGGCAGGGTAAGACGAACCTCGCAGAGGCACTCGCGTACCTTGCGTCGCTCGACAGCTTTCGCGGAGCGCCCACCGACGCGCTCATCCGCGTTGGTGCCCAGACCGCTGTCGTGCGAGCAACAGTGCTGCACCCCGACGGACGCGAGTTACTGGTCGAGCTGGAGCTGTCGCGCCACGGCCGCACGCGAGTGCAGGTGAACAAGCAGAAGCTCGGCAGGTCGCGCGAGCTGTTGGGTGTGATGCGCGTGACGGTGTTCTCACCCGACGATCTCGCGCTGGTGAAGGGCAGCCCGCAGGAACGGCGGCGCTTCATGGACGACACGCTCGTGGCGTTGGCCCTGAAGTACGACGCGTTGCGGTTGGAGCTGGATCGCATCGTGAAGCAGCGCAACACGTTGCTCAAGCAAGCGGCCGGCCGTCTCACCGACGAGCTCGACGTGACACTCGACGTGTGGGACGCGAAGTTCGCGCAGGTGGGCGATCAGTTCGGTCACGCCCGCGCGGTGCTGATCGCTCGCCTGTCGCCGATGGTTGCCGAGGCGTACGAGCAGCTGGCCGATCGACGGAGCGTGGTCGACCTGCGCTACGAGCCGGCGTGGCGCGCACAGGGGTTTGTGACCGCACTGGCCGCGGCTCGCGGCGACGACGTGCGGCGCGGCGTCAGCACCGTCGGCCCGCATCGTGACGATGTGGAGCTGTTCATCGGCGGTCTGCCGGCGCGCACGCACGCGTCGCAGGGCGAACAACGAACGTTGGCGCTGGCGCTGCGGTTGGCAGGTCACCGAATGGTGGCCGAGAAGGCCGG